>Ga0326597_10010086_pt1 | contig 12607 bp, 9 predicted proteins | sample RVTome_12_FD_203789 | JGI IMG/M metagenome (GOLD analysis project Ga0326597, IMG submission 203789) | Soil microbial communities from uranium-contaminated site in the Upper Colorado River Basin, Wyoming, United States - RVT100D185 | ecosystem: Environmental > Terrestrial > Soil > Contaminated >... | reverse complement strand
TCGGCGAGGGAGCGCCGCACCGAGGCCTTGACCTCGGCCATGCGCTGGATGAGGGCCTCGTCGCGGGGCCGCTGGTGGCCCGCGAGCTTCTCCAGCAGGGCGTCGAGGAAGAGCTTGGGGTCGGCCACGCGCTGGTCCTCCCCCTGGTAGCGCGGGTTGGGGCCGTCGTCGAAGCCGATGAGGATCAAATTCTCCGGCGCGCGCTCCTTGAGCTCGTGCAGCTCGGCCGTCCCCGCCCTGAGCCCCACCGCGAGCACGAGGTCGGACCGCTTCATCGCGTCGGCGCACAGGGGATGGGAGCGGTAGTGGGAAAAGTGCCCGGCGAAGAAGGGGTGGTCCTCCGGGATGACCCCGATGGCGTCCTGGGCGAAGACGACGGGCGCCTGGAGCCTCAGCGAGAGCTCCGAGAGCTCGGCCATCGCCCCCTTGCGGATGACGCCCTTTCCCGCCGCGAGGACGGGGGACTTGGCCGCCATGAGGCGCCTGGCGAAGCGCTCGACGTCCTTGGGGTCGGGCCTGGGCACCTGGGCCGGGATGGGCTTGTAGGGCTCGATGACGGCGGGCTTCTCCTGGAGGATGTACTCGCCGTAATCCGAGATGCGCGGGAACTCGACGTGCACGGGCCCCGGACGGCCGCTCCGGGCGATGTGGAAGGCCTTGGCCATCACCCCCGGGATGTCCTCGATGCGCTCGACGCGGGCGCTCCACTTCGTGATCTTCTTGAACATCTCGTTCACGAAGGCCGGGTCGTCCACCCCGTGGAAGGCCTCCATATCGGCCTTCAGGGGCACGGCGCCGCCCAGGTGCACCATGGGCGAGGCCGCGCCGTAGGCCTGCGCCACCCCGGCCATGGAGTTGACCCCCCCGGGGCCGGCGGTCAGGAGGCACACGCCCGGCTTTCCGGTGAGGCGGCCGTAGGCGTCCGCCATGAGCGAGGCGTTCGGCTCCATCTTGCAGGTCACCGTCCGGATCGACTTCACCCGGCTCAGGCCGTCGTAGATGGGATGGATGTGGGAGCCGGGGACGCTGTACACGCGCTCCACGCCCTCCTCGCGGAGGGCCTCGGCCACCGCCTCGCCCGCGTGCATGGGCGCGCGCTGGGAACTCATGTGGACCTCCTCACTTATTCGCCTCGACGACAACCAAGATGCGTACTGCAGGACAGCGCTTAGATGATTGGTTTCCCCCCTCCCTCCGGGAGGGGGCGGGGAGGAGGGAAATATCCTGGATGGCTTCCCCCATCCTACCCTCCCCCGGAGGGGGAGGGAAAAAAATAGAACCTTTCGGCGAAACAGGGGCGGGTTTCAAACCCGCCCCTACAGATAAAAACCTTCTCCGAACGTCCTGCGAGCATGACACCCCGCGCATTGCCTTTCCGTCAGAACGGGTTGTCCCTGCCCCCGGCGATGACCACGTCCTCCCCGGTGATGTAGCCCGCCCGGTCCGAGCAGAGGAAGGCGATGGCCGCGGCCACATCCTCGGGGACCCCGATGCGGCGCATCGGGGTGGCCGTCACCACCTGCCGCCGCTGCTCCTCCGTGCGGCGGGTCTTGAACTCCTCCGTCTCCACCACCCCGGGCGAGACGGAGTTGACGCGGATGCCGTGGGGGCCCAGGTCGTTCGAGAGGGTCAGGGTCAGGCTCCGCAGGGCCGACTTGGCCGCCGCGTAGGCGTGGAGCTCGCCCTCGCCCCGCCGGAACGAGGCGCTCAGCACGTTCAGGATGGCGCCGCCGCCCCGCTTGATCATGTGGGGCACCACGGCCTGGCAGCAGTGGAAGGGCGCCGCCAGGTGCACCTGGAGCATGGGCCACATGTCGCGCTCCCAGTCCATCTCCAGGAAGTCCGCGCGGGGGTGGAGGATGCGGGCGTTATTCACCATGATGTCCACCCCGCCGAACGCCTCGACCGTCCGGTCCACGAGGGCGCGGATGTCGGAGCGCTCGCGCACGTCGGTCCGCGTCACCAGGGCCCGGCCCCCCGCCTCCTCGATCTGGCGGCCCAGGGCCTCGGCCCGGTCCTTGTTGGTCAGGTAGGTCATCGCCACGGAGGCGCCCCGGCGCCCGAACTCCAGCGCCGTGGCGGCGCCGATGCGCCGGCTCGCGCCGGTCACGATGGCGACCTTGCCCTCGAAATCCCGCATCTGAAATCTCCTCGCGCCCTATAGGGCCGGGCGCACCCCCTTGCCGACCGTAGGGGCGATGCTTGTCATCGCCCTCTCCCGCAGCTGGGGCGAACACAAGGTTCGCCCCTACAAACGGCCCCGCCCCCGCCTAGTGGACCGGGAAGCCGGTGATGTTCCCGCTGATCTTGATGCGGAAGATATGGTTGTTACCCGCCCCGTGCAGGAAGGAGATGGCGTCCCGCAGGTACTTCTCGATGGGGCACTCCCGCATGTAGCCGAGGCCGCCGTGAACCTCGAGGGCCAGGCGGCACACCTCGTAGGCGGACTCGGAGCAGAACACCTTGGTCGCCCAGGAGAGCTTGGGGTCGAAGGTCTCTGCGTGGTCGACCGCCCAGGAGGTGCGCCAGAGGATCATCCGCGCTGTTTCCAGGCGGGTGTACATCTCCCCGATCATCTGGGCCACGGCCTGGTGCTCGCCGATGAACTTGCCGCCCTGGACGCGCTGCTTGGAGTACTCGACCGCCTCCTCGAAGGCGGCACGTCCCGTGCCCAGGACGGTGGCCCCGTAGCCGCCCCGGCCCCGCGCGATTCGGCTCGTGCGCAGCTCCTCGGCCCCGTTCTCCTTGCCGAGGAGGTTCTTGACCGGCACCTCGCAGTTGTCGAAGACCAGGGTGCCGTTGCTGAGGAGGCGGCGGCCCATCTTGTCGTGCCGGCGGGTCACCTTGAAGCCGGGGGCGTCGGCGGGCACGAGGAAAGCGGTCATCCCGTGGTAGCCGCCCTTGGACTTGTCCGTTCGGGTGTAGGCGATGTAGAGGCTGGCGGTGCCCCCGTTGCTGATGAACTGCTTGGTGCCGTTGATGCGGTAGACGTCCCCCACCCGCTCGGCCCGCGTCTGCAAGCCCTTCCCGGGGACGGCGTAGGGGAGGACGTGGTCGGTGCCCGAGTCGGGCTCGGTCATGGCGGTGGCCAGGTGGTAGCGGTGGTCCTTCACGAAGCCGGGGAGGAAGCGGGCCTTCTGCTCGTCGTTCGTCCAGTGCTCGATGATGGGGGAGAACTTCCAGGTCTGGTCGAAGGTGGCGGCCACGCCCAGGTCGCCCGCCCCCAGCTCCTCGCCCACGATGGAGAGGGTGAGCATGTCGCAGCCCCCGCCGCCGTGCTTCTCGCCCAGGGCCAGGGTGCGCAGGCCGAGCTTGGAGCCCTTCTCGAGCACGTCCCAGGGGACGCAGTCCGCCGGGTCGGGCTTGCGGTCATACTCCGCCGCGACGGGGCGGACCACCTTGGTGGCGAAATCGCGGGCCATGGCCTGGAGGGCCCGCTGCTCGTCCGTCAAAGCGAAATCCATTTCTGCTCTCTCCCGCTATGATTGCGAAGCCCCGGCCCAGCCGGGGCGGGCCCCGGGGAGAGCATCGAGCGTCTCCCCGCGATGAATTCGGACAGCGCCCGTCCCAACGGGCCAGCCCCCCGTCCGTAGGGGCGTACTGCAATACGCCCCTACGCATCGCCCTCGCCGCCAACCGGATCCGGCGAGATTTCGTAGGGGCGGTTCGCGAACCGCCCCTGCAGACCGGCCCGGATTTTCCCCCTACGCGGCCCGCTCGGCGAGCTTCTGGACGGTCTTGCAGAGGTAGTCCCCCACCGCCTGGGTCCCCAGCTTGCCCCCCAGGTCGGCGGTCACTTGACCCTCCTTCACCGCGAGCTTGACCGCCTCCCAGATGAGATTGGCCGCCTTCCGCTGGCCCAGGTGATCCAGCATGATCCGGCCCGCCAGCGTGGCGGCGAAGGGGTTGGCGATGCCCTTGAGGGCGATGTCGGGCGCGGTGCCGTGGACGGGCTCGAACATCGAGGTGTTGCCGGGGTTGATGCAGCCCGAGCCCGCGATGCCGACGCCTCCTACGAGGCCGGCGCACAGGTCGCTCAGGATGTCGCCGTACATGTTGTTCGTGACGATGACGCCGAACTTGTCCGGGTGCTGGACGAGCTCCATGCACAGGGTGTCGATGAACTTGTGCTCGGCCTCGACGCCGGGGTGCTTCTCCGCCGTGGCCCAGAAGACGCGCTGCCAGAGGCCGTGGGCGTGGATGAGGGAGCCGTGCTTGTCCGCCATGGTGACCTTGGGGTAGCCGTGGTCGCGGGCGTACTCGAAGGCGTAGCGGCAGATGCGCTCCACGCCCTTGTAGGTGTTGATGTCCTCCTGGATGGCCACCTCGTCCGGGGTGCCCTTCTTGAAGTTCCCGCCCAGGCGCGTCATCACCCCCTCGGTGTTTTCCCGGACGACCACGAGGTCGATGGGCACCTTCTTCTCCAGGGGGCAGAAGCTCGGGTGCAGCAGGGGGGCCGGGCGCAGGTTGACGTAGCCGTCGAGCACCCAGCGCAGGCCCACCAGGAGATCGCGGCAGTTCACGTCCTTGGGCTGGCGGGGGTCGAGGCCCGCGCTCCCGAACATGATGGCGTCGTGCTTGGAGGCCAGCTCGCGAACGAGGCCCGGCACGTCCTCGGGCAGGGGCTTTCCCGTCTCGAGGTAGCGGACCGCACCGTAGTCGTAGGGGATGACGTCCACCTGCACCCCGCAGGCGCCCGCCGCCGCGCGGACCACCTCCGCCGCCACGGGGACCACGTCGTGGCCCACCCCGTCGCCCGGGATGGCCGCGATGGAAAGCTTCTTCTCCGGCATGAGGTCCTCCTGTCCGCAACTCGCTTAGAATTTCGTTTCGGCCCGGCTACCTAAAAATAGCGTTCAGGCGACAAGCGAGCCTGGCTGACAAGCAGACCCGCGCCTCGCCCCCTTCTCCTCCTGGGAGAGGGCCTTCGCCCTCCGTAGGGGGCTTCGGCCTCCGAAGGAGGGGACGGGGGTGAGGGAAATCCTACCCTCGCCGCACCATTCTCCCTCACCCCAACCCTCTCCCAGAGGGAGAGGGAGAAGTGCAGCACCCGTTCGTCAATAACAACGCGGTATTTTTTGCCCCCCGCTAGGGCAGCTTCTCCACCGTCCGGAGAATCTGCACCGAGTCGGCCGCGAGGTGGGGGAAAACGCTCACGTCGCGCCAGAGCTTCTCGACCGGGTTCTCCTTCATGATCCCGGCGCCGCCGTAGATCTCGAGCGCCTTCTGGGTGACGCTGATGGCCGTCTCGGTGGCGAATACCTTCGCGAGCTGCCTGGAGGCGGAGTCGTAGTCGTGGCCCTGCTCCATGCTGCCCTCCACCACGCGGAAGAGGTAGGCGCGGGCCGCCTCGAGCCGCATGTACATGTCGGCCAGCATGAGGCCCACCGCCTGGTGGTTGATGATGGGCTTTCCGCCCTGCACGCGGTTCCGCGCGTACTCGATCGCGTACTCGTAAGCGGCCTGGGCCATGCCCAGGACGTTGGCGACGAGCTCGACGTCGTTGAAGCCCGCCACGTCGTCCCGGCGCTGGGTCTTGCCCTTGTTCACCTCCCCCAGCCGGAAGGCGTCGGGGATGACGCAGTTCTCCATGATGAGCTCGGCGTTCTGGTAGAAGCGCCAGCCCACCTTGTCGTGCCTGCGGCCGAAGCGGAAGCCGGGCGTGTCGGAGGGGACGAAGAACATGGTCGTCCCCTTGCTGATCGGCACGGTGGGGTCGGTCCGCGCCATGATGACGAAGAGCTTGGCCACCCCGCCGTTGGCGATGAAGTGCTTCATCCCGTTCAGCACCCACTCGTCCCCGTGCCGGACGGCCGAGGTCTTCCAGCCGGCCCGGGGATCGTCCGGGGGCCAGCGGTTGTCCGAGCCGGCGTCGGGCTCGGTGCCCCCCAGGCCGAGGAGATAGGTGTCGTCCTCCATGAACTTGGGCAGGAAGAGCTCGCGCTGCTCCTTGGTCGCCAGCTCGGTGAGCATGGGCGTCCACTTCCAGCACTGGCTGAAGGTCTTGGCCACGCCCCCATCCCCGCGGGCGAGCTCGAGGATGACGAGGGCCTGGCCCATGAGGTCCACCCCCGGCCCCCCGAACTTCTCGGGCACCGCCAGGGTGCGCAGGCCCAGGGCCGAGCCCTTGCGGACGAGGTCCCAGTCGAAGACCTTGGCCGGGTCCTTGATGCGGTCCCGCGCGGCGGCCACGGGGCGGATCTCCTGCTCGCAGAACTCGCGCGCCATCTGCTGGAGGGCGCGGTACTCCCCGACGAGTTGAACGGTCATGACCGGCATCCCTCCGCGCCTACAGGCGCTTGGCGACCTTGATCAGGTTGATCTGGTTGGTGGCGTCCATGTGCAGGAGCACGGCCGCGTCGCGCAGGTACTTCTCGGCCGGGCCGTCCTTCATGACGCCCATGCCGCCGAAGATCTCGACCGCGCGGCGGGTGACCCGGAGCGCCATCTCCGTGCAGAAGACCTTCGAGAACACGGTCAGGCGGTTGTCCGGGGGGGTCATATGCTCGGACGCCCAGGCGCAGCGCCACACCATGGCCCGGGCCACCTCGACCTCCATCGCCATCTCGGCCAGCTTCATGGCGATGGCCTGGTGCTCGATGATGGGCTTGAGGCCCTGCACCCGGTTGCGCGCGTGATCGAGGGCGTGCTCGTAGGCGCCGCGCGCGCACCCCAGGGCGTGGGCCATGAGCTCGATGTTGCCGCCCTTCGCCACCGCCGCCCGCTGCTGCATGGCCTGGCCCAGCTCGCCGACCAAGTTCTCCGCCGGCACGTGGCAGTTCTCGAAGATGAGCTCGGCGTTGTTGTAGAGCCGCATGCCCATCTTGTCGTGGAACTGGCCGTTCGAGAGGCCGGGCGTGTCGCGGGGCACGATGAAGGTGCTCAGCCCCTTGGTGATGCCCACGGAGCGGTCGGTGCGGGCCCAAAGGATGATGAGCTTGGAGACGCCGGCCAGGGCGATGAAGTTCTTCATGCCGTTGATGACGAAGCCCTTGCCGTTGCGCTCGGCGAAACAGCGGGGGCCGGCCTCGGGCACGTCGTAGGGGAGGTGGCTGTCCGAGCCCGCGTCGGGCTCGGTCACGGCGTTCGAGAGGAGGTAGCGGTGGTCCGCGACGAAGGGGGGCAGGAAGCGCTTCTTCTGCTCCTCGCTGCAGAGGGCCGCGATGCGGGAGGAGACCTTCCAGTTGTGGCTGAAGGTCTTGGAGGCGCCGATGTCCACCCGGGCCATCTCCTCGATGACCAGGGCCTGGGTGAGGAGGTCCGCCCCGCCTCCGCCCCACTCCTCGGGTGTGCCCAGCGTCCTCAGGCCCAGCTTGGAGCCCTTCTCGATGATATCCCAGGGGACGCAGTCGCGCGGGTCCTCCCGCTGGTCGTACTCGGCGGCGACGGGCCGGACCTCCGATTCGAAGAAGTCCCGGGCGAGCTGCTGCAGCGCCCTCTGTTCATCGGTGAACGTGAAATCCATCCCTTCTCCTCCCATGAGTGCGGCGGGCCGTTCCAGACCTGAATCAAACCGACAGCTTTTCCAGCCCCCACAAGCGGCGGAACAGGTACGTGGCGCCCAGCAAGAGCACAATCTGCACCAAAGCGAAGGCCGAGACCACCCCGAGGCCGTCGTTTTCCCCCACGATGTACAGGGCCAGCGCCATGGGGGTGCTGGCCTCCGTGGCGAGGAGGGCCGAGACCGGGAGCTCCCGGATGAAGACGATGAAGAGCAGCAGGTAGGCCGCGAAGATACCCGACTGGAGCAGGGGCACCGTCACCCGCCGGAGCGTCCGGAGGAAGGTGGCGCCGCATACCCGGGAGCTCTCCTCCAGCTCGGGGCTCACCGAGAGGAGCACCGAGGAGATGGTCCGGATTCCGTAGGGCATGTAGCGCGTCATGTAGCCCAGGATGAGCAGGAACATGGGGAAGGCGTAGAGCGGGGTCCGGATCCAGGTGATGAGGAAGGCCATCCCCATCACGATGCCCGGCACTCCGATGGGCAGCGTGGTGATGTAGTCCAGGACGGACTTGAAGCGGCGGTTGCGCCCCCGGTGGATCAGGATGGAGAGGAAGGTGCAGAGCACGACGGCCAGGAAGCCGCCCGCGATGCCCAGGAACATGCTGTTCTTGATGGCGCGCAGGGTATAGTCGTACTCGAACAGGATGAATTGCCAGTGCCGCAGCGTGAACTGCTCCCACCGGAACATCCCGAACCAGTTCCGGTTGAGCGACGCCATCAGCAGCGCCCCCACGGGCAGCACCACGGCCGCCAGCACGTAGAGCAGGTTCAGCGCCAGGGCGAGGTAGCGCCAGGGCCCGAGCGACATGCGCGCGGGCCGGTAGCCCTTGCCGGTCACGGTGACGAAGCTGCGGGGCGCGATGATCTTCCGCTGGATCCACAGCCCGAACGCCGTGATGATCATGAGGATGCACCCGGCCGCGGCGGAGACGCCCGCCTCGGGCGGGAAGGTCCCCATCTTGGTGTACATCTGGGTCGAGAGGGTGTGGACGCGGCCGGGGCCTCCCAGCACGATGGGGACCCCGAACACCCCGGCGCTCGTCACGAAGATGATGACCACGCCCGAGAGGATGGCCGGCAGCGAGAGGGGCAGCGTCACCCGCAGGGCGGTCTTGAACACGCCCGTCCCGCAGACGCGGGCCGACTCCTCGAGCGAGGGGTCCATCCGGTTGAACGAGCCGATGGTGAACAGGTACATGTAGGGAGTGTCGAAGAGCACGAGGACCCAGACGATCCCCCACAGCGTGTAGATGTTGAAGGGCGCCTCGGAGAGGCCCAGGGCGCCGACGAGGAAGGTGTTCAGCATCCCCACCTTCGGCGAGGCCAGCGCCCACCAGGCGATCGCCCCCACCAGCGAGGGCAGGAAGAAGGGCATCAGCGTCAGGGGCTCGAGCCACCGGCGCAGCGGCATGTCCGTCCGGGCGTGGAACCAGGCGAGCGAGGTCCCCAGGGCGCCCGAGAATACCGCCGAGAAGAGAGCGATGAGGACGGTGTTCCAGATGGCCTCGCGCGCGAGGGGCTCGGAGAAGATCAAGTAGTAGTTCTGAAGGGTGAACCCCTCGGGCCCCGCCTCGGTGTAGATGCGGAAGCTCGTCTGGAAGAAGACGAGCATGGGGATGACGGCCAGGGCCGCGACCAGGGCCAGGGCCCCGGCCATCACCCCGGACTCGAGGTTCAGCCGCTGGGAGAGCCATGAGGCGGAGGCCCTCCGGGGGAGGGCCTCCGCCGCTTGGGTCGAGGACATGCGCTCAGTCCCCTCCCGGCGCGGGGCTCATTTGGTCCCCTTGCCGAAGATCGAGACGAACTCGGCCTGCCACTTCTTCACGTCGGCCGGCGTCACCTTCTCCCAGTCGATCGGGATGACGTTCAGCTTGTCGATCGGCGGAGCGATCTCATACGCCTTCTTGAGCTGCGCCTGCACCTTCGGGTCCGGATGCGGAGGCAGCTCGGGCCGGCCCAGGTTGCCGGGCTCGCGGCTCATCTGGATGTACTTGCCGTGCACGCCCCGGTAGAAGTCGATGAAGAGCCTGGCCGTGTTGGGATGGGGCGCCTTCGTCAGGATGGCCGACATCATGGGCAGGGCCGTCACCCCCTCCTTGGGATAGAAGGGGACCATCTTCACCCCTTCCTTCTGGGCCACCATGTTGTGTCGGGCCATGATGGTGGTGCCGATGGCGTACTCGCCCGACATGACGGCGCGGCGCTGCTCGGGCCCCCGGAGGATGAGGCCCGTCTTCTGGGCGGCCAGCTTCTGGAAGAACTCCTTGGGGAGCACCTGCCGCCAGCCCATGTAGACGAGGGTGTAGGTCTCGGTCCGGCTGGCGTCGCCCACCAGGATCTTGCCCTGGAACTTCGGGTTCAGCAGGTCGTGCCAGCTGCTGACGGTCACGCCGGGCAGGATGCTCTGGTTGACCGAGATGGTGTTGAGCTGCGCGTCGGCCACCCAGTGGCCGTCACCGTTCATCTTGGCCTTCTCGGCGGGGGCGTAGTGTTTGTCCTCGGGGGAAACGTACTTCATCAGCTCCCCCCGCCGCTTCAGGGAATGGAGCCAGGAGACGGACGAGACGAGCAGGACGTCCGCCGTCACCTTGTTCGCCCGGATTTCCTCCTCCACCCGCCGGATGATGATCGAGGTGGTCCGGTCCGAGAAGTTGAACTTGTGGCCCGCAAGGCCGTAGAGCCTCTTGAACTCGGCCTCCATCACGCGGGCCGTGCCGACCTGCACGAAGTGGGACATGTAGTCGAGGTTGCCCTCCTTCTTCGCCCCCTCGATGAGCTTGGCCACCCGCTCCCGCTCGGCCCCGCTCAGCTCCTTCAGGATCGGCGCATCCGCCGCACCGGCCGGGACGGACAGCGCGAGCGCCGCCACGGCCGCTCCCAGCCAAATCATCATTCGCGCTTTCATGATCCCTCCTCCCCCTTTGTCCAGCTTCTCCGCCAGCCCGGCGGGCCGGCGCATTATCCCCGAAGGAGCACGCATCGCCGGGGGAGCACCCCCAGCGCCACCTGCTGGCCCGGGCGCACCGACACCTCGCCCTGCGCCTGCACCCGGATGCTGACATCCCTCACCTGAACCCGGCAGTCCCAGGACTGGCCCAGGTAGATGGCCTCGGTCACCTTGCCCTCGAGCCGGTTCGTCCCCTCGGCGCCCCCGTTCAAGGAGACGTGCTCGGGGCGGACGCTGATCGTGACGCGGGAGCCGGCCTCGGCGCCCTCGGCGCCGCGGCCGCACAGGAGCCGTGCGCCCGCCTCCGGCACCTCGACCCAGACGCCGCCGTCGCCCTCGCGGCCCGCCACCGTCCCGTCGAGCAGGTTCGTCACCCCGATGAAATCCGCCACGAAGCGGTTGACCGGCTCGTCGTAGATGGCCTGGGGCGGGCCCTCCTGCTGGATTCGCCCCATGTGCATGACGATGATGCGGTCGCTCATCACCATGGCCTCGGCCTGGTCGTGGGTGACGTAGACGGACGTGATGCCGAGCTCGCGCACGAGGCGGGTGAGCTCGAGCCGCATCTGCTCGCGGAGCTTGGCGTCGAGGTTGCTCAGCGGCTCGTCGAACAGGAGGACGCGGGGGTTGTAGACCAGCGCGCGGGCGACGGCCACGCGCTGCTGCTGGCCGCCGGAGAGCTTGGTTGCGTTGCGATCCTCCAGGCCCGTCAGGCCCACGAGATCGAGCGCCTTCTTCACCCGCTGGCCGACCTCGGCCTTCGGCGTCGACTTCGCGCGCAGGCCGTAAGCCACGTTCTCGAACACGGTCATGTGGGGCCATACGGCGTACGACTGGAACACCATGCCCAGGCGCCGCTCCTCGGGCGGGAGGCAGATGCCCCGCGCGGAGGACGTCAGCAGCTCGTCCCCGATGAGGATATCCCCCTCCTCGGGCACCTCCAGCCCGGCGATGCAGCGGAGGGTGGTCGTCTTCCCGCAGCCGCTCGGCCCCAAGAGGGTGATGAACTCCCCCTCGCGGACGGTGAAGCTCACGCCGTTCACCGCCGCCGCATCGGCGCCGAACCGCTTGATGAGGCTTCGCACCGCCACGCTGGCCACCGGCTCACCTCCCCCATGCCCCCGCGGCGGGACATCCCGCCGGAGTGAAGGACGCCGCGTCCGCCGGCGCCTCCGCCGCGCCATGCGCGCAAAAACCCCCGGCCCGCCGCCTTCGAAACATTTCCGAATTGCAGGTCTTCTTTATATCATCCCGGCCGGCAAATCCCAACGCGCGGAGGCCTCCGGCGCGCAGAAGAGGCGTCTCAAGGGAGAGACAGCGGCTGCCCGGAGGAGGGGGAAATTCAAATCGGAGATTTTCCAGGCGCCCATCGAGAGGCCGCGGCTTGGGCGCCGGCGGAAAAATCGCGGATTTCAGGAACAAAGGCGGGGACGGCCCCGGCAGCCGGAATGGCGCTTATCCTGAAATCCCGGCGGGCTACGCCCCCAGCCAGAGGAGGAAACCGGCCGCGGCCACGGCGGCCCCCGCGCCGCGCGCCACCCGCGCGCCCAGCCGGTGCGAGCGTGCCCACCGCCCGAGCGCGATCCCCGCGCCGTGCAGCAGGGCGGTCGCCGCGAGGAAGCCCGAGGCGAAGAGCGCGGGAGCGGCCGCCTGGGGAAGCTCCGTCCCGTGGGCGTGCCCGTGTTGGAGCGCGAAGAAGCCGGCGAGCGCGAGCCCCGCGATCACCGGCCAGCGGGGGGCGAAGGCCGCCGCCGCTCCGAAAATGATCACCGAGGCCGCGACCCCCGCCTCCACCCAGGGCATGGGCACGCCCGCGCCCCCGAGCCAGCCGCCCGCGGCCATCATCGCGAGAAACGCGAGGGGCAGCGCCCATACCGCGCGGCCGCCCATCCGGGCCGCCCACAGTCCCAACGCCGTCATCGCGAGCAGGTGATCCAGGCCGCCGATCGGATGGAGGAATCCCTCGCCGAGGCCGGCGCCCCACGACCCGGCCACATGGGCCTCGGCGCTTCCCGCGGAGCCGCCCAGGATCGCCATGCCGGCTGCGAGTGCAATGCGCTTCATCGAGCTCTCCTTTTCATATTACAGGGCCGCCCGGGAGTTTTTTGGAATGCCGGCGCAGGCGCCGGGCGGGCGGGCGGGCGGGCGGGCGGAAG
>Ga0326597_10010084_pt1 | contig 12608 bp, 10 predicted proteins | sample RVTome_12_FD_203789 | JGI IMG/M metagenome (GOLD analysis project Ga0326597, IMG submission 203789) | Soil microbial communities from uranium-contaminated site in the Upper Colorado River Basin, Wyoming, United States - RVT100D185 | ecosystem: Environmental > Terrestrial > Soil > Contaminated >... | reverse complement strand
AATCTGTTGCCGTATTCCATGGTGGTTTACATGCTGCCCACCGAGTCAGGGCGCTTGCTGTATCATGTGAACCTGGCCGAGCCGGTCAATAAGGCGTTTATTGCTGATGCTCGGACGCGGATGCTGAAATCTTTTTCCACGCTGTTTGGCAAAAATTACGCCGAGGATGATATTGATGAAACGATCACCGGTGTAGTAACAGATCCGACCTCTAGCTCCAAGGTGGAATCGTTTTTCAACATTCCCATTGTGATCAATAACCGGCCAGCCGGGATTTTCACGGTCGCTTCTACCAAGCCAGGTTTATACAAAACCAGCCAAGAGGTGGAAATCTTATACACCATAATGAATCAGGCTTCGGAAGCAGTCTCCAAACTGGAAACTGTGCTGGAGGTCGAAAAAGGCAAGCTGAACTCTATGGTCGCCAGTATGGCGGACGGCGTGCTCATGGTTGACCCTGCCAACCGCGTGATCGTAGTCAACCCGCAAACCCGCGATCTGCTCGGCATCAAAACCGAGAAACCGACGATCTTTGACATCTTGGGCAAACTCTCGGATCGTTTGGATTTGCGCACCAAAATCGAAGAAAGTCTCAAGCGTGATCAAGTGATAATCGAGGATGAGGTGGCCATCAACGGGCATTTCGTGCAAATTTTGATCTCTCCGGTCAAAGACAACAAACACGAGCCGATCGGCAGTGTGGTGCTGTTCCACGATGTCACCCGCGAAAAAGAGGTCGAGAAAATGCGCGAGGATTTTACCTCGATGATGGTGCACGAACTGCGTTCCCCGCTCACCGGCATCCGCAGTATTGCCGATCTATTGAAGAGTGAAAAGATCAAAGCCCAGCAAAAAAAATATCAAGAGTTTGTCGGCCTGATCTCTGTCAATTCCGCATCCATGCTGGACTTGGTCAACGATCTTCTGGACGTGGCTAAAATCGAATCCGGTAAATTCCAAGTTTTCAAAAAACCAGGAAGCATCAGGGAAATTATTAAACAGCGAGCAGAGTCTTTCCGGAGCCTGGCCGCAGAATCGCGTTTGCAGATCGTCGAAAATGTTGCCGCGGATGTGCCCGACACGGCCGTGTATGATGATTTGAAGATCACCCAAGTGTTCAACAATATTCTCTCCAACGCTATCAAATTTACCCCGCCAGACGGGAAAATAACCATATCCGCATTTTTGTGCAAAAAAGACGACGATGTTGCCGGTCATGCGCAAAACCTCAAACTGCCTTGGCCCATATTTACCAAAGGCAATGTTTGCGCTGTGGATGAATTGATTATCAGCATCTCGGATACTGGAGTTGGCATTCCGCAAGCCGAGATCCCTAAACTGTTTAATAAATTTCAACAGCTTTCCACAGCCAGCAAAAGCGAAAAGAAAGGGTCGGGGCTGGGTTTGGTGATAGCCAAAGGAGTGGTGGAAGCCCACGGCGGAAGGATTAATGTCGTGACAGCGGAAGGCAAAGGCACAACTTTTTATTTCAGTTTGCCTCTGCAGGAAGAAAAAATTGCTGCCCTAGTCAGGGTCTAGTAGTATTTAATGGCGAAATTACGAAATATTTTAGGGGGCGGCGGCAAAGTCAGCATGCAGAATATCCAGTATGATTTTGTGACGCTCGCGTCCCACCAGCTGCGCACGCCGCTTTCTGCGGTAAAATGGTTTTGTGAGATTTTGCTGTCGAAGCGGACGGGGAAGCTGTCAAAGAAACAAGAGCAATATCTGAAGGAAATTTATCGGTCCAACGAACGGGCCATTGGTCTGGTCAATGACCTGCTCGATGTGTCGCGCATTCAGGAGGGGCAGATTCATCTCGAGGTCAGACCGCTGCAGGTTGAAAAAATTGTGGAGGAAATCATCGATACCCACAGCACCCTGGTAAAAGCCAGCGGGGTGCATATTGATTTTGAAATCGTTAATGGCCCGCTGCCGGAGGTTCAGACTGATCCGGACAAGCTCAAGCGCGTGATGATTAATCTCTTGACCAATGCCATTAAATACACTCCGCCCCACGGAAAGATCCGGATCGCCCTAGAGGCCAAGGGGAGCAGCATATCCATCTCGGTTTCTGATACGGGCATGGGGATCCCGAAAGATGATCAACTGCGGGTCTTTGACCGGTTTTTCCGCAGCCGGAACATTATCAAATTGTCGCCGGACGGCACGGGACTGGGGTTATTTATTGCCAAATCTTTGGTGGAAATCATGGGCGGAAAAATCAATTTTTCCTCGCAAGAAGGCAAGGGCACGACGTTTATTTTCACTTTGCCGCTGGAGAATTGATAACATGTGCTATAATAGAATAAATGCCAAACCCGAGAAAAAAACCTGATGTGCCAAAGATGGACGTTAACGTCATTACCGAGCGGCGTTTGCTGGATTCCAAGATCGTCTTGCCGGATGATCAGCCTCACCACGGCTTGGCCAAGGTTATTCTTGCCGCCATGGTCTTGGGCGGCCTGGCCGCGGCTATAGCGCTGTTTTATTTAAATACTGCGGCGCCGAAGGCGGGACAAGAATCATATCAGCCGCAGATTACCATCCCCCCGACCGAAGTCGGGGTCCCGACAGAGGTCGGGACGCCGACTGCCGAAGCGCCGCCTGCCCCGGTGCAAGTCGCCGAGATTCTGCCGACTCCGACCAATTTTCTGAACGTGCGCAAGGGCCCGGGCACGAATTTTGACAAGATCGGCCAGGTCAAGCCCGGCGAAGCTCACATCCTTGTCTCCACAGACCTAAGCACAGGCTGGTATGAGATCAAGCTCGCTGATGGTTCCACTGGCTGGATCACCAACCAATACGCTCAGGTAAAATAATTCTACAAACGTGCTCTAAAACTCCCATTATGGGAGTTTTTAGTTGCTTTACCGGGTTGTAAAGCCCCAAGAAATTTGGTATAGTATCTTCTGCTTAAATCGCAAAATTTAAGTTGCACTTTCAAAAATACAAGGAGAAAAAGAAATGGACGGATATCCATCGAATCGAGATTATCGTAGAAAGCTTCACGCTATCATAGGTAACAGACTCGCGGGTATTGTCCATACCCTGATATCTGCTACCGACCCGCGACTTAAGTATCCACTGCAAATCAGGTCTTATGATGGTCGCGGTAGTTCGCTCATATCTGTTGATCCTGCTCGATACTCTAAAACTATTTTTTCGGTTTCTGATGAACCGCAGGAAAAAGAAGGGGTCGAGCTTAGGAAGGGGCATTTCGGCTACAGCCTGTCTGAGGAATTCCGCCGTATCGGCCCTGTCAACTTTGTCCGCATGGATTCGGAGGGAAACGTCCTAGAAATGGGTTTCGGCAGTGATCTGCTAGCGCAGCACTTCCGCTACCATCTCTTCGGACGCACCCTCTCGGAGAGAGATCTTGACCGCATTGTTGAAATTCAAGAAGCGGTCTTTGTTTACCTCGGCAGTATCCCCAAGTGCCAAGAAGAATTTGCAGATTTTGTTGCAAGCCGCAAGTGGCCTGAGGGAATTGCAGAGAAAGCAAGGTTGGCCTATTTCAACGACATCTGGGCTGACCTCAGGACATTTGCTCGGAGCAAAGGATTTTCCGAGGATGAAATGCAACTGGCCGGTTGGTTTGACCTCAATTTCAACAAGCAGGGAGAAGGATCATATTCTGTCCGTGACAGGCATGTGATTCGTATCCCATATTTCAGAAACGGAAGGATTGAGGTTTGGCGCACTCGCAACTTGAGGGCGTCACGTGCTGAAACGCACAAGTACACTAGCTGGCCGCTGAATCGATCAATCAACAACCAACCCAAGCTCGAACACAAGCTGTACTATGCATGGAAGCTTCATCAGGTACGGGGAAAACCGTTAATCATCACGGAAGGCGAATTCAAGTGTTTAATCGCGACCAGCTTTACCGGGATTTGGACTGTAGGAATTCCCGGAATAACTGAAGTGGATGACTTCACAATCCAGTCGCTTGTCCAAGCCAGAGCCTCCGAATACATTGTTGTGTTAGACCGCGACCCTGTGGGGAAAGGTCTGATGCGAGTTGATGGCATTACAGACAGCCAGCGAGCCGCCTACCTTATCGCACTTCGTCTCAGAAAGGCCGGCGCTCGTAATGTGCGCGTAGGACAAATCCCGAACATCCGGCAGGGCGAGAAAGTTGGTCTGGACGACCTTATTCTCGATTGCGGCAAATCTGCTCTGCTTGATGTCATTGAAAAAGCGGCTCGCGACCCGTTCCACTATGCTGCAAGAATCGATCTCAATATATCGTTTTGTGAAATTTGGCACGCTCGGCAGCTACTGGGCAAAGCCATAGAGCATTACGATAATTCAGTGAGACGCGGAGGATCCGTTGTCTCTTCTGAAATTGAGACCGAAGCGCGGCAGATAAGGGACCAGGTCGAAGAGTTGTATAAGGATTTTCTTAGTCAGCGATATTTTGGAGCAAGGCGGTTGAACCAGCCGGTTTCGGAGCTTTATGTTCATTTCCGCAGCGAAGATATCGCAGATGTTGAAAATAAACTGGTCATGGCCGAAGATGGAGGCGAAATACCGCTCCGTCGATTTACTGACGACATTGTTGTGTTCGAGTTTATGCCGAAAGATATGCCCGACGAGCTGGTGTGGATTAGAAACCCTAACTTGCGTATTCCCTATGCTTCTAGAGAAATTCAGGAATTCGTAAGGGATGGGTCGACGACTAATCGCAGGCTTTCGGAAACAGTTTCGCAAGGCATGGAGATTCTGGCCAGGGATAATCCATCGATCCCAGTGGGTAATCTGTCGCTTACCAACTTCTCTACCGCAGTCATCGCTGGCCACTTGGTTCGCTGGTTTCCCGGCGACGAATATTATTTCAAGTGGAACGTGGAGCTGTGGGTTCGTCACGAGGAGTATTGGGAAGAACTGGTTCGGATCCCTTTGGTCATTTTCCGCAAGGGTACTGATATCGCAATTGCTTTTTCCCAATGCGTTATGTGGGACAATCGCGATGATTTGCCGTTTACCAAAGACCTATCAACGCAGGCATCCAATTTGGTGAAGTGGTTTTTCCGTCACACTAACGCCGAAAACGCCAACGACAAATTTGGCATGATCGTGGAAACACTCTGGCCATATTGGTTTGAGCGCAATCGGGAGGCCACTGAACGAGCCATGGCGCAATTTGGTGTAACTGCTGAAACGATAGAACAGCACAAGCTCTTGGTGATTCGTCCAGAAGACACGGAAGAATTGTCGAATCATCTGCTTTTCCGGCGACTTTTTAATCAGTCCTCTTACGTTGGGCTGTTTCGCCGGACAGCGAAAGGTAAGATCGCTTTGCGTTTCCAAGATACGGTCGCGCTGATCCCTGTTCGTGATGAAGGAAGGGCTATCTGCGCTTTGCGCGTGATACCTTTCAACATCAAGGATCACGTGCCGCCGTCTCTACCGCCATCGCCCCGACTCGTGAGGCATCTCTACGGCATTGGGAGGTATCTGGTTAACAGGTTTGATCCAGAGAGGCACCTCTATATGCAGGAGCATCTGTCTCAAGCGAAAGGCAAAGTGCTCATTATGACGTATCATGAGCTCGATGCCTTAGCGCTGTCTCCTTCCGGGAAGAGTATTGTAGCCCTCAACAGTTCGTTTAACCTCAACCCGGAGGTAACCGCGCGGATTGCGAAAAGCCAGCCGGAGCGAATATGCCTTGTCATTTCCGGCCAGGAACCGCAATCTTGCTATGACCTTTTCGACTACGACGGAGTTCTTGGCTACCTGAAAGAAGTGTACGACCTTCAGCAAGATATCAGTGCTTCGTTCGAGGATGGACAGCATAATATTCAGATTCACATCGCGGTTATGGCAACGCCATTGACCAAAACTGTGACTGAAGAAAATGCCCGATCCTGCGCGGATCAGCTCATCCAAGAGGCAGTCGACTTGAATCGCTACCTTGACCATCAGGGCTTCAATCCATCGACTCACGAGATGGTGCGGCGGTTTCTCAAGATCAGTTCTCGATTTATGGACTACCTTGAGATCTCATCGCTGCCAGATCTGCTCGATACACGCCCTATTGACTGGTATGTGCGCGAATCACGCCGACTGTACGCGGCCTTGCAAACCTATGTGTTGAACAAGCACCGCAAGAAGATTGATTCCGTTGAGTCCTACTTCCAGAAAAAGCTCGGACTCGCATCAGAGCAGTCCCTGGAAGAACTGCTTCGCCAGCGCAAGGAAGAAGGAAAAGTGTTTATCTTCCGTCCTGTCTATGGACACAGTAAGACCTACGAGCAACAGCCAGAGATGCTGTTGTCGAGCTCTTTCTGTGAACTGTTTGCAGCAGTGGTTGATGTTTCTAGTGAGCAAGCTGAATCCAAAATCAGAAACGCCCTTCAGAAAGGCAAGACGCAGAAGAAAATTGAGAAAGCAGGAGGTGAAAAGCCTATCGATACCGACAACCCCAAGGTGCTCGTACTGCAGCTCATTCAAGCAAGCACACACGCACCACCGAAGCCAGTAGCGGAATTCGTTCCAACCGACGACGGTTTCACCTGTATGGTTTCAGTCGGTTTTAACGGGCAGATATTTTCTGCCACAGGCAAAGGGAAAAAGAAGAAGGAGGCAGAAGTCGAGGCGTACAAGACCATTTGGGGCAAAGTCAGCGGTATGGAACAAGCCGAACCCAAAGACGTTCCCGTTTCTGACGACGCTGCGAAAGTAAGAGTTGTTCTTAAAATGGATCCGGGAGACAGGAACTATGTCGGCTGTGTTTTTAAGATCGCACAGACGGCAAAAATTCCCGATCCCGAGTTCACGACTAAAACAATGGCGGACGAGAAGACGATTACATTCACTACGCGTGCCACGATCCGATTGCCTGACGACGTTCTGATTGAATCAGACGAGAAAATCGCGGGGTCAAAACAGAAAAGCAGGCAGGAGGCAGCATCAGATTTAATTACTAAAATCTGGAATCATTATTCGAACTAGAATAATGTTTCCAGTCCGGTTGGATGTATAATCCAGCCGGTTTTTTTATCTTGACTTTGCGCACCCTTGAATAATTCTAGAAACTTCATTATTATTTGAAAGCCTGCCCACGTAGCTCAGCTGGTAGAGCAACTCCATGGTAGAAATTGCCCGTCTAAAAAGAAATTTTTAGATGCCACCCGAATAACGGTTAAAAGTCTGCACAAGATCGAGACCGTGGCCTCGACAAAAAGCGAGGCCCGAACGACTGACAAGGGCTCCGACCAAGGTCGGAGAAGATACAGTCTAATCCTCTCATAGTGTGTTAAATAAAGAGAGGTATAAATGAAGGAGTAGGTCAGCAGTTCAATTCTGCTCGTGGGCTCCAGCCTTCGCCAAGGCTACGGCTGGCTTTGCCAGCCACTTCAAAAAGAGGCTGTCCGCCGTAGGTTCATGACCGTCCGTAGCCTTGGCGAAGGAGGTTAACGAAGGCGGGCCTCCATAGATAATTTATGAAACTAGTCATTGCTATTGTTTTGGCCCTGGTCACTGGAATAGTGGTATTTAACCTGCCGGCCCCGAGCCAGCAATTTAAATCTGTGACGGTTCCGGCCGAAGCATATGAGGAAACAGCCAAAGATATAGCGCGCCGGATCAATGATCTTTCTCCGATGCCGCCTGTAGAACACAGCTGGATAGCCTCCGAGGTGGAATTTGCAAAAGATACTGCTTACGCTTATGTGATCTATCATGACACGCGCAATATCTTCCGAATATTGCTGGAGGTTGGACAAAATAATCAGTACCGCACTGCGGCAGCGTTTGAACCCGCCGAAGCTTCAGCTACGGCGGGCACGGCCAAATGGAGATTAATCGGCGGCCAGGACTTGGCAGCTCGACTCGAAACTGTTAAGATTAGTCCTAATTAAACTTTAAGAACAATCACGAATGGCCCAAGAGAACCTGGTTAAGCTGCAGTGCACAGTTTGCAAGCGGATCAACTACCATACCACCCGCAACAAGAAAGCCGTTCCAAATGCTTTGGAGCTAGCCAAATTCTGCAAATGGTGCCGCAAGCATCAACCGCACAAAGAGATGAAGAAATAGCTAATAAAAAACCCCGGCACAGGCCGGGATTTTTTATTGATCTCTGGTGCGTTACAGAACTGCTTCTTTGGCAGCTTTGGCCACGCGGAACTTGACTACGGTTTTGGCCGGAATCTGGATGGTTTCGCCGGTCGCCGGGTTGCGGCCCTGGCGGGCTTTGCGGTGCACTTTGACCAGTTTGCCGAGGCCCGGAACAACGAATTCACCGCTGTTTTTGACCTCTTTGTAGGCGAGCGCTGTGATCTTATCCATGAATTCACCAACCTCTTTTTTGCTCATGTTGGTGCCTTCGGCCAGGGCGGCCAGGATCTCTGACTTTGTCATTTTTGCCATCTATTTAATTTGTTAATTTTTAATTAGTCTAGGACTATATTAGCAGGTATAGTAAATTCGTCAATAAAAGGCTATAATTTCATAGATGGGGGCGTCGGTTAATGGTAAACTACCACTCTCCAAAAGTGGAACTGTAGGTTCGATTCCTACCGCCCCTGCCACGTAAAATTCGCTCGCGTAAAGCGACGTTGTCGCCACGCGACTTTACGTCGTAAAGTCGCTCATCATGTGGCAAGCCACCGCTAAAGTTAATTAGAAAATAGACATTAAAAATATATAATTTTACGTGAGCCCCATGGCGACCATGGGAGTTTTACGGGGCCAAAGAAAATTTATGCACTATGTTTATCTTTTAGAATGCCAGGATGATAAGGGCTGGCATATCGGACAAACGGATGATTTGCGAGATCGTCTCAAAAGACATAACAGCGGTTTTGGCGCTAGAACCACAAGCCGGAAAAAGAACTGGAAACTAATTTATTATGAAGCCTATCTGCTTAAAGCTGATGTATTGGGAAGAGAAAAATTTTTAAAAAGTGGTTCTGGCAGGATTTATCTTAAAAAACAACTCAGAAATTATTTAGCATTATGACTTGCCGAAACAGTGTTGTGCAATAAGTCTCGCTCTTCAGCGGTTAAAAGCAACATTGGCTTACGGGTCTACCAAGCGTGCTATTCCAACAAAAAGCTCCCAATGATGGGAGTTTTTGGTTTCAGACGAACTGTTGTATGGCCTGTTTATAATTGGTATACTGGAATCACTAATCATTATTATTCATATAAAATCTATGGCCGACAGCGAGGAATTGATAAAAAAGGCTGATATTCAGAAAATTGCTGAAGAAGGGGCAAAAATATACGAATCAATAAAGTTGCGGTTTGAGCCAGCGCAGAACGGCAAGTTTTTGGCTATAGATATTGAAAGTAAAGATACCTTTGTTGGTAATACAAGTAGCGAAGCGGTTGAGCTGGCAAGAAAAGCCCATCCGAACAAAGTTTTCTATGTTGTGAAGATTGGCTTCTCGGCCGCCGAAACTTTGGCCGCTTTGGGACTTAGCAGTGTATGATAAAAGGGATAGTTCACAATAATAGGCCGCTCATTTCTCTCATCGTCGGCTGGAAATTGGGCGTGCAAGAAACAGCGGCATTGGTTGATACTGGTTTTACAGGCGAATTAAAAATATCTCCAGAAAAGGCTGTGGAGCTTGGACTTCAAATCACGCACACCGAGCCAGTCGTTTTGGGAGACGAAAAAACGGTTTATATGCAGGCTTCGTTGGCTGTAGTCTCAATGGAAGGCGTTATGAATGTCGTAAATGTTTTGGTTTCTCAAGGTATACCAATTATCGGCGTGGGACTTTTGAGAAGGTTTGGTTATGCACTGAATATGGATGTCAGATATAATTCACTCGTTCTGCAAAAGTAAGTCTACTTGCTTGTAGCCAGGTCAGGGATGTAAATATAGCCAATGTGCCTCTGAATCGCGGTTCTAACATCCTTTACGATGGCCTGCCAAACGGTTGATAGCGGTTTTTTTATTTGCTAAACTGAACACACAATAGGATTTTTAAGAAACAAAAATAAATGGCGCACAAATACGATTATGACGTGATGGCGATCGGCTCGGGCAGCGCGGGCGGATCAGCGGCGTTTGTGGCGAAAAAGGCAGGATTTAAAGTTGCGGTTGTCGAGGAATTTAAAGACAAACTCGGCGGGCATTGTCCCAACTATGCCTGCGTGCCGACCAAGGCCATGCTGAAAGCCGCCCACGTTTATAAAATGGCCAAGCGTGCCGGCGAGTTTGGGATCGAATTGGAACAGCTGAAGTTTGATTTCAAAAAAGTCGCCGCCTACCGGCAGTCAATCGTGAATCAGCTCACTGGTCCGCGCATTGAGCGCAACCTGCACAATGCCGGGATTGATCTGCTGTGGGGGAGGGCGCAGTTTGTTTCCGAACACGAACTAAAAATCACAAACCCGCCCCCCGACGGGTCAAATAAAATCTATTCGTTCAATCACGCCGTCATCGGCACCGGGTCCAAAGAATTTATTCCGCCTATCGAAGGTCTATCTGATCTCGGGTTTTGGACCTCGGACGTGGCGGTCCGCGCCGAGGCCCTCCCTGACTCGATCATCATCATCGGCGGCGGCCCCATCGGCACAGAATTTTCTGAAATTTTTTCCAGCTTTGGCAAACACGTCACGCTGCTGCAGCGGGATGCGCAGATCCTGCAGCGCGAGGATCAGGAGATTGCCGAATATGTGAGCGCGGATTTGCGCCGGCGCGGCGTGGAAATTATCACCAATTGCGAAATCTTGTTTGCCCATCGGATTGGCAGCAGTAAATCTATCCGCATCAGAATCGCCGGTCAAGAGAGCGAGGCCGCCGCTGACGAGATTCTGGTAGCCACCGGCCGGCGGGCCAACCTGGAAAATCTAAATCTAAAGGCGGCGGGAGTGGAAACCGATGACAAGGGCCGGTTAAAACTGAACGACTATCTGCAAACCACCCAGGCCCATATTTGGGCGGCCGGCGATGCGGCCGGCAATTGGCAATTCACGCACACCGCCGCTTACGAAGGTGATCTGGCCGGCCGCAATATTTGCCGCCGCCACGATGAAAAAACGAACTATGATGTGGTGCCGCGCGTGACTTTCTGCGAGCCGGAGGTGGCGAGCGTGGGCCTCACCGAGGCGCAGGCCAAGCTTAAAAATTTGGATTATAAAATTGGCCGGTTCAAAAGCGGGGGATTGGGGCGATTTCTCATCGAGAGAGAGGCCCGCGGCCTCGTCAAATTGATAGTGGACGCGGGGAGCATGCATATCCTTGGCGGTCATATCGCGGCAGAAAACGCGGGCCAGCTGATTCACGAAATCGCACTGGCCATGAAAGCCAAAATAAAGGTCACTGACATCGCTCGGATGATTCACGCTTATCCCACGTTCTCCGAAGCGGTCGGCGCGGCCGCGGAACAGTTTTTGGACGAATCCTGACCGGCAGAAATTTTTCTAACAGAGCCGCTTACAATTTCCTTAACAAAATGAGCCTGGACTCCGAAAAGTCACAGGCTCATTAAATAAAACGCTTTTACAACAACAGTTCCAGCTCCACTACCTTGTCTCCTTTAATAAGACATGTGGCAAAGCCATCACTCTGTTTTTCCAGCACTCGCCGCAGAAACTTGAACGCTTGGCGGGCCGTCTCCTCATTGCTTGCTTCAATTGTTCCCGACAGCTCCCGGATTTTTTCGAGATCATCCTTGGCGGAGACAGTCAGTCGAATTGAGCTGGGATTTAGAGCCTGCTCTTGTTCATCTGCCCGCCGTACTCTGGGCCCCAATCTACGATTGTATTCGGGCAAGATATCCGCAGGAATTTCACAGCCAAGAGTGGCTGACACCTTCTGGATGATACTGGGCCAAGGGTTGCGCGTTTTGCCAGTTTCCAGGTATACAAGCGTCGCTGTTCCAATCTGCGCGCGCTGGGCAAATTGGTATTGTGTCAGTCCCAGGGCAACTCGTTTATCTGTGACAAATTGACCAAGAGCAGTTGTCCTGTTGTTTTGGTTTTCGATACCCCGGCCTGGTTTTTTGTATTGTCCAGGCTGGGGGATCAGTTCCGGCGGGATCTCGCATATGAGAGCTTTGGCAAGCTTATCCAAAAGGTCAGGAGTTGGTATGCGTTTGCCGCCTTCTATGGCGGTAATAGTTCCAACGTTATGTCCGATCCGCTCGGCCAATTCTCTCTGTGATAAACGCAGTTCTAGCCGCCTTGCGGTTAGAAAACCGCTTAACGAAGTTTGATTTATCATACCTCGCTTTAATCTCCTTTTTGGCCGTCCGGCCTCGAGTTGTGAAACCTCTAGCTTGAGAATTTCGGCAAGCTCCTGGATTATCTGATCGTTTTCGCTCAAATGTGCTTGACCCAGTTCGATAGAATTGACGAACTGCCTAGTGACATTTAATTTTTTTCCGAGGTCTTCGAGACTTAATCCGATCTCCATGCGCCTCAAACGAACCAATTGACCCAAACTGCTGTTCGTCGGCTTCCCGATTATAAACCGGACCAGGGCACCCGTTTCCAGCTCCAAAGCCTTCGCCAAAGGAGTGAGGTTCTCGTGGCCGACGTGTTTTCTATTGCGCACTTCTAATTGCTTGGCCTTGTTGCTGGAAATTTTCAGCCGTTTTGCAAAAGCCGGGATAGTCAGTCCAAGCTCCTCTCTTCGAGAT
>Ga0326597_10010083_pt1 | contig 12608 bp, 8 predicted proteins | sample RVTome_12_FD_203789 | JGI IMG/M metagenome (GOLD analysis project Ga0326597, IMG submission 203789) | Soil microbial communities from uranium-contaminated site in the Upper Colorado River Basin, Wyoming, United States - RVT100D185 | ecosystem: Environmental > Terrestrial > Soil > Contaminated >... | reverse complement strand
GGCCCGTTTCCAGGCCCTGAACCCGCGGATCATTCCCTGTCCGCGGACTTTTCAATCTCGGGCGCATCACTCCGAACGCTGGATGGTGCGCCTTTTTGCGTGGTAACGTGCGGCCTACTCTTTCTGCAAGAGAAAAAGAAGACTCATCCCGGACGAAAACCTGATATTATTCGCAATTCACCCTAACCCCTGCCAAGGAAGTACCCCCAGGTATGATTGATTATCGTTTGGACACCCTGGCCAACGGCCTGCGCCTGCTGACCGTGGAAATGCCCCACCTGCACAGCGCGGAACTGGCCTGTTATGTCGGCGTCGGTAGCCGCTATGAACCGCGTCGGCTGGCCGGCATCTCCCATTTTCTCGAACACATGCTGTTTCGCGGCTCGGTGGATCACCCGTCCAATCTCGAACTGGAATGGCAGTTCGAAGCCATCGGCGGCACCATCAACGCCGCCACCGACGCCGAAACCACCTGCTATCATACCCGTCTCCATCCGGACCACATCGGCGAAGGACTCCAGTTGCTGGCTTCCATGCTGCGGCAGCCGTTGCTCAAGGATATGGAGATCGAGCGGAAAATCATTCTCGAAGAAGCCCTGGAAGATCTCAACCAGGACGGTCAGGAGATCAGTCCCGACCAGTTGATCGCCCGGCTGCTGTGGCCCGACCATCCCCTGAGTCAGCCGACCATCGGCCTGCAGACCTCCATCGCCGCCATCGGACCGGAGGATCTGCTGGACCATCACCGCCGCTACTATTCACCGCCCAACATCGTCATCGCCCTTGCCGGCCGGGTCGACCGGCAAGTCGCCCTCGCAGCCACCGAGAGGGCCTTCGGCGACTGGCAGGGCGAAATGCCTCCTTCGGCGCCCCCCCTGATCGAAACCGAGCCACCCCAGGGCCCGGCCACGATCTGGAAAAAAGATGCCGATTCGCAGGTCAACATCCAGATCACCTTCAAGGTCCCCGGGCGGGACAGTTTCCACACCCCGCCGCTGCGCATGCTGCGCCGCATCCTGTCCGGGGGCGGCACCGCCCGACTCATGTTCCAGTTGCGGGAAAACCTCGGCCTGACCTACAACGCCGAGGCGCACCTCTCCCTGTTCGTCGAATGCGGCAGCTTCGCCGTCGACCTGTCAGTCATGCCCGCCAACCTGACCCCGGCCGTGAACGAGGTGCTGGCCATCTTCGAGGATCTCTGCACCACCCCGGTCGGCGACCTGGAGATGGAAAGGGCGGTGCGCAATTACCTCTTCGACCTCGATTTCAGCCACGACCATGCCGACGTGCTGGCCGGCCGTTATGGCTGGGGGATGATCACCGGCTATCTGAAAACCCTGGACGATGAACGGCGGGAAGCCCTGGAGGTGGGAGCGGAGCAGATGCAGGCCACTGCCCGTGAGCTTTTTACCGGGGGAAACCTGCGGATGGCGGTAGTCGGCCCCTTTTCCGGCAGGGACCGGCGCCAGGTGGAAAAACGGCTGGCCGCTTTTCGGCGCTGACCGGACGAAGCAACGGCTGCACACCGATCGGGAAATATCGGTCCCGGGAGCCGGAATTTTTCCTTCCTTGACCGCTTTTCCGCCGGCCAATCTCTGCTAAGCTGAATCCTGTACCTGCGAATTTTTTCTCCTCCCCAGACGACCATTCCTGAAGAAGTAACCGCGGATCTGCCTGATCCAGGATTACAATGATTGGTTTTCCTCGCTGGAAACAGCATCTTGCAGGGAGGCCTCCGTGAAAAGGTAAAGGGCCATGAGCAAAGAGAGCCAACGGGTGATTCTGGTCACCGGCGCCACCGACGGGCTTGGCCGGCGGGTGGCCGAAGATCTCGCCGCCGCAGGCGAAACCCTTCTGCTGCACGGCCGCAACCCGGCCAAGGGGCACGCGGCCCTCAGCGAAATCCGCAAGGCCACCGGCAACCAGCAGATCCACTATGTCAACGGCGACCTCGCCTCCCTCGCCGATGTCCGCCGTCTCGCCAGGGTAATCGCCGAGGATCAGCCCCTCCTGGATGTCCTCATCAATAATGCCGGCATCGGCGGCGGACCGCAGCCGAAAATCCGGGAAACGAGCCGTGACGGCTACGAATTGCGTTTCGCCGTCAACTATCTCGCGCCCTACCTGCTGACCCGGTTACTGCTGCCCCTTCTGCAACGGGCCGCCGAAATCAACGGCACCGCCCGCATCGTCAATGTCGCTTCCAGCGCCCAGAATGCCCTCGATTTCAACAATCCGATGCTGGAACGGAATTACGACGGCATGCGGGCCTATTCGCAGAGCAAATGGGCCCTGGTGATGTTCACCTTCGACCTGGCCCGGCAACTCGCCGGAACCGGAATCACCGTCAACGCCATTCATCCGGCTTCCTTGATGGATACAAAACTTGTGCGGGAATGGCCCCTGATGCCGAGGACCCCGGTGGACGAAGGAGCCCATGCCGTGGAATACCTGGCGACGGCTCCCGAAATCGACGGCACAACCGGCCAGTATTTTTCCGGCATGAAACAGACCAGGGCGGCGGAACTGAACGGGAGCGAGGAGCTCGGCGGGCGGCTCTGGCAGTTGAGCGAACAATGGACCGGCGTCAGAACGACGGTCAACTGATCTTGATCGTCTTGTAGAGAAAATTTTTGAACTTGTAAAATTTCCGGCGCTGTTCGGGATCGCCGTTGGGCTGGCTGCAGGCCCGCAGCAGTTCGGCCACCTGGGGCAGGTTGGCGGCCCCTCGGGTCTTGGCCTGTTCGATCACTGCGGCGACCACGTCGCGGGAGATGCGCTTGTCCGAAAAGGGGGCGTGCACCCCCTCCCAGAAGTCGGTTTCCTCCCGGGCAATGGCTTCGAACAGTTCCCGGGCCACCTGACCAGTGAGTTTTTCGCTGACCGCCTCCTCGCCGCGCCGGCCGAGGGGGCCGAGGACCCGTTGCATGTCCTGTTCGGTGATGACCCGACCGTTGCGGAAAAACAACACCCGCACCAGAATGCTGCGCAGTTCGCGGATATTGCCGGTGTAGTCATGCCGGGCCAGCAGTTCCTGGGCGCCGCGGGACAGGGTCGGCGCGTCATCTTCCCCTTCTTCAGGCCGCTTGTAGACCTGGTACAGCTTGCCGAGAAAATGGATGGCCAGATCGGGGATGTCCTCCCGCCGTTCGTTGAGAGCCGGCACGTCCATGGTCAACTCCGACAGCCGGTGGTAGAGGTCTTCGCGGAACTTGCCCTGCCGGATCAACTGGTCGAGATTCTTGTTGGTGGCGGCCACCAGCAGCACCCGGGCATAGCGGGTTAGGTTCTCACCAAGCCGCACGAAACCGCCGTTGTCGAGAAAACGTAACAGCTGCACCTGGGTCTTGGGGTCGGCATCGCCGATCTCGTCGAGAAAAACCAGCCCGCCGTGCCCCTCTTCGAGAATGCCCTTGCGGTCGACATGGGCGCCGGTGAAAGCGCCGCGCTTGTGGCCGAACAGCTCCGAATAGGTCAGTTCCCCGCTGTAAGCGGCGATGTTGGTCTTGGTCACCGGCAACTCGCCCCGGCGGTTGATCTTTTCCCGGTACAGGTCGTTAAGCCGGGAATAGATGTTGTTGAACAGAAATTCCTTGCCGCTGCCGGTTTCGCCGGTGATGAGGATCGACGGCAGGCCGAGGGACGCATCGGTCAGATCGCTGTGCGACCACATGGCGATGCGGTTGAACAGAGGCGGCGTGATGCGCTGGATGAATTCGACCAGTTCGTTGGCCTTGGGCGAATTGCCGATCAGGTTGCCCAGCTTATAACTTGAAACGTTCGGGTCTTTGTAGGCGACGTCGCTGCCGAGCCGGTGGACTTCACCGGTCAATTGCTCGATCTGCTGCATGTCGGCAATATGCCGGGCGATCATGCGGCTGATGATCTGCAGGATGCGCTTGTGCTCGTCGGTAAAGAAATAGGGGCGCAGGCTGTCGAGGCAGATCACCGCTATCACTTCGTCGTCGCAGATCACCGGCACGCCGATCTCGCTGCGGATGATGTCGGTAACCTCCCAGTAATACCCCCCGGAGCGCTTTTCCTCCACCGTGTCGGTCACCACGAAAGGCCGTCCGCTATGGGCCACATGGCCGGTGAGACTGCGTTTTTCCGGCGGCAGATCGCCCGAGCCGACCAGCAGGGGCGGGATATTCTTCTTCAGCCGCCCCTTGCTCTTGGCACCGATCAGCTTGCCGTCCCGCTCTTCGACGAACAACCACCTTTCCGTCGGCGTCTTGCGCACCAGGGCGATGCTGCCGGTATCGGCGCCGATCAGCTCCGTGGCCTTGGACAGCACGCTGTTGAGAAAGGTCGGCAATCCCTCGAATTTTTCCTGCAGCAGATCGTTAATCTCCGAGAGCACCTGGATTTCCATGTGCTCGGCACCGATTTCCTGAATGATCCGCTGAGCCATTTCGGCATGGGCCTCGAGCAGGCCCTTTTCAAACTCGCTGAAGTTGTGACTGCCGCGGGTGTAATAATTGACCAGGCAGATGACCCGCCGGGTGCGCGGATCGTAGCGGGGCACCACATACAGCGATTTGAGCCCGAGTTCTTCGGTCAGGTAGCGCTTCTGCAGGAACTCCGCGGACAAGGTGGGAAAATAGAGGGGATCGAGCAGGGTTTCATCGATGATCACCCCGGTGCTGTTGATATAGCGCGACAACAGGGACTGTCCCGGGCCGAGGTTAATCAGCTTCTGATTCTCGTAGGCCTGGCTGTCCTCCAGCACGTCGGAATAGGAGGCGAGGATCCGCAGACCCTCCTCGCCGTTTTCGGTACCCATGGGACAGGGCACCAGGACCGCGGCCAGGGCCAATTTGTCGATCAGCCGCACCGCCGACTGAACCATGTAAAAAGCCGCTTCCTTCTTCTTGCCCTCGTCTACCCGGCGGGCCAGCACCATCTGCTGGTGATAAAGCCGGGCCTGGTCAATGGCCGGTACGATGCCGTCGACAAACCCCCGCAATTGGCGGCACTCGGCCGGGTCCACCAGTTGATCGGACCGGCTGCTGTCGACACACACCACCCCCACCGCCCGGCCGCGATGAATCAGCGGCAGTTGATAGCTCGACTCGATATGGAACTGCACCGCCATATGCCGGACCACCGGATTGTCGACTTCAGCCATGTTGGCGAACTGCTGCTCTTCGTGGGTATGGTAGACGTGAGAAACGGAATACTCGACATTATTGATGGGAAAGCCCTGCTCGCGAATCGCCGCCGACTGGCGGCCGGTCGCCAGGGCGCAGGCCAGGCTGCCGCTGGTCAGATCCTCCAGGTAGACCCGGCACATGTTGCGTCCCGTAATCAGGTGCACCGCATTGACCAGCACATGCAGAATATCGTCGAGACTTTCCTTGCCGTAGCCGTTGATCTTGCCGGCCAGCATGGAAAGCTGGGCATTGATGAAGGGTTCCATGATCGTGACCTCGCGGGATTGAGTAGATTAGTTACTCAAGGAGTATAGGTCGGATGGGCGGGCAGTGTCAAAGTTGTTTAAAGGCCTGAAAAAAATCCAAACCCGGGAATTGGACGCGGATCAGGTCTGATGCTTCGCATTCGCGGATCAGTCAAAACCTTAAAAGCATCGGCATTGGTTTTTACCTTATCCGCGTTCATCCGCGTGTATCCGCGTCCCATTCGGGGTTTTTCGGTTTTTTCGATTTCAACCCGAAACTTGACATCCAAAAAAACCTTGCTCCGAGACAACAGACGGTGTAAGACGTAGGACCTCCGGGGAAATCGCCCCCGAACCGAAACCTGAACATGGCCCGGCAGCCCATCGCCGGGCATTTTATCTAAAAAGGGGCCTTCTCGCCAACACCGTCAGTTGCTGCCAGTTCCAGGTCGTCGGCGCCCCGCCCGAGGGGAACCTCGGAGAATGGGCTGCCGACTGCCTGACCAAGCGTGCTTTTCAGACCATTGAACATTCGGCCGAGGAACTATCCCTCGGCTGGGTCGAACTGGACGATTTTGAGGCCGCCCTGTTCGCCGAACCACACACCTTCTGCCGGGAGCGTTTTCTTACCTTTACCCTGCGCCGCGACCGACGCCGGGTTCCGGCCGGGCTGTTAAAGGCCCACTTAGAGCGGGCCGAACAGGAATTCCTTGCCGCCAACCCCGGCCTGAAGCGGGTACCCAAGCCCCGGCGCGAGGAAATGCGCGATGCGGTCCGCGGCGCCCTGCTGGCCAAGACCCTGCCGACCCCGGCCACTTACGACGCGGTCTGGGACACGCAAAGCGGCGTGCTGACCCTGGCGACCCTCAACGGCCAGGTTGTCGAGCAATTCGAAGATCTGTTCAAGGTGACCTTCGAAGGTTTGCGGCTGGTGGTCGTGCACCCCTTCGCCCGGGCCCAAAAGGTCGTCGACGAAACCCTGAACGAGTCTCTGTCCCTGGCGAACCGCGCCACCAACGACACGGTCCTCGACCTGATTCAGGACAACCGCTGGCTGGGTTGGGATTTTCTTCGCTGGCTGGTCGACCAGACCATGAGCGGCACCTCGAAATACACCGTATGCCGTCCCGGTCCCGCCGGCGAGGGCGAAGGTTTCGTCGCTTACATCAACGATCGGCTGGTGCTGGAAGGGGAAGACGAGGAAGGCCGGCAGAAGGTCACCGTGGCTGGGCCGCAGAACCGTTTCGACGAGGTGCTGGCCGCCCTGGAGAACGGCAAGAACATCTGCGAGGCGACACTTTACCTGGAGAAGGAAGAACTGCTCTGGAAATTGACCCTGAAGGGCGAACTCTTCCAGTTCGGCTCCTTCAAAGCCCCGTCCGTCAAACTGGAAAAGGACGACATGGTCGACCAGGACAGCGAACGGCAGGCGGTGTTTCTCGAACGCATGTACCTGGTGGAAACCGGCTTGCAGCTTTTCGACAGCCTGTACGCCACTTTTCTCCGCGAACACCTGGGCAGCCGCTGAAAATGACCGGCGCCGCCGACCACTCCGCTCATCGCCTGTTGGCGGCAGGGGCGGAGCTGGTCGGCCGCGGCCGGCTGCAGACCTCCAAATTCAACGAATACGAGGCCTCTTCGGCTAATGCCTTTGAATTTTAAGAATAAACCCTTATTCCGCCGCGGATGCAATCTGATCACTTCTGATGAATTCTGAAAATCATCAAAAACCTTGTATTTGGTTTTAACATCAGACCTTATCAGATTTTATCTGCGGCCAAATCCGATTTTTAGATTTTAAATCTCAGCAATCCGGGGCGGTTCGGGAGTGATCAGCCCCCTGCTCTTTTCTCCCCGCGATCGGTTTGCCGCCCGCAGGCTGTAAAGACAGCCGCAATACTCCTGCTGATAAAAACCTTCGCGCCGGGAAACCTCGATCATCCGCTGCGAACCGCCTCCCTTGCGCCAGTTGGCCTCCCAATAGTCCACCCCCGAAACCTGTTCAACCGCGTTCCGACCGCAGACATTGACCTGATCCATATCCTTCCAGCGCGAAATACCAAGGGTCGTGGCGATCACCGGGATACCGAGCAAAGCTGCCTGTTGGGCGGTCTGCTCCAGGCGATAGGTGAAACAGGCCCCGCAGCGCTCACCCCGTTCCGGTTCCTGTTCGAGCCCCTCGACCCGGACGAACCACGGCACCAGCCGGTAGTCACCGTCGAGAAAAGGCAGGCCCAGCCTGTCGGCAAAGGCCTTGTTCTCATCCTTGCGTTTCAGATATTCGGTCTGGGGATGGATATTGGGGTTGCAGAAATAGACCGTCACCGCCAGTCCTGCTGCCGCCAGTTCTTCCATGACCCCCCCGGAGCAGGGGGCGCAGCAGGAATGCAACAGCACCGATTCGGCCCCGCCGGGCGGCGTAACCCGGGGAACTTTTTTTTCCGAAACTGGTTTGCTCATCGCTTCTGCCCTTCTGGCGACCCGGCGGTCGCCCCCAAGATCAATCGGACACACCGTTGCAGTATACAACTCTGTGAAAAATCGGCACAAGTAGATATTTAACTAATTTTTAACTGCCCCGCCAACCCCGGGTTCCTTCCCGTCTGGTATATTAGAAGCATCAGGTTTTTCCCAACAAGGCCGCTTACTTGCACATCTTTCCCTGTCTCGGAGAGGTACCGCACCCATGGCCGCAAGACCCTTCAGAATTTTAACCGCCGTAGCCGCATACGACGGTCACGACGCTTCAATACTGGCCCTGAACCGGGCGCTACTGGCCGGCGCGAGGCCGGTGGAGGTCATTTACCTCGGTTACAACATGACCGGCGAAAAGATCGCCCTGGCCGCCCTGCAGGAGGGGGCCGACGGGGTGGCGGTCAGTTCGTATAACGGCGGACACCGGCAGTTTTTCCCCCATCTGCTGCAGCGCCTGAAAAAGCTGGGGCTGCCGGACATCCCCGTTTTCGGCGGCGGGGGCGGCACCATCATTGGCGAAGACGCGGCGACCCTCGAAAAGGAAGGGGTGGCCCGCATCTACGGACCGGGCTGGCCCCTTGACGCCATCGCCGCCGACCTGACCGGGCGACTGACGGGGGGGACAGGCCAGGCCAGCTCCTTTTCCGACCCGGCCTCCTGGCCATCGGCGGAACCCCCAGCCGTCGAACTCAGTCGGCTACTGAACCTGGCCGAGCAGAGAGGTGAAGCCTTTCACTCCATCCTGGAACGGTGGCTGGCCCGAACCAAGGTTTCGACGACCCGGGTGGTGGCCATTGCCGGCGACGGGGGCAGCGGCAAGAGCACCCTGATCGATGAACTGACCCGGCGCTTTATCAGCAATCTGCCCGACAAGCGGATCGCCATCCTCGCCAACGACCCCACCACCAGCAACGGCCAAACGACCAGCGCCCTCCTCGCCGACAGGGTACGGATGAACACCATTTACGATCCCCGGGTGTGGCTGCGCAGCGTAGCCACCGGCAGCCCCTATACGCCCCTCAGCCCTGCCCTGCCGCAACTGCTCGCAATCCTGCGGACCGCCGGCTTCGACCTGATTCTGGTGGAAACACCGGGCACCGGCCAGACCGGCCTCGATCTGAAAGCCCTGCAGGCCGACCTGCTGCTCTATGTGAAGACCCGCGAATATGGCGGCGGCCTGCAACTGCAAAAGGATCAGTTGTTGCGCGACGCGGACCTGGTGGTGCTCAACAAAGCCGATTTGGAAGGGGCCGAGGCGGCCTTTGGCGAAATCCGCCACATGCTGGAAAAGCGCGAAGGAGAGGCGACTCTGTTTCCGGTCACCGCCAAAACAGCCCGGGATCCCGGGCTCGACCAGTTATTCGCCGCCCTCTGCCGCCGGCTGGGCTGGCCGGTGACCGAGCCGGCGGCGATCGGCGATATCTTCCGCTACGCCAAGCAGAACATCCTGGTGCCGCACCGGCGGCGCGCCTATCTGGCGGAGATCGCGGATAAAGTCCGGGCTTACGACCGCTGGACGGCGGAACAGCTGGCCCTGGTGCGCGAGCAACCGGACGCGCCGGCGCGGCTCGATCCGGCCTGCGCCAACCTGTTGCAGGAGTGGCCCGAGCGGTGGCGGGAATTTTCCCGGCAAGCCGCAGACCGCCTCAACCTGACCACGATGATGGAAACCCCCAACGGCCTCAAGCTGCCGCGGGTGGCCCTGCCCGATCCGGCCGACCGGGCCGAAGCGCTGCGCTTTCTGCTCGAGGAGGGGCTGCCCGGCCACTTCCCCTTCGCCACCGGCATCTATCCTTACCGCACCCTTTCCGCCGGGCAGACCACCCGCCAGTTCGCCGGGTTGCGCGGTCCGGAAGACACCAACCGCCGCCTGCACCTGCTGGCCCGGGGGGTGGCCCGACCGCGGCTGTCCATCGCCTTCGACGGCATCACCCTCTACGGCGCCGACAGCGATGCCGATCCCGGCAGTGTCGGCAAGATCGGCGAAGGCGGGGTGGCCATCGACACCTGGGAGGACATGCAACTGGTCCTCAAGGATTTCCGCATCCCCGACATCAGCACCTCCATGACCATCAACGGCCCGGCGCCGATCATCCTCGCCATGTATTTCGTCGCCGCCCAGGAAAGCGAAGTGGCGCGCATCGAGCGGGAACGACAGGTCACCCTGCCGGCGGAGGATCGAATGGCCCTCTGCCGGCAAACCGTGCAGGCCCTGCGCGGCACGGTGCAGGCCGACATCCTCAAGGAGGTGCAGGCCCAGAACGAGAGCATCTTCCAGCCCGATTTCGCCATCAAGCTGCTCGGCGACGTGCAGGAGTGGTTCCTCGCCAACGGGGTGGAAAAATTCTACTCCCTGAGCATCTCCGGCTACCACATCGGCGAGGCCGGCGCCACCCCGGTCCAGGAACTGGCCTTCACCCTCGCCAACGGTTTCACCTACGTCGAGAACTTCCGCGCCCGGGGCATGGCGGTGAACGATTTCGCCCCCAGCCTGTCCTTTTTTTTCAAGGTTTCCCACGAAGCCGAATGGCTGGCCTACGGTGCCGTCTGCCGGAAGATCTGGGCCATCGCTCTGCGGGACGTCTACCAGGCCGGGGAACGGGCCCAAAAACTCAAGTTTCACACCCAGACTTCGGGTCGCGCCCTGCAGGCCGAGGAGTGGGACACCCTCAATCCCCTCCGCCTGACCTACCACGCCCTGCTGGGGCTGCTGGCCAACAGCAATTCCCTGCACGTCGATTCCGCCGACGAGCCGATGACCACCCCCGGCGAAAAGTGGGTCCGCCAGGCGACCATGATCCCCAACTTCCTGCTCGAAGAAACCGAGGGCTTCGTCATCCAGAACCTGCTGTCCGGCTCCTACGCCTTCCGCGCCCTGATGCGGGAGGTCCAGGCGCAAGTGCTGGAGGAATTCGACCGCATCGACCAGCTCGGCGGCGTCGGCCCGGCCACCGAACGGGGCTACCAGCGCCGTTGCATCGCCGAAAGCAGCGCCCGCTATGAACAGCAGAGACGCCGCCAGACCGAAGAACATCCGTCCCCGCCGGTGCGCGGAATCATCGGCTACAACGCTTTTGAACTGCCCGACGGCCACCCCGGCAAGCATCCACCGGTAGGCGAAGTGGTCCGGCCCGGGCCCAAGGACTGGGACCGGCAGTTGGCGCGACTAGGGGATTTCAAGCAGCGCCACCAGGAGGATGCCCCCCTCTACCTGGCCCGACTGAAGCAGGTGGCTATGGACGGCGGCAACGTGTTCGACGAACTGCTGGAAACGGTCCGCCACGCCACCCTCGGCCAGATCACCGCCACCCTGGCCGAGGTGGGCGGACATTTTCGGAAAATGGTGTGAGGAGAAGCCCATGGAATCTGGGCTCCTCTCTATGTCCTGATGTCCTTTGTGTCCTTTTTGTCCTTTGTGTCCCTGTAGTGAAAGCCTTTGATCTTGGATCACTGACTGAAGACGGGTGAAAGACGACATGAAAAACAGATGCGCATGGTGCGGAAGCGACCCTCTTTATGTGGCATACCATGATGAGGAATGGGGGGTTCCCCTTCACGACGACCGCCGGCTGTTCGAGATGCTGATACTGGATGGGGCACAGGCCGGGCTGAGTTGGTTGACGATTCTCCGGAAACGGGAAAACTACCGAAAAGCCTTTCACGCCTTCGACTGCGAACGAATCGCGGCCTACACCCCGAAGGATATCGAACGCCTGCTCGCCGATTCCGGCATAGTTCGCAACCGCCTCAAAATCGAATCGGCCATCAGGAATGCGCGGTGCGTTCTAGATATAAAAGAGAAGTTCGGGACCCTCGACGCCTTTCTCTGGCGCTATGTCGACGGCACGCCCCGCCAGAACTCCTGGACATCGATCACCGAAATCCCGACGGAATCAAAACAATCGGATGCCATGAGCAAGGACCTGAAACGCCGCGGATTCAATTTCGTGGGATCAACCATCTGCTATGCCTTCATGCAGGCGGTCGGCATGGTCAACGACCACACCACCGACTGCTTCCGGCACCGGGAAATCAGAATGGCCGGGATTGACTTGATCCGATCATAACAGCTTCGCCCAACAATCCTGCCATTCACTCGAAGCGATCATCCGCTGGACAGGAGAAAAAAAAAGAGCCCCCCGCCGAGGCGGGGGGCTCACTTACCGGAGGAGCTTAGGTATGGCGTACTTAAGGCTTCCAGGTAAGGTAAGGCATTAACCCTGAACCACGCGACGGGCCGCACGCTTGATGCTGACCAGGTTGCGGAAGCTGATGTTGTCGGTGGTGATGTTGTTGCCCTGAGCACCGCAGCCAAGGGTCAGCGACGGGATCATGACGTTGAACAGACCGCCGATGGCACCATGGCTGGTCGGTGAGTTGAAGGTCACGCGGTTGGCGTCGACCCGGCTGGCGAATTCGATGCATGTTGCGTCGCTGGCCGAGTGGACACCGGCAGTGTGACCGGCGCCGCCTTTTTTCAGCAGTGCGGCGCAGCGCTCGATGGCCGCGTCCTTGCCGTCAACGATCATGAAACCGAGGGACGGGGAAAGTTTTTCACGGCTCATGGGCTCGACGTCCTGGATGCCCTTGAGGGGTCCAATCAGCAGCGCGCGGGTGCCTTCGGGCACGGAGAAACCGGCCATTTCGGCAATTTTGGTGGCGGACTGGCCGACAACCTTGCCGGAAACCACGTAGCAGTCACCGAAGTAGAGCTTTTCAAGCTTGGCTTTTT
>Ga0326597_10010082_pt1 | contig 12608 bp, 14 predicted proteins | sample RVTome_12_FD_203789 | JGI IMG/M metagenome (GOLD analysis project Ga0326597, IMG submission 203789) | Soil microbial communities from uranium-contaminated site in the Upper Colorado River Basin, Wyoming, United States - RVT100D185 | ecosystem: Environmental > Terrestrial > Soil > Contaminated >... | reverse complement strand
CCGGAGCTGTTCGACCCGTCGCTCATCGACGCGAAGTACCTCGTCTCGAGCCGCGATGCGATCGCCGCGCTGCGCGACCTCGTCTTCCGGGAGGGGATCTTCGCCGGCCCGTCGTCGGGAGCGGTGCTCGTCGCTGCGGCGCGCGAGGCGAAGCGGATGACGTCCGGCACGATCGTCGCGCTCCTCCCGGACGGAGGCTGGAAGTACCTTTCCGCTGGGACGTACAGCCGCGATCTCGACGAGATGGAGGCGGATCTCGAGGGCGGCATCAACTGGTGGTAAGCGCCCCCGCGCGTTGGCGCGGATCTTACCGTTTGGTCTGGTGACGGGCACGGGCGGATCCCCGGGCGACGGGCCCGTGGTCCTGCCGCGGGCGATCGCGCAGGGCATCGTCGACCACGCCCGCGCGGAGTACCCGAACGAGATGTGCGGGCTCATCGTCGGCGACCGACCGGCCGCCCGGGGCGGCGTCGCAGTGCGCTGGGAGCCGACGCGCAACAAGGCCGCGTCGCCCTTCCGCTACGAGATCCATCCGGATGACCTGCTTCGCCTGACGATCGCGACGGACGAGGCCGATGAGACGTTCTGGGCGATCGTCCACTCGCACGTCGGCTCGCCGGCCGTGCCGTCGCCGACCGACGTCGGTCTTGCGTTCTACCCGGACGCCCTGTACGTGCTCGTGTCGCTCGCGCCGTCGGAGGCGGATCCGGCCACCGGCGAGCCAGGAATCCGCGCCTGGCGGATCGTGGACGGCTCGACCGATGAGGTCGCGCTGACGATCGAGTAGCCCGGCCCGGGCGGGCCGCGAGGTCCCACCGGGCCGCGGGCTATCCCTCGCTAGCCCCGATCGACCGCCCGCCGGCGCACCCAGACCTGGCCGTCGAGGATATGGCGGGCCGTCCGGCCCACCGCGATCGCCCGGATCGTCGACGGGTCGGCGAGGTCGTCCGCCCGCACGACCACGTGCATGACGCCGTACGGGTGGCCGATCCGGATCGTCTCGGGCTCCGGCCGCTCCGCCCGCGGGCGCACCGCGTCCGCGACAACCGTGCCCGGCACGAGTGCGGCCGCGGCCGTCGCGATCGCCCCCGTCGTCATGTACGACTTGTGGGCGGTCTGCATCGACATGAGCCGGCCGACGAGGTCGCAATCATCCGCCTCGACCCGTCCACCGGCGCTCGTCCCATAGCCGACCGGCGCCGTCACGTAGCCGACCTTGGGCAGACCCGGCGACCGGCTCGTGGCGTCTCGCCGGTCGCCGACGAGTCCGAGCATCTCGGCGACGATGCCGCGCGCCTCCTCGAGCACGGCCGTCGCCGCGAGCGCGGCGTCGAGCTCGGCCGGCAGCTCCGTTCCCGTCAGGCCGAGGTCGGCCGCCCGGAGGAAGACGGTCGGGTTGCCCGCGTCGACCACGGACACGCGGACCGTCCTCCCGTCGGCCAGGGTGAGGTCGTCGCACGCCCGGCCGGTCGGCAGGAGCGCGCCGGTGACCGAGCCGGCCGGCTCGTCGAATTCGAGCAGGATCCGCGAGCCCGTGCCGGGCACGCCGGGGATCGCGAAGTCACCGTCGATGCGCGCCCGCCCGCCGGCCGTGGGGACGTGGGAGACGATGACCTTCGACGTGTTCGTGTTGTGGATCCGGACGGTCGTCACCGGTTCGTCGGCCCGGACGAGGCCCTGGTCGATCGCGAACGGGCCCACGGCGGAGCTGATGTTGCCGCAGTTGCCGCCCCAGTCGACGAGCGCGTCGGTCACGCTGACCTGGGCGAACGTGTAGTCGACGTCGGCGTCCGGGCGCGACGGCGGGCCGACGATCGCGGCCTTGCTCGTCTGCGACGTCGCGCCGCCGAGCCCGTCGATCTGGCGGATGTCCGGGCTGCCGAAGACGTCGAGCAGGATCGGCTCGATGGCCGAACGGCCGCGCGGCAGGTCGTTCTCGAGGAAGAAGATCCCGCGGCTCGTCCCACCGCGGAGAATCGAGCAGCGCAGGGGCACGACGTCCGACGTCACCGGGTACCTCCGTCCATCAGCCGGCCCCGTAGCGTGCGTCAAGGGCCTCGATCTCGTCCAGTCCCACGAGCGCCTGGCGCTCTTCCCAGCTCAGCATCCGGTCCATGAGCGGCCGCGCGTCCCCGGTCCGGCGGAGTTCCGCGAGCGCGTCGCGCACCGCCCGAGCGGCGACCCGGAGCGCGGTGTTCGCGAACAGCACGACCGCATAGCCGAGCGCGGCAAGCTCTGCGGCCGAGAGGAGCGGCGTCCGGCCGCCCTCGACCATGTTCGCCACGAGCGGGCCGGGGACCCGCGCGGGGAGCGCCGCGAGCGCATCCCGATCCGGCGGCGCCTCGACGAAGACGACGTCCGCGCCGGCCTCCACGAACCGGTTCGCGCGCTCCACGGCCGCCTCGAATCCGTCGATCGCAAGCACGTCCGTCCGGGCCACGACGACGAACGACGGATCGGCTCGCGCGTCGAGCACCGCCTGCAGCTTGCCGAGGAACTCGTCGAGCGGGACGACCTCCGTGCGGTCGAAGTGGCCGCAGCGCTTCGGGAAGACCTGGTCCTCGATCTGGACGCCCGCGACGCCCGCGCGCTCGAACGCACGCACGGTCCGCCGTGCGTTGATCGCGTTGCCGAAGCCGGTGTCGATGTCGGCCACGACCGGCAGCTCAACGGCATCGACGATCCGGGCGACCTGGTCGAGCACCTCGGTCATCGTCGTGAGGCCCACGTCGGGACGGCCGAGCTGTGCGTTGGCGATGCCGGCGCCGGTCGCGTAGACGGCCTCGAACCCGGCCCGCTCCGCGATCCGCGCGGTCAGGGCGTCGGCACAGCCGGGCAGGACGAGCGGCGGACGGCCGATCAGCTCGCGCAGTCGCGCTCCGTCTGCCCCGTTCACGCCACCGCACCGTGGAACGCCGGCAACACGACGGCGGCCAACCGCCGCACGACGTCGACCGAGACCGACACCGGCAGCAGGTGGAGCGCATCGAGACCGGCCGCCTCGTAGCGCCGAACGGCATCGACGACGTCCCCGGGCGAACCGTGGATGACCAACTCCCCGAACGGCTTGCGCAGCGTCCCGTAGTAGCGCTGCAGCAGGGCTTCGCCGTCGGCCAGTTCGGCCTCGTCGTCGGTCGGCAGGACGTAGGCGAGGCCGGCGATCGGGAGCCGGCCCCGCCCGGCCCGCCCGGCGGCAGCCCGGATGACCGGCACGCGCGCGGCCATGAGCTCGACGTCCGGCGCTCCGAACAGGTAGCCGTGGCCGAATCGAACGGCCCGCTCGACCGCCGCGTCGGTGTAACCGCCGATCCACAGGCGGGGATGCGGTTCCTGGGCGGGAGCCGGGCCGGCCGCGCCTCCCGTCGCCCGCGTCTCGCGCGCCGCCGCCCACAGCTCGACGAGACGGGCCAACTGTCGTTCGAAGGTCCGTCCGCGTCCGCGCATCTCGCGACCGAACAGCTCGAAGTCGTCCGGCCGGGCGCCGACCGCGAGACCGAGGTCGAGGCGCCCGCCGGACACGAGGTCGATCACCGCGGCCTGCTTGGCGACGAGCGCCTCGTCCCGGGTGGGCAGGAGCAGGGCGGCCGTCAGGAGCCGCGCCCGGCGCGTGACCGGGGCGACGGCGGCCAGCGTCGCGAGCGGGTCCCACGTGTCGTGGTTGGGCTTGTCGTGGACGACGAGCGAGTCGAACCCGGCCTCGTCGGCCAGGCGGGCCCAGTCGAGCACGACGTCCGGCGGTGCGAGGTTGCCGTGGAAGGTCGGAAGCCCGATCCCGATCCGCATGGACTCAGTATGCCTCTGCACACAACGAGGCGTCGAGGAGCGTCGCGGGCGCCACGCGACGCGTCACGCCTCGTCGGTGTAGTCGACGAAGACCCGGCGCGTCGGCGCGCCGCCGACGAACGGCGCGGCGATCTCCCTGATCCGGAACATCGACTCGCTCGCCATGTACGCGTCGAGCGCGGCCCGGCTCTCCCAGACCTGGAGGTAGACGTGCCGGCCCGTCTCGAAGTCGCCGAAGAACCGAAAGTCCACGAGGCCGGGGACATGCCGGAAGGCGCGACCGGTCTCGGCTGCCACCCGGCGCGCGTCGTCGATCGACAGGTTCGGCGCCGGCCACTCGATGAGCGACACGATCCGCGTCGCGGCTGGATCCTGGGTCGAGAAGTCGGTCATCGTCGGATCATGGTCGCACATCCGGCCGCCCTCTCGCGGGGTGAGGGTATACACTGGGATGCCGAGAAGCGGCACAGCGCCACGGTGGAGGAGTGAGCACGAATGGCGGACGAGCAGGCGGTCGATTGCGAGGCATTGCGGGCCGAGATCTCGACGCTCCAGGCGGAGTTCGAGGGTCTCTGGCTGCAGGTGAGTGCCGGCGCGCTGCCGACGCCGCGCTACCGTGAGCTGCGCCGGATCATCGACGGCCTGCGTGCCCGCTACACGGCGAGCTGCGGCTCACTCGAGGAGGAATCGAAGCTGCCACGCCACATCGTTTCGGACTGGCGTGCCGGCTGATCGGATCGATCGGCACGATCGTTCCCGCCGCGCGATGATGGCGCCATGACCGTCGATCTCAACGGCATCCACCTGCGCAACCGCCTCGTCACGTCGGCCAGCCTGCTCGGCTACGGCGCGTCGAAACGGAAGCTCATCCTGTACGGCCTGTCACCGATCGCCCAGTGGGTGCCGCTCGAGCGGTTCGGCGCCGTCACGACGCGGACGCTCACGACGGAGCCGCGGGAGGGCCACTTCTCGCTCCGCGAGGACTGGGCGTTGCACGAATTCCCGGCCATGCTCCGGCTGTATGGCCGGGCCCTCCGGCGGGTCGACGCCGGATGGATGAACGCGTTCGGCTGGTGCAACATCGGGATCGACGCGTATTTCGACGAGTACTACCCGCGGACCGCCGGGCTGAACCGGATCGTGTCGGTCGGCGGCTTCTCGGCCGACGAGTTCGAGCGCCTCGTCGAGACGGTCAACGAGCGGGCCCGCCCCGGCGAGATCGCGGCGGTCGAGTTCAACGTGTCGTGCCACAACGTGAACTTCGCGTTCGAGACGATCCTCGACAAGGTGCTGGCTCGCGCCGTCCCGCGCAGCCGCCATCCGGTCATCCTCAAGCTCAGCCCGGACGAGGACTACGTCGCCCAGGCCCGGCTCGCCGTCCGCCACGGCGTCGCCGCGCTGACCGCGATCAACGCCGTGAAGGGCCTCCGGCTCGATCCCGAGACGGGCGAGCCGTTCATGAAGAACCGCTACGGCAGCGTCTCCGGTCGGGCGATCAAGCCGATCGGGCTGCGCGTCGTGGCCGAGCTGCGCGACGCGGGGATCCGACTGCCGATCATCGCGACCGGCGGCATCCGCACGTTCGACGACTGCCGCGAGTACTTCTGGGCCGGCGCCGACGCGGTGAGCCTCGGCAGCGCCGTCTGGCTGACCCGGATGCCGCTCTACGCGCTCGGGCCGATCGAGGGGTTGCGCATCCGCCGCCTGATCGACCGGGTCGCGATGTTCACGCCCCCCGCCGCCGCGCTGCACTGGGAGCCCGCCCCGGCGGTGGACCGGCCTCAGCTCGCGGCCGTTCCGGCGCCGGACGCGGCGGTCTCGGAGCCGCGCGGGGCTGAGGTCGAGGCCGTCCCGGCCCGATAGCGCGCCCACGCGGCGCGCAGGATCTCGAGGCGACGCGCGAACGACCGCGCGTCCTGTGCGCCGTGCTGCATGAGGCCGGAGAACTCGACGAGCGACGCGTCGCGCTCGTTCTCCGGCAGGTCGAGCGCCTCGTGCCGGCGGCGGCCGAACCAGTCGAGGAAGGCGCGCACGTCCGACGCGTCCGGCGCGTCCGACGGGTCCGACGCGCCCGGATCGCCTGCCGGCAGTGCGCGCAGGAACTCGAAGTACAGCGCCGCGTACGACGCGGAGGCGAGGAGCGGGTCCGACGCCCGGAAGACCGCCGCCATCCGCGCGAGACCCTCGTCGACCGCCCGAAGGAGCGCGTCCCGCTCGCGCGCGGCGAGCACCCGATGCTTGCGCACGAAGGCGTCGAGCGCCGCGGACCGCTGGTCCGGTGGTCCCGTCCCGTCCGACGCGGCGGTGACGAGCAGCCGGGCGGCGAGTTCGAAATGCCCGAGGCGCGCATTCGTGAAGTGGAGCCGCTCCGTGAAGGATGGGCGCGCCGCGACCGTCCGCACGAGCCGGGCCATGTCGCCGCCGAGCGCATTCCGCTTCTCCGCGGCGTTGAGCGGCTCGCCGTTGTTGAGCCGCGAGAAGAGCGCCTCGATGTCGTGCTCGGTCGCGCCCCGGATGAGCACGACCGACAGGTACGTGGACAGGAACGCATCGCGCCAGGCCGGCGAGAACTCCGAGAAGCGCTGGCCGGCACGGGGCGCGCTCGCCTCCGGCAGGGCCCCGGGCACGTTGGCGGGCTCCACGCGGAAGTCCGGGGCGAGCGGCAGGCCGTCATCGAGGAAGCTCCAGATCGTCGTCAGGCGCTGCTTGCCGTCGACGACCGCGTAGACCTTTGTCGGCTCCGCTCCGCGCAGGTCGTGGAGGTAGATCTTCGGGACGTCGTAGCCGTTGAGCAGCGAGTCGATGAACAGCTGCTGCTTGTCGAGCGACCAGACGGCGCTCTCGCGTTGGTACGGCGGGCGGTCCTCCAGCGCGCTCCGCCACGCCCGCGCCTTGGCGATCGTGAAGTGGTGAGCGGGGACGCAGCGCATCAGGCCGGTTTCGCTGCGGTGCAGCCTCCGCCGATCACTCGTAGACCGTGACGTTCGGCTCGTACCGGCAGCGACAGCCCGTCGGACCGGTGCAGCCTTCGATCGGCAGCGGTGGCAGGCCGGACGGCAGGTACGACCGATCGCTCACGGCGAGGCAGGCCGGGCAGGCGTTCGAATCGGCCGCGACGAGCGCCACTCCGTCGATCACGCCGTCGAGATAGAGGCGCTGAAGCTCAGCGATGCCCGCGTCGCCGGTCATGCCGGGATCGCCGCACCGGCGAAACGACCCGGGCGGTACGGCTCGAGCTCGGCGACCGATCCGCCGATCAGCTCGGCGGCGACGAGGCGGCCGAGGACCGGCGCGAGCGTCACGCCGCTGTGGCTGACGACGGCATACAGCCCGTCGACGCCGGGCACGAACCCGACCGCCGGCAAGCCGTCGACGGCCACGGATCGGCGGCCGATGCGGGCGCGCTCCAGCCCGGCCACGGCCAGTTCCGGGAGCAGGCGGGCGGCCCGATCGAGCAGGTCCCGAGCCGGCCCGGCATCGACCGGGACCGCCGTCGTAGCCGGGTCGAGGGCGGCGTCCACGGAGCGCGATGACAGCATGATCCGTCCCGCGCCATCGGGTCGCATCGCCACGCCGCCGGCATGGACGACCCGGTCGACGCGCCCGGCGATCGGCCCGCTCACGACGAGGAGGCCGGGTGTCGGGGCCATCGGAAGCGCTACACCGACGCCCGCGAAGAGCGTCTCCGTCGCCGGTCCGGCCGCTACCACGACGAGGTCCGCGTCGACGGCTTCCCCGGACTCCAGCCGGACGCCCGTCGCGCGCCCGTGCTCCACGATCAACTCCGCCACGCCGTCGGCGAGCATGACCCGGGCGCCGTTCGCCCGCGCCACGCGCACGAGGCGCCCCACGAGCCCGGGAACGTCGACCCACGCCTCGTCCGGGAAGTGGCCGGCGACGAGATCCCCGTCGGCCGGCAGCGCCAGGTCCGGTTCCAGCGCCGCGATGCCGCGCCGGTCGAGGCGGCGCACGGGATAGCCCCGCTCCTCGTGGCGGGTCAGCCGTTCGTCGACCGCCGCCGCACCCGGCCCGATCCCGACAACGAGGTCGCCGCCCGGGTGGAACCAGTCGCCGCCGAGCTCGTCCGCGAGGGACGGCCAGGCGGCGACGCCGGCCTCATTGAGCGCCGCGTAGGCGGCCGGCGCCTTGTCCTGCGCGTTGACCCAGGCGAACGACGCGCCCGACGTCCCGCCTGCCGGCCGGCCGGCCTCGACGATCGTGACGGTGACGCCGCCGGCGGAGAGCCGGTGGGCGACCGAGGCGCCGAGGATGCCGCAGCCGACGACGACGGCGCGGGTCATTCCTTCTCGGCGGCGTGGCGATCGACGGCCAGGACCCCGGCGCGGGCGAAGTTCTCGGCCGGCACCTCCTCGATCCGGATCGTCACGATCTCCGGGTCGACGTGCCACGTCTCGACGACCGCGTCGGTGATCCGTCGGGCGAGCTCGCGCTTCTGCTCGACGGATCGGCCGCTGATGGCCTGGATGATGATGCGCGGCATCGGCGTGCGGTCCCTCCGTGTCAGGGTCGGGCGATCGCGGTTTCGCGATGTTCGACCTTCGTGTAGCCCGTCCAGAGCGGCTCGTAGAAGTAGCGGATCCCGTATTCGATGCGCAGCGTCCGGGTCCGCGCGTCGCTCGGGTTGAAGTGCTCGTGACGGGTCATCTTCGGCGGCACGTGGACGGCGTCGCCCGCCTCCCAGTCGTAGTGCTCGTAGTCGATCTCGGAGAACCCGACCCCCTCGAGCACGTAGAGCACCGCCTCGGTGTGCGAGTGGCAATGGCTCGACGTGTGCGGCACCTCCTCGAAGATGTTGGTCATCGCGACCGACACCGCGGTAAACCCGTTGCGCTCGTCGCTGGGGCTCTCGCCGCCGCCCATGAGGATGTAGATCGCACCATGCCGATGCGGATTCTCGCTCGGCTTGTGCCCGCCGCCGGCGTCCCCGTGACCGTGCCCGCCGTCGGCGTCCGCGTGACCGTGCCCGTGGCTGCCGTGCCCCGCGTGGTCCGTCGACTCGCCCCGCTCGGCCGCCGCGCGGCGCAGCTCCTCGCGCCGCCTCTGCTCGTCGGGCGCGTCCTCGAGGTGAAGGGCGATCCGTCGCCCATCCGCGTCGAACTGCCCGTCCTCGGCCGGATAGCGGGATTCGAGATCCGGCGGGTTGGGACCCTTCTCCTCGAGCTGCTCGAGCCGCCCGAGACGAACGAACAGGTCGAGGTCCATCGCCGACGCGGACACGTAGCGGAGCTCGTCGCGCCCGGTGTTGAAGAGCTGATGCTCCGAGCGATACGGCACGTGGATCGTCGTTCCGGCGTGGAATCCGTAGCGCCGCCCATCGACGACGATGAAGCCGGAGCCCGCGAGGATGTGGATCGCCTCCTCGCCATGAGCATGGCGACCCGTGTGATTGCCGGGCGGGATCGCAACCGTGCACAGGTTCGTGCCCTGGGTCGGGAAGCCCACCTGCTCGCCGATCAGCATCGCGATGCGATGCTCGTTCGGCGTCTCGATCCACGTCGCGTCGCGACCGTGACCGACGACCGGGGAGTGGGTGACGGCCTGCTCGTTCCGCTCGCTCGCCGCCAGCCAGTCGGCGTAGAAGTCCACCCGCTCCATCCGCGTGATCGGACGCCACGTGTCGCTCATCGGTCCTCCAGCCAGTCGAATCTGCCTTCGTGTACACGAGAGTATGGTGTCGTGGACAAGCGGCGTGCAAGCGGGCCGACCGGGATCGGCGCCAGGGGTCAGCCGCCCCGGATTGATCGGGCCCACCGGCCCTTCGAGACGATTGCGCGATCCGCGATGATGGCGCAACCGAGTGTGAGGATGGAGCGATGAACGTTCGCGACGTGATGACGACCGACGTGTGCACGGTGGGCCCGCACACGCCGCTCAAGGATGTGGCGCGGCTGCTCGTGGATCGGGGCGTCAGCGGCGTGCCGGTGGTCGATGCGGAGAGCCGGGTCCTCGGCATCGTGTCGGAGGGCGACTTCCTCCAGCGCGAGGCCGGCACGTCGGATCGCCCGCGCGGCACGCTCTGGTGGTACTGGGCGGCCGGCACCGAACGGGACCAGACGGTCCGCTCGCACGCGACCACGGCAGGCGCGGCGATGTCGTCCCCGGCGATCACGATCGGTCCGGATCGGTCGCTCGCGCAGGCGGCCGCGACGATGGCCCGGGCGGATGTCAACCGGCTGCCGGTCGTGGCCGAACACCGGCTCGTCGGCATTATCTCGCGGGCGGACATCGTCCGGGCCTACGCCCGCGGCGACGACGAGCTGACCGAGGTCGTCCGGACGAGCCTCCGCGCGGTCGACGGCCTGACCCTCGTCGAGGTGCGCGACGGCGTCGCGGTCCTTGCCGGTACGGTCGCCCACCAGTCGATCGCCCTCGCCGTTCGGAACATCGTCGAAGCGATCGACGGAATCCTCGGCGTCGACGATCGCGCGGTGTCGTGGTCTCCCGAACCGGAGCGGATCGAGAGCTGGCTCGAGGGCACAGCGCCCGGTCTCGGCGGGGACAGCCGGCAGACGGATTGACGACCCGGGCGGAGAGTGCGCCCGGGTCGTCGAGGAGGGCGGATCGTCCCGCGCGATCAGCTCATCGGGTCGTTGAACATCGCCTCCGTGGACGGAGCCGGCTTGAGCAGCTGGCCGGGCTGGACCCGCTCGACCACGTCCGGTGGAACCCGGCAGGCCGGCGGGAACGTGATCGGCGGCGCCGGCTTCGTGCAGTCGATGATCATCTTCGTCTCCTGCGGGCCCTTCTCCTCGCGATGCCAGCCGTACGTCACCGGGTTGAGGTGGCCGCCCAGGAAGTTCGGCATGACGATCAGGTCGCGATCGCCCTGGAACCGCGTCGTAAACGCCCACAGCACCCGGTCCATGTCGAACGGGTCGATGTCGTCGTCGACGATGAAGATGTGCTTGAGGATCGGGTCCACCGCGAAGGCGGCCGATGCGGCGATCTTCGGCTCGCCCTCTACCCGCTTCTTCATCTGGATGACGAGCGTGCTCCGGATGCCCATGAGCGGCAGGTTGACCGCCGTCACGGTCGGCATCGACTCGCGGACCCGCCGGTAGATCGAGCCCATCCGCGGCAGGGCACCGAGCACGAGATGCTCGCGATGGGCGTTGAACACGTCGACGTAGATCGGTCGCCGGCGCATCGTGACGGCCGTGATGTGGACCCACGGCATCGGGCCAAGGCGGGTGTAGTAGAGCGGGTACTCGCCGAACGGCCCTTCGTTCTGGACCTTGTCCGGATCGGTGTCGACGATGCCCTCGATGACGATCTCGGCGTGAGCGGGATACTCGAGGTCGACCGTCTTGCCCTTGACGACCTCGACCGACTCGCCGAGCAGGCCGCCCATGACCTCGAGCTCGCCGCCGATGCCGGGCAGCTTCGAGACCGCCGCCATGAGCATGGCCGGGTGATGGCCGATGACGAGGGCAACCTCCATCGGCCGCTTCGCCTCGCGGTTGGCGCGCAGGATGTACGACGTGTGGTGGGCCGGGTTGGTCATGAACCCGACCTGCCGCGGGCCCTGGACCTGGTGCCGGAAGATGCCCGCGTTGAGCCGGCCGGACTCCGGGTCGCGCGAGATCGTCGCCGCCGACGTGATGTACTTGCCGGCGTCGAGCTCCTGGTGGACGAGCATCGGGAGCTTTGTGATGTCGATCTGGTCGCCGGTCCAGACGACCTCGTGAACCGGGGCATCGTCGGACGGGACGAGCGTGGTCGGCACGGGGCTGCCTTCGCGCCGGGCGTACTCCGGGACCATGCCGTGGACGTCGCTGCCGATGCTCAGGGCGACGCGTTCGTACGTGCCGTGGAGGTTGAGCATGAGCGGGACCGGCGACTGCGCGACGTTCTTGAACAGGACGGCCGGGAAGCCGGGGTAGGCCGGGTCGTTGAGGATCTTGTGGACGACGGCCGTCGCCTCGAACTCGGGGTCGATCTCGTCGTCGACCATGCGGACCGCGTCCGGGGTCGCCGCGAGCAGCTGGTCGAGGTAGGTTCGCAGGTCCTGTGCCATGGGTTCTCCTGTCTTGCGGGGTTGTGCGCCGTGAGCGCTCAGAGTGCGATGACGCCGAGGACGACGAGGGCGGCACCGGCCACGACCTGGACCGTCAGCCGCTCCGTCCCACGGAGGAGGATGACCGTGAACGCGAGCGTGAACAGCGGCGCGCTCGCGGTGACCGGGTAGACGACGCTGACCTCGCCACCGGAGAGCCCCAGGGTGAGGGCGAGAAAGCCGATCGACTGGAGCACACCGGAGACGAGGAACAGGCCGAACGCCGGCTCACGATGCGCCGTACGGAGGCCCGATCGATCGCCGAACGACAATGCGTAAGCGAGCGCGGCGACCGCGCCGACAAAGGCCGCCGTGAGCGGCAGATCGGCAGCCTCGAGTCCGAACTTGAGGAACAGCGGCCGGACCCCGTAGGACAGGGCGGACGCGACCGCGAACAGGACGCCATAGTCCAGCCAGCGCCGCGCGCCGGCGCCGGGCTTCCACGTGACGAGCGCGACGCCGCCGACGATCGCGACAATCGCCGCCCAGCGCAGCGGCGTGACCGGCTCCTGGTACACGATCGCGGCGAGCAGGGCCGACACGACCGGTGCCGAGTTCTTGATCGCGGTCGCCGGCGAGGCGCCGATCCGGTCGATCGCGATGTACAGCCAGCGCCGGCCGATTCCGGTCCCGAACAGTCCACCCAGGACGTACCCGAACAGGGCGGCCGTCGTGACCTGCTCCCAGTGGAGGCCCCCCGCGAACGGCAGGATCGCGAAGTACAGCGGCACGGCCATGAACAGGCCGA
>Ga0326597_10010081_pt1 | contig 12609 bp, 14 predicted proteins | sample RVTome_12_FD_203789 | JGI IMG/M metagenome (GOLD analysis project Ga0326597, IMG submission 203789) | Soil microbial communities from uranium-contaminated site in the Upper Colorado River Basin, Wyoming, United States - RVT100D185 | ecosystem: Environmental > Terrestrial > Soil > Contaminated >... | reverse complement strand
CCGCCATCGACACGAACGCGAGCAGCACCGGCGAGCGCCAGCGCGCCCAGCTCACCGGCGCGGGCAGCTTCACGCCCGCGGCGAAAAGGGAGATCAGCACCGCCGCCTCGGTCAGCACCTCGAGCACTGCGGATTGCTTGAGCGGGTTGAAGTGGAACAGGCCGAGCACCGTCGGGCCGACGATCATGCCCACCGCCAGGTAGATGATCGCCGTGGTCAGCGGCAGGCGCCGCATGGCGGGCGCCAGCAGGCCCATGGCGAGCATCAGCAGGCCGACGACGAGGAAACCGATGGCGCTGGTCATGCGCGGGAGATGCGCGGCGAGCCGGGCTAGCGCCGGTTCGGCGAGCGCGCGGCGCGCGCGTCCGCGGCCGCAGACCTCGCGGGCGGCACCGGTTTCGCCGGGGCGTCGCGCGTCGGGCTGAAGTCGAGGTTGATCATGTCGCCGAGCGCGTCGGCGTAGGTCTCGCGCACCTTGCGCATCACCAGCAGCGCCTTGGCGAAGGCCTCGGCGAGCGACGGGTCGAAGTGCTTGCCGAAGCCCTGCGTGATCTGCGCCGCGGCTTCGTCCACCGTGAGCGGCTTCTGGCGGTAGAACTGCGTCGTGGTCATCGACTCGAACGCGTCGACCAGCGCCATGATGCGTCCCGGCCACGGGATCTCGTTGCCGCGCAGCTTCTTCGGGTAGCCCGAGCCGTCCCAGCGCTCGTGGTGCGTCAGGGCGAGGGTGCGCGCGAGGGCCAGCACCGGGTCCTTGTGCTCGCCGATGATCTCGGCGCCGAGTTCGGGGTGGCGGCGCATGCGCTCGAGGTCGGGCGCGGAGAGCTTGCCGGGCTTTCTGAGCACCTCGGAGGGCACGCCCAGCTTGCCGATGTCGTAGAGCGGAGAGGCCTTCAGCATCAGCTCGGCCATCTCCGGCTTGAGGCCCGCGGCCAGCGTGAGCAGCTTCGCGTACTGGCTGACGCGCTGCACGCGGTTGCCGGCGGCGGCGCTCTCGTGGAACTCCATGGCGCGGGCGAGGCGCCGAATGAGCTGCGAGCGGGCGTCCTCGAGTTGCGCGGTGCGCTCCTGCACTTCGCGCTCCAGCTCCGCCTGGCGGCCGGCAAGCGCGAGATGGATGCGCACGCGCGCCAGCAGCAGCTTGGCGTTGATCGGCTTGGTCAGGTAGTCCACCGCGCCGACGTCGAGCCCCTCGAGCTGCTCGGCGGGCTCGACGCGGCCGGTGAGGAAGATGACCGGGATGCGCGAGGTCGCCGGGTCTTCCTTGAGCAGCTGGCAGATCTCGTAGCCGGTCGCGCCCGGCATCTCCACGTCGAGCAGGATCAGGTCGGGCTGCGGCGCCTGCGCGGCGAGCGTCAGCGCGTCGCCGCCGTCGGCGGCGAGCTTCACCCGGTACTCGGAGGCGAGCGCCTTGCCGATCAGGGCGAGCAGGTCTTCCGCGTCGTCGACGGCGAGAATGACGGGCCGGGTGTCGGGCTGGCTCATCGGTTCAAGTCTACCCGGAGGTTCGCGCCGACGCTTGACGCGAAACGCGTTCATGTATAATCCGCGCCGCTGGTTTCCTCAAGCAGTTCCGCAGGCTCTTGTTTCTCCCGCGTCTTCTACTTGGTGTTCCGGCAGTGGGCGAAAGCCCGTGACCCGTTAATTATTATTTGAAAGGCAATTCGACATGGCAACTGGAACAGTCAAGTGGTTCAACGACGCGAAGGGCTTCGGCTTCATCACCCCGGACGGCGGCGGCAAGGACCTGTTCGCGCATTTCTCGGCGATCCAGGGCTCGGGCTTCAAGAGCCTGAAGGACGGCCAGAAGGTCTCCTTCGACGTCACCACGGGACCGAAAGGCGACCAGGCGACGAACATCAAGCCGATGTAGCTGCCGGCTTCAGGCGGCAAACGAAAAGGCCCGCGCAAGCGGGCTTTTTTTTGCAGATGAGAAAAATGGGGACTGTCCCCATTTAAACTTCAAGGCCTGAATGTCCAAGGCCGGCCGCATCTATCGACTGTCGACCTCCGGGCGCCGCGCGTGGGAGAAGGAGGACGCCACGGTGCCCGCCGCGTTTCGCCGCATCCTCGGCATGCTGGATACCGACACGCACACCGACGTGGTGCGCGGCTACCTGCGCCGCTATCCCGACCAGCTGATCCTCGAGTGGCTGGCCGAGCTCGAGGAGCTCGGCCTGGTCGAGTCGCGCCCGGACAAGGCCGTCCACGACCTCGATTTCACCGGCAACTTCAAGGTGCCGCAGCTGATCGCCGAAGACCGGGCGCAGCTCGCGCGCGAGTCGCAGGCCGCCGGCGGCGTGCTCGAGCGCAAGGGCGTGTACCTCGCCGCCGAGCGGCTGCGGCACGGCGCACCCTCGGAGAAAGCGCCCGCCGAGACCGTGGTGCTGATCGTCGAGGACGACCCCGACCAGCTCGCGCTCGCGCAGCTGCGCGTGCGCATGGCCGGCTTCGCCGCGCGCACGGCGGACTCGGCCGCCGCGCTGCAGGATGCGCTGGCGCGGCACGAGCCGCCCGACGTGCTGCTGCTCGACATCATGCTGCCGGACGGGGACGGCTTCGACATCCTCGCCGGCCTGCGCCGTCACCCGGCGCACGCCCTGCTGCCGGTCGTGCTGCTCACCGTGAAGGGCGATCCCGCGGACATCGAGCGCGGGCTCGCGCTGGGCGCCGACGGCTACATCGTCAAGCCCTACAGCAAGAAGCTGCTCGAAGACGTGCTGTCGCAGGTGCTGTGGCTGGACGAGGCCTGAGCCTCACGCGCGCCAGCTGCTCGCGAGCCACGGCTGCTGTTCGCGCGGCAGCCCCGCGGGGCGGTAGTAGTGGTTGAGCCCGGTGAACCCGGCGCCGATGGCGAGCCCCTTCCAGGTCTCCCAGTCGAGGAACGCGCCATAGCGCCCGCGGCTCCAGCCCTCTTCGTTGCGTCCGTGCGGATTCGAGCAGAACAACACGCCGCGCGGCTTGAGGGCGGCGCGCAGTTCCTTCAGCACGCGCGGCAGCTCCTGGGTGGGTACGTGAAACAGCGCGGCGTTGGCGAAGATGCCGTCGAACGCCGCCTGCGGCAGGTCGAGCCGCAGAAAATCCTGCTCCAGCACCTCGCAGCCGCTCGCCGTGCGCGCCATGGCGGCGAACTCCGGCAGGCCCTCGAGACCGACCGGTGCATGCCCCAGCGCCTTGAACGCCTTCAGATCCCGGCCCGGACCGCAGCCCAGGTCGAGGATGCGAAACGGCGGCGCACCCTCGATGTGGCGCAGCAGCTCATGGATGTTCTGGCTGACGTCGTGGTCCCGGGTGCCCTCGCGAAACTGCGCCGCGCGCCGCGCATAGTCGGCGAGCGTGCCGGCGGCGATCCTCTCCAGGTCTTCCCGATTCAGCGTCACGCGGCCTCCATCCGGCGGATAATGCGCTACCTACCAGGAGCCATCGAATGCCCAAGGGAACGCAGCGCAGCAACCGCGAGAAGAAGAAACCGAAGCAGCCCGTGAAGCCCGTCGCGCCGACCAAGCCGGCGCGCCTGCCCTGGAAGTAAGCCGCTGAAATGAAACGCCCCGGCCGGTTGCCCGGGCGGGGCGTTTGCTAAGGCACGGCCGGCTGGTCAGCTGGCGATGCTCCTTTGACCGCGAAATGATCCGGTTGCGGAGTCCAGCCTGCCGGTGCTGCCTTGGTCGTCTCTCACTGGATCACCTCCTTTCGTGGTTGCCAGCCCGCAGTGTAGCAGGACAGAATTCCGGGCATGCACATGTCTGCCGAGGAAGTGAAGCAGTTCTGGCGCGGCTACTGCGAGCGCCGGAAGGTGGCGAAGGACGTCGTCGCCAGGGGCGAGGCGGAAATCGACAAGGATCCGGAGTTCTGGGCCGACCAGACGATGGACCAGCTATTGGCGCTGGTCACGCGCTGAGCGGGGCCGCTGCGGGCGCTCGCGCAGCTGCGGCCGCACGGTTCCCGCCGACGGGCGTGCGTCCTTGATCGCCTTTGCCGCCGGCCTCTCGCGCGCTTTGCGCTCCTGCCGCGGGCCCCTGGGCGCCGCTTTCTGCGGTTGCGCCGGCCGCACGGCCTTCGCGCCGCCCGCGGCGCCGCGCTGTCGCACGAGCTCGCGTCGCGCCTGCCGCCGCTCCTGGATCGCGCTGCGCGCTTCGCGCGCGCGGCTCTCGAAGCGCTGCTCGAAGCGGCCGGGCCGGAAGAAACCCGGCACGGAGGCGAGCAGGCGCGCGCGCCCGCCGCGCGCCTGCGGTCGGAACGCCGCGCGCCCGCGCGGCACGTCGAAGCTGCCCTCCGCCGTCTGCACGAAGGTCGTGCCCTCGTTCACCTTGTCGTAGCTGCCCGGCTCGCCGCGCGGGTCGCCGGGCAGAAGGTGCGTGGGCTCGTGATCCGTGCCGCGCACGCCGATGGTGACGAGCGGCGTGCGGATCCTGTAGTTGGCGCGGTTGTACAGGCCGATCCAGCCGGTGATCGAGCGCAGCGCACCGCGCGCGAGCTCGATCAGGCTGCGGTCGCCGTCGCCGCCGTCGGCGACGTACTCGGCGATGGTGAGCTTGGAGCTCTCGCGCACGATGAGCGAGGCGCCGTCGGCCATCTGCAGCTGCGCTTCCGCGCGCGGGAAGGTGGTGATCGTGTCGCCCTCGAAAACCTCACCGCCGGCGGCGGGTGCGCGCGCCTTGCCGTCCTTGCCCTCGACCAGGATGTCGCCCTCGGCAAGCTGGAAAGTGCCGGCGGCGCGGGGGGCGTCCTGGGCGAGCGCGCCCGGCGCGACGCAAGCCGCGGCGGCGACGACGGCGGCGAAGAACGCGTGAATGGCGTGGCGAGACATGGGCGCTGGCGCTATTGTAAATACGCCGACGTCCTGGCGAAGTAGCGCGTCAGCCCGGGTCGCGGAAATTCACGTCCCAGTGCGAGCCGTCGCAGAACGGCTTGTTCTTGGAAGCTCCACACCGGCAAAGCGTGTAGTGCTCCTTTGAAGCTTCGTCCCCGAATTCGACTCCCATCAGTTCGATCCCGCCCGTCACCGCGTAGGGCCCGTGGTCGGCGACGGTGACCAGCGGCGGTCTTTGCGGCGGATTTGCTTCCACGCCGTCGATCGCATAGCTGAGCGCGCCCGAGGGGCACTTCCTGATCGTGGCGATGATCTCCTCCACTGCTGCGCCGTCCGGGTCGATCCAGGGCTCGTGGTGGCGGAAGACCGATTTCAGCTCGTCGGTGCAGAACGCCGCGTGCGAGCAGATCGCGCGGTTGTCGAGAATCGTGATGCGCTTGCCGGCGTAGGCCTGGCGCCTGTTCTTCGCCGGGTCGGCGGTGTTCGTGTCGTTAAAGCCGATCGTGCCGTGCGTGCCGTCGCAGAAGGGCTTCGTCTTCGAGCCGCCGCAGCGGCAGAGCGCGACGCCGCTCGCGGTGATGCAGGGCTCGCCCGAGGCGCGCCGGAGATTGGGAATCGGCGCCGGCTCGGGATCGTTGAGGAGGTAGTAGGGCCCGTTCGGAAGGCAGGCGAGCTTCGGAGCGGAGGCCATGCGCGCGATGCTATACCTTCTCTGACTTCCGCGGCGCCAAGAGCGGCCCTGCCGCGTTACCATGAACCCATGTCCGCCGTACTCACTCCCGCTCGTAGCGTGGATCTGTCTGCTGCCGCGTTCCGCAACTCCTTCGTGAATGAAATGCCCGCCGACCCGGTGGCGGCGAACACGCGCCGCCAGGTGCCGAACGCGAGCTATACGCGCGTTGCGCCGACGCCGGTGGCCTCGCCAAGGCTCCTGGCGTGGTCGGACGCGCTCGGCGAAGAGCTGGGACTGGCACGACCCTCGGCGGCCGCCATCGAAGCGCTCGCCGGAAACCGGGTGTTCCCGGGCATGGAACCCTACGCCGCGCGCTACGGCGGCCACCAGTTCGGCATGTGGGCGCGCCAGCTCGGCGACGGCCGCGCGATCACGCTGGGCGAATTGCGGGCGCGCGACGGCTCGCGCCAGGAGCTGCAGCTGAAAGGCGCGGGCCGCACGCCCTACTCGCGCACCGCCGACGGGCGCGCGGTGCTGCGCTCGTCGCTACGCGAATTCCTGTGCAGCGAGGCGATGCATCATCTCGGCGTGCCGACGACGCGCGCGCTGTCGCTGGTCGGCACCGGCGAGCAGGTGATCCGCGACATGTTCTACGACGGCAATCCCGAGCCCGAGCCGGGCGCGGTGGTGTGCCGCGTCGCGCCGTCGTTCCTGCGCTTCGGCAACTTCGAGATCCATGCCGCGCACGGCGAGGAGGAGCTGCTCAAGCGCCTGCTCGATTACGTCATCCGGCACTTCACCCCGGGCCTTTCCTACACGGCGTGGTACCACGAGGTGTGCCGCCGCACCGCGCGGTTGATCGCCGACTGGATGCGCCTCGGGTTCGTCCACGGCGTCATGAACACCGACAACATGTCGGTGCTGGGACTGACCATCGACTACGGGCCGTACGGCTGGCTGGAAGGCTACGACCCGGCGTGGACGCCGAACACCACCGACGCCGGGACGCGGCGCTACTGCTACGGCAACCAGCCGCAGATCGGGCTGTGGAACCTGGCGCGGTTTGCCGGGGCGCTGCTGCCGCTGATTCCCAAGGAGGACCTGGAGGCGGGGCTCGAGGTCTACGGCAATGTTTACCGGGAGAGCTTCTCGCGCGCCCTGGCGCAAAAGCTCGGGCTGGCCGCGTTCGGCGAGGAAGGTGACGAGGCGCTGCTGGCCGAACTGTTCCAGGTCCTGAATGCCGTGGAGACGGACTTCACGCTGTTCTTCCGCGGGCTTGCCGCCGTGCGCGCGGACGCGCTCGTCGCCCCTCTGCTGCCCGCGTTCTACGCCGACCCCGATGCCGCGCACCTCGCGCGGCTGGAGGCGTGGCTGCGCGCCTGGCTGGCGCGGGCCGCGCAGCCCGCCGCGGAGCGCGCGCGCCGCATGAACGCGGTGAACCCCAGGTACGTGCCGCGCAACTACCTCGCGCAGCAGGCGATCGACGCGATGGCGGCCGGGGACCCTTCGGTGCTGGAGCGCCTGATGCAGGTGCTCGAGCGCCCGTACGACGAGCAGCCGGGGAACGAGGAATTCGCCGCGCGTCGTCCCGAGTGGGCGCGCTCCAGGCCCGGCTGCTCGGCGCTATCCTGTAGTTCCTGAAATTTCGGAGGATCCTCTACATGCACGCGGCACCCTTCCTGCGCCTGGCGGCGCTCGCCCTCCTCCTGTGCACCGGCGCCTTCGCGCAAGCCCCGCAGACTTCCACCTACGAACCTACCGTCGGCCAGGGCGGCAAGGACGTCGTCTGGGTGCCCACCTCGCACGCGCTGCTGGAGAAGATGCTCGACATGGCGCGCGTGACGCCGAAGGACTTCGTCATGGACCTCGGCTCGGGCGACGGCCGCACCGTCATCGCCGCCGCGAAGCGCGGCGCGCGGACCCTGGGGATCGAGTACGACGCGGACATGGTGGAGCTGTCCCGGGTGCGGGCCGAGAAGGCGGGCGTGTCCGGCCGTGCCCGGTTCAGGCAGGCCGACCTGTTCGAGACCGACTTTTCCGAGGCCACCGTCATCACCATGTTCCTGCTGCCCTCGATCAACCTGAAGCTGCGCCCTGCGCTGCTCGGGTTGAAGCCCGGAACGCGCATCGTGTCGAACACGTTCACCATGGACGAGTGGCAGCCGGACGAGACCGCGACCCTGGACCCGGATTCGGGCTGCGATTCCTGGTGCACGGCGCTGCTGTGGATCGTGCCCGCGCGGGTCGAGGGAAGCTATTCCTTGCCGCAGGGCGAGCTGGTGCTGAAGCAGGAGTTCCAGATGCTCTCGGGCACCCTGCGCACCGGGGGAAAGACCTTTGCGCTCGAGGGGCGGGTGCGCGGCGAGGAGATCGAGTTCCGGGCCGGCGGGCGCAAGTACCGCGGCCGGGTGAAGGGGAAGGCGCTCGATCTGCGCTAGCGCCGGGCCGCGTCGAGCGCCCGCGCCCGGGCGCCGAAAACCTGCGCGTCACGCTCGAGACGCAAGGAAAACTCACGCTCCACTCTGGGCGTTGCGCTGACCGCCGCCGTCTCCGGTGCGCGTGACCCGAGCTGGGTCCCCACCGCAAACGCCGCCGCCAGCGCCACGCCAATCACCAGCCACGCGCGCGGCCGCAGCACGCCGCGCCGGCTCCGCGCCGCGGCAAGCTCCGCCTCGAGCTGCAGCCGCTCGCTCGCGTGCGCTTCGGCCTGCGCCGTATCGGCTTGAGCCTCGGCTACCCGATTCTCGACCGCGGCCTCGGCTTCCACCCGCGCGCGGCTGCGCTCCAGCGCATGCGCCTCCGCCTTGGCGCGCGCACGCGCCTGCTTCGACGCGCGCTCCTCCACCTTCAAACGCTCGCGGGCGGCACGCTCGGCCTGATCGTCCGCCGCCGCGCGCGCCTCCAGGGCATGCTCGAGCTCCGCGTCGGTCTGCCGCCGCGCCTCGGCCTCCTCGCGCAGCGCGGCTTCCGCCCTGGCGCGCGCTTCGGCCTGCTCCGCCGCCGCCTGCTCCGCAGCGAGCCGCTCGGCGGCCGCGCGCCGCGCCGCTTCTTCCGCCGCGTGCCGCGCGTTCACCGCGTTCAATGCCTCGGCCTGCGCCGCCTCGCGCTCGCGCGCCGTCCGCGCCAGCTCGGCATCGGCGGTTTCGCGCTCGAGCGTGCGCTGCGCCGCCGCGGCTTCGGCTTCGGCGCGCGCCTGCGCCGCGTCCTCGGCTTCGCGTTCGGCGGCGATGCGCGCTTTCGCAGCCTCGGCCGCCTGCGCGTCGGCCTGCGCCCGATCGCGCGCCGCGGCCTCCACCGCGCGGTCCTTCCTCTGGCGCTCCCCGGCGAGCGCCGCCGCTTTCGCCTCGCTCTGCTCGCGCTCGCGCGCCTGCGCCAAGGCACGCTCTTCGCCCTCGCGCCGCTCCTCGGCCAGGCGCGCCGCGTCCTGCTCGGCCTGCGCGCGCGCCTGCGCGCGGTGCGCGGCCTGCGTGTCCCTGGTCTCGCGCTCGCGCGTGGCCGCGAGCGCGCGCTTGTCCGCCGCCGCGCGCTCCGCGGCCGCCGCGCGCGCCGCCTCGCTCGCTTCGGCGCGCGCCGCCGCCGCCTGCGCCGCCTCGGCTTCGCGCCGCGTGCGCTCCTCGGCGAGCGCGGCCGCCTTGCGCTCGGCTTCGGCGTTACGGTGCGCCTGCTCGAGCGCCGCCGCCTCGATCGCCGTGCGCTCCTCGGCAAGGCGGGCGGCTTCGGCTTCCGCGGCGCTGCGCAGCTCGAGCTCGCGCTTCACCTTCTTCTCCGTCGCCTCGCGCTCGCGCGCCGCATCGTGGGCCTTGCGCTCCGCGTCGGCGCGCGCCGCCACCTCGCGCCGCGTCTGCTCCTCGGCCGCGAGGCGCTCGCGCATCAGCTGCCCGGCCGCGGCCTCGGCTGCCGCGCGCTCGCGCGCGTGCTGGGCGGCGGCTTCTTCCTGGCGCCGGCGCGCCTCGGCAAGCTCGCCGGCGCGCCGCTCGGCCTGCTCGCGCGCGCGCGCTTCCGAGAGCGCGTGCGCCTCGGCGCGCTCGCGGTCGGCGATCAGTCTGGCGGCCTTGGTCTCGGCTTCGGCGCGGGCATGGGCGATGCGCCGCAACTCGGCCTCGGCCTGCTGGCGCTCGCGCGCGAGGTCGAGGCCGCGCTTGTCCTCGGCCATCTTCGCCTGCCGGGTCTGCTCCGCGCCGCGCTCGGCGGCGATGCGCTCGCGCAGCTCGCCGGTGCGCTCCGCGTTGGCGCGGGCGCCGCGCTCGGCCTGCTTGAGCTTGTCGATGAGGCGGCTCATGGCGGGGAGCATACTCGCCGTTTGCGTTATTCACCCTTTTGGGTTAATGTCGCCGCCATGGACCTCGACGACACCCTGGTCGCGCTGGCCGACGAGACGCGGCGCAGCATCCTGCAGCGCCTCGCCGCGGGCGAGGCGCGCGTGACCGAGGTCGCCGCCCCCTACGACATCTCGCTCAACTCCGTCTCCAAGCACATCCGCATCCTGGAGCGCGCAGGATTGGTGCGCCGGCGCGTGTCCGGGCGCGACCATTTCCTGTCGCTCGACCCCGCGCCCATGGACGGCGTGGCCGCCTGGATCCAGCGCGAGCGCGCGGCGTGGGAGGCCCGGCTCGACAAGCTGGAAGCGGCGCTGCGCGCCGAGGACGCGATCGAGGCCGCCAAGAGAACTTCCCTTCAATCAGCCAAGCCCAGGAGAAAGCCATGAACGCCCCCGCCACCCTGATCAAGCCTTCCACCGTCCGCCTCGAGCGCCTGCTCCCCGGGCCGATCGAGCGCGTGTGGGCCTACCTCGTCGAGTCCGAGAAGCGCGCCAGGTGGCTCGCCGGCGGCGAGTTCGACCTGCGCGTGGGCGGCAGAATCGAGCTCGTCTTCGAGAACGACAAGCTCTCCGAGGAATCCCGGGACTTCGGCACGAAGCGCTTCGAAGGCCGCATCACGCGCCTCGAGCCGATGCGCCTGCTCGCGCACTCCTGGGACTGGGACGGGAAGGACTCGGAGGTGGTCTACGAGTTCGAGCCGCGCGGCAAGGAGGTGCTGCTTACCATCCAGCACCGGCTGCCGGAGGACTCCGCCACCGTGCGCGGCGTCGGCGGCGGCTGGGCCACGCACGTGGGCATCCTGGAGGACCTGCTCAAGGGCGCGAAGCCGCGGCCGTTCTGGAGCACGCACGAGCGCGAGATGAAGGCGTTCGAGGCCGCCGCGATGGGGGTTTGAGCGCCATGTGCCCCGCCTGCTCCTTCGTCGCCGACCACTTCGACGGGGCGCTGCCGCACCTCGCCGCGCGCGACACCTCGTTCGCGGTGGTCTCGCGCGCGCCGCTCGGCAAGATCGAGCGCTTCCGCGAGCGCATGGGCTGGCGCTTCCCGTGGCTGTCCTCGCTCGATAGCGATTTCAACTACGACTTCCGGGTGACGCTCGATGCGGACCACGCGGAGTACAACTACGCGCCCGCCTCCGAGCAGCCCGAGGGCTATCCGCGCGAGGGCGAGCGGGAGGGCCTGAGCGTGTTCCTGCGCGACGGCGAGCGGCTGTTCCACTGCTACTCAACCTACCAGCGCGGTCTCGATCCGTTCCTCAACGCGTACAACTTCCTCGACCACACGCCGCTCGGGCGCCGGGAAGAGGACGGCATCATGAGGTGGGTTCGCCACCACGACCGGTACTGAGCCCGGCTGCCCGCGTGCTTGCTATCCTGCGGCATGCACGCGGGCGGGGTCCTCGAGGACGTATATCGCAAGGAATCGCGCCGAGTATTTGCGACGCTGGTGCGCCTGCTCGGCGACTTCGACCTCGCGGAAGAAGCCTTGTCGGAGGCCTTTCGAGCGGCTCTGGAGCAGTGGCCGTGCGAGGGCGTGCCCGCGAATCCGCGCGCCTGGCTGGTGTCGGCGGGGCGCTTCAAGGCGATCGACGCGATCCGGCGGCAAGGCAGGTTCTCTTCTCTGGACGAGGAGCAGCTCGAAGCCATCGCCGCCGAGCCTGAGGCCGAGAAGGAGGCCATCGAGGACGACCGGCTGCGGCTGATCTTCACCTGCTGCCATCCGGCGCTCGCGCCGGAGGCGCAGGTCGCGCTGACGCTGCGCGAGGTGTGCGGGCTGAAGACCGAGGAGATCGCGCGCGCGTTCCTCGCTCCCGCGACTGCGATCGCGCAGCGCATCGTGCGCGCGAAGACCAAGATCCGCGACGCGCGCATCCCGTATGAAGTGCCGAGGAAGGACGCGCTCGCCGAGCGCCTGGATGCCGTGCTGCGCGTGCTCTACCTCGTGTTCAACGAGGGGTACTCGGCTTCTTCGGGAGAGTCCGTGACGCGCGGCGAACTCTCGCAGGAGGCCATCCGCGTCGGGCGGCTGCTGGTGGAGCTGCTGCCGGAGGCCGAGGCGATGGGGCTGCTTGCGCTGATGCTGATCCAGGAGTCGCGCCGCGCCGCGCGCTCGCGCGCCGACGGCGAGCTGGTGCTGCTGGAGGACCAGGACCGTTCGCTCTGGGATCGCGCGCTGATCGCCGAAGGCGTCGAGCTCACCACGCGCGCGCTTCGCACGCGCATGTTCGGGCCCTACTGCCTGCAGGCCGCGATCGCCGCGGTGCACGTGGAGGCGCCCAGCACGAAGCAAACCGACTGGAGCGAGATCATCGGGCTTTACGACGTGCTCTCGCGCCTGGATCCGTCGCCGGTCGTCGCGCTCAACCGCGCCGTGGCGGTGGCCATGCGAGACGGCGCGGAGGCGGGGCTTGCGCTCGTCGATTCCCTGCTTCCGGCACTCGAGGGCTATCACCTCGCCCACGCCGCGCACGCCGACCTGTGCCGGCGTCTGGGGCGCAGGCACGACGCCCTCGCCTCCTACGCGAAGGCGCTCTCGCTGTCCCGGCAGGAGCCGGAGCGTCGATTTCTGCAGCGCCGGATCGACCAGTTGGGTAAAAGGAGGCTCTCATGAGCAAGGTACGTGTTAATTGTTTCACCGTATCCGTCGACGGCTACGGCGCGGGCCCGCGGCAGAGCCTGGGAAATCCCTTGGGCGTGGGCTGCGAGGCGCTGCACCGGTGGTTCATTCCCACGCGGACCTTCCAGGCCATGTTGTTCGGCAAGGACGAAGGCACCACCGGGATCGACGACGACTACGCGCGCCGGGGC
>Ga0326597_10010080_pt1 | contig 12610 bp, 10 predicted proteins | sample RVTome_12_FD_203789 | JGI IMG/M metagenome (GOLD analysis project Ga0326597, IMG submission 203789) | Soil microbial communities from uranium-contaminated site in the Upper Colorado River Basin, Wyoming, United States - RVT100D185 | ecosystem: Environmental > Terrestrial > Soil > Contaminated >... | reverse complement strand
ACCTTCGATGGGGAAAACCGCGACAAAACCCTGCGCCGAGAGGCCGGGTTCGACGGTCACCGTTTCCAGCCCCTCCCCGACCTGGCGCTGGATTCGGGAGGAGCCGTCGGCGGCGAGGTTGAGGGCGCTCACCGGGACGACGAGCACCTGCTCGCCCGTGGACTCGATTGGGATGGTGAGCCGCACCGAAGCGTTGATCAAGTTCGTCGGATCACCCTCGACTCGAACCTCGAAATAGACATGAAACCCATCGACGCCATCGGTACCCGGGCTTTCGGCAATCCGGCTCACCACACCCGTCTCCTCGATGCCGAGATCGGGCTCGTCGATGACGACATGCATCCCTTCCGCGATGAGCCCTGAACTTTCGATCGGCACCGAGGAGTCGATGGCGATTGTCGCGTCGGTGACAGTTCCCAACGGGCCATCGATCACCTGCCCCATTCCCACGGTCAGCTCGGCGACCCGCACGGGTGCGGCTGTCACGAACATGACCTCATCGGCCGGGACATGGATGCCGGCCGTCGATCGACTTCCGGGGACGAGCTCGGCCTCGACGGTGCGTAGCTCTGCCAACTGAGCTTCGGTGACCGTGACCGGCTGGAACCCGGCGGATCGATAGAGGGCTTCCACGGCTTGTCCGGTCGTCGTGTCGAAAACCCCGTCGACGGGACCGGGATCGAAACCCGCCTCCGCCAGACCGGTTTCCAACTGCATCACATCCGGACCCGAGATGCCCGGCCCGAGATCGCGAAAGGACGGAATCCCTCCTTCGAAGAGAAACACGGGGCGCCCCGACACCCCGAAGGCGACCGCGCCCACTACCAGTTCCTGGCCCGGAGCCGGAGCGCCGGTGAGAACGCTGGGAGCCCTTCCCTTGAGGATCGAAGAGGGGAGCGAGATAGCTTGTGGAGCCCCGAAACGCCCAGTGCCTCGGGTGATTACGTCGGTCGACAGCTCCCGCATCTCGGCGGGCACCAGGATCGGGGAGGGTGCCGGGGCATCCGTTCGAGCGGCCGCTTCGGCAGGTGACTCGATCTGGGACCCGGCAATCCATCCACCGACGGCGCCAAGCGCCATCACGAGCACCAGGATCAGGACACCCTTGGTTTTGTTCATGGCGACAGCCTGGCCTTCATTTCTGACTGTCAGCTGAACCTTGGTCCCTCAATAGTCAGCTGAGAGTCAGCTCTCGGGGGAAAGATTAGGGCCAATCGAGTCAGAGGTACACGAAGTTGAGTAGACGCTATCTTCCGTTTGCTATGGCCATCACCATCGCCATGGCATTGGCGGCCTGCACCACCGGTGCAGACCCGGGCAGTACGAGCCCCAACGACCCGTCGAGCTCGACCTCGATACCTTTGCCTGGGATCCAGGCGTTCGGTCTGACGAATGAAGAGTTCGCCGCCAACGTCGAGGCGGTCGAAACAGCGATCGCGGCCTGCATGTCAGAAGCCGGCTTCGAGTATGTCCCTGTGGATGTGACAGCTGTGCTCGAGGTCGGTCAATGGATGCGGGCCGATCCCTCCCTAAGCGAGGAGGAGTACAAGACCCAATGGGGCTATGGGATATCTACTCGTACCGACAACCCTCCGCGTGAGATCGGGCTCGGACCGAACATCCAGATCTATGAGAGCCTCTCGGAGTCCGAGCAGGTCGCATACGACCGCACCCTCTTCGGTGACGATCCGGACGAGACCTTTGCCTTGGCCCTCGACGACGAGGACTTCAACAATCTCGGTGGCTGCACGCAGGAGACAGTCGAGCAGGTGTTCCCCGAGGAGATGTTGTCGGCTTCTTTCATCAACCCAAAAGACATCCTCATCGAGTCGGATCCACGCGTGGTGGCCGCCGAAGAGGAGTGGGTTGACTGTATGAGCGAGGCCGGTTACGACTACGAGGACCAGGACGAGATCATCGAGGAATACGAGGAGAGACTCGACGCCCTCACCGGAGGCCAGGACCCCGAAGAGCTCTCCGGTTCCGATCTCGAGGCCCTTCAGGAGCTACAGGCCGAGGAGATCGCCGTGACACTCAAAGACTTCGAGTGTGGGAGTCCCCTCGGCGAGTTGATCCGCGAGATCGAGACCGAGCTCTACGGATCACCTGTCAGCGGATGATGTCACGGCGTATCCCGTCAGTTGCCTCCGGGCTCTTCCTTCTCCTGGCGGCGTGCACCCCTGTCACCGGACCGGCCCCCGGATTCTCGCTTCCCACCAGTCCGGCCGCCGACACGACGACCTCGGCTCCGGGTTCCGGCGATCAGTCGACCACCACCGGCACCGAAGGGCAGGGTGATGTGACCAGCGGATACGTGCCTGCTGAGGCCCGCGCCCAGGCCGCCGCCGAGGCGGCCGTAGGGGGCCAGTACGGGACCGAGGAGTTCGGGCTGACCATGCGCGATCTCACCGCCAGGGCCGAGGAGGTGGAGACCCTGATCAGCCAGTGCATGGCCGAGGCCGGGTTCGAGTACGTGCCGGTCGACTTCACCACCATCCGGAGCGCCATGACGAGTGACAAGTCGGCGCCCGGGCTGAGTGGGTCGGAGTATTTGAGGGAATACGGCCACGGCATCACCACCCAGCCCGACAAGCCCATCGTCGAGATCGGGCTCGGAGACCAGAACCAGCGGATCCTCGAAGGGCTCTCGGAGGCCGACCAGGTCGCCTACCAGCGAACCCTGTGGGGACAGAACAACGACGCCACCTTCGCTTTCGGGTTGGAGTCCGAGGACTTCTCACGCACCGGCGGTTGCACCAGGGAGGCGATCGAGCAGGTGTTCGAGCCTCACGAGCTGGCAGCCACCTATTTCAACCCGGCGGATGCCCTCATCCTGCAGGACCAACGCGCCCGGGAGGCGCTCGAGGAGTTCGCGGCCTGCATGTCCGATGCCGCCTTCCCGTATGGCCATCCGGACGATGTCGACATCGATCTCCAGCTCCGATACGACGCCCTGGTTCAGGGTCGGGATTACGAGGAGCTGACTGCAGACGAGATGGAGCAGCTGCTTGGTCTCCAAGATGAGGAACGGGCGGTCACGGCCGCCAGCGACAGCTGTGAATCGAGGCATCTCGAGCCGGTTCTCGACCGGATAGAGGAGGAATTCTTCGGTCGAAGCTGAACGGTTGTCGGCTCAGTCGGCAAGGGGGATCCTCATCTCGAATGTGGCACCCGTGCTCTCGTCGGCGATCAGGTTCAATGATCCCCCGTGGAGCTCCGCCACTTCGCGGGCAATGGGGAGACCCAGACCGGTCCCTCCCGAGTCGGCGTTGCGGGACTCGTCGAGCCTCGTGAATCTCTCGAAGATGGTCTCGGCATACTGGGGCGGGATCCCCGGGCCGTCGTCGCTGAGCGTGAGGATCGCCACCCCATCGGCTTCGCTCAGGCTCATCTCGACACGGCTCGAGGCGTGCCGTTCTGCGTTGGCGAGGAGATTTCTGATCGCCCTGCCCAACTGACCCGGGTCTCCATTGACTTGGGCCGCGGAGACTCGGGAGATATCCACCTCCACCCGCTCACGGGAACGTATCCGTCGCGCCTCCCGGAGGACCACGTCATCGAGATCGACCCGCTTGAAGACTGGCCGGCCGTGACCGGCATCCGCCCTGGCCATATAGAGCAGGTCTTCGACCATGTGTTGCAGCCCGATCACGTCTTCCAGGATGTCCTTGGCGAGCTCTTGATCGACGTCATCGCTGGTGGCAAGCTCGACCTCGAGGGCGCTGCGCACGCGGGTGAGTGGATTGCGCAGCTCGTGTGAGGCATCGGCGACAAAACGCTGTTGGCGGGTCACCGAGGTCTCGAGGCGCGCCAGCATCTCGTTCATGGTTCCCGCCAGACGATCGATCTCGTCGCCCGACCCGGTATCGGGAACCCGGCGATGGAGGTCCGTCGAGCCGATCTCTGCGACCTCGGACCGTATATCTTCCACCGGCCGGAGCGTTCGTCCCACCAACCACCACACGAGGGCGATGAGCAACCCTATGACGATGGGCACGGTGGTCGCGAGCGAGGTGGTCAGAACGGCGGTGCTCTCGTCGACCACGTCATAGGTGGTTCCCACATGGAGCACCCCGATCCCATCGAGTTCCCGGCTGAGCACCCGAAACCGATCGTCGTCCACCTCGAGACCCTCCACGGTCTGCATCGTCACCATGGCGACTGGATCTGTTTGGATTTCGAGTGCCGGAACACCGCGGAGATTCGGTGTGGCGACGAGGACGGTGCCGTCATCTGCCACGAGCTGGGCGAAGCCTTCCCTGGCTCCTTGAGCGAACTCTTCGGGCGGTGAGTCCTCCGCAAGCAGGGCGACGATGTCCTCCGCTCTCTGGGTCAGCGCCTCGTCGAGGCTGTCGGTGAGGAGGGCGCGCTGCACCAGCACGAGAGAGAGCCCTGCGGTTACCAGCACCACCGCCACCAAAGCAGTAGCCAGGGCGGTGATCCGGGCCCGGATGCTGTTGAAACGCATCAGCCTCCGTCTGTCGCCAGACGGTACCCGGCGCCACGGACGGTCTCGATCGATTGTCTCCCGAAGGGCTCGTCGATCCTGGCCCGGAGACGTCTGATGTAGACCTCGACGATGTTCGGGTCGCCCTCGTAGTCGTAGTCCCAGACTCCGTCCAGGATCTCCGATTTGGACAGGACCTGGCCGACCCGCCGCACCAGGAACTCGAGGACGTCGAATTGTCTCGCCGTCATCTCGATCTCCACATCCCCGCGCCAGACCCGTCTCTGACCTGGGTCGATGCGGAGATCGCCGACCTCGACGGGAATCGGCTGACGACCACCGGCGCGCCTCAGGACGGCGCGAATCCTCGCGATCAAGACGGCGAAGGAGAACGGCTTCGTCAGAAAGTCGTCGGCCCCGGTGTCGAGGGCCTCGGCCTCGTCGAGATCGCCATCCTTGGCCGTCAGCATGAGAATCGGAGTCCAGTCACCCGCCTCCCGCAGGTCGGCGCACACCTGGTACCCGTTGCGACCGGGAAGCATGATGTCGAGGATGATCATGTCGTAGGATCCCTCGGTAGCCAGCCACAGACCGTCGGAGCCGTTGAAAGTCACCTCCACGGTGAAACCCTCCGCCTCGAGTCCGCGCTTGACAATGGTCGCGATCTTCTTGTCGTCTTCGATCAACAAGATCTTCACGCTGACATTCTCCCACCCCCAACCTGACTCACAGCTGACAACTGCTGCTTACGGTGGTATGTGGCGTCGCCGTGATCCGCCTGGCCGAATCGACCCCTTATCGACCGACAATTAGCGTCTTTGCCCCAAGAGCAATACGACGATGGCAATGCCGCCCTTGCCGCGCACTCGACCTTGCTGGTACTGGACCGCCCTTTTGTCCATCGGCTTCGACAGGTCACGGGGAAGGACACCAAATTGCGAAACGAGATTCGCCTGACCGCCGAAGAGTTCGAACGTCTCTCGGAAGCCTCCTTCGCCGACCTGAAATCCAAGTCTCTCTAGATCCTGAGCGTCCTCGTTCAGACAATGATCTGCAACATCGATCGCCGAGGTGTCGATGTCGAGCGGGTCCGAGCGCCTCGCGGGTTTCGTTTCGAAGGTTCATTGACCGGCACCACTGGTGAACCGTCGGTTGGAGGAGCCTCGGCCTCGATTGATCGACGTTGCTGGGTCGATCTATGGTCTTGGACGGTTGGCGGTGAGCGCAGCTCGTGGCGCTCATGGTGCGCATACGAAAGGACACGGGTACGAGATGGCTGAGGTGTTGCTGTTCCACCACGCGCAGGGTCAGACGTCGGGGTTCCTTGACTTCGCCGACGAGCTGCGTCAAGCCGGGCACACCGTGCACACTCCCGACCTCTACGACGGGCGCACCTTCGACACCCTCGACGAAGGTGTGGCGCACGCCGGGGAGATCGGCTTCGGCGAGGTCATCGAGCGCGGAGTGGGTGCCGCGAACGACCTGCCCAGCGGGCTGGTGTATGCAGGCTTCTCGCTGGGAGTGCTGCCGGCGCAGAAGTTGGCCCAGACCCGCCCGGGAGCGCGAGGTGCGCTGCTGTTCCACTCCTGTGTGCCGACGTCGGAGTTCGGAGCTCCGTGGCCTTCGGAGGTACCCGTGCAGGTCCACGCCATGGAAGCGGACCCGTTCTTCGTCGAGGAGGGCGATCTCGGCGCCGCCAACGCGCTGGTCGAAGCCGCTGCTCACGCGGAACTGTTCCTGTACCCCGGCGATCAGCACCTGTTCGCCGACGCCACCCTGCCGTCCTATGACGCCGCCGCTGCCGCACTGCTCAGCAGGCGCGTGCTCGACTTTCTCGCCCCCCGCTGACGAGCCTTGTGTGGCGGTTCCGTGCGGGAACTGGTGATCGGCGCTCGCTGGAACTCAGGTCTTGGTTGGTTCGTCATACTGATGTGACGATGCGTCGGTCTTGGCCTCTGGCTGCCGCTGCCGTGGCTATAGCCCTCGCAGGCTGTTCTTCTGATGACGGCCGCTTGGACGACGCTGTTGGTGGGTCTGCATCTGTGGAGGGCTTTCGCGCGCACTACTCCCATACGGGTGGCGGGATGGGTGCGATCGTGGCTGGGATCGTCGAGGTCGACTTGGACCGAGGGTGCGTTTGGTTGTCCGATCCGGGTGGCGTTCGATACCCGGTGGTGTGGCCGGTCGGCACCAGGGCGCAGTCTGATCCGTTCGGGATCGTGCTTGCGGACGGCCAACTTGTGCAGCCCGGTGACCGCGTGGAGGGCGGTGGTGGATACGTCGACGCCAACGCTGAAGCACGCATGGCGGGACTGGAACCGTTCCCGGCGGAATGTGTCCAGGTAGGGGACGCGGCGGTGTTCAACGCCGATTCGCCGATCAGCGTGACGCCGGGAGTCGGCTTGGACGTGGCGGAGACGCTGGTGGATCGGTTCTCGATCCCGGAGCCGATCGGACTCGAACTCATAGCAGTCAACGCCAATGAGCGCAGCGTGGCTGTGGTCGATTTCGTGACCGGCACCGTGCATCGTTACGAGCCTGGGCAATACGTAGCACCAGCAGACGCCATCGATGGTGCCAGCGGCGGCGGGGGGTTCATCAACCTTTGGTCGCAGGGGACCATCTACTCCTACTGGCCGCTCGATTCGGAGCCGCTGGTGTATCAACCCGATCCCCTGCGAGAGGTGCCAGGCATCGCGTCCACGCTGCAAGTACTTCCAGGACCCGACGGGGACCAAACCTGGCTCGTGCAGCCCGGCTTTGACAACGAACCAACTCTGGTTGAGTTGGTCAACCTTGTCGGTTTGCAGCTTGCTCGGCTGATGTCGACCGATATCGAAGGTTCGTGGCGACCGGTGGGAGCTACGATCGAAGGCCTGATCCTCACCAGCGACGATCTGGGGCCTCGCACCAGACTGGTCGCCACCGACGGGACCGTAGCCGCCCAGCTGCAAGGGACGGCGCTGTCGGTGGGATGGAACGGTGCCGCCATCCTCCGCCCCGACGGTTCCCTGCTCGTCACGGATGCTCGCCTCGACAACCCGGTCCGAGTCGACAAGCCAGGCGAGGGTGAATGGGTATCAATCGGTGGGCCGATCGTGCCAGCCACCTCGCCTCCAGCGAGGACCGGAACAGACCAGCAGCTCGTGATGCTCACCCACGAACCAGACAAAGGCGCAATCAGCAGCGGCGAATTGGTCTTAATCAACGCAAGCGGTGTCGCGACACCCATCCACGAACTCTCACCAGGATCACACCTGGCGTCATGGTCGCGGGGCGAAGATTGGGTCGTCGTGGTCGAGAGCTCATCGGTGACACTCGTCCCTCTCGGTGAGGGGCCTAACGTACAGCTAGGGGATGTTGTCCCGGAGTCGCACTGGGTCCTTTCGGCTGGGTGAACCGCTGTCGCGATATTTCCGGCCCAAACGGCACCAGATCGGACCCATCAACGCCACGCTGCGTAGCCGCAAACCCGCCCACGTACCGATCCTGGAAGTGCCGATAGCGCGCACCTGAACCGGGCGTGCGACTCCGTCCCAGAATTGGTGATCTGTTGTATCTCGGCGGCTGGGCGACTCGTGGTTTTCTGAGATTGCTGTAAACCTTTCGTGCCTCTGTTTGGAGTGTTGGTTGGATGACTAGCCAGGACACATCCGAAGAGGTGCAGTTGGCTTCGGTGGCGGACGTCGCGATCCCGGGATCGTTCGACGCCTTCTACCGCTCCGAGTTCCCTCGAATGGTCAATGTCGCCTACGCCTTGTCCGGCAGTCGGTTGGCGGCGGAGGATCTGGCGCAGGACGCCATGATCGCCGCCCACCGGCAATGGAATCGGATTGGCGCATTAGACAAGCCCGGTGCGTGGACGAGGCGGGTGGTGATCAACAAAGCTGCGTCGCTGTATCAGCGGCGCATGGCCGAGTTGAGAGCCGTCGCCCGACTCGGACCATTCCGGGGCTCACTACCGCAAGCACTCGACGCTGAAGCAGAACACCTGTGGCACGAAGTGCGACGCCTGCCTCGCCGACAAGCTCAGGCCGTTGCGTTGTTCTATGTCGACGACATGACCGTGGCGACGATCGCCGAGATCATGGAGTGCACCGAAAGCACCGTCAAGGTCCACCTCCACAAGGCCCGCCAAACGCTGGCGGCGCGCCTCCAACTCCAAGGAGAGATCAAATGAGCATCGAGACGAAACTTCGTGAAGGATCACAAGCGATAAAGCAGGCAACCCGTCAAGCTGACTTCACTTCGAGGTCGCCCGCTGACCGGCGACAAGGAGTTAGCGGCCCGATGCTTGCCTGGGTAGGCGGACTTGCAGTTGTCGCCCTGCTAGCTGTTCCGGCAATGCTTGCCGGAGTCGGAGGCCAACCGAGCGGAGGCGTGGAGGTCGGTGTAGCCCCAACCCCTGTCGAGTTCCCGCACCTGCTACTCGATCTACCCGACACGGAGTTGGTGGACGCCTACGAGAACTTCGACGAAACCGGTGAACGAGTCGGGACGCATACCGTCTACCACCAAACCTGGACCATCTCAGAGGGAGAGTCAGCCGGTGAGCTTCGCGGGCGCGAAATCCTGTTGCGCGTTCAGGAAACGGGCGCTGTCTTCGACGAGTTCGACCACTACTCGGCTCTGGCTACAGGAACTGAGACCGTGGAAGTCAATGGCCGATCGGTCACGGTCCACCTAGTCCCTGATGAAGCCATCGAAGAAGGCAGCTACGACCTTGGCATCCTTCAGTGGACAGAAGCGCCCGGATACGAGGTCATCCTCATTCCATGGGGCCTGGACAAAGACGGGGCGCTGTCGCTCATGGAAGGCCTGACAACGATCAGTGAAAGCGAGTGGGAGGAGCTGCGTGGCCCGAAAGACGGGCCGTTCGTCACTACGACGATTGTCGAGTCCGAGACCCCCACGACCGGCGCTGGCAACGCTCCTGACGAGCCCGCGCCCGACGGTCCATAGGACAACGATCACGGTCTGGGTTCGGATCGGGGCCAACTCCCCCCGAGGAGCGACACCGAACCCAAGTCGGGGCTCTACCGACGCTCAATACGGCTCCGAGACCGCACGCCGAGGTGCCGTTCTCGGACAGCTCCAGATACATGGGCGATTCCGCAACAGAATGTTGTTAGGGGTGTCTACGCGGTTGTGGCCGCTTCCCACTCCCGCCGAATGCGCCGGATGCTTCTTGTGTGCAGCAGGTCGTGACGAACTATTCGGCGAAGAGCTTTACGCACCGACCATTCCTCGACCTCTCCGTTGGGTGCTCTGCGGCCTCTCCTGACACGGGTCCGCACCCGTGCCCGATCCGCTGACGATCGCAGATGTGCCAGGCATTCGATTGTGTCGTTTCGCACCGACGGGAGACAGACCTGCCAGTCATCGTCTGATGTCACCATGGCTCCCTGAGCTTCATGTCCGATCATGGCCAGGTAGTAGTGAGATTCTGCGTTCGCCATGTGGACGAGAGTCCCAGCGACGGTACGCCAGTCGGCCCATGCCGCGAACTGTCTATACCGCGGGTCCCAACCCAGGAAGGCGTCAGGCACGCTGTTCAGCAACTCCATGAGATCGTGATGGCTGGCCCGGAGCAGCGCCGTCGCCAGGTCGATCTCCTCAATGGTGGCTGGTTTACGGTCGTGGCCGAACAGTGGCTCATGCCCGGAGACCTCCTCCACCACTTCAACCCTCTGGTCGTGTACTTCTTGACTTTCCAGTTCATGCTCAGCCATCCACTGCAGGTGGGCATCCAGCTTTCTTGGGACCCGATCGAGGACTTCCCTTTTCGTGAGTGCCCAGGTGGCGAAGCCAAGATGATTCAAACTCCAGGCCTGAAAACCTGGCTCCGCGTCAGTGCCTGATACCAACCAGACCTGCATCGTCACGCAGACTAGAGATCCGTGGATGACTCATCTGAGCGAGCACGAAGTGCCGATCGAGTGCGGTTTCGGATATGAGCGATACCGCTCCCGATTTGTTGATCGGCGCTGCTCGTCTAGCGGAACCGTGAAGTGGGAGTTCGCTTCTCGACTCTGTGACTTCAGACGAATTGGCTTAACTCCGATCATTCAATGGTGAAGCGGATCAGTTTCCTGCTTGTTGGCGCAGTCCTTTCATTGGTAGTCGCATGTGGTGGTGCGCCCGGGTCGGATCAGAATGGTTCGGAGCGTGTGGTCGATGGTTCTGGGCCGTCGGTGACGGTACCGAACTAAACGGCCGACAGCGCCCCGGCGCTGGTACCGGCCGGTTGTAGCGTCAACCTCGGTCATCTCTTCAGTGACCGGCGTGGCCTCTGGTCGCTATGGACCTGGCCTCTAGGGCTTGATGTTCTGGTTCAGGTGGAACAAGTTGTCTGGGTCGTAATCCCGCTTGATTTGTACCAGTCGCTCGTAGTTGCCTTTGTAGTTGGCCTTGATGCGGTCTTGGTCATCCTCCGCCATGAAGTTGACATATCCTCCCTCTTCCGACAGTGGTGCGGTCGCCTCGTAGTAGTCACGCACCCACTGGATATTCGCCTCGTTGTCGGCGGGGTCGGGCCACATGCCGGCGATCACGGTGGCAAACGTGGCATCTCGGTAGGCGAAGGCGGTGGCATCGGGGGCTACCCGGTGGCTCGCACCATTGATCGGGTAGATGTGGACCGTCGAATTGACGGCGGGCACCTTCGGACCGTGTTCGAGGTGTGCCTCGATCGCCTCGTCGGTGAGCTCGGTCACAAAGTTGGCCTTCCAGTAATGCTGGAGGCCGGGCGGCACGAGCGCGTCGAACGCGCTGTTCAGCGCCGGGTACGGCATCGGGCCCACGTGCTCCGCCACGACGGGCGCCACATCATGGAACGGCTTGAGGACACGCTCCCCGTCGGCGAGGGGCCCGGTCCAGCACGCCACGAACGCGAGGAAAGTGTCGCCGTGACGGTCCTCCGGGATGAATGGCAGGGGTGGGGCGATCTGCCACGCTGGAAACCCGCCGAACTCCTCGGGCGCGTCGCTGATGAAGTCCCGGTAGAAGCGGAGGACGGTGGCGGCGTCGTCCACTTCGTAGAAGATGGGTCCGCCGTAGATGTCCCCAACGGGATGGAGGCGGAACTCGAATGAGGTCACAACGCCGAAATTGCCGCCTCCGCCGCGGATCGCCCAGAAGAGGTCGGCGTTCTCGGAATCACTAGCCACGACTGAGCGACCCTCCGCCGTCACCACCTCGGCCGAGAGAAGGTTGTCACACGAAAGACCGACACCACGGGTCAGGTATCCGATGCCGCCCCCGAGGGTGAGCCCACCCACCCCGGTCGTGGAGATGATGCCACCGGTCGTTGCCAGGCCGTGGGCATGCGTGGCATCGTTGAACATGCCCCAGGTGGCCCCTCCCTGAGCCCGGGCCGTCCGCTGATCAGGATCGACGGTGACTTCTGTCATTCCGGACAGGTCGATCACCACCCCATCGTCCACCGTGCCGAAGCCTGGCACGCTGTGCCCCCCTCCGCGCACCGCCAGGTCTAGCTCGTTCTCTCTGGCGAAGTCCACCGCACTCATCACATCGCCTGCGTTGGTGCACTGAACGACCACAGCCGGCCTCCGATCGATCATGGCGTTGTGGACCTTGCGCGCCTCCTCATAATCTTCGTGCTCAGGCGCGATCACCGCCCCATGCACCTGCTCCCTCAACTGGTCGATGGTGGGCCCAGACATAACTCTCCTTTTGACATGGCGTACTGCGCCGCCCGTCCGTTCCTACATATACCGTCTATCTGCTGAGAATCAACCGCAACTTCCGATGGGCGTATGAATACCCCTTACAGGCTGGGCTGGTCGAGCCTCGGCTCCGCCGCCCCTGTCGTGCATTCCGGCTGCCACCACCCATCGATCGGTTCGTCCCGTAACAGTCGCAGCGCCACCTCCTGACCGCTATTGGGTGGGTGGCGCCTTCAAGCCAACACCGTATCTCATCTGGGTTGTCATTGCTGCCACGAACTAGCTCTCTCGTTGGGTCCCCGGTGCCCGATATGTGATGCCATGAAGAGCGGGAGCACGTTCGAGGGTGAGCGTTATCCGCCCAGCGTTATCCGCCCAGTCGATATGACGCGGGCGTCACCATTGGGTATGAAATAGGTGTTGCTGGCGGGTGTGGTCGCCGAACAATTCTTGAAGTGGTGGAACTCGCGCCCAG
>Ga0326597_10010079_pt1 | contig 12611 bp, 7 predicted proteins | sample RVTome_12_FD_203789 | JGI IMG/M metagenome (GOLD analysis project Ga0326597, IMG submission 203789) | Soil microbial communities from uranium-contaminated site in the Upper Colorado River Basin, Wyoming, United States - RVT100D185 | ecosystem: Environmental > Terrestrial > Soil > Contaminated >... | reverse complement strand
GAGCAATTCCGCCTCAGGGAACATCATCCCGGCGTCGATGACGATCAGGTCCTCGCCGTAGCGCAGGACCATCATGTTCATCCCGAACTCGCCGCAGCCCCCGAGGGGAAACGCTTCCAGTTTTGGTGTGCTCACGCGCTCAGAACCTCAGGGGGAATCATAGCACAGCGCTTTTTTTCTGCGGAGCCGGAGTAGCACGGTACATCCAAAATCCTTGGAAACTCTAAGGATACATGGCGGCTCATGGTCCGGCGGTCAGGCTCTTGCTCAACGCACGATGATGACTTCGCGTAGCCTGTCGCGGGAAAGGTAGAACTTGAGGGAGGAGAATTGGCGGAAGAGGTTTTCAATGCCACGGTTGTTGAAGTTGCGGCGCAGCTTGCCGGTGGTCTTCGCCGTCACTTCCAAACTGTCCTCGGCGCTGATTCGGTACTGGCACAGAGGCACTTCCTCGCCGGGGGATTCCGTATGGAAGAACGCCAGCAAATAGCCCCCCGGTTTCAGGAAATAATACAGGTTGTCGACAAACGGTTTGACGAGCGGTTCGGGGAGGAAGTCGAAGACGTCCCAGCCCAGAATCCCCGTGAACTGCCCCTGGGAATAATTCAGGTTCTCCCGGAAGAACCGCTCCTCCTCGGAACCCTGTGCATTCCCGTTTGCGTTCGGCGGCGGAGGGGGGCGGAGGGCGGCGCCGAACAGGTCCTCGGCGTAGAGCTTGTATCCCCGGCTGGTGATGAAACTGAGATTCGATTGCGAAGCCGAGCCGAGATCGAGAATCCCTTCCCGCTCCACACCCTCGATCCCGTTCCAGAATTCCCGCAGTCCGTTGCTGCGGCGCAGAACGGGTGCTGTGACCCTCGCGGCGGCAGAGGAAGCGGAGACATCCTCCTGTCCCAGCACCTGCCGGAGGAGGCGCCGGACGCCATCCGTAATGGCTGATTCGCCGGCTCCGCTGGTCGCGGACATGGGGATCCTTCCTTAGCTCTCGCCCGATCCCTGGGCCGGGCATCTCTCGAATTGAGGCAGCGGACCGTGAGACAGCCCGTAATCCGCGCGACCCAACTTCGGCGGCGCCCTGCCCGGGCCTAGTTTAATTTCTTCGCTTCCATCGGGCTCGCCGCATACTTGTGGCTCTCGGCGGGAACCGGTGCGTGAGCATCTGACTTCTTGCCTTCGGGCGCTCGACCCGGCTCAACCGGCTTCTGGATATCCACGCTGCCCTTGATGGAAGCGCCATCCTCGATCATCACTCGTGCCGCAACCACGTCGCCGACCAGGGAGCCCGACTTCCGGATTTCCACGCGGTCCACTGCGCGCACATTGCCCTTCAGAGTGCCGTGCAGCACCACTTCCTTCGCTGTGACGTTGGCCTGCACCCGTCCGTGCGGCCCGATCGTCAGGTTGTGCTCCCGGAGTTCGATCGTCCCTTCCACCTGGCCGTCTATATATAAATCCTCGCTGCCGGATAGTTCGCCTTTCACCACGACAGACTTTCCGATATGCGCCACTGACCCACGGGACGGGTCCTGGGGCGCGCTTTCGAATTTCCGCTCCTGCGGGCTGGTTGACACGGGGGTGACCTCCTTCTCCGGGCTAAATACAGGCTGGGGTTCTTCCTTGCTTGGTGCTGGTGGTGGTTCTTCTTTCCGTTTCCAAAAGTCCATGATCTTTGCTCCTGAGGAGCCGTTCCTCTCCTCGCAGAGTTGTGGGTTTCCCTGCCGCCCACCCACCATGAAACCTTCGGGGGGAAGGAAACCGGAAAACTGTTAGCTGCAAGCACTTGTTCGGCCAAACCGGGTGATCTGCCTCACCAACAACTCAGGCCTTCGTGCGTACTATAGTACATTTGAAATCCTGTTGTAAATTCAATAGTTGCAAAAACATCACTAACCCGTTCCATCCGGCGCACCCAACTCCTCACTTTCTCCCTTCTCCGGGAAGATTTTCCCCGATTCCGGGAAATGCTCCGCGCACCCGGATCCGGGACACTTCCGCCGAACATCAAATTTTGGATTGAGAAGCCGGCGGCGGAACGGTGGGAAGGTCTTTCAGCCTTGCGGCGGCAGTCTCCGGAGAAACCGTGCTGAAATACACTTCTTTGATGCTATAGGACTTGCTGCGCTTCTCCGTGATCGGGAGAATTTCGATGTGCCAGTGGTAATCGTCTTCGATGGTAGACCAATACCCGCTCAGTTCTGAGCGCACGTTCGTATTGGGGGACGTGTGCAGCACAAGATGATAATTGTCGGTGATCTGGTCCAGCCGCGTCAGGCACCGGCGCAGGATGCCGGCGAGTTCGAAATGCCCGCGGCGGCGCAGCAAGTCGGTTTCAAAACTGCTTTGATGGTAGCGCGGCAGAATCCACAGCTCGTAGGGCACCCGGGAAGCAAACGGGCACAGCGCCAGATACAGCCGCGAGACGTCCACGACGCGAGCGCCGGATTCTTCTTCCTGCCGGGTGATGTCGCAGATCACACAGCGTTCTTTTCTGGTGAAGTACTCCTGCGAAGCGCGCAGCTCGTACAGGATGCGGCGGGGTATGAACGTGGTGGCCGTGAGTTCCGAGTGCGGGTGGCGGATCTGCTGGCCGCAGAGATCACCCCGATTCCGAAACACCGTGATGTACTTGAACCGCCGGTCCTGTTTCAGGTCGGCGATGCGCAGGGCCCAGGACTCCAGCAACCTCGCGATGGCCGCCTCGGGCCGTGATGACAGGCTGCTGGAATGCTCCGGCGTTTCAATAATCACCTCATGCGCGCCGACCGGCCGCATCGTGTCATAGAAGCCGTCTGCGCGGCGGTCCGCTTCCCCTTCGACTTGGTAGAGGGGCGCTGGATGCGGGAACACCCGGATCTGTCCGGGCTGGCCCTCCAATGGGAGAGAAAGAATCGCCGGCGGGAGTCCGGAATCATTTCCCGGACAGTACGGGCAGGGCGTATCCACAAGTGGCGCAGACGCTCCGTCCCCGATCAATACCCAGCTCCGCGTAATAGGGTCTTTTCTGATTTCCATCTGGATCCCTCCAGGATCCTGAAGCCCCGGTTGCCCCGTTCGCTGCCCCCGGCTGCGTCAAGGAGACCTATTCTACACTGACCAGCCGGAACGGCGCGGCGAACTTCCTTGCGGCAGGAATCCCGTGGAAGTCCGGCAAATCTTTGGATAGTTCCAGCTCCGGGGGTGGCAAAACGTGTTGCTCACCTCCTGGGTGAATGCTAGAATAGCCGCTTATTTGTTCCAGGGTTGCGGTTTGTCTGACAGGCTGGAGGCAGAGGCTCTTCTGCTCTTTCTTGGTTCGAACCGTCCGACAGTGGGTTTTGGTCAATTTGGCTAGACCGGCAGTGCGGGGGCGCCCGAGCAGAGTGCTATTTTGGCGGAAGGAACAATTTTATAACTCAGGGCTCACCTCCCCTGCCCGGAAATCGATCCAACTGATTCTGCCGTGCTAATCGAAGAAATCATCTCGACCGTCGTTGGGCTGATCCTGATCGTCGTCGTTCTCGGCGTGGGTCTGGGGTTCCTCTCGATCCAGCGCCGCGTGACGCGCACCCGCTATTTCCGAAATCTCGATGCCTCCCGACAACAGGTCAAAGAACTTCTCGATTCCATCTATGAGAATCCCGGCCCCGTAAAGGACGCGGTCCAGGCTCTCCAGGTTTTGCGGTCCTCGCCGCAACGGCGCGCTCTCGAAGAAGCGCTTCTGCGCCGCGCCCAGGATCCGGTGCACTTCCCGTTCGCGCGGGACATCATCAAAGAGCTCGGCTGGATCCAAAAATGGGCGCACGAGTTGCGCTCGCGTGCTCCGCGGCCCAAGGGCAGGATCGCCGAGATGTTGGTGGAACTGGGGGACGATTACCGTCGGCCCAATCTGCTCCGGCGCATCGTCCTCCGGCTGCAGGCCAACTTCGTCAGGCGGTGCAAGGCTTCCGACAAGCTGGGCCAGGTCCCGTCTCCCGAGGGCGTTTGGGCTATGCTGGTCGGCACCTCCGATCCCCACCCCGAAGTCCAGGAGATCTGTCTCCGCCACCTCGGCCAGCTGGCGGATCCGGCCACCCTCCCCATTCTGATCGAAGAGCTGATTGCAGTGGTCGAGGGACGGAGCAAGCAGTCCGTCCGCAACATCAAGACGTCTCTCGTTCAGTTTTCTTTGGAAGACATCGGGACGTTCACCGCAGCCCTCCAGCACCCGAACCGCCGCGTCCGTTTCTTTGCCACCGACATCGTGCGGGAAATCGCGGACCGTCACTCCGCCAGCGCGACGCTGAGCAAGAACGATTTCAGCCCCGACATCTATCGCCTGTTCACCGAGAAATTCCACCTCGATGAGTCTCCCGACGTCCGGGCGCGCGCCGCGGTTGTGATCTCCCACTTTCACGACGACCTGTCGGCGGCGCTCCTCCGCAAGCTTCTGGAGGACGAAGCCTGGTTCGTCCGGATGCACGCCACCCGGGCCGCCGCCCACAAGCTCTACCTGCCGCTCGCCGCGGAAGTGGTGCAACGCTTGACCGATCAGAACTGGCTCGTGCGCGAAGCCGCCTCGAAGGCCCTGATCCAAATGGGCGACCTGGGCGCGGACTTCATCCTGGAAGCCTTCATCCACAGCCAGGATCATTACACCAATGAGCAGATCTGCGAAGAGTTGCAACGGAGCGGATTGCTCGTTACCATGCTGGATAACATCCCCTCGATGGGCGCTTCCGCCGTCCTGAAGGACAGCGCGCTCGTGGAACGCAGTGTGGAGGACGAACGGTACACTCTTGCTCTTTTGGTTGTGCGCAAGATGGTGGCGACGGGAAAGATTACAATGCTTCTGATGCTGTTGCGCGGTCCCATCCGATCCGACATCAAGCTGCTTCTCCTCCGCGAGTTGATGGGCAGCTATACGCCCGAAAGCCTCGAGACGTTTGAGGTTTGCGCCGAAACCGACCCCGACCCGAACGTTCGGACCACGGCGCTGTACGCCTTCCAGACGGCTCTTGAGAGGGCCACCGCCGCGGCAATGGCCGCCGAGGGGGCTGAAAAATAACTCCATGGAATCCCTGCGCGATCTCGTCATCTTCGTTACCAACATCTTCAACAACATCATTGTGCTCTATTTCTTCCTGGCCAACGGCAGCTACACGGTCCTGATGGTCATTTCCTTCGTCCACGTCTGGCTCTATCAAATGAAGGTTGGCTACGCCGGCCTGCAGGAAGTGCGGGAATCGCCCGTGACTCCCCCCGTGAGCGTCATCGTGCCCGCCTTCAATGAGGAGGCCTCCATCATTCTTACCGTGGAGTCCCTGCTGGGCATGGATTATCCCGCCATCGAGATCATTGTCGTCGACGATGGCTCGACGGATCAGACCCTGACCAAGCTCGTCGAGCATTTCCAGCTGATCCGCATGGATCTCATCTGCCGCCCGCGCCTGCCTTGCACCCCGCCCTCGGCCTTTTATCACAACCCGCATATTCCTTCTCTCACCGTGGTGAGCAAACCGAATGGCGGCAAGCCCGACGCCCTCAACGTCGGCATCAATGTCTCCCGCAGCCCGTACTTCTGCACCATTGACGCCGATTGCGTTCTGGAGAAGGATTCGCTCCTGCGCCTGATGTATCCCGTCATCCAGTCTTCCACCAACACCGTCATCAGCGCCGGCATCGTCCGGATTCTGAACGGCTGCGTCGTCAAGAACGGAGAGGTCACCGAAATCCGCCTTCCCGAGCGCGCCATCGAGAAATTTCAGATCGTCGAATACTTGCGCAGCTTCCTGTTCGGGCGCACCGGCTGGAACATGCTCCAGGCCACCTTCATCGCCTCCGGCGCCTTTTGCATTTTTCATAAGGAGACGGCCATTGAAGCCGGCGGGTTCGGGCACGACACCGTCACGGAAGATATCGACGTCGTGGCGAGCGTTCACAGGCTCATGCGGGCCAAGAAGCGCAAATATCGCACCTCCTTCACCACCGATCCCGTCTGCTGGACCATCTGCCCGCATACCAGGGAACTGCTCGGCAAGCAGCGCCGGCGCTGGCAACTGGGCCTGATTCAAACCGTCATGAAGCACAACGACATGCTGTTCAACTACAAGTTCGGAACGCTCGGCCTGTTGAGCCTGCCGTTTCAAACCTTCATCGAGGGATTCGGCTGCCTCGTCGAGTTCGGCGGCTACATCCTGATTCCGCTCAGCTTTCTGCTCGGCCTGACGCCCCTCGACCTCTTCTTGCTGTTCGTGCTGCTGGCATTCGTCTACGGCACCTTTCTGTCCGTCGGCGGAGTCCTGCTGGAAGAAATCACCTTCCGCCGGTATCCTAAGATGATGGACCTGCTCCGTCTGCTCGCCTACGCCGCCTTCGAAAACTTCGGCTACCGGCAGATGATTGTGCTCTACCGGGTCCAGGGCTTCGTGCAGTACCTGCGCGGTGAAAAATCGTGGGAGTTGGTGCGCCATACCGTGCGCACCGGAACGGAGGGGACCCCCGCATGAGACTGAACAGAGTCTGGCTGGTGATCGGAATCCTTCTTATCTTTTCCGCCTTTTACGAGGCTCGTCTGAGGCCGCAGAGCCGGCCTCTCTACCAACGGGCTCTGGCCCTTTACCGCCAGGACAACTTCGCGGAATCGCTCGTGGAGCTCGAGCGCGCCTATGAGATCGATCCGAACTCGACCGCCATTCTCGTCCTGATGGGGTGGGATCAATTGAAACTGGGTCAGTACGAGGCCGCAGGAGAGAGTTTCGGACGCGCTGAACGCCTCGACCCCGAACTGGTCGAGGCCAAGCTCGGCCTGGCTTACCTGGGCATTGAAAGCGGGCAGGGGCAGGTGCGGCTCGAGGAGGTCCGTAACCTCCTGGCTCAGGAACCCAGGAACATGGACTTCCAGCTCGCGGCAGCCACGATGTTTAGGCAGGCAGGGCAGAATCGCGAAGCGGCCACCATGTTTCGTTCTCTACTCGGCAGGGAACTCTATAGCGAATTGGCCCGCCGGAATCTGGAGCAGTTGTATGGGATGGAGAACCTGGACGAGCCCATTCCAGCAGATTTCCCCCAGATCAACCGGCCCGAGAATCTGCAGGTGCACTTCCGAACGCAAGGACGCTACTGGCAGCGGCGGAATGGCGAGGCCTGGGAAAACATCTACATTCGGGGCGTGAATCTGGGGCCTGGCTTGCCGGGGAGGTACGCCTCGGATCCTCCGGTTCTGGTCGAGGATTACCTCAGTTGGTTCCAGCAGATCTCCTCGCTCGGGGCGAACACGGTCCGCGTCTTTTCGATACTCCCTCCTGCGTTCTACCGGGCCCTGCGCCGCCACAATGAGACCCCCGACCAAACCCCTCTTTATCTCATTCAGGAAGTCTGGCTTGCCGATTCCCCCGCCGCCAATCTCTTTCAGTCTCAACTGCTCTCCTCTTCGCGCCAGGAGATCGCCAACGCCATCGACGTCGTCCACGGACAGGGTGACCTCCCCGTTCGCCCCGGATATGGCGGGGGTTTGTATGTCGTGGACGTGTCGGAGTACCTGCTGGGCATCCTGATCGGTCGCGAGTGGGAGCCGAACCTGGTGGCCACAAACAACACCGCCAACTCGGGTCACGATTCCTACCAGGGCAGGTTCGTTTCACTGCCACAGGGCAACGCCACCGAAGCGTGGCTCGCCGGCATGCTCGATTACTCCGCCCAATATCAAACCCTCCAGTACAACGAGCAAGCTCCGGTCGGAATCGTCAACTGGCCGGCGCTCGACCCTCTGAGACATCCTACCGAAGCCAGCCTGCTGGAAGAATTCGAGTTCCGGCGCCGGCTGGGCGAGACTCTGACGCCCCCTCAGCCCGGCGAGACTGCGGACGACAATGACACCGTGAGCGTGGATGAAACACGCTTTGAACGAAGCTCGGAACTTCTCTCCGGCATCTTCGCCTCCTACACAGTCTTCCCGTACTTCCCCGACTTTGTCTATCGGGAACCCGCCTATTTGAACGTGCGGGACGATCAGGGACCGAATCCCTACCTCGGCTACTTGCGCGCTCTCAAACAGTATTATCAAGGTATGCCGCTGCTGGCCGGCGGCTACGGCATTTCATCCAGCCTGGGGGTAGCACGGTTTCATCCCTACGGAATGAATCACGGCGGGCTGACGGAGCAGGAGCAGGGCGCCGCGCTGGCCAGAATGACCCGCAACTTGGACGAGGCCGGCTGGGCCGGTGGACTGATCACCGAATGGCAGGATGAGTGGTACCGCTCCAGCTGGCTGACCAGCCCCTTGTCGCTTCCTCCCGAGCGCCGCATCCTCTGGTACAACAAGCTGGACCCCGATCAGAACCTGGGCATCTGGACCTTCGACCCCAGTGGAGATGCGCAGCTTTGGTCATCCTTTGCCGGGTGGAGTCAGGCCACGCCGCTCTATTTGAAGGACCGCGGCCCCATTCGCACCCTCAATGACGGCTGGGACACGGAACGCACGCTTCGCTCGCTCTCGGTTTCCTCCGACGAGGCTTTTCTCTACCTGCGCCTTCAGGTAGGCAATCTTCGGGAGAACTCCAATAACCTCCCCGACTTCGGCGCGGCGCAATACTTCATCGGAATCAACACTTCGCCGGGGCGCTTCGGAAGCCGCGTCCAGCCCGGGCTGGCTCCGCAAGTCCGCAGCGACTCGGGCGCCAATTTCCTGATCCATCTGGGAGATGGCCGGGCGCAGTTGCTCATTGCATCCAATTACAATCCCCGCGAGCTCCGGCCGATCTCCGGCCTGCCCGCCAACGTTGCGCTTTCCTACCGGATTCCTTTCCGCCCTCAGGTGGAAGAGTGGTCCGGCTTTGAGGAAATCCTGATCGAAACGAACCGCCGCCGCTTTGCCCGTGACGGCCGCATGTTCCCCCCGCAGCGTTACAGCTTGAGCCAGTTGCGCTACCGTGCGGCGGGCCAGACCGAAGATACCCTGGCCACCTGGACGGCCGACTTTTCCGGAAATGCGCTGATTTTCCGCTTGCCGTGGCCGATGTTATTTGTAACCGACCCGTCGTCGCGGCGCGTCTTGACGGGAACGGAGGGCGGTCCCGAGTTCACGACCACCGAAACTGCCGGCATCCAGTTGTTTGCTGCCTCGTTCCGCCCAGGCGACCCGGTCGAGTTCAGCCTGTTCCCCCTCGGCGGGGTGCCGGCTGCCGATTCCCTGCCGCCTTTGGACGAGAACGGTTCCTTCCAGGGCTTGCGAAATTATACTTGGGCAAGGTGGGACTCGATTTCAAAGAACGGCAGATGGAAGGCAGGTTATACTGCTCTGCAGCAGGCATTTCAGATGGTGGGGGCACGGACGCGATGAAAACCTGGAAACAGTTCGCCCTGGCGATCCTCTGGATCGGGATGACAGGCCAATTGGCTGCCGCTCAGCAGGCCCCCGCGGAAGGACTCCGGGGGGTCGCGGATCGCCTTTTTTCTGAGGGCCAGTTCGACCAGGCCCGGCCCATTTATCAGAGGCTGTTGTCCAACAACCCGCGGGACTTCCACATCAATCGAAACCTGGGGCTTTGCTTCGTGAACACCGCCCGCCCGGATTACAACCGTGCCATACCGCTGTTCGAGGCCGCCCTGGCTGCCCAGGAGGACGAGGAGGTTCGGCTGTCGCTTGCCCGCAGTTATATCGCTGCCGGCCGCATCGACGACGGGCTCCGCTTCCTGCGCGCCATGGCGGAAGAGCATCTGCAACACCCCGATCATTGGCGGGAATATGCCGAGCATTTGACGGCTGCGGGTCGCAACCCCGAAGCCATGACCGCCTATCGCGCTTACCTCGAGCGCCGCCCGGGGGACAATGCCGCGCGGCTCGTTTTGGCCCGCCTTCTCACCTATCAGGGCGACGGCCCGGGCGCCATGGAGCAGTATCAGATGGTCCTCTCCACGAACCCCCGGGACATCCCCGCGCGGATCGGCGTGGCCCGTATGTTGGGTTGGGATAATCAGTTGGAGGAAAGTCTGCGCGGTTTCGAGAACGTCCTGGCGGAGGCCCCCCGCAACCCCGAGGCTCTCCAGGGCCGGGCCCAGGCTCTCCTCTGGATGGGACGCATTGACGACGCCGAACCCATCTTTCGGAGTCTCGCACAGCAGTATCCCAACAACGCGGACCTTCGCGTCGCACTCGCCGAAATTGAGCGCATCCGCCGCGCTTCCGCCCCGGTTGTCGCTCCCCAGCAGCTTCCCGAAACCATCGACGGGTATCGCACGCGCGTGGCCCGGAATCCCGACGATCGCGAAGCTCACCAGTGGCTTTCCGAATACTACGCTGCGCGTTCCGAGTGGCCCGACGCCATCCGGCACGCCCGCGAGGTTCTCCGAATCGAACCAGACAGCATGGCTGAGTTCCGCCTGGGGCAGTTGCTCGGCCGCGCCGGCTCTTATGAGGAAGCGGTGGGTCTGCTGCGGGGCCTGGAGCAGCGCAACCCTTCGCCCGAAGTGGACCTGGAGCTGGCGGCCGCATTGCGCTGGTCCGGACGCCGGGAAGAAGCCCTTCCACTGCTCGACCGCGTTCTGGCGCAGTCGCCGGACGATCCCGACGCCCTCGCTCACCGCGGCTATATTCGCTCTTTCCTGGGACAGCACGCTGCGGCTGTCGAAGATTTCGACCGTCTGCTGGCACAGCAGCCGTTGGATAGGGATGCTTTGCTCGGCAAGGCCAACGCCTTGGCCAGCCTGGGTGATTTTGACGGAGCTCTCAACGCCCTGCGCACCTCCCGCCCCGAACTGGCCGGAGAAGCCCAGATCGGACTGGCGCGCCAGCGCTTGGAGGAGGAATTGCGCGACCGCCGGGAGCTGGAGTTGCTGACTGCGGGAGGCGAGGCCGCCGAGCAGGTGCTCCGGGATCGCTTGGCTCGTGACCCCATGGATGCCGATTCCGCCTACGGTCTCGGTGAGCGGGCCGCCGCCCGTGCCAATTATGTCGAAGCCGTCAATTTCCTGCGCCAGGCACTCGCCGCCCACCCCGATATGGCCGCCGCACGGCTGCGGCTCGCCCAGGTGCTGAGCTTCAACCAAAGCTATACGGATTCGATCAACGAATACGACCGCCTGTTGCAGGACGATCCCGGGAACCAGCAGGTGCTCCTCGAGTCCGCCCGGGTCCAGGGCTGGGGGCAAAATTTTACCGACTCCTCCATCCGCTACCGCCGCTACCTGTCTCAGAATCCCGATCCGGAGGTCCGGCTCGCCCTGGCGCGCATCCATTCCGCGGCCGGAGATTTCCCAAGTGCTCTGGGCGAGTACGACATCCTCGTCGCCGCTATGCCGGATTCACGCGACGTGCATCTCGAGCGCGCCAGAATCTTGCTCGCCATGAACCGCTTTCCGGAGGCCTACCTGGCCTATGACCAGGCCCTCACCCGCTTCCCCAACGACCCCGACATGCTCTACGGCAAGGGCCGCGTGCTTTATTACATGGGTGAGTTCAAGGAAGCAGACCGCATCCTTTCGCAGGCCCATCAGACCATCCCGGAGGAAAACCCCGAGCTCACCTACACGCTCGCGAACGTGGCCCAGGCCCGCGGCCAGACCGGCCGCGCCCTCAGTCTGATTCCTGAGGACACCCCCGACCCGCAGTCCCGCGAGTTTCGCTCCAATATCCTGACTTCCCTGCGGCCCGAGCTTCGGCTTCTCTTCGCAGGCGAACATGCCACGGAATTCTTGAGCGAGCGGCCGATTGATTCCGACCTCGGCCTGCGCATCTACCGGGGCAACGCCCGTCTCTCCTTCTGGCTCACCCCGGACGTCCGCGCGCAGCTCGATTTCAATTCGATCCCTTCGTTCGCCGACGAGGGCTCGTTCCTCGCGGGATTCGGAGATTCGGCAGTCTCCAACAGCACCTTGTTCACACTTTCCGGCGAGATCACCCCCCGTATCCGCTGGACCGCCGGCGGTGGCGGCAATGTCCAGACTTCCGGCACCGAGAAACTCCTCGGCCTGGCCTCTCTCTCCTTCGAGGTCGCACCCAGCTCTTTCTTGACCCTGGAAGCCGAGCGCATGATGATTGACTACACTCCCCGTGCCGTTGCTTTGAATGTTTCCCGGAACGAGTACCGGGCCGGTTGGGACACGGTCTTGAATAACCGTCTGCGCCTGAACGTGAATTTCGCGCGGGGCCAATATTCCACCGGGAACCACAGCACCGGCGGCGCGGGCACCGTGGAGGTGCTCTTCCCCATGCAGGGCGGGAGAAACTTCGCCATCGGCTATTCCTACCAGGCCATCGGCTTTACCCGTGCCTTCAACGCCGGCTTCTTCACTCCCGACCTCTCCCAGCGCCACGTCCTCGTCAGCCGCCTTTCCGGGCCCCTCGCCCGGAATCTCCAGTATGAATTCCACGGCACGCTCGGGCCCCAGAAGTCCACGTTCATCAACGGCGACCCCCGCCTCGACGAGTACACGCTCAGCGGAACTGTGGGCGGCTCCCTCAACTGGAACATCACCGAGAGTACGCTGGCCGGCGCGGGCTATGACTACGCCAAGTCCGCCTACAACACCGGCTCCTATCGGAGCCATAATTTCATCGTTTTTTGGCGCTTCCGGTTCTAGAAGCCCCTCTGGTACAATAGTCCCATCACAACTCCCCCTAAATTGTGACCTTCAGGCTATTGCCGTGTCCCTGAGGA
>Ga0326597_10010078_pt1 | contig 12612 bp, 13 predicted proteins | sample RVTome_12_FD_203789 | JGI IMG/M metagenome (GOLD analysis project Ga0326597, IMG submission 203789) | Soil microbial communities from uranium-contaminated site in the Upper Colorado River Basin, Wyoming, United States - RVT100D185 | ecosystem: Environmental > Terrestrial > Soil > Contaminated >... | reverse complement strand
GGAAACTCATGCCGGACATGTCGGGCTGGATAAACATGAGCCAACCTCACTGCGGGGAACAGCAACAGATGTTTGCGATCAAGGTGGTGATTTGCTGATTCGTTACATCTGCAACGCGGAAGCGAGTACAACCGAGGAACCCGGTGCGGAAAAACTGCACGCCGGGGTCTGTGCGGGGGGCCGCCCGTAAGGGCGGTTCCTACCGCGGAGATGGCTGTGGACGTAAGCGTGTTGACGTTTTGACGGTATAACGTCATAATGTCATACATGGACATTCAAAAACGCGCTACCATCTATTTCGAGCCGGACTTACACCGCGCGCTGCGTCTAAAGGCCGCGGCATCGGATCGTTCCATCTCCGATATGGTCAACGACGCGGTGAAAGCCGCCTTGGCCGAGGATGCTGAGGATCTTGCGACGTTCGCCGAAAGAGAGCGCGAGAAGAGCCTTTCCTTCGATACGTTCGTCCAAGGCTTGAAACGGCGTGGCCGGATATAGACTGCTGATCAAGGCCTCGGCTGCAAAGGAGCTTGAGGCAGTAGGAACCAAGGCCGACCGACAGCGCATCATTCAGCGAATGCAGGTTTTGGCCGCGACTCCCCGGCCCCAAGGGTCAGAAAAGCTTGCCGGGTATTCCGACCGTTACCGGGTGCGACAGGGAATTTACCGAATCATCTATCTTATTGATGACGGGCGCCGCGAGGTAACGATTTTTAGAGTCGGGCATCGAAAGAATGTATACCGATAAGCCATCTAACCGCGCGTTCGAGAGCCGACGCTCTGCGAGCGCGGCTCAACGCGGGCGCCGCACCTGAGCAACTCGCGCACCGGCGCAAAGGAGCGGCGGTGCACGGCCGATACGCCGTGCGCGCGCAATGCTGCCAGATGCGCGGCAGTCGGATAGCCTTTGTGGCGGTCGAATCCGTATTGCGGATGAACGTGGTGCAGCTCCAGCATGAGCGCGTCGCGCGCCGTTTTGGCCAGTATCGACGCCGCAGATATCTCGGCTACCGTACTGTCGCCGCGCACGATGGCACGCGCCGGCTGTGGTATCGCAGGACAATACAACCCATCCACGAGCACCTCGGCCGGCGCGAGCGCCAGACCTTCCACCGCGCGCCGCATCGCCAGCAGGGTTGCCCGCAGGATGTTGAGCGCGTCGATTTCTTCGACCGAAGCGCTGGCCACCGCCCACGCGAGCGCGTACTGCCTGATTTGCAGCGCCAGCGTCGCGCGCCGTCCTGCGCTCAGCTTCTTCGAGTCAGCCAGTCCGGCGATGCCATGCGCGGGGCCGAGTATGACCGCCGCTGCAAAAACCGGCCCCGCGAGCGGTCCGCGGCCGGCCTCGTCCACGCCGCAGCACAAGATTGCTTCGGCCGCCTCGCTCATGGCACGAGCAGCGGCAGTACCGCCAGCGCCGCCCGGCGCGCGGCGCCGCGTTGCAGGCTGGCGCTCATTGCCGCGAACTTTCGTTCGAGACGGGTGCGCACCGCCCCGTCGCCGAGCAGATTGAGCAAAGCCTGGGAGAGGTTCTGCGGTGTCGCGTCGTCCTGGATTATTTCCGGGACCACGAACTCCCCGGCCAGGATATTTGGCAGCCCGTAATACGGCAGGTAGCCCTTGCCTCTGAGCAGCCAGTAGCTAGCTGCCGGCATCTTGTAGGTGATCACCATCGGTCTGCCGAGCAATGCCGCCTCGAGCGTCGCCGTTCCCGATGCGGCCAGCACGACATCGGCCGCCGACATTGCGTCCTGCGCATGCCCGAACAGCACGGTCAGCGGCAAATCCTCGGCCCGGTTGCGGTAAAGCGCCGCCTCGAACATCGCCCGCGTCTCGCGCGTCACGAGCGGCACGAGAAACAGCGCCTGCGGCGCACGCTGGCTGATGGCTTTTGCGGTCTGGACAAACAGGTCCGCCATATGATCGAGCTCGCTCTGGCGGCTGCCCGGCAGCAGCGCGATGACCGTCGCCGACGCCGGCAACCTGAGTTGCTCGCGCACCTCGGCGCGCCCCGGTACCTGGTCCAGAATGTCGGCGAGCGGATGCCCGACAAATGCGACATCAATGCCGGCCTGCCGGTAGAGCGGCACTTCGAACGGAAACAGTGTCAGCATCTTGCTTACCGCCCGTTTGATCCCGCGGATGCGCTCTTTGCGCCACATCCAGATCGCGGGGCTCACATAATGGACCGTAGGAATGCCATGCGCCTTGAGGCTGCGCTCGAGACCGAGGTTGAAGTCCGGCGCGTCGATGCCGATGAACACAGCCGGCGGGGCGGCGATGAAACGCCGCCGCAACCGGCGGCGAATCCCGACGATCTCGACGAAATGCCGCGCCACCTCCAGGTAGCCTCGGACAGCGAGTTTTTCGAGCGGGAACAACACTTCCATGCCGGCGGATTGCATGCGCGGCCCGCCGATACCGGTGAAATCGAGCTGCGGCACAAGCTCACGCAGTGCGCCGATCAGCTCGCTTCCCAGAAGGTCCCCGGAAGCTTCACCGGCGACGATGCCGACGACGCGGCGGCGCGGCGGGCGCTCAGCGGATGATGCCACGCGTCGACTGATCGAGAAAATCGAGCAGCAGCCGCAGGTCGGGGCAATCGCTTGCCTGTCCGGCGATTTCGCGCTTGGCCTCATCGAGCGTCTGCCCCGATTTATACAGCGTCTTGTAGGCGCGCTTGATGCGGGTGATGGTGGGCGCTGAAAAACCGCGCCGTTTCAGGCCCTCGGCATTGATGCCGTAAGGTTGCGCGGTGTTTCCCGACGCGGTCACGAACGGCGGGATATCCTGCAGCACGACGGTTCCGATCGCGGTAATACTGTGGGCGCCGATGCGGCAGAACTGGTGCACGGCGGTGAAGCCGCCGAGAATGGCGTAGTCGGCAACATGCACGTGCCCGGCCAGTTGCGAGTTGTTGGCGAAGATGGTGTGGTTCCCGATCTGGCAGTCGTGCGCGAGATGCACGTAAGCCATGATCCAGTTGTCGTCGCCCAGCCGGGTGACGCCGGCGTCCTGCGCCGTGCCGCAATTGAAGGTGCAGAATTCGCGGATGGTGTTGCGCTCGCCGATCTCGAGCCGTGTCGGCTCTCCCGCGTATTTCTTGTCCTGCGGCGCGGCTCCTAACGAGACGAACTGGAAGATGCGGTTGTCGCGTCCGATGCGGGTGTGTCCCGTGATGACCGCATGCGGTCCGATGTGGCAGCCGGCGCCGATTTCGACGTGCTCGCCAATCAACGTGTAGGCGCCGACTTCGATATCGTCGGCGAGCCGCGCGTCGGGATGAATGATTGCAGTCGGATGTATCACGGCCACGCCCCGCCTATCACGCGCGCGGCTCGTCGCTGATCGCACGCAGCGTGCACATCAGCTCCGCTTCGGCCACCACCTGATTCGCCACGCGTGCGTGTGCTGAATACCACCAGATTCCCCGCGCAAAGCGCTTCATTTCCGCAGTGAGCTCCAGCGTGTCACCGGGCATCACCGGTTTCTTGAAGCGCGCATTGTTGATGCCGACGAAATAATAAATCGAGTTGCCGTCGGTCTTGTGGTCATGCGTCTTGAAGGTGAGTATGGCGGCGGCCTGGGCCAATGCCTCGATGATCAGCACCCCCGGCATCACCGGATGATGCGGAAAATGCCCGTTGAAAAAAGGCTCGTTGATGGTGACGTTCTTGATTGCGACGATGCGCTTTCCCGGATCGCAGGAGTTCACCCGGTCCACCAGCAGCATCGGGTAACGGTGCGGCAGGCATTCGAGTATCCGGTGGATGTCCATGCTGTTCATGTCTTGCCCCTTTGCGCCTTGCCCAACCTGCCCTCGAGCTCGCGGACCCGCTTCGCCAGATCATCGAGCCGCCTCAGATGCACCGCGTTCCTGAGCCAGTGCTGATGGCTGGAAAACGGATAAACGCCGGTGTAAGTGCCGGGCTTGTCGAGCGGCTTCATGATCAGCGTTCCGGCCGAAACGTTCACGTTGTCCGCGAGCGTGATGTGGCCGCTGATCATTGATGCCCCGCCGAGCGCGCAGTTGCGGCCGATCTTGGTGCTGCCGGCAATTCCGACGCATGCCGCGATCGCGGTGTTGGCGCCGACCAGAACGTTGTGCGCAATATGGATTTGATTGTCGAGCTTGACCCCGTCTTCGATGACCGTATCGTCGAGCGCACCACGATCGATGGTGGTATTGGCGCCAATTTCGACGTCGTCCCCGATCAGCGTCCGGCCGATCTGGGGAATCTTCTTCCAGACGCCTTCCTCTTTCGTGATGCCGAAACCGTCGGAGCCGATCACGGCCCCGGAGTGCACAATGCAACGCGCGCCGATCCGGCAGTCATGGTAAACGGTTACATTGGCATGCAGCCGGCTGCCCGCCCCTATGCTTGCGGCCTCCCCGATAAAGCACCCGGGGCCGACGATCGCATGGTCGGCGACCTGCGCGCGCTTGCCGATGACCGTGCACGCGCCGATGCTCGCCGATCCGGCAACGCGCGCTGATTTGTCCACCACGGCCGATTCATGTATTCCGCGTTCGGCCGCGGCGGGAGGATTGAGAAATGCCGCGACCCTGGCGAAATAAGCGTGGGGATTGTCGCTGATGATGCGCGGCAGGCTGCTCGCATTGCGTGCCTCGAGGCCGAGTATGACTGCCCCCGCGCGCGTGTGCTCGAGTTGCGGCAGAAATCTGGATTGCGTGAGAAACGTGATATCGGTGGGCCGGGCCGATCCCAGGGTTGCAACCTGATTGATGCGAACGTCAGCGTCCCCCATCAGCTCGCCGCCGAGCTGCTTGACGATATCGCCGAGCCTGAACGATTTGCGCTTGCTCAAAGTCACCTTCCGGCCCGCCAGCGCCATGAAGCTGGCGGCACATCTTGTGCTCAACTCATGCAGTGCGGCAGCAATGCTACTTGTCGGCGGCCAGCGCTTTGAGAACCTTCTCGGTAATATCAATGCGCGGGCTGCGGTAGACCGCTTCCTGCAGGATCAGATCGAATTTCTCCGATTCGGCAATCTGCCGGATGACTTTATTGGCGCGCTCGAACAGCGCCGCGAGCTCCTCATTGCGGCGCAAATTAAGGTCCTCGCGGAACTCGCGCTGCAGACGCTGGAACTCCCGCGTCTGGCGGCCGAGCTCCTGCTCCTTGCTGCGGCGGTCGGACTCGCTCATGGTCAAGCCGTCTTTCTCGAGCTGCGCCTGCAGCGACTTGATCTGCTGCTCCATCTTGCGCAGATTCTGCTCGCGCGGCGCAAATTCTATTTCCAGCTTCTTGGTGGCGCGTTCGGCGGGTACCGACTCGCGGTTGATGCGGTCGGCGTCGATGAACCCGATTTTCAGGTCCGCGGCCTGCGCCGCCAGAGCGCCGAGCGCCAGAACAGCCGCGAGTATGAGCAATTCGAAATGCTTCAAGTTGGTCTCCTTAAATTGGCCCGGTCTACGGTCTGGGCACAGCGCGCGCTCAGAACTGGGAACCGAAAGTAAACTGGAATACCTGTTTCTTGTCGCCAATCTGGCTGCGAAGTGGCTGCGCCGCGCTGATCTTGATCGGACCCAACGGCGAAACCCATAGCACCGACAACCCGGCCGCAGCACGCAATTCACTGAACGCATAGGACTCGTCTGCCATACCCGCGTCGATGAAAGCACCGACCCGGACCGATTTGTCATTCCGCAAACCCGGGAACGGGAACAGCAGCTCGGTGCTGCCGACAATTTTCTTGGATCCGCCAACCGGATCGCCGTTGGTATCCTTCGGACCGGCGGTTGCGGCGTAAAAGCCGCGCAGCGAGCTGACGCCTCCGACATAGTAATTGCGGAAGAACGGCAGCGGTTTGCCGCCCAAGCCGTTGCCGTAACCGATGTCGCCGTTTACGTAGAGCGTAAAGTCGCGCGTTAACGGGAAGTATCTCTGATGCTGCGCATTGATCTTGTAGAACTGCAGCGTGCCTCCGGGAAGCCCGGTTTCCACGAACGCGCGCGTGATCGCGCCACTGGTCGGATAGATCGCGCTGTCGCGCGTGTCCCGCGCCCAGCCGACGTTGCCGAGCACCGCGGTGTTGTCCGTGCCGAAGGTGTTGACATAACTGGTGATTCTGAGTGGGCTTTCAGGATATACCGTGATCCCGGTCTGCTCGTAGCCGAGGCCGAACGACACCGTGTCGATATCGGTAAACGGCACGCCGATTCGCGCCTGGCCGCCAAGCGTCGACGTGCGGTACTGGCCGAGCCCGAGCTCGATCGGATCGACGTTGCGCTTGTAGAGGTCGAAGCCCCTGCTCACGCCGTCAACCGTCCAGTACGGCTGGGTGAACGACAACGAGTAGACCGTATTGACCTTGCTGGTGTTGACCTGCACCCCCAGATGATTGCCGGTACCAAACACATTCTGTTGAGTGATGCCACCGCTGAAGATCGCGCCTTCGGAACCGAAACCGGCGCCCAGCAGGATATTTCCGGTCGGTTTCTCGACCACGCTGATGTTGAGATCGACCTGGTCGGTAGCGCCGGGTACGGACGGCGTTTCGACATTTACCTCCGTGAAGTAACCGAGGCGATCAATGCGCTGTTTCGATTTGGTGATGCTGTTGGCCGAGTACCACCCGCCTTCCAGTTGACGCATCTCGCGGCGTATGACCTCGTCCCGCGTGCGCGTGTTGCCCGCAACGTTGATACGCCGCACGTAGACCCTGCGGCCGGGGTCGACGAAGAATGTGAATGCGACTTTGCGCTGGCCCTTGTCGAGGTCGGGAACGGCGTTTACGTTCGCGAAAGCATAGCCGTCGTCGCCGAGCCTGTCGCTGATCGCCTTGGTCGATTCCGTAAGCCGGGCGCGCGAGAAAATGTCGCCCGCCTTGAGCTTCACCAATTTGAGTGCCTCGGCTTGCGGAATCAGCATCTCGCCCGCCAGCTTGACTTCCGACACCGTATACTGCGGGCCTTCGTTGATGCCGATGGTAATAAAGACATCCTTTTTGTCCGGCGTAATCGAGACCTGCGTCGAGTCGATATTGAATTCCAGATAGCCGCGATCGAGATAATGCGAGCGCAACGTTTCGAGGTCGGCACCCAGTTTTTGCTTCGAATACTGGTCGTCCTTGCTAAACCAGGTCATCAGTCCCGGGGTGCGCAATTTGAACAGTTCGATCAGGTCTCCTTCCTTGAACACCTGGCTGCCGATGATGCTGATTTGACGGATCTTGGCGATTTCGCCCTCGATGATGTCAAAGCGCACCGCCACGCGGTTGCGTTCAAGCGGCGTGACGGTCGTCGTGATTTGCGCCGAATACTTGCCGCGGCTGATGTACTGGCGTTTGAGTTCCTGTTCCGCCTTGTCGAGCAGTCCCCGGTCGAAAATGCGCCCGTCCGCAAGTCCGATCGAACGCATCCCCTTGAGCAGATCGTCCTTGTTGAATTCCTTGGTGCCCAAAAACTCGACCTGCGCCACGGACGGCCGCTCCTGCACCACCACGATCAGCACGCCGTTATCGGCTTCGAGGCTGACGTCCTTGAAAAAGCCGGTGGCATAAAGCGAACGGATCGCCTGGGTAGCTTTGTCGTCGGTCATCGTTTCGCCGACTTTGACCGGCAGGTAACTGAACACGGTTCCGGCCTCGGTGCGCTGGATACCTTCGATGCGGATATCCTTCACCACGAAAGGATCGAACGCCTGCGCGGCAAAAGCGAGCAGCATTCCCAACAATGCAGTAAGGGACGGAAACAAGCGCATCTTGTTTTAGGGGCTCTTAGCCGTGAATCAAGCGGTTGATATCGTTATACAGCGCAAAAGACATCAGCATGAACAGCAGCGCCATCCCGACGCGCTGCCCCACCTCGATGGCTTTGTCCGAAACGGGACTTCCCTTTAGAATTTCAACCATATAATACATCAAATGCCCGCCATCCAATAAGGGTATCGGCAGCAGATTGAGCACGCCCAGGCTGATGCTGATCAGCGCCAGGAACACCAGATAGGAGAGCCACCCGATGCGCGCCGACTGGCCCGCATAATCGGCGATCGTGAGCGGGCCGCTCAGATTCTTCAGCGAAACCTCGCCGATGATCATTTTGCCGAGCATTTTCAGGCTGAACACCGAGGTATCCCAAGTGCGCTCCAGCGCATGGCCCAAGCTCGCAAGCGGCGGATAGCGCACCTCCACCACGTACTTCTGCAGTGCCTCTCGGTCGATGCGCGCCGCCGCCCCGATGCGTCCGATGCGCGCGCCGTTTTCGAGAACCGCATCCGGTGTCACCGCGATTCGCACCGTGCCCGCCGCACCGCGCCTTACTGCCAACACCAGTTCGCGGCCGGCATTGCCGCTGACCGCCGCAACGACCTGGTCCCAGCGCGTCACCGCTTCGCCGTTGATCGCGACGATTTCGTCGTTTGCCCTTAGGCCGCCGCGCTCGGCGGCGCCTCCCGGCAGCACCTGGCCGATCACCGGCGGCAACGGCGGCGCGAGCCGCATAATACCCAGCGCGCGCAGGAAATCGCCGTCGAGGGCGGCACTCCCGAGCTGCGACAGATCGAGCTTGCGCCACGCGATCTCGTTGCGTTCGTTCCGGACTTCGAGCACCACCGCGCTTTTCTCGACCGCGTGCTTGAGCAGCAACCAGCGCGCATCCTGCCAGGTCACGACCGCCTGCGTTCCGATCTTGACCAGGGTTTCGCCCGGCGCAATCTGCGCGGCCGCGGCGGGCGTTCCGGGCGCCACCGCGCCGATTACCGGACTGAGCCCCGGGATGCCGTGCATGTAGATCAACCAGTACAGCGCAATTGCGAGCAGGAAATTAGCCGCCGGCCCGGCCGCCACGATCACGGTGCGGCGGTACACCGATTGACGATTGAACGCGCGCGCCAGATCCTGGGGCGCAACTTCGCCTTCGTGTTCGTCGAGCATTTTGACGTAGCCGCCGAGCGGAAAAACGGCGATCGCCCACTCGGTCTGGTCGCGGCCGTAACGGCGCGACCATATCACACGGCCAAATCCGACTGAAAATCTCAGCACTTTCACATTGCACAAGCGCGCCACGAGATAGTGCCCGTATTCGTGCACTACGATCAGCGCACCGAGCGCAAATGCAAACGCGAGGACGGTGTTCAGCAGGCTCATGCCTTGCTGCGTCCGGCGGGATGGTTAAGCTGAAACACGCCACGAACGCCGATGTGTTACGGCCGCGTTGCGCGCGAGCCACATCTCGGCGCAGTCGCGGGCGCGCCGGTCGGCGCTGAATACGTCTTCCAGATCGCGCAGCGGCGCAACCGGAATTTCAGCGAGCACGTGCCCGATCAGCACCGGGATTTGGTCGAACCGCAGCTTCGATTCAAGGAACGCCGATACCGCCGCCTCGTTCGCCGCGTTGATTACCGTGGGCGCGCTGCCGCCGGCACGCAACGCCTCGCGCGCCAGATCGAGGCACGGAAACCGATTGTGATCGGGTTCGGAAAAATTGAGTTTGCCCAGCGCTGCCAGATCCAGGAAATCGACTCCCGCTTCAATCCGCTGCGGGTAGCCAAGCGCGAAGGCGATCGGCGTGCGCATATCGGGATTGCCAAGCTGCGCGAGCACCGAGCCGTCGCTATACTCGACCAGCGAGTGAATCACGCTTTCAGGATGGATCACGACCTTGATCTGTCCTTCCACCGCATTGAACAGCCAGCGCGCTTCGATGATTTCGAGGCCTTTGTTCATCATGGTGGCGGAATCGACCGAAATCTTGCGTCCCATCACCCAGTTGGGGTGGGCGCATGCCTCCTCCGGCGTGACCTGTGACAGCCGCTCGAGGGGCAGTTCGCGAAAGGGTCCACCGGAGGCCGTCAACAGGATACGGCGCACGCCGGCCGCGGCAAGATCACCGGCAAACGTCCCGGGCAGCGCCTGGAACACCGCATTGTGCTCGCTGTCGATCGGTATCAACGTCACGCCACGGCTGCGAACCGCGTTCATGAATACCGGGCCGGCGCTCACCAGCGCCTCTTTGTTGGCAAGCAGCACTTGCTTGCCGGCCTCGACCGCCGCGAAAGTTGCACGCAATCCGGCGATGCCGACAATCGCCGCCATCACCGTGTCAGCCTGCGGCAAGGCGGCAACCTGTTCCAGCGCCTGCTCGCCGCACAGCACTTCGGTCGCGCTGCCCGCTGCCCGCAGCCTGGCGAGCAGTTGTTCGGCGCTCCGCGCATCGCCTACCGCCGCATATTGCGGCTGAAATGCGGTGCACTGGTTGAAAAGCGCATCCATTTGGCGATGGGCAGTGAGCGCGACGACCTTAAAGCGCCCGGGGTGACGCGCGATGACATCGAGCGTGCTGGCGCCCACGCTGCCGGTGGACCCCAGAATTACGACCTGTCGGGATGCGCTCATGCGATAGTTTAGACGAATATCAGTGCCGCCAAAGGCAGCGCGGCAGTCACGCCATCGATGCGGTCAAGCATGCCGCCGTGCCCCGGAAAAACGCCGCCGCTGTCTTTGACCCCGGCACAACGCTTGAGCCACGATTCAAGCAAATCACCCAGGATGCCGAGCGCCGCCATGCCGACAAATCCGGCAATGACCGTGGGCAGATCGCGCGTCGAGAACAGCGAAAAATGCAAAGCCAATGCATAGGCAATGACGGCGGCAAATGCACCACCGACGCCTTCCCAGGTCTTGCCAGGGCTGATCGCCGGCGCCAATTTGTGCCTGCCCAGCGCGCGTCCCGCGAAATAAGCCGCGCTGTCGGCGATCCAGATCACCGCCAGCAGCAGCAGCAATAACAATGCGTCTTGCTGCAAGCGCGCGAGCGCCAGCCACGTCGGCAGCAGCACGACCAGGCCCGCGGCCGCATGCGCGAGACGCTGACGCACGACGAGCTTCAGCCACAACCAGCACGGCGCGATTACGCACCAGAACGCGATCGCGAACGCGAAAACGGCACGTTCAGAGGCGGTCGCAGTGTTTCCGGGGCGCTGTGCAGTCGGAACCGCGATCAGCCACAACAACACGCATCCCGCCAGCAGCAGCGTCAGAAACGCGGCTTCCGCCCCGCGACCAAAATCGGCAAGCCGGGCCCATTCGTGACCGGCCACCAGCAGCGGCGCCGCCAAAGCGATGTTCCACCAGGCATTCGGCAGCAGAAACATCGCTGCCACCAGCAATGGCAGCACGACCGCCGCCGTCATGATGCGCAATTTAAGCCCGCTGCGAGTCACCGCGGATGGCTTTCAGTGGCTGGTCGCGCCGCGCTTTCTGCCGCCGCCTGCACCTGCTCGCTGGTGCGCCCGAAACGCCGTTCGCGCCGCTGGTAGGATGCGATCGCCTGATCGAATGCCGCCGCATCGAAATCGGGCCACAGCGTATCGGTGAAATACATCTCGGCGTAGGCGAGTTGCCACAACATAAAATTACTGATGCGCTGTTCACCGCCGGTGCGGATAAAAAAATCGGGCTCCGGCGCATAGCCGAGCGACAGGAAAGGCTGCAAATCGGCCTCGGTGAATCCCGCGGCGAGCTGCGGCTTGTCCTTCAGCATGCGGGTAGCGGCCTGGATCACGTCCCAGCGTCCGCCGTAATTGGCGGCCACCGTCAACGTCAGCTGCGTGTTATCGCGGGTGAGCTGCTCGCCCTCGGCGATCAGGCGGATGAGCCGCGGCTCGAAACGCGTCAGATCGCCGATGACCTTGAACCGGATGTTGTTCTTGTGCAGCTTCGAGACTTCCCGCTCGAGCGCAAGCATGAACAACTGCATCAGCAGCGACACCTCGTCCTCAGGCCGGCGCCAGTTCTCGCTGCTGAACGCAAACAGCGTCAGGAATCTAATGCCCCTCCGAACGCACGCCTGCACCGTGCTGCGCACCATTTCCACGCCTCGGCGGTGACCGGCGATGCGCGGCAGCAGCCGCTTCGCGGCCCACCGGCCGTTGCCGTCCATGATGATGGCGATATGGCGCGGCAGCGCGTGGGTTGCGGGAACTGCGACGGTGGAACTGGTGTTTTCCACGCGCACTCGCTATACCACGACCAGGTCGGCTTCTTTGGCGGCCATCGACTTGTCGACCTCCGAGATGTAACGGTCGGTCAGCTTCTGTATGTCGTCCTGCGCGCGGCGTTCCTCGTCTTCCGCGACCTGTTTTTTCTTGAGCAGATCCTTGAGATGGTGGTTGGCGTCACGGCGGATGTTGCGCACCGCAATGCGTGCATTCTCGGCCTCGCGATGCACGACCTTGACCAGGTCGCGGCGGCGCTCTTCGGTCAGCGCCGGCATCGGCACGCGCACGACATCGCCGACGGTGGCGGGGTTAAGTCCGAGATCGGACGCCCGGATCGCCTTTTCCACGACGCCCGCCATTTTCTTGTCCCACGGCGTGACCCCGATGGTGCGCGCATCCAGCAAGGTCACGTTGGCGACCCCGCTGACCGGCGTCGGTGTGCCGTAGTAGTCGACCAGCACATGGTCGAGCAAGCCGGTATGCGCGCGGCCGGTGCGAATTTTCCCGAAATCGGTTTGCAGCGTCTCAAGCGTCTTTTTCATTTTCTGTTCGGCGGATTTCTTGATATCGGCAATCATTGCACTCCTCCGCTAATAATGCACAAGCGTGCCTTCGTCCTGGCCGGTGACGACGCGCTTGAAGGCACCCG
>Ga0326597_10010077_pt1 | contig 12612 bp, 10 predicted proteins | sample RVTome_12_FD_203789 | JGI IMG/M metagenome (GOLD analysis project Ga0326597, IMG submission 203789) | Soil microbial communities from uranium-contaminated site in the Upper Colorado River Basin, Wyoming, United States - RVT100D185 | ecosystem: Environmental > Terrestrial > Soil > Contaminated >... | reverse complement strand
CGCCTTGGGCGGCGACCGCAGCGCGCCGCTGCAGCGGCTGATCGCGCTCGCCGGCGCGCTCGCCGGCTTCGCCGTCACGCTGCCGCTGTACGCCGGGTTCGACGCCGGCTCGGCGCAGATGCAGTTCGTCGAGCTTGCGCCCTGGATCCGCCAGTTCAACGTCAACTACCACCTCGGGGTGGACGGCATCTCGATGCTGTTCGTGATCCTGAACTCGTTTATCACCGTGCTGGTGGTGATCGCGGGCTGGAGCGTGATCGAGAGCCGCGTCGGCCAGTACTACGCCTCGTTCCTCATGCTCTCGGGCGTGATGAACGGCGTGTTCGCGGCGCTCGACGGGGTGCTGTTCTACGTGTTCTTCGAGGCGACGCTGATCCCGATGTTCATCATCATCGGCGTATGGGGCGGGCCGAACCGGGTGTACGCCGCGGTCAAGTTCTTCCTCTACACGCTCGCCGGCTCGCTGCTGATGCTGGTGGCGCTGCTCTACCTGTACGGCAAGTCGGGGGGCAGCTTCGCCATCCTCGACTGGCACCGGATGCCGCTGTCGCTCACGGCGCAAACATGGCTCTTCTTCGGCTTCCTTCTCGCCTTCGCCGTCAAGGTGCCGATGTGGCCGGTGCACACCTGGCTGCCCGACGCGCACGTCGAGGCCCCTACCGGCGGCTCGGTGGTGCTGGCGGCGATCATGCTCAAGCTCGGCGCCTACGGCTTCATCCGCTTCACGCTGCCGATCCTGCCCGACGCCTCGCGCGAGCTGGCCTGGCTGATGATCGCGCTCTCGCTCATCGCGGTGGTGTACATCGGGCTGGTGGCGCTGGTGCAGACCGACCTGAAGAAGCTCATCGCCTACTCCTCCATCGCGCACATGGGCTTCGTCACGCTCGGCTTGTTCATCTTCAACGCCTGGGGGGTGGAGGGCGCGCTGGTGCAGATGATCTCGCACGGCTTCGTCTCGGCGGCGCTGTTCCTTTGCGTCGGCGTGCTCTACGACCGCATGCATACGCGCAGGATCTCCGATTTCGGCGGCGTGGTGAACACCATGCCGCGCTTCGCTTCGCTCATGATGCTCTTCGCCATGGCCAACAGCGGCCTGCCCGCCACCAGCGGCTTCGTCGGCGAGTTCATGGTGATCCTGGGGGCGATGCAGGCGAACTTCTGGATCGCGTTCGCCGCCGCCACCACGCTTGTCTTCGGCGCCGCCTACACGCTGTGGATGGTCAAGCGGGTCGTGTTCGGCGCGGTCGCCAACGAGCACGTCGGCGCGCTGCGGGACCTCGAGCCGCGCGAGCTCCTGGTGCTGGGCCTGCTTGCAGTGGCGGTGCTCGCCATGGGCGTGTACCCGCTGCCCCTCACCGAAGTGATGCACGCCTCGGTCGACGAGCTGCTGCGCCACGTCGCGCAGCCCAAGCTATGAGCGCGGCGTTCCTGCTCAGCCACTTGCGCGCCTTGCCGGAGATGCTCCTGCTCGCGGGCGCCTGCGCGCTCATGATCGTCGACTTGCTGTCGAAGGACGAGCGGCGCGGCCCGAGCTTCTGGTTCGCACAGGCGGTGCTGGCGCTGTGCTTTCTGGCGACGCTCTACGTGATCGCCGAGTCGGCCGGCACGCGCTACACCATCTTCTACGGCATGTTCGTCTCCGACCTGCTGTCGCACGTGCTCAAGCTGTTCGCCACCGTGGCGGTGTCCGCGGCGCTCGTCTACTCGCGCCGCTACCTCCTCGAGCGCGGGCTGCTGCGCGGCGAGTTCCTCACGCTGCTCCTCTTTGCGCTGCTCGGCGTCATGGTGATGGTGAGCGCCAACAGCTTCATCACCCTCTACCTCGGCCTCGAGCTGTTGTCGCTGTGCCTGTACGCCCTGGTGGCGCTGAACCGCGACGTGGCGGCGTCCACCGAGGCGGCGATGAAGTACTTCGTGCTCGGTGCGCTGGCCTCGGGCCTGCTGCTCTACGGCATGTCCATGATCTACGGCGCCACCGGCTCGCTGCTGCTGCCCGAGATCGCCGCGCGCGCCGGGACGCTGGCCGCGGGCTCCGAGAGCGCGCGCACGCTGCTCGTCTTCGGCCTGGTGTTCGTGGTGGCGGGCCTCGCCTTCAAGCTCGGCGTGGTGCCGTTCCACATGTGGATCCCGGACGTCTACCAGGGCGCGAGCACCGCGGTGACGCTGGTCATCGGCACCGCGCCGAAGATCGCCGCCTTCGCCATGGCGCTGCGGCTGCTGGTGAACGGCCTGCCCGGGCTGGCGGTCGACTGGCAGCAGATGCTCGTCGTGCTGGCCGTGCTGTCGATGGCGATCGGCAACCTCACGGCCATCGCGCAGTCGAACCTGAAGCGCATGCTCGCCTACTCGACCATCGCGCACATGGGCTTCATGCTGCTCGGACTGCTCTCGGGCGTGGTCGGCGGCAACAGCCTGAACGCGGTGGACGCCTACGGCGCGGCCATGTTTTACACCGCGGTCTACGTGCTCATGTCGCTCGGCGCCTTCGGCGTGCTGCTGCTCGCCTCGCGCGCCGGCTTCGAGTGCGAGCAGCTGGAAGACATGAAGGGCATGAACCGGCGCGACCCCTGGATCGCCTTCCTCATGCTGCTGATAATGTTCTCGCTCGCGGGCGTGCCGCCGCTTGCCGGCTTCTACGCCAAGTTCGCGGTGATCTCGGCGGTGGTGCAGGCGGGGCAGGTCTGGCTCGCGGTGGTGGCGGTCGTGTTCTCGCTGATCGGCGCCTTCTACTACCTGCGCGTGGTGAAGCTCATGTACTTCGACGACCCGGCCGGGGACCTCGCGCCGGCCGGCGGCGGCGGGGCGCGCGCGCTGCTGTCGGTCAACGGCCTGGCGCTGCTGGCGATCGGCATCCTGCCGCAGGGCCTGATGGAGCTCTGCCAGGTGGCGATCCGGTCGCTCTAGTGACGGAAGAGTTTCTGGAAGGCGAGCTGGTGTTCTCCGGGCGCCTGCTCAAGGTGCACCGCGACCGCGTGCGCCTGCCCGACGGCAGCGAGGGGGTGCGCGAGTACATCCGCCACCCGGGCGCGGTGGCGATCGTGGCCCTGTTCGACGATGGTCGGGTGTTGCTCGAACGCCAGTACCGTTATCCGCTGCGACGCGAGTTCATCGAGATCCCGGCGGGCAAGCTCGAGCCGGGAGAGAACCACCTGGAGACGGCCCGCCGCGAGCTGCTCGAGGAGACCGGCTACGTGGCCGCCGAATGGCGCCGGCTGGGCCTCATCCACAACGCCATCGGCTACAGCGACGAGGGCATCGAGATCTGGCTCGCGCGGGGGCTCGAGCTGCGCGAGCCGCAGCTCGCGGAAGGCGAGTTCCTGGAGGCATTCACGCTGCCGCTCGCCGAGGCGCAGGCCATGGCGCGCGACGGGCGCATCACCGACGTGAAGACGATCGCCGGGCTGCTCTGGGTGTAGGGTGGGCCAATGGCCCACCTTACCCGCAGATCCCGGTATACCCGCAGGAGGAGCACCAGTCGCAGCCGTCCTTGCGGATCAGGGTGAGGCTGCCGCACTCCGGGCACTTCTGGCCCTGCATGACCGGCGCGCCGCCCTTGGCGGGCGCCTCGAGCACGCCCATCCGCTGCAGCGGCGCGCCGTTCTCGTCCAGCAGGCCGAGCATCGCGTAGCGGTGCAGGATGAGGCGCGCGAGGTACGACACCGTCGACGGGTAGCTTTGCTGCTTTCTCGAGCCCGGCACGAAAGCGAGGAAGTCGCCCAGCGGCTCGGGGAAGTCGAGCAGCTTCTTCAGCTTCATGCCGACCCACGCGGGATCGACCACGCGCATGTCGAGCGACAGCAGCTTGCACAGGCCGTCCAGGGCGCGCGGATACTCGCCCGAGAGCCACATGGAGTAGGGGCGCGTCGTACCGTCGGGCAGCGCGATCTCCTTCAGCCCGAGCACGAAATCGTCGCCGGTGCGCGGGTTGTGCACGTCCACGGTCCAGGACATGGTGCCGTCGGCGCCGGTCTTCGGCTCCTTCAGGCTGAACATCGAATCCACCACCGGCGTGACGCTGGCGAAGGCGTCCGCCTGGCCTTCCCCGGCGAGGCCGCCCAGCTGCTCCACTCGCCAGCGCACCAGTTGCGCCAGCGCCGAGACCACGGAGGGCATGTGGCGCTTTTCGCCGTGCGGCGGGAACACCATGTCGAAGGCGTCGTCGCCGGTGGTCTTCGCCAGCGTGTCGAGCTTCAGGCGCAGCCAGCCCGGGTCCTCGGCGCGCATGTCCATCGACAGCGACTTCGCCACCGCGCCGAGGCCGCGCGGCTGCTCGCTGCCGTTCACCCAGACCTCGAACGCGTGCGGCCCGCCGTTTTCGGCTTCCCCCACGAACACCGCGAAATGGTGCCGCGGGTGCTCGATCATGTAGGTCCACGACAGGTTGCCGCCCGCGAACTCGGGCCGCCCCGGCCAGCGCAGGCTGGCGAGCACCGGCTCGGGCAGCGACTTGATGCGGATGCGGCGGTTGACGTCGTCTTCGACGAAGTCCTGCGGTTGGTCCACCGACAGCACCGAGCCGAGCACCTTGTTCGGGCGATACGTGGCGAGGCCCTTCAGGCCCGATTTCCACGCCGCCAGGTACAGGTCCTTGAACTCGCCGTACGGATAGTCCTCCGGCACGTTGACGGTCTTGGAGATGCTGGTGTCGATGAACGGCGCGACCGCGGCCACCATACGCTCGTGCGCCGCGGCGCTCAGCTCGAGTGCCGTCACGAAGTAGGACGGCAGGTTCTCCATGTCGCCGCCCGCGGCCTTGTGGCGCCGCCAGGCATGGTCCTCGACCGGGAACTCCTGCAGCGTGCCGTCGGGCATGCGCTTCTTGCGCGTATAGGTCCAGGAAAACGGCGGCTCGATGCCGTTGGAGGCGTTGTCGGCGAACGCCAGGCTGATGGTGCCGGTCGGCGCGATCGACAGCAGGTGCGAATTGCGGATGCCGTGCGCGCGGATCCGCGCCTTCACCTCTTCGGGCAGGCGCGCGGCGAAGCTCGTCCCGGAGAGATACAGGTCCGCGTTGAACAGGGGGAAGGCGCCGCGCTCCTGCGCCAGCTCGACGGAGGCGAGGTAGGCGCGGTCGCGCATCGCGGCGGCGATGCGTGCCGCCGCCGCACGCGCCGCGTCGCTGTCGTAGTGCAGCCGCAGCATGATGAGCGCGTCGCCGAGGCCGGTGAAGCCGAGCCCCACGCGGCGCTTGGCCATCGCCTCGCGCTGCTGCGCCGGAAGCGGCCAGGCGGTGACCTCGAGCACGTTGTCGAGCATGCGCACCGCGACGTCCACCACGCTTCCGAAAGCGTCGTCATCGAACGCGGCGTCCGCGGCGAACGCGTTGCGCACGAAGCGCGTCAGGTCGATCGAGCCCAGGCAGCAGCAGCCGTAGGGCGGCAGCGGCTGCTCGGCGCAGGGATTCGTGGCCTCGACGGCCTCGCAGTAATTGAGGTTGTTGTCGCGGTTCATGCGGTCGAGGAACAAAATCCCCGGCTCGGCGTGGTCGTAGGTCGAGCGCATGATCTGGTCCCACAGCGCGCGCGCCGCGATCCTGCGGTAGACCCACTGCCCGTCGGCGCGCTGCTCGACGTCCGGCCCGGGCCAGGGCTTCGCCTTGTGCACCAGCTCCACCTCGCCGTCCTGCTCCACCGCCTGCATGAACGCGTCCGTGACGCCCACCGAGACGTTGAAATTGGCGAGATCGCCGTGATCCTTGGCGTGGATGAACTCCTCGATGTCCGGGTGGTCGCAGCGCAGCACGCCCATCTGCGCGCCGCGGCGCGCGCCGGCCGACTCCACCGTCTCGCAGGAGCGGTCGAAGACGCGCATGTAGGACACCGGCCCGCTGGCGCGCGAGCGCGTGCCCTTCACCTCGGCGCCCTTGGGGCGGATCGAGGAGAAGTCGTAGCCCACGCCGCCGCCCCGGCGCATGGTCTCGGCGGCCTCCTGCAGCGCGGTGTAGATGCCCGGCCTGCCGTCGACGACCTCCGAGATCGAGTCGCCCACCGGTTGCACGAAGCAGTTGATGAGCGTCGCCTGCAGCTGCACGCCGGCCGCCGAATTGATGCGTCCGGCGGGAATGAAGCCGTCGACCTGGGCCTGCAGGAAGCGCCGCTCCCAGAGCGCGCGCTTGGCCTCGGGCTCGGCCTGGGCGAGGGCGCGCGCGACGCGCGCGCGCACCTCGCCGACCGAGGCCTCGCCGCCCTTGGCGTACTTCTCGAGCAGCGCATCGACGCAGATCGCCTGCGGGGCGATGGACGGGACTACGGGGGTTTCGTTCATGGCGGCTCGGGCTGCACTAAACTGCTTATTTATACAGTATTGTCACCCCGGGGACGGACTTGCCGCAAGTGCCGTTTCGCGCTCCTGGCGCGCGCGCTTGAGCAGGTCGGCGACCTCGTTGTGCCCCGCGCGCAGCGCGAGCTCGACCGGGGTCTCGCCCTCGCGCGTCGTCAGCGCCGGATCGGCGCCGTTCCGCAGCAGCATCTCGACCATCTGCGGGTTGCCTTTCAGCGCCGCGTAGGCGAGCGGCGTATAGCCGTTCTCGTGCCGCAGGTTCGGGTCGAAATTCATCGCCAGCACGCGCTGGCCGTAGGCGATGTTGTTCTTGTCGACGGCATAGAGCAGGGCGCGCACGCCTTCCGGGCTCTTCTCCCTGGCCTTGGGCTCGAGGCCGGTGGGCATGAGCTTCACCACCGTGTTGATGAGCGAAACGCCGATCATCGCCAGCAGCGCGAGGATCAGGGGGACCTTGGAGATGCCGAAGCCCTGGGCGATCTGGTCGGGCAGGTTGGCGCCCAGGATGAGCAGCACCACCGCGACGAAGAAGAAGAACCGCAGGTACAGGAACAGGCCGATGACCACCGCGCAGCCGAGCGCGGCGAACAGGTAGCCGCGATCGATGCCGAGCTCCAGGCCGTAGTCCTCGGGCAGGTTGGCGAGAATCGCCGTCAGCGCGATCAGGCTGAACAGCGCCACCTCGCGGATGCGCAGCCGCGTGAGCAGGTCGTCCTTCTCCACCGATGTCTGGATTGCCGCCACGCCCCGATTCTCGCACGGGTAGAATCGAAGTCGCATGTCGAAAGCCTTCGTCAAGGAATCCGGACACGAAGAAGACGAACGCGCCGTTGCCGACGCGCCGGTGCCGGCGAAGAACTACATCTCGCCGGCGGGCTTCGCGCGCCTCAAGGCGGAGCTCAAGCGCCTGGTGGAGCTCGAGCGGCCGGAGGTGGTGCGCACCGTGTCCTGGGCGGCGTCGAACGGCGACCGCTCGGAGAACGGCGACTACCTCTACGGCAAGAAGCGGCTGCGCGAGATCGACCGGCGCGTGCGCCACCTCATCAAGCGGCTGGAGAGCGCGAGCGTCGTGGACAACGCCGGGCGCGACACCGAGCAGGTGTTCTTCGGCGCCACGGCGCGGCTGCGCGCGAGTTCGGGGGGCGAGCGCAGCGTGACCATCGTCGGCGCCGACGAGGTGGACCCGGCGCGCGGGCGCGTGTCCTGGATCTCGCCGGTCGCCGCGGCGCTGCTCAAGGCGCGCGTCGGCGACGTGGTGACGCTGCGCACGCCCGCCGGGGCGCAGGCGCTGGAGATTCTGGAGGTGAGCTACCCGCGCATCGACTAGGCGGGGCGTTACTTGAAGTCCCCCGCCATGGTGACGGCGAGCCGCGCCAGGTCGAGATGGCGGCGCAGCGCGTCGCGCAGCTCGCCGGGCGTGAGCGCGGCGATGCGCCGCTCGAAGTCGATGTCCCAGGCGAACGTGCGCTCGAGGTAGAGGTAGTGCGCGAGGCGCGCGACGAGCGCGCCGTCCTGCGTGCGCGCGAGGCGCCGCGACTCCAGCAGCCCCTTCTTCGCCGCCGCCACTTCCGCGTCGCCGAAGCCCTCGCGCAGGGCGCGCTCCAGCTCCTCGCGCACCGCGCGCTCGACGCGCGCCTTGTTCTGCGGCGCGAAGATCGCCGACACCCAGAAGTTCGCCACCGGGTCGAGCGGGCTGGCGCTGAACCAGGTGTAGGTGCTGTAGGACAGCCCTTCCTTTTCGCGGATGCGCTCGGGCAGGCGCGCGGTGGAAGAGCCGCCGAGCAGCTGGTTGGCGAGCACCAGCGCGGGGAAATCGGGGTGGTCGTCGCGCAGGCGCAGGTTCAATCCCGCGCGCAGCACCGCGTTCGCCTTGTCGGGCGTGGCGAACTCGCGCTCGAGCGCGGGGCGCTCGAAGTAGCGCTTCGCAATGCGCGCGTAGGGCGCGGGGTTCTTCCAGTCGCCGAGCAGCCGAGCGACGAGCGCCGCGACCTCGGCGGCGTCGAAGTCGCCCACCGCCGCGAAATCGGCGCCGGTGCCGCCGATCAGCTGCGCGTGGCAGGCGCGCGCGTCCTCCAGGGTCACCGCGCGCAGCGCGGCGATGCGCTCCTCGAGCGACTGCTCGTAGTACCAGTGGCCCTTGGGATAGGGATTCAGGTGGCGGCGCAGCTCCTGCGCGGCGATCGCGGCCGGGTCGCTCAGCTCGGCTTGCGCGCCGGTGAGCGAGCTGCGCTTGAGCTCCTCGAACTCGGCGGGCGGGAAGGCGGGTTCCCTGAGCACCTCGGCCACCAGGCGCAGGGCCTCGGCGAGGTGCTCGCGCCGCGTCTCCAGCGTCGCGCCGGCGGCGCTCACCGAAACCGTCGCCTGCAGCCGGTCGAAGGCCTCACGCAGCTCCGCCCGGGTGTGCCGCGTCGTGCCGCGCAACAGCATCTCGCCGGCGAGCGTGCAGGCCGTGTTGCGGCCGCGCGTGTTCTGCTCGTTGCCCCAGTGCAGGTCGATCTTGGCCACCACCTTGGCGCCGCGCGTGCGCCGCGGCAGCAGCGCGAGGCGCACGTCATTGGCGAGCGTGCGCCGCTGCAATCGCGCCTCGATGTTCTGCGGCGAGGGATCGAAGGCTTCGCCCGCTGCGAGCGCGGCGCCGCCCCGGTAGCCGGCGAGCGCGGCCTGCAGGTCCGGCGCCTCGGGAATCTGCGCGCGCTGCGGGTCCGCCGTCGGCACGAAGCGTCCGACCACGCGATTGGCCGGCTTGAGGTAGGCCTCCGCCACGCGCTGCACGTCGGGCGCCTTGACCGCGCGCAGACGGTCCCGGTACAGGAAATACAGGCGCCAGTCGCCGAGGGCGTGGAACTCGGCGAGCGCACGCACCATCGCGCCCGACTCGAGGGTCGCCTTGTCCATCTCGTTCAGCAGCTTGGTGCGCGCGCGCGCCACCTCGTCGGGCTCTATCGGCGCGCGCGGCACGGCGTGCAGGGTATCGAGCAGCGCCGCGCTCGCCGCCTCGAGCGAGCCCTCCTTGGGCAGCTGGGCGCCGAAGGCGATGTAGCCGGGATCGTGCAGCGCGTGCTCGAAGCCCCAGATGGCGCTCGCCAGCCCCTTCTGCACGAGCGCCCGGTGCAGCCGCCCCTGCGGCGCGGCGCGCATGGTGTCCACCAGCACCTCGATCGCGGGAAAATCCGGGTGGCTGGCGGACGGCACGCGGTACAACGCGGCGACGAGCGGCGTCTCGCCGGTGCGCTGCAGGGTCACCGTGCGCTCGCCGTCCTGCGTCGGCTCTACGGTGTAGAGCTGCGGCAGCGCTCGCGCCGGGCGCGCGATCGCGCCGAAGTGCCGGTCCACCTGCTCGAGCGCGCGCTGCGGCTCGAAGCGCCCGCCGATCGTGAGCAGCGCGTTGTCCGGCTGGTACCAGGTGCGGTAGAAGGCCTGCAGCCGCCCGATGGGCACCGACTCGATGTCCGAGCGCGCGCCGATGATGGCGTGGCCGTAGTTGTGCCAGGAGAAGGCGAGACGCAGCATGCGCTGGAAAAGCACGCCCCCGGGGCTGTTCTCGCCCATCTCGAACTCGTTGCGCACCACGGTCATCTCGCTGTCGAGGTCCGCCTTGCGCACGAACGAGTTCACCATGCGGTCGGCCTCCATCGCCAGCGCCCATTCCAGGTTGTCGCCCGTGGCGGGCAGCGTCTCGAAGTAATTGGTGCGGTCGTAGGACGTGGTGCCGTTCCAGCGCGCGCCGCGCCGCGCGAACTCCTGCTTCACGTCGGAGTGGTTTTTCGAGCCCTTGAACAGCATGTGCTCGAGCAGGTGCGCCATGCCCTTTTCGCCGTAGCCTTCGTGGCGCGAGCCGACGAGGTAGGTGACGTGCACGGTGAGCGTTTCGGCGCCCGCGTCGGGCACCAGCAGCACGCGCAGGCCGTTCTCGAGCCGGTACTCGGAGACCCCCTCGACCTCGGTCACCTTGCGCGGCGCCGCGTCGGCGAGCGCGGGCAGGGCCAGGGCGAGCAGCAGGAGGGCGAGCAGCTTCTTCATCGCGACCCCTAGGACTTGGGCTCGGGACCGAGCTTCTTGTACTCCTCGCGCATGCAGTCGCGCAGCACGGTGCCCTGCCTGCCCCGGCAGGCCTCGAGCACGAGGTCGCGGCGTTCGGCGTTGACGAAGTAGCGCTCCTCGCAGGCCGCGGGGTCGCGGTTGTTCTTGCACAGCTCGCGCGCCATGCAGGCGCGCTGCTCGGCGTGCGGCACGTACCGGCAGACACGCGCGGCCTCGCGGAACTGCGCGCGCCCGGCCTCGGTGCGCGACTGGGCGCATACGGCGCCGGCGGCGGCGAGCAGGACCGTCGCCAGGAGTGCCTGACGCATCATGCGAGCTGCTTGAGCAATGTATCGGCGTCGCTCACTTCGAATTTGCCGGGGGCCTCGACGTTGAGCTGCTTGACCACGCCGTCCTCGACCAGCATGGAGCACCTGCGCATGCGCAGGCCCATGCCCCCCGCGCTGGAATCGACTTCCAGCCCTAGCGCCTTGGTCCACTGCGCGTTGCCGTCGCCGAGCATGCGGATCTTGCCGTCGGCGTTCTGGTCGCGGCCCCACGCCGCCATCACATACCCGTCGTTGACCGCGACGCACCAGATCTCGTCCACCTTGTTTGATTTGAACTTGTCGTAATTGGCCAGATAGCCCGGCAGGTGTTTGCCGGAACAGGTCCAGGTAAAGGCCCCCGGCAGCCCGAAAATCGCGACACGCTTGCCCTTGAGCTGCTCGGCGACGTTGATCTGTCCCGGGCGGATCGGGCAGTGGTTTTCGTCGCTGTAGCCGACGGACTCGAACAGCACGCCGTCCGGCACGCGCTCGCCAATCTTGATGCTCATTGCGTTTCCCTTCTGGTGGATTGGTGAATACTGCGACGATAATAACGCGGCGGAGTTCATTTTTATCCAACAGGAGGCGCAAATGCAGCGCAAAGGCTCGGCAGTCTGGAAAGGCGGCCTGAAGGACGGCAACGGCCAGGTGTCGACGGGCAGCGGCGGGCTCTCCGCCGCGCCCTACACTTTCGCCAGCCGCTTCGAGACCGGCGGCAAGACCGATCCCGAGGAGCTCGTCGCCGCGGCGCACGCCGCCTGCTTCTCGATGGCGCTCTCCGGGCAGCTGGGGCAGGCCAACCTGAAGGCCGACAGCATCGCGACGACGGCGAACCTGACGCTGGAGAAGACCGACGCCGGCATGACGGTGACGGCGATCCACCTGGTGGTGAAGGCCAAGGTGCCCGGCGCCGACAAGGCGGCCTTCGACAAGGCGGCCGCGAACGCCAAGGCGGGCTGCCCGATCTCGCGGCTGCTCAACGCCAGGATCACGATGGAGGCGGCGCTGGAGTAGCGCCGCCGCCGCCGGCCCCACGCCCGGACTGCGTGCCGGGCGTGGCGCGCGTGCGGTTTACCGCTCCTCCTGGAACAGCTTGGGATCGATCAAGGTGATCTCGATACGGCGGTTCTTCTGCCGTCCTTCCGGGCTGTCGTTGGGCGCGACCGGCGCGTATTCGGCGCGGCCGGTGGCGATCAGGCGCTCCGGCGCGATGCCGGCCTCCTGCAGGAAGCGCACTACGGTCGTGGCGCGCGCGGCCGAAAGCTCCCAGTTGGAGGCAAACACGCTCCGCGACGCCTTCGCGATCGGCACGTTGTCGGTGTGGCCGACGACGCGGATCGCCTTGTCCGCATAGTCCTTCATCGCGTCGGCGACCTCCTTCAGCACCTTCTTGCCGCTGTCCTTGAGGGCCGCCCGGCCGGAATCGAAGAACAGCTGCTCGGCCACGTCGACCGTCAGCATGTCCCGGTAGCGGCGTACCTGGAGCTGGCCTTTCTGCACCTGCTCGCTGAGGTTGGCGACCAGCGCATCGTATTGCGCCTGGGATTGCTGGCTGGCGCTCAGCAGCTGGGACTTCTGCGCCTCGAGCGCCTCGTTCTGCCGGCGCAACTCGGCCTGCGCGCGCTCGAGCGAGGCCTTGTCCTGCTCCAGGGAGGCCTTCTGCTGCTGCAGCGAACCTTTCTGCTGCTCGAGCGAATTCCTCTCGCCTTCGAGCGCCGCGCGCTGCTCCTGCAGAATGCGGACCTGCTGCTCGAGCGCCGCGCGCTGACTCTGCAGTGCCGCGACCTCCTGGTTTTTCTCTCCCTGCAGCTTCTCGTACGTGTCCTGCGTGACGCAGCCGCCCAGCAAGAGCGCTGCCGCCACCGCCGTACCGCTCAGATAGAAATGTTTGCCAATCATCGTTGCCTCCTGCGTGTTGCCCCTACCGCCACAGGATAGCCGAGCGATCGCGTCGAGGTCCATGCGTTATTGCGCGCCCAGCGCC
>Ga0326597_10010076_pt1 | contig 12613 bp, 7 predicted proteins | sample RVTome_12_FD_203789 | JGI IMG/M metagenome (GOLD analysis project Ga0326597, IMG submission 203789) | Soil microbial communities from uranium-contaminated site in the Upper Colorado River Basin, Wyoming, United States - RVT100D185 | ecosystem: Environmental > Terrestrial > Soil > Contaminated >... | reverse complement strand
ATCACGGTGACGACGCCTCCGGCGACCGTGACGTAGCGATATCGGGTCGTCAGTCCCAAAAGCGGCCTGTAGCGCTTCTGAATGAACCGCTCGAGCGCTTGACCGATCTGCTGCTGGTAACGCGACACGATCAACACGGCGATCAGGACGGGAATGGCCACGTACACGATGGTCGGCAGATGAATCCCGGCAACGTTGGTCATGAAGAGGTCCAGCAGGAGGAGAAAAAGCGCCCCCACGACCATCGCCACGATCCTGTGACTCCAGCCGGATTCGCCGCCGCGGCCCTTCAGATGCCTCAGATGCGCCGGAAGAATGAGCTTGCTCTCGGCGAGAGAGAACAACAGCACGGGAATCACGACGGCGGGGATGACTCCGAAGATCTTGCCGATGATGCCAGGGATCGAAAGCATCGGAATGAAGGCAGCCACGGTCGTCAGCACGCCAAAAGTCACGGGTACGGCGACTTCACGCGTTCCTTCGACGGCGGCGCGCACGCCGTCGTGATGCCGCTGGTAGTGGGTGTAGATGTTCTCCCCCACGACGATGGCGTCATCGACCACGATTCCGAGCACGACGATGAATGCGAACAACGAGATCATGTTGATCGTCACGCCGAGGGTGGGCAGCAGTGCGAGCGCACCGAGGAATGAGATCGGAATGCCGAGACTTACCCAGAGGGCCAGGCGCAGCCGCAGGAAGAGGGTCAGCACCAGGACGACGAGAGCCAGGCCGGAGACACCGTTCTTGAGCAGAAGATCGCGCCGTTGGCGCAGGATGTCGGAGCTATCGTCCCAGATGGTCAGCGACACACCTTTCGGCAGCCAGCCCTCCGCGCTTTCGACATAGCGCTGTACCTGGTCGGCGACACGGATGGCATCCTCGTCACCGACGCGATAGACCTTCACCATGGAAGATGGCAATCCGTCGAAGTTGGCGTACTGGTCGACGTTGGTGAATCCGTCGACGACCGTGGCCACATCGCCGAGCAACAGCCGAGTCCCGTCCGCGCGCGTCAGAAGAACGATCCGCTTGAAGTCGTCGCCGGTATAGGCCTGTCCAATCCCCCGCAGGAGGATCTCGCCCCCGTCCGTCTTGATCGAGCCGCCGGGCAGATCGAGCGACGAACGACGGATCGCCTGGGCGACCTGGTCGAAGCTGAGACCGTAACGCTGCAGGGTCGGCTCGCTGAGTTCGACCGAGATTTCGAACGAGCGCACGTTGACCAGATCGACCTGCGTGATCCCTGGCAGGCTACTGATTTCATCGCGGACACGATCGCCGAGTTCGCGCAGAGTGCGCTCATCCGTGTCGGCCACGATGGCGACGTTCATGACCTGATTGCGAATCAAGACCTCCTGGATGATCGGCTTCTCCGCCTCCTCCGGGAACGTATCGATGGCGTCGACGCGGGTTTTCACGTCGTCGAGGACGGTTCGCAGTTCCGCTCCGTCGTCGACCTCTACCGTGACCACACCGCTCCCCTCGTTGCTCCTCGAACTGAGACGCTTGATGCCATCGACGCCCTGGATCGCCTCTTCGATCTTCGTCGCGATCGACTCTTCGATCTCGGCGGGAGTGGCCCCCGGATAGACGACCGAAACGGTGATGGTGTCGGTGCTGAATTCGGGGAAGACCTCCTGGCGGATCGTCAGCAGCGAGATCAAGCCAGCGGCGATGATCAGAATCATGAGCACGTTCGCGGCGACGCTGTTGTCGACGAACCAGTGAATGATGCCGCCCGGCTTCATCTTGAACCTCCCCCGTCCGGCGACAGACGCACACTCATGCCATCGATCAAGGCATCGAGGCGAGTGAGGACTACGCGGTCGCCGTCCTCGAGGCCGGCGCCAATCACGACATTCTCTCGTGTGGCGCGAAGCAGCTCGACATCGCGCAAGGAGAGCTTGTCTCCGTCGCCGATCACTGCAACGCGTTGGCCCTCGAGGAGCGCCTTGCGCGGTAGGACAAAGACACCGTGGGCGCGGAGTCCTTCGAGGACCACATCCACGAACATCCCGACGGCCAGGGGGACACCATGGACCGCAGCGGCCTTGCCGTAGGGATCGGGCACGCGCACAACGACGTGCACCATCCGGCTACGGGGGTCGATCTCGCCCTCGGTGCGGTGCACGAAGCCTTCCCACTCGAGATCGCGCCCCGCAAAGCGGCTGCGCACGATGGCGCGCGGCCCGGACCCGGCTTCACTGTCGCGCAGTCCGAGGGGAAGGTCGAGATAGGCGAGCTCTTCGTCGGGCAGCGGCAGTCGAACCTCCGCGTAGTCGACGGCATAGATCTGGGCGGCGGCCGCCCCGGGTTGCAGGTAGTCGCCGACATCCGCGAGCTTCTGGCGTACGCGACCGCTGTACGGCGCTCGCACGCGCGTGCGATCGAGATCGCGGCGCGCCCTCTCGAGCCGCGCTTCGGCGGCGGCGAGTGCCGCTCGTGCCTGGGCCAGTTGTGGCTCATGCAGGACGAGAGCGCCGGGCTCGCCGGGCCGATCGAAGCGTCGCCATTCCTCGGCCGCGATGCGCGCTTCTTCCTGCTCGCGTACGACGGTCAGCTTGGCTTGGGCGAGTTCTGCCTCTGCCTGCGCCGCGGCGGCTCTGTAGTCACGATCGTCGAGGATCAAGAGTGCCTCTCCGTCCTCGAAGAATCCGCCCTCGACGAAGTGATCCTCCACGCGCAAGACTCGCCCGGCGACCTCGGCCACCAGAGCGCTCGCCGTGCGCGGTTCGACGGAACCTTGCGCGTGCACCATGTACGCATGTTCGCTGCGGCGCGCCTCCATCGTCTGCACCAGCGGAATGATCTGAGGCGTGCGTTGGCGTTTCGCCTCGGGCTTTGCCGCGATGATCACGCGTGCGCCGACGAGACCCACGACGATCGTCAGGACGGGGAGCACGGCTTTCACGATTCTAGGATTCATCTTGATGCTCACTCGTTTGTGGAGGATTCGCGGTCGGCCTGGCCCGAGGCGAGAAAGTCGGCGCTGTCCGACGCGGTGGCCTCGAAGCCGCCGCCCAGCGCGAGATGGAGGTCAACCCGGGCCTGGAGCCGCGCGTTGCGAACGCTGATCGCCTGACTCTCGGCATCCAAGGCGCGGCGCTGCGCCTCGAGCACGCTGAGTAAGTCGCCGACTCCCTGACGATAGCGCTCTTCGGAAAGACGCCACGCCCTTGAAGCGGAGTCGCTCGCCGCGTGCAGATGTTTCTCGCGCTCGGCGAGATTGCGCTCGCCCGCGAGTGCGGTCTCTACTTCGAAGAAGGCGCCGAGGGCCGAGCGCGCCCAGTTCGCGAGGACGATGTCCTGCTGCGCCGCGCTCTGCTCGACCGCGGCGCGCAGGCGTCCGCCCTGGAAGATCGGTTGCAGCAGCGAGCCGGCAATCGACCACACGCTGAAGTCGCCAGCGAGCAGATCACCCATCTCGTTGCTCGTCGTGCCGCTGCTGCCGGTCAATCGAATCGAAGGGAGGAGATTGCGTCGCGACTCCGACACACGGGCCCCGGCCGCAACCACACGCCGTTCGGCGGCGAGCAGGTCGGGTCGGCGCAACACGAGATCGGCGGGCAGGCCGGCCGGCACGGCGGCTGGCGCGTCGGGTAACGCGGCGGCTCCGCTCAGCGCGCCCGAGGGGTAGCGGCCGAGCAGGAGTTCGAGCCGGCGTGCCGTCTGTTGCACCTGGTTCTGGCGCAGCGCGAGCAGCGCCGCGGCGTTCTCGCGGCTGGTGCGTGTGAGATGCACGTCGACCGACGAGATCAGGCCCCGCTCATAGCGATCGAACGCAATCCCCTCGGTCAGCGTGAACGCCTCGAGCATGCGCGCAGCCAGGTCCCGCTGTCGTTCGAACTCGGTGACGTCGAGCCACGTCTTGCTCACCTGGCCCGCGACGCTCAGACGGGCGCCCGCGAGATCGGCCTCAGTGGCCTGCAACTCCGCAACAAACGACTTCTGGCGTTGGCCGAGGCGATTCCAGAGATCGAGTTCCCAGCTGGCGTCGAGCGAGAGGCGGTAGGTCGTCGAACGCGTGGATGCAACTTCACGGCCGGGGATCGGCAGACCGACGAAAATCTGTTGATTGCGCGCCGCGCTGCCTCCCCCACTCAGCTGGGGCCAACGGTCGGCGCCGGCGATCGTCGCTGCCGCCCGAGCGGCCTGGACGTTCGCTATGGCGACGTCGAGATCCTGATTGGCGGCGAGGGCCTCGCGCACCAGCGGGTCGAGGGTGTCGCCGCCGATGTCGCGCCACCAGGTTTCGTTCGTCGCGATCGTCGTGTCCGCCGTTGACTCGACGAAATGCTCGGGGAGCGTCATGTCGAGGGCCGGCGGAAGCATGTCGCCCGGGGAAGCGCAGGCGGCGACCATCAACAGGCCTGGCCAGGCAATGCGAGTTCTCAAGATGTCTTCTCCTTCGGGAGAGCGACCGCATCACGGTGCAGGGTGGCCTCTGCCCGAAAGCCAGCCGCGGCCCATGTGACGATCATGCGGACGAAGGCGTCGTTGTCCTGTGGCTTGAGGCGTGGATCCCGGTCTTCGATCTGATGTGCCGCGGCATGGATCATGGCGCCGATCATGAAGTGGAAGCGCCACGCGCTTTCCTCGCCGTCGAGATGCGGCAGGACGTCGCGAATGCGCGCGAAGCGCTGCATCAGGTCGCCGAAAGTCTCCTGGAAGAAGGAAGGCCGGAGTCGGTCTGCGAACATCAGCGCCAGCAGCCCGATGGTGTGCTGCCGGCCGACCCCGTGGAGCATCTCGGCGGCGGGCCGGATGAAGGCGTCGAGATACTGCTCGAGGGTGATGCCCTCGGGGCGGCACTCTTGCTCGATGGCGTCCAGCCGTCGCACCCGCTCGGCGTTCACGGGGCCGATGCGGTGCCGCAGAACCGCCTCCAGGAGCTGCTGCTTCGAGCCGAAATGGTAATTCACCGCGGCGAGGTTCACCTCGGCCAGCGCCGTGATCGCCCGCAGCGAGGTTCCGTCGAAACCGTTGGCAACAAATAGCTTCTCGGCGCTCTCGAGGATCTTTTCGCGGGTATCGGGGGTCAATGCGACGTCTCCTTGATTGAAACAAGTGTTTGAATCATACGCATGTATGGATCATCTCGCAAGCCCGCCCGCCGCCGCGATGGACGAGTGGCAGCGACGGCCGCCGAGCCCTACCATCGCGGACTCAGCTGAAAGGACGCTCATGACCGGCCTGATGATTTCCCTCTTGCTGCTCGCTGTGACCACGCAGGTGCCCGCCCTGCCGAGCGGACCCGCCCTCCTGGCGAAGACCATCGCCTATCACGACCCCGACGGAAGCTGGATGGAACAACGGGTCGAGTTTTCCATCGAGACCGGCTACGCCGATGGCCGCACGCTCGTTCGTCTGGCAACGGTAGACTATGCGAGCGCGGCCTATCGCGATCGCGTCGAGGAAGGCGGGAGGGTGCTCGAACAAGAAGTGCGTGGCGACTCGTGTCGCCTCAGCGTGGATGGATCCGAAGAGGCCGACGCCGCCTTGCTGGACGAGCTGGGGCTCAGCTGCGAGAGCGCACGGCGGCGGCGAGACTACGTGAGTTATCTGTGGGGCTTGCCCATGAAGCTCAAGGACCCTGGCGCCCACGTCGCGGATGAGGTGCATCACGCCCGATTCCAAGATCGCGACGTGCTCGACCTCACCGTCGATTACGACCCCGAAGTCGGCACCGATGTGTGGCATATGTACATCGATCCAGCCACTGCGCGCCTGGTGGGTTACGCCTTCTACAAGACGCCCGCCGAGGAGAACGGCGAGTACATCGTGCTCGAGGTGGAGCGCGCGGTCGGAACGGCCCGGATCCCCGCCAAGCGCCACTGGTACGAGATCCCTGGGGGCGCGTTCCTTGGCACGGACACCTTGCTGGAGGGAAGGGTCCTCGGGGCAGGGGCGCGTTGAGCGTCAGCGATTCGTATCGCCCAATTGCGCGAGCGATTGGTCGAGTTGTACGCGAATGCGATGGCCTTCAGCGAGGCGGGGCATGAGCTCCGCCTCGGCGCGCCGAAGGAGAGCTCGCGCCGCGGCATCGTCACCTTCGGCGAGCGCACATCGCCCCAGTCCCAGGTAAATTTCGCCGATGATCGTCCGCTCATCGGCATAGATCTCTTCGAAGGTCGACAGGGCCCTTTCGAGCTCCTCGCGCGCGCGCACATAATCCCCCTCGTCGACTGCCAGCATGCCCAGGCTCTTCCGGCTGTACGCGATCTGTGGATGATCATCGCCCAACGACTTGCGTCGGATGTCGAGCACGCGCTCGAACTGAGCACGCGCCGCCTCGAGATGACCTTGGAGGTGTAGAATGACGCCGGCGTTGTTCAGGCTCGTGAGGGCGCCAGGGGCATCTGGCCCGATCGTGAGGGCGAACACCTCGTACGCCGCCTCGAAACGGCGCACCGCCTCTGCGTAGTCGCCCATGGAATAAGCGAGAGTTCCCAGCGCGTTCTCGGTGCGCCCGAGTTCGTAGGATCGCCCGGAACTGACGGCCCGGTGCAAGGCAGCAGCCTTCGAGAGCGCCTCGACTGCCTCGTCGAGTCGACCTTCGCCCCGATAGAGGATGCCCAAGCTGGTCAACGTACCGGCGATGTCGGCATGACCGCGTGGATAGCGCGCCTGCATGATCTCCATCGATCGAAGATAGAGCGATTCTGCCACCGCGGGTTGACCGAGATTCTCCGCCGCCGCGGCAAGATTGTGGAGGCTGACGGCCACGAGCGGATGCTCGCTCCCCAATTGGGCCTCACGAATCTGCAGGGCCTCGCGATCGAGTGAATCCGCCTCGACGTAGCGGGTGGCACGCCCGTACTCCACAGCGAGATTGGAGAGATCCGTCGCGATCTCCAACGGATCGACGTCGGCACGCGATCGATCGATCGCCAGCGCCTGCCGGTAGAGCTGGATCGCCTGATCGGATTCCCCACGCCGGCCGGCGACATTCGCCCGGTCGGCGAGAATCGTGGACATGTTGGGGCCTGTTTCGCCATGGATCGCGAGCTCGATCTTCTCCGCCCATGCGAGCATCGAGTCCGCTCGATCAAGATGTCCTCCCTCGAGCATCGCACGCGTGAGAACCGTAAGCGCCTTCACGAGCTGCGGCGAGGGATCACCGAATCCTCTCCGCGTCTCCTCGACGACGATCGTGCCAAGACTCTCCGCCTGCGCGTAGCGCCCCAGTTCCGTGTTCAGATCGGTGAGGATGAGATACAGCTCCGAACGAAGGCGCGGCTGCTCGTACATCTCGCCTGCCAGGCGTCGGGCTCCGGCGTCGAGAATCTCACCCGCGCTCAGCGCCTCGCCAACGCCCGTGGCCTCATTCGCTTGCTCAAAGATCTCGATCAGGAACTGGCTGACCTCCTCCGCCCGTTTGCCCTGCTCCGACGCGCGCCGAGCTTGCCAGAGCGTGCTGCCAACGCCCAGGCCACCTAGAAGCAACACGATGGCCGTCACGGCGAGCCCAGCTCGATTCCGCCTCAGAAAACGGCCGAGACGATAGGCAGCCGTGGCAGGCCTCGCTCGGACGGGCTCGTGCCTGGCGAAACGCGCCAGATCCTCGCGCAGAGCCTCGACAGAGGGATAGCGACGCCCTGCCTCCTTGTTGAGGGCCATCCCGACGATGGTCCGCAGGTCCGTGTCGATCGAATTGGGCAGCTCGGCCGGGTCCTCCTCGAGAATCATTCGCTGGAAGTCAGCCTCGGTCTTCGCACGGTCGGCAAAAGGAGCATGCCCACCGAGGAGTTCGTACAACACCGCACCCAGACCGTAGACGTCCGTGGCGGTCCCAATGGGTTCTCCGCGAACCTGTTCCGGCGCGGCATATCGCGGCGTCAGCACTCGCAGTGCCGTACGCGTGATGCCGGCTGTCTCGTCTGGTTCGAGGATCTTGGCGATCCCGAAGTCCAGAAGCTTCACGCCCTCCGCCTCAGACACGAGTATGTTCGAGGGCTTCAGATCGCGGTGCACGACCAGCCTTTGATGAGCAAAGGACACGGCGGAGCAGACGTCGTCGAATAGTCGCACCGTCTCGCGGATACTGGCTCCACTCCGTTCACACCATTGGCAGATCGACTCTCCTTCGACGAACTCCATGGCAAACCATGGCAAACCGTCGGCGGTGGTTCCTCCGTCTACGAACCGCGCGATGTGTGGATGCTGCAGGCCTGCCAGGATGCGCCGTTCGAGCGCGAAGCGATTCGCCAGTTCGCCGTCTGGGTCGGCGCGACTGAGCACCTTCAACGCGACGCGTTGTTCGAAGTCATTGTCGTGCCGTTCGGCGAGATAGACGCTCCCCATTCCGCCGCGACCGACGAGGCGCTTGATTTTCCATGGACCGATTTCGGCGCCGCCACGAACTTCGAGCTGGATGGGCGCAACCGCATCTGTCGCCCAACTACCGACTCGCCGCGACAAAGGGGTGTCGGCACGCGCATCGGCGGCGAGCAATCTCAGCAGTTCGCCGTAGGCCTCTTCATCGGTCGCGGCCAACTCGGACAGCCGTCTGTTGCGCTCGTGCTCATTCAGATCCACGAGTTCATCGAAGAGCGAGGAGATCCGTTGCCAGCCGGCGCGGTCCATCGTGCGCTCAACCGGGACGCTGATCGCCGAGTTCGGCGATGAGGAAGGCGCGTGCTTTGCGCCAATCACGCAGTACGGTGCGTGTCGTGACGTCGCGGAGGGCGGCGATTTCATCGACGGTCAGACCGCCAAAGAAGCGGAGCTGCACGACCTCAGACAAGCGTGGATCCAGCTCGTCGAGTCGACCCATCGCGGCGTCCAGGTCGAGATAGCTGTCGATGTCGAGTTCTACGGCGGGGACATCCATCCCTGTCCTATCGAGCGACAGTACAGAGTTCTCGCCCCCTCGCTTCTGCGCCCCGTGCTTGCGGGCATGGTCTCTCAGAAGCTGACGCATCGCCAGGCAGACGACCGAGTAGAAGTGCCGCCGGTCCGCAAACTCCGGGGCCTCATGGGCAAAAACCTTGAGATAGGCCTCGTTGACGAGCGCCGTCGTGCCGAGCGTGTGATCGCCGGCACCGAAACCCTGGCGTCTGGCGATGCTGCGAAGCTCGGCGTACACGGCCGGGAGCACGCGCTCCAGGGCGGCCGGATCGCCGTCTCGGGCGTCAGATAGCAAGCGCGTGATGTCGTCGCTGTGCAATTTCGATCCTCTCGCCTGCGGATCAGAGTATACGGCCCGGTCTTCGGCGTCGTCTACACCGCGCCTAAGGAGCATAGTCGCTTCGGGTAGTTCGGTGACCAGCGCTTGCCGCCTCCTTTTGTGGTGTATCGTATACTGGTCACATGATGCGACGCCGGATGCCAACCCCTACCTGATCACACGATGCGCGAACCCCAAGACCTCACCCGCTGGCTCGAAGATCTGCGATCCGGAAACGCCGGAGCGCTCGATGAGGTCGTCCGCGTCCTCTACACCGAGTTGCGAATCCTGGCCCGGGCCAGGCTGCGAGACGAGCGACCCGAGCACACTCTGAGCGCCACGGCGCTCGTCAACGAAGCCTATCTCAAGCTCGCGGCCCACGACCGGGTCGGCGCGGCGAGCCGCACGCAATTCATGGCCGTCGCCGCCCGCTCCCGCTGAAGAGACGCTTCCGTCCGGATGGGCGGGTCGGCATCGCGGGCCTTCGCATCTTGCTTCCGACGTGCCGCAGCCTGTGGGCGATGCGCAGATCCACCGTGCGTTCTTGGCCCCCAAGCGCCCGCCCTTTACCCCCTGCGGAACTCTGAGGAAGCGATCGGAGGCACTGCGGCGTGGCATGTGCATTGCGTCATGCGGGGCCACTAGGCCGCGCCATTTGGCCCACCGACTGCGGGATTCCCGGCAGACTGTGGTCTCGATCGTGGCCGCTGTGAAGTACTTCTGGCATTTTGCACCAGGGCGGCCGTCATGCCCCAGCGCCTGCGCGAATTCATTCTTTCGTCTCTCTTCCTCATGGTCGCGAGTAGCGCCTTCGCGTTCGACCATCTGGAGATCACCGTCGTCAACCCGAGGCTTGCGCAGGGTCTGCCATCCGCGACGGTCGACGTCCCTATCAGCGTCCGTGTTCGCGCCGTCAATGCGGACAACAGCACGGATCTCACGGCTGACTTCATCAATGCGGAGCTCTACTCTCCCGACGTCCCCGCGACGCTTCCGCCCAGCAACTATCTGACGAACGGCGAACGGCAGTTCGACAATCTCGTTTTCCGCGCCGAGGGCCAACCGATTCGCCTCAGGGTACGCGATGCAGACGACGGCTCGGTGCCAAACGCCGAAGTCCTGATCAACTGCTACAACTCCGTCGATCGCTTCAGCATGAGCGTTCCGGTCGGCGACAAATTCGTCAATACGCCCATCAATGTGAATGTGACGGCGTTCGATGCCAACGGCAGCATCGTCTACAACTTCGGCGATGACGTCTATCTCGATGCTCTGGTCGGGGACTTCAACATCGGACCGATCGTCACGGTGCCCGGCAGCTCCTACGCCAACGGTCAGGCATCCCTGAACGTCGTCTTCTGGGGCACCGATCCGCTCACGCGAGAGAACCAACTCACCGCCACCAACAGCATCACGTACCCGGGCCAGCCGTCGCCGGCCACGGGAACGATCGTGGTCACGCCCCTGCGGCCCGGACCCCTCGTGACGGTGGTCCTGCTTCTGCCCGGCGAAACTCTGACTCCAGGAGTCAGCCCCGGCAAGATCGGCACGCCGACCCCCCAGGTCTCGGGGAATCCGTTCAACGGCGTCGACGTCTATGCGACGGACCAGCATTGGAATCCGGTGGAGAGCGGACCCTATCCGACGCTCAACTGGAGCAGTGACGATCCGAGCCCTGGCGTGAACCTGCCACCCAACGGCGTCATGCCCGGAAACGCCGCGCTCGATCTCACGGCCGAGCTGATCCAAGCTGGCCTGCGTCGCGTGACGATCAATACTACGGGCCCCATTTCAGCCACGAGTGAGAGCTTCGTCGTGTTGAATCCCGAGGGGCTCGACCACTTCGTCTTCAACTATACAGTTTGGGACACGACCGACATCCAGGTCACAACAATTCCGTTCCAGTTGCGTGTGCGCGCGGAAGATTCCAACAACAACCTGTTTCCGTTCAACGGACAGGTGACGATCCGGGCTCTCCTGGGCACATCGGACGAATCCGAAGACTACGTGATTGTCGACAATACGAATTTCGTCAACGGCATCCTGGACGCAAACCTGCAGGTGACCAAGCGCGCATTCAGCGCTCGGGTCATCGTCGACAACAACGGTTCGGTGGTCGGCACCAGCGGCAGCTTCCAGGTCAACAGTGGCCCTCTCAATCGCATCCTCATCACCTGGCCCGGCCAGACGTGGGTGCCGGGGCTCAATGACACGGCGTTCAGCGGAAACGTCGGAACGCCCAATGCGACCATCGCCGGTCAACAGATCACGATGACGGTGCGTCCGGTCGATCGTTACGCAAATATCGTCAGCGGCCTGCGCAATGTGAGCATCAGCTCACCGACGGGTTACTTCGAATTGCCCGCCTATCCCAATAACTTGATCACGCTGAGCAATCCGGTCGATGTCAACGTCATCCTGCGCACCTACCAGGGTCAGGCGCTCACCGCGGACGCCAGCGGGGTCAACCCGAACAACTCCGGCACCGTCTTCGTGTCGCCGGCCTCCTACGCGCATGTGGTCGTGGAGGCGCCGGGCGAGACGCTCGACCCCGGCATCTTCGATTCGATCGAGGACGACGGGAAGATCGGCAGTTCTTCGATTCAGGATGCGGGAGTTCCGTTCACTGTGCGCGTCTACGGGACGGATCTCTACTGGAATCCCATTACGGATCAGGATCCGGTGCTGCCGCTTTCCGCGGACTTTTCGAGCAGTGACGCGGCGGCGGGTCTTCCGTCCAACCCTCAGCAACTCGCGGACAACTCCAGTGACTTCTTGGTCTCGCTGATCACGCTCGCGGACCCGAATCAGCAGACGATCCGTGTCGACGACAACGGAAGCGCCGTCTGGGGTGTCGCCATCATCCCGGTCAAGGCCGGCACGATTGATCATTTCGATATCGGCATCAACAACGGCAGCAATCCTACGCCAGCTGATTTTCTGCAACCGATCCCGGATCATCAGGCAGGGTCGTCGCTTCCGAACGTCACGATCATCGCGCGCGATGTCTTCAACAACCATGTCGCGGACTACGCCGACTCGATCTCTCTGTATGTGAATCACGGAAACAACATCCTCGTTCCGTCGCGCATCAGCATGGCCAACGGCTTCGGCAGCGGCAACTATCGGGGCTCGTGGCGGGGACCGATCACCATCAGCAAGGCCGGGTCGGTCGTGCGTCTCTTCGCGCGTGAGGATCTCTTTGCGAAGACGGACAGCTCGAATGCCTTCACCGTTTTCTCTGGCCCCTATGCCGATCTCGTCTTGCTGCTGCCGGGCGAGACGCACACGCCGGGTATCGCACCTGGCAAGGCGGGCACGCCGCTTCCGAGCGTTGCCGGCAGCCCCGTGCGAGCCTCGGTCCAGGCCACCGACGCTTGGTGGAACCCGATTCCTTCGCAGCCAGCCGTGCATTTTGCCAGCAACAGCTATTTCCAGATG
>Ga0326597_10010075_pt1 | contig 12613 bp, 13 predicted proteins | sample RVTome_12_FD_203789 | JGI IMG/M metagenome (GOLD analysis project Ga0326597, IMG submission 203789) | Soil microbial communities from uranium-contaminated site in the Upper Colorado River Basin, Wyoming, United States - RVT100D185 | ecosystem: Environmental > Terrestrial > Soil > Contaminated >... | reverse complement strand
CAGCCGATCCCCGCTCATCCCAACCCCCAACTCTCACCCACCAGGTGAAACCCTTAGAATCCAAACCCACAGACAGGAAAAGAAAATTCTCACTATCCGATCAATTAAGCCGGGGAATGAGGCGGCGGGCGCGGGGGCCGGGGCCGCCTCGCCAAATCGAGCCGGTTTTGATAGGATCGCGCCCGGGAAAAGCCCGCCTCAGGGCTCTCACGGGATCGCGGAAAGACGATGAACGGAGAAACCGAAGACGGCTCCGGTGAGCAGCTTCTCCACCTGGTCTTCGGCGGGCGGCTCAAATCGAGCCGCGGGGTCACATTCGAGGATCTCGAGGCGCTCGACGTGGTCGGCATCTATCCCGACTACGCCACCGCCCGCAAGGCCTGGCAGGCGGCCGCCTTCAGGACCCAGGACGACGCCAAGATGCGCTATTTCGTCGTCCACCTGCACAAGCTTCTCGACCCCGCCAAGGACGGGGACGCGGGGTCTTAGCCCTCGCCGCCGCCCTCGTCCTCCTTCTCCATCTTGAGTGACGCCGAGTTGATGCAGTAGCGCAGGCCCGTCGGCTTCGGCCCGTCGGGGAAGACATGGCCGAGATGGGCCTCGCAGCGCGCGCACAGCACCTCGGTCCGGCGCATGAACAAGGAATTGTCCTCCTCCGCCGCCAGCGCGTCGCGCGAGACCGGCTTGGTGAAGCTCGGCCAGCCGGTGCCGGACTCGAACTTGTCGTCGGAGGAAAAGAGCGGCTGCCCGCAGCAGACGCACATATAGGTGCCCTTGTCGTGGCAGTCGTGGTAGCGGCCCGTGAAGGCGCGCTCGGTCCCCTTGCGGCGGGTGACCTCGTATTCCTCGTCCGAGAGCTGCGCCCGCCACTCGGCATCGGTCTTGCTGATCTTGTCCACCATGTCTCCGTCCTTCCCTAAGGCGCGCCCGGCCCGAGCCCGGCGAGAAACGCCGTGACCGCGCGGTTGAAGGCCCGCGCCCGTTCGATGTGGGGATAGTGGTGGGCGCCTTCGATGATTTCAAGGCGCGCGGCGGGGATCGCCCGGCACAATTCGCGCGCGCTTTCCAGGGGCATGCGGCCCGCAACGGCGCCGCTATCCTCGGCGCCCGCGACCACCAGGGTAGGGCAGCCAAGCGCCCCGAGCGCGGCGCGGGAATCGAAGCGGCCGAGATCCTCCATGATCGCGATATAGGCCTCGGGGTCGTTGGCGCAGTAATGGGCGCGGTACCAGTCCATGACCTCGGGATGGGCGCCGCGGAAGATTGAGGAGAAATGGCTCTCGAGCTGCGGCCCGGCGGCAACCGCCATGCCGCCCTCGCGGATGCGCGCGTTCCTCTCGGCCCGCGCCCCGGTGTTGCCCGCGCTGATCCGGCATGCGGTCGAGGCCAGCACCAGGGCGGTGACGCGCCCCGGATTGGCGATGGCGGCCGCCTGGGCGATGAAGCCGCCGAGCGACACCCCCATCAGGGCCGCGCGCGGAAGTTCGAGGTGATCCATCAGGGCGAAGAGGTCGCGCGCGAAGGTCGCCACCCCGAGGGGCTCGGTTCCCTTGGCCGACCGGCCGAGGCCCCGGATGTCGTAGGTCACCACCGTGAGGGAGCGGGCGAGCACCGGCACCTGGGCGCGCCAGCCCTCGCGCGTCGACAAGCCGATGGAATGGATCAGCACCAGCGGCGGCCCGGCCCCGGCCACATCGAAGACGCAGCTCGCGCCGCGGATCATCGCGCTCGCCATGGCCGGCCCCTCCAATCGTTCCCTGCCCGGCCAGGCTAGGGGAGAGGCCCCCATCCGGCAACCGGGCGCAAAAGAATGGCGGGCCCGAAGGCCCGCCGCAGGTCTATGAACTTCCGTCGTTCAGGCGCCGGCCAGCGCCGCCTTGACACGGTCCGGCGTGAGCGGCGCGGTCCTGATGCGCACGCCGGTCGCGTCGTAGAACGCGTTGGCGAGAGCGCCCGAGACCGGCCGGGTGGACGGCTCGCCCGCCCCCATCGCCGGCTTGTCGGGCCGGTTGATGAGGACGACGTCGATGGTCTCCGGCGCATCCGGGCTTTCCGAGATGGGATAGCTCGCCCAGTCGACGCTGGTGACCGATTCCTCGTCGAACATCACCTCCTCGTAAATGACCCGGCTCAGCGCCATGCCGATATTACCGTGGATGGTGCGGGTCAGGCCCTGGGGATTGATGATCAGCCCGCAATCGTGAGAGACGGTGAACTTGCGCGGCCAGATCAGTCCGGTGCGCGTATCAACCTCGATCTCGGCGATCACCGCGACCTGGGAGCCCGACCGCCGGGCGTAGCCGATGCCGCGCCCGGTGAGGGTGGTCTTGCCCCGCTGGTCCCGGCGCGGACCGACGCGCCTCTGCCAGCCCGCCTTTTCGGCCACCGCTTTGATGAGGTCGCGGTCCCGTTGGGTGCGCAGGTACTTGAGCCGGTATTCCACCGGGTCCAGCCCCGCCGCCTCGGCCAGCTCGTCGTGGAACTGCTCCGAAGCGAACTGGATCTGCGGCCCGATGGGGTCACGCAGATGGGACGTGCGCAACGGCGAGTTTCTCTCCAGGAACGGCGGAATCACCTGCCATCCCAGGCGATAGTCCGGGATGTTGTAGATGTCCTCGGGCTCGCTGAAGAACTTGCGCGGCCGCGGCTTCGCACCCGTGGCCTGCCCCGCCAGGGTGTCCCCCGGCTTCGATTCGTTCGACCGCACGTCCTGGCGGTCGAAGGCCTTGGACACGAACTCATAGGCGATCACGTTGCCCTGGGAATCGATCCCGCCCCGGCAGTAATGCACGCTGGCCGGCGCCTTGGGATCCCAGGCCGTGCCTTCGTGGCGCATGCCCTGGACGCGGACCGGGCGGCCCACCTCCTTCGACAGCAGGGCCGCCTGCATGGCGGCGTCGCCGGCATCGTTGCGCCCGTAGGAGCCTGGGCCGGGAACCCAGATGCCGCGCACGCTGCCCGCCTTGGCCTTGAGCATGCGCTCCACGCCCTCGGCGGTGTAGTGGGGCTTCTGCGAGCCCGTCCACAGCATCACCGGATTGGAGGTCGCGTCGACCACGGCGCAGGCCGGCCCCATGGAGGCATGGGACTGGAACGGGAACTCGTACTCGGACTTCAGCACCTTGGCCGCGCCGCTGAGGGCTTTCTCCACGTCACCGTTCTTGAAGGCATACTTCTCCTTGATGACGGGCGCGTTGCGGATGTGCTTGTAGAGCTCCTTCTGCGGCACGAACGGCTTCTTCGCGCCGCCCTCCCACTGGACCTTGAGGTCCCGGGCCGCCTGCACGGCGTCCCATTCGTTGTCCGCGACGACGGCGATGAAGTCGTTCTTGTGGACGACGCGGACGCCCTTGAGGTGCTTGATCGAGGCCGCATCGTAGCCCTTGAGCTTCGCCCCGGCCTTGTCCGGATGAATCACCCGGCCGTGGACCATGCCCGGCACCTTGATGTCGGTCACGTAGTCGGCGGTGCCGAAGACTTTTCCGGCGACATCGGACCGCGGGAAGGATTTGCCGACGACCTTGTAGTCCTTCACGGGCTTCGGCTTGGCCTTGCCGTGGGAATAGAGCCCGTTGCCCCACTTCTTGTTCCACGTGAGCTTGTGATCGAAGTACTTACCCTGGAGGATCTCCGCATACGAGACCTTCTTGGACGGGTTTCCCTTGACGCTGACCACGCCGTCATTGACGTCGAGGCTGTCCGCCTTCGCGCCCAGCCGCTTCGCGGCCTCCTCCACCAGCACCCGGCGGGCCTCCGCGGCGATGGCACGCATGGCCTTGCCGCCGTTCTTGATCGCAAAGGATCCAGACGCGCCGCCCTGGTTGACCGTGAAGCCGGTGTCCCCCATCAGGGTGGTGACGCGCTCGTATTTGACGTCGAGCTCCTCGGCGACGATCTGGGAAATGGCCACGTCCACGCCCTGCCCCATGTCCATCTTGCCGAAGAAGGCGGTGACCTTGCCGTCCGCGGTTATGGCGATGAAGCTGTCCATCTGGTCGGGCATCAGCGCCGGCTTGACCTTGGAGCCGAACTCCATGGCCTTGGCCCGGGTCGACTTGCCGGCGGCCGAGCTGCCCAAGGCGGTGACCACGAGGGCGCCCGCGCCCCTCAGTAGGTCGCGGCGGGAAAATGCGAAATCCTTCGGTGATTTCATCTTCGTCATGTCCTGCCCTCCCTCTAGGACGCCATGGCCTTGGCGGCGCGCTTGACCGCCTGGTGGATGGCGTAATGGGTGCCGCAGCGGCATTTCAGCCCCTTGAGCCCGGCCCGGATCTGCTTGTCCGTCAGCTTCGGGTTCTTGTTGAGCATCTCGGCCGCCGTCATGATCCAGCCGTTGATGCAGTAGCCGCACTGGGGCACCTCTTCCTCGACATAGGCGGTCTGAAGCGGATGCGGTTTCTCCGGCGTGCCGAGGCCCGCGAGCGTCACGATCTTCCTGCCCTGGACCGAGCCCACCGGCGTCACGCAGGACCGCGTCGCCTTGCCGTTGACGTGAACGGTGCAGGCCCCGCACTGGGCCAGGCCGCAGCCGAAATGGGGATTGTTCAACCCGATGTCGTTCCTGAGCGCGTACAGGAGCGGCATGTCGGGGTCCGCCGTGATGGTGTGGTGTGCCCCGTTGACGTTGAGCCGCATTCTTTGAGGTTTCGCCATGTGACCTCCTCCGAGAAGAGCGACTGGCACACGGCCCCTGTTTCAGGCAGGGGGACGTCCCGGCGCCGCCGCTCCGTTTCAAGTTCCCGCCCTACGTGAAGCGGACCACTACAAGCACCTGAAAGTTTCCAGACGATGCTGCCGCTCTCGCCCGCCCGGGGCCGCCCTGCAATTTCTTGCCCTTGTTGTCCGTCGCGGCAGTCGTGGAAATTCTCGGCCCCGTCCCGAGGGAAGTCAAGGACGGGCTGTTCACAACCGCTCGATCAGCGGGGGGCGGTGAACCGGGCGATCGCGTCCTTGGTGTCGAGATCGACCAGGGTGCCGGTGCCGTCCATGGCGACCTCGGCCACCACGTCGCCGTGGGCGGCGATGACCGTCTTGGCCCCGCTGTCGCCCTCGAGCGCCTCGAGCTCCGCGAAGAACCGGCGCGCGAACAGGACCGGGTTGCCCCGCCGGCCGCCGGCCACCGGGATGCAGATGGCGGCCCCGCCCTCGTCGTCGAAGGCGGCGATTAGCCGGTCGATCTCCGCCGCCTCGATCCCGGGCATGTCGCCGAGGCAGATCAGCGCGCCGTCTACGACTTCGGGCAGCGCATTGATGCCGGCGGCGATGGAACTCGCCATGCCCTTCGCGAAATCCGGGTTGTGGGTGAAGGAGACGTCGGCGCCGGCGAGCGCCGCGCGCACCCGCTCTGCCTCGTGACCGGTGACGACGATCACGGGCGCCGCGCGCGAAGCCTGGATGCGCGCCACCGTGCGCGCGATCATGGGAACGCCTGAAATCAGTGCGACGAGCTTGTTGAGGTCGCCGGCCCGGGTGCTGCGGCCGGCGGCGAGAACCACGGCCGCGATGCGCGGCCCATGGTCCTCCTCAGGCGACCTTTCTGTCGCCATACCCCTTCTTCTTGGGGCGCAGCACGTCGATGATCTCGGCGACGATGGACACCGCGATCTCGGCCGGCGACAGCGCCCCGATATCGAGCCCCACGGGCCCGTGGATGCGGTCGAGCTCGGCATCGGTGAAGCCTTCCGCCTTCATGCGCTCGCGCCTGAGGGCGGTGGTCTTGCGGGATCCCAGCGCGCCGATATAGAAGGCGTCCGACTTGAGCGCCGTCGCCAGCGCCGGCTCGTCCAGCTTGGGATCGTGGGAGAGCGCCACCACCGCCGAGCCCTGGTCGAGGTCGAGCGCCTCCAGGGCCTCGTCGGGCCAGTCGTGGCTGATGGCGGCGCCGGGGAAGCGTTCGGGACTCGCATACAGCGTCCTCGGGTCGACCACGGTGACGTCGAAGCCGGCAGCGCCGGCGATGGTGGTCAGGTATTGGGAGATGTGCCCCGCGCCGATGATGGCGAGCCGGAGCCTCGGGACCAGCACCTGGATGAAGACCCTGCGGCCGTCCCGCTCCACCAGGCGGCTTTCCCGCCGGATGAGCGCCTGGTCGATCTCGGCCTTCAGTGCGTCGCCGACATCGAGATCGCCCTCGGTCCGGCCATTGGCGATGATCGCCTCGGCGCCGCTCTCGAGGTCGGTGACGAAGGCGCATTCGCGCTTGCCCTCCCTGGCCGCGAGCAGCGCGTTGAGGTGGGCCGCCTTCATTCCACCTTCTCCACGTAGATCTTGATGTTGCCGCCGCACGACAGGCCCACTTCCCAGGCCTGGTCGTCGGCGATGCCGAACTCGAGAAGCTTCGCGCTTCCCTTCTGGATCACTTCGGCGGCGGCCTCCACCACCGCACTCTCGACGCAGCCGGCGGAGACGGAGCCGGAAAAATTGCCCTCGCCGTCGACGGCGAGCTGGCTGCCCACCGGGCGCGGCGAGGAACCCCAGGTGGCCACCACCGTCGCCAGCGCGACGTCGCGGCCCTCCTCTTTCCACTTGGCCGCGGTGGCCAGGACGTCGTCGCCGCTGCCGGGTACGATATCGCTCATGTTACGCCTTCTCCCCGCGTTATCTCTGACTAGACATATCGATTGAGCCCGAAAAATACAAGTCCCCGGGCGCCCGTCTTGACAGGGGCGGGCCCCCACGCGACAAAGGGCGGAAGGGCATCCGGCAAGGCGCCCGAACGCGCCGAGACGCGAAGCCGCAAGCAAAGAGGGGGACCATGGCGGAGACATTCACCCTGAGGGTCAACGGGGCCGCGCACGAGGTCGAGGCCGAGGGGGAGATGCCGCTCCTCTACGCGCTCCGCGACCTCCTCGGCCTCACCGGCACCAAGTACGGCTGCGGCTCCGAGCAGTGCGGCTCGTGCTCGGTCCTGATCGACGGCGAGCGCGCCTTTTCCTGCGCCGCCACCGTCGCCGAGGCGGCCGGCCGCGAGGTCCTCACCATCGAGGGCATCGGCAGCGCGGACGCCCTGCATCCCCTGCAGGAGGCTTTCGTCGAGGAACACGCCTTCCAGTGCGGCTACTGCACGCCGGGCCTGATCGTCACCGCCAAGGGCTTGCTGGACAGGGACCCCGATCCGTCGGAGGCGGCCATCGCCACGGCGCTGCAGGACAACCTCTGCCGCTGCGGAAGCCACCCCCGGGTGATCGCCGCGGTGAAGAAGGCGGCCGGGGAGATGGCGAAATGAACGGCGAAGGGCGCCCGCTTCCCGGCAGCCTCAGGAACGATGCCCGCATCGCGAGCTGGATCGCCATCGGCGGCGACGGCACGGTGACGGTCAAGACCGGCAAGGTGGAGATCGGCCAGGGCATCCGCACCGCCGTCGCCATGATCGCCGCCGAGGAGCTCGACGTCGCGCTCGACCGCATCCGGATCGTGAGCGGCATCACCGGCGAGGTGGTCGACGAGGGTGTGACCTCGGGCTCGGGCTCGATGGAGGAATCGGGGCGCGCCCTGCACCAGGTGGCGGCCGAGGCGCGGGCGGTGCTGATCGGGATGGCGGCGGAGCGCCTCGGCGTCGATTCCACGAGCCTCACGGTCGAGGACGGCACCGTGCGCAGCCCCGCCACCAACCAGCAGATCACCTACTGGGAGCTGATGGGCGGCCGGCCGATCCCCGGCGAGGCGACCGGCGAGGTCCGGCCCAAGGACCCCGCCCTCTATACCCTCGTGGGCCGCCGCCGGCCCGAGCTCGACGCGCGCGCCAAGGTCACCGGCGCCCCCGCCTTCGTCCACGACCTCAGGCTCGAGGGGATGCTGCACGGCCGCGTGGTGCGCCCGCCCTCCTACGGGGCCGTCTTGCAATCCGCCGACACGGACGCCGTGCGTGCCATGGCGGGCGTGGTCGAGGTGGTCAGGAGCGGGAGCTTCCTAGGGGCAATCGCGGAAACCGAATGGCGGGCGGTGAAGGCGCGCAATGCCCTGGCCGAGAGCGCGGTCTGGGCGGAGAGCGCGGCGCTTCCAGACGAGGACACGCTCGGCGCCTGGCTGATCGAGAACGAGACCGCCGCCCACCCGGTGGTCGAGGGCACGCCGCGGGACGAGGCGGCGCCCGAGATCGCGGTGCCCGAGGGGGCGGCGCGGACGCTCGAGGCGAGCTACACCCGGCCCTACCACATGCACGCCTCCCTCGCCCCCTCGGCGGCGGTGGCACGCTGGCAGGACGGGCGGCTCAGCATCTGGGGACCGAGCCAGGGCCCCTATCCGCTGCGCCGGGCCTTGAGCGGGTCGCTGGGCATCCCGGAGGACGCCATCACCATCACCCACGCCCAGGGTGCCGGCTGCTACGGCCACAACGGCGCCGACGACGTCTGCCTCGACGCCGCCCTGCTCGCCGAGGCCGTGCCGGGCCGCCCGGTGCGCCTGCAATGGATGCGCGCCGACGAGCACATGTGGGAGCCCTACGGCCCCGCCATGGCGGTGATGACCAACGCGAGCCTCGATGCGGCGGGCACCATCATCGACTGGAACCTCGACCTCTGGTCCACCACCCACCAGGGACGCCCGCGCCCCACCACCGAGACGCACTCGAGCTTGCTCGCCGACTGGCACCGGGAGCCCACGCGGGAAAAGCCAACGTCGCGGCCCAATTTCTCGAGCGAATCCGGCGCCCACCGCAACGCCTGGGCCTATTACGACTTGCCCCGCCAGCGCGTGGTCAGCCATTTCGTGGGCGAGACCCCCTTGCGCACCAGCTCGTTCCGGGGGCTCGGCAACTACGCCAACATCTTCGCGATCGAATCCTTCATGGACGAGCTCGCCGAGGGTGCCGGCATCGATCCGCTCGCCTTCCGCCTCCGCCACTTGGGCGACCCGCGCGGGCGCGCGGTGCTGGAGGCGGCGGCGGAGGCCATCGGCTGGCCGCCGCCCGCGCCGGGCTCCGGCACCGGCAAGGGCATCGCCTTCAACCGCTACAAGAACGGCAAGGCCTACGCCGCCGTCGCCATGGAGGTGGAGGCGAGCGCCGAGACCGGCGTGATCCGCGTCCGCCGCGCCGTGGTGGCGGGCGACGCCGGCCAGGTGGTGAGCGCCGACGGGCTCGCCTGCCAGCTCGAGGGCGGCGTGCTCCAGGCCATCAGCTGGACGCTCAAGGAGCGGGTCCGCTTCGGGCCGCAGAGGATCACCAGCGTCGATTGGGAGAGCTACCCCATCCTCACCTTCGCCGAAGCCCCGCCGGTCGAGAGCATCCTGATCAACCGGCCGGGCGAGCCCTATCTCGGCTCCGGCGAGGGCAGCCAGGGCCCGGGCGGCGCCGCGCTTGCCAACGCGGTGGCCAACGCCTTCGGCCTGCGCCTGCGCGAGATCCCGTTCACGCCCGAGCGCGTCCGCGCCATGCTGGCGGCGGGGGGCCGCGCGAAATAATGCCTTAATTAGTGGTTTCGTTATATAACTATTTAATTAAATAAAGGGTTTTCGGCCACCGAGTCGCGTGCCGTATCGCCCCCTCCCCCTCGATGGGGGAGGGCCGGGGTGGGGGTGGGCACGCGCAACTGGGGACAAGACACCGGCGCGGGACAGGTGGCTTCACCCCCATCCCATCCTTCCCCCACGAGGCGGGAAGGAGCGCGCACTAACTTCGACAAGCTCACCCTTCGACAGGCTCAGGGTGAGGCGTGATCTTGTTCCTCGTCCTGAGCCTGTCGAGGGACGAGGAGCCTCATGGTGAGGCGTGATCTTCCTCCTCGTGCCTCAAGCAGCAAGCGAAGCTTGCGTGTCCAAGGACGTGGACCCGAAGGCTACAGCGCCGCGTAGTCGATGGGCGCGTTGATGTCGAGCGCCGCATCCGCGCGCGGCATGTCGTATTTGAGCCCGTTGCCGCAGTTGAACAGCACCACCCGCTCGTCCCGCGATATGCGCCCGGAGGCGAGCTCCTGCTTGAGCGCGGCATAGGTCGCGGCGCCCTCGGGGCAGAGGAGAAGCCCTTCCCTCGCCGCCATCTCGGTCCGCGCCGCCTCGATCGCGGCGTCGTCCACCGCGCTCGCGAATCCGTTCGAATCCCGGACCGCGCGGAGCATCAGGAAATCGCCGATGGCGACGGGAACGCGGATGCCGGCGGCGATGGTGAAGGCGTTCTTCCAGAGCTCCGCGTGATCCACCCCCGCGTCATAGGCCTTGACGATGGGGGCGCAGCCCGCCGCCTGCACCGCCACCATGCGCGGGCGCTTCGCCCCCAGCCAGCCGAGCGCGCCGAGCTCGGCGAACGCCTTCCACATGCCGATCAGCCCGGTGCCGCCGCCCGTCGGGTAGAGGATCACGTCGGGCACGTCCCAGCCGAGCTGCTCGGCGAGCTCGAGCCCCATGGTCTTCTTGCCCTCGATGCGGTAGGGCTCCTTGAGCGTGTTGGCCTCGAACCAGCCGGCCGCCTCACGGCCGTCGACGACGATCCTGCCGCAGTCGTTGATCAGGCCGTTGACCCGGTAGACGCGCGCGCCCTGCAGGGCGATCTCGCGCACGTTGATCTCCGGCGTGTCGTCGGGGCAGAAGACGACGCTCTCGATCCCCGCGCGCGAGCAATAGGCGGCCAGCGCCGAGCCGGCGTTGCCGTTGGTCGCCATCGCCATCTTCGCAATGCCGAGCTCCTTGGCCATGGAGACCGCCATCACCAGCCCCCGCGCCTTGAACGAGCCCGTAGGCAGGCGGCCCTCGTCCTTGACCAGCACCTCGCCCGCGCCGATGTCGCGCGCGATGACGGGGCAGGGGATTACGGGCGTCATGGTCTCGCCGAGGCTGACGATGTCGTCTGCGCGCCGGACGGGCAGCAGCTCCCGGTAGCGCCAGAGATCGGGCGCCCGACGGGCGAGGTCGTCGCGCGCGACGGCGCGGCCGACGGCGTCCAAGTCGTAGCGCACGAGCAAAGGCTTGCCCGCCTCGGACAGGTTGTAGACGCGGTCGGGCGGGTATTCGGCGCCGGTCGCGCCGCATTCGAGCGCCCGGGTGAAGGTCGGCCGTTCGGTCGTGAGGTTGTCTTCCACGGCGCTACATCACCCCCGTCTCGTGGAAGCGCGCGCGGCCGGCCTCGCCGGTGAGGTGAGCGACGAGCGCCTCGGCCGCCTCGGGCCAGCCCGCCTCCGGCATCAGGATGGCCGCATAGACGGTGACGTTGCCGATATCCGCCGGCAGCGGGCCGATCACGGTGATGCCGAGCGGCTCGTGCACCTTGAGCCCGGTCGACTGGCCGAAGCCGAGCGCCGTGCCACCCTCGGTGCGGGCGAGGAATTCCATGGCCTCGCGCCCGTCCTCGAAGCGCCTGACGCGCGCGGCGATCTCGTCCGCGACGCCGAGGCCCTTGATCATCTCGGCGATGAAGTCGCCGGAGGAGGCCTTGTTGAAGACCACCGCCTCGGCGCGCCGGAGCGCCTCGCGCACGGCACCGGCGGTGGAGATGTCGGGCACGGGCGCGCCGGTCTTGATCGCGACACCGGCCTCGACCGAACCGACCGCGACCGGCCGGTCGTTGCCGAAGCGCCCCGAAGCGGCGCGGGATCGGAACACGCCCTCGGGCGCGAGCACCACGTCGGCCACGTCCCTTTCGGTGTCGAGGCGCTTGGCGATGTTGGGGCCGGTGGTGTATTCGAGCACGACCTCGTGGCCGGTCTCGGCCTCGAAGCTTTCGACCGCCGCTTCCATCCCCTGCCGGATGGCGGGGGCGCTCAGCACCCTGATCCGGGCCATGGCGCGATCCTCCCGTTGCTGTTGGTCATTCCCATCCGCGCCCTCCTCAGCGCAGGACCTCCGCCTTCTCGATCACGATGGGGTCCCGCGGCACGTCGGCCATCGGCCCCATGCGGGTAGTGCGCACGTCCTCGATCCGGCGCACCACGTCCATGCCCTTCACCACCCGGCCGAAGACCGCATAGCCCCAGCCCCGCATGTCCTTGGAGCGGTGATCGAGGGCCGGGTTGTCGACGGTGTTGATGAAGAACTGGGCCGAGGCCGAATGGGGGTCCGAGGTGCGCGCCATGCTGATGGTGCCGGCGCGGTTGGTAAGCCCGTTGTCGGCCTCGTTGCGGATCGGCGCGCCGGTCTGCTTGCGACGCATGTCCCGGGTGAAGCCGCCGCCCTGGATCATGAAGCCGCGGATGACGCGGTGGAAGATGGTGCCGTCGTAGTGTCCGGCGTTCACATAGGCGATGAAGTTCTTGACCGACACGGGCGCGCGCGCCGCGTCGAGCTCGATCTCGACCGCCCCCATGGTCGTCGTGAGCCGCACCTTGGGGTCGGCGGCGGCGGCGGGCTGGGCAACCAGGCCCGCGAGAAGGAAGAAGAGGGCTGTGAGGAACACGCGACGCACGATCATGTGGGGTACTCCCTTCAGGTAAAAACGTTTCAGGCTATGAGGTTCGCGCGAACCCCGGGCGGCGGGCCGCGATCCCGACCGCGTCGCCCGGCTCGAGCGTCACAGCGGCGGCGCGCATCCCGATCAAGGCGGGAGGGTTGAGCCGCATGGCGGCTAGGTACTGTACCCATAAAGGGGATTCCCTTTAGGGGTGAAATGTGATTCAAACTTCCAAACTGTGGGAGTTTGATCATGGCACGATTTGATCTCAGTGACGCGGAGTGGTCGATAGTGGCACCG
>Ga0326597_10010073_pt1 | contig 12613 bp, 15 predicted proteins | sample RVTome_12_FD_203789 | JGI IMG/M metagenome (GOLD analysis project Ga0326597, IMG submission 203789) | Soil microbial communities from uranium-contaminated site in the Upper Colorado River Basin, Wyoming, United States - RVT100D185 | ecosystem: Environmental > Terrestrial > Soil > Contaminated >... | reverse complement strand
AGGCACGGGAGACCAACTGACGGCGCTCGCAACGGCAGCGAACCTGACGACGGTCGATACCGTTGTCGATGCGGTCAAGGTGCAGACCGACAAGCTCACGTTCACGGTGGCGAATCAAGTTGATAGCAATGTGCAGTCTATTAACGATGCGTCTCTCACCGGGGACGGGTCAGCGACACCGTTTGATGTGGCGTAAGCCATGAGTTTGGAAATCGACGGCGTATGGAAAACTGGTGTCTGGGACACGACCGTATGGGCAGACGGTGTTTGGCGCGAGGGCGAACCCGCTGTAGATGATGAAGTTGTAAAGACAGGCACCGGAGGCATCGACCCCGGAGCTGGTGGTCGCAGACGGCAAATCTTCAAGCCGACTGGCACGCTGCATATGCCGAAGAAGGCGAAGCAGCAGACTCGCGTTGACGAGCGCGTTGACGACTCTCGTGAGATTCAGGCCGAAGTAGCCGCGAAGCTAGCCCGCGAGTTCGGGGACGAGAACGCAGCCCTCTCTGCCAAGCCCGTGCCAATACCCATCGAGTCAATGTCGATGCTGGAGATCGACCTGGAGATCGGCGCACTACTCAGAAAGAAACGTCGTACAGATGAGGACGAACTGATGCTACTCGTACTAATGGCAGCGGCGGCAGTATGAAATTGGGCGTTTTCTGGCAGTTTGTGAACGAAGCCTCGATGGCGCACCTTGAGTTCGCGCGCCTGATGCTGAAATCCGCACGCGCCGTCATGCCGGGCGTCGAAGTCTGGCATCTCACCGATGGCACCAGTCCTGCGCTTGAAGGCGTGGACGGCGTGCATAGGATCGACGCGCCTGTGCCAATGGCAGTGCGCCGCATGCTGCACAACGCCAACCTTGATGGCGACTGGTTGTTCATCGACCCAGATATCATCATCCAGAAAGACGTGAGCCATGTATTCGACGAACCGTTCGACGTGGCGCTCACGGATCGCATCGGCACCATCACATACGAGGCCGAGTACGCCAAGGCGATGCCCTATAACCTCGGCGTCTCGTTCTCGCGGTCTCCGAAGTTCTGGCTGAGAGTTATTCGACATCTCAACACCCTGCCGCTAAAGCTGCAGAACTGGGAGGGAGATCAGATGGTGGTGTGCGCGATGCTGCGGCAGAAACTAGCGGACGACTTCATCGTGAAGATCCTGCCCGGCGCGATCTACAACTACCCGCCCAAGTTCGCTGGCGACGGCAAGGACGCCGCGCTGGTGCATTACAAGGGCCCGCGCAAGGCATATCTCATGGAGGCCGCATGAGCATCTACAAGGACGAGCGCGGCGAGATCATCGATGTGGCCGAGATGGACTTCAAGGCGCTGCAGATCATCACCAGCAAGAAGGGCAGCGTCAGGTCGAACCACTATCACAAGACCGGGGCACATTTGCTCCATGTGCTTTCCGGGAAAATGCGCTACATAGAGAAAGCTGTAAACGGAATATTCCAGAGAGACGCAATTTATGAAACAGGCGAATCAGTATTTACTCCATCCATGATGATCCACACGACGGAGTTCCTAGAGGACACCGTGCTGATCTGCTGCGCCACGGCGAAGCGGTCAGGTTCGGCCTACGACGATGACCTAGTTCGCGTGCCGTCCCTCATATGATCCGCGAACGCACAACCTGCCGACTGTGCGATGGCCCGGTCAGGCCGGTATTCGCACTGCCGCCCACGCCGATAGCCAATGCATACGCAACGGAACCGGACGAAGGCGCAGCACGATACCCTCTGGAGCTATGCCAGTGCTGGCGATGCTCGCACGTCCAGATCAGGCACGTCATCAGCGGACTCTTTGCCGACTACAAGTACACTACCCCGCAGACGGTGGCGACGTACCTGACGCCGTTCGTCAAGGAACTGCGCCGACGCTACCCGCATGCCCGGAACGTGCTGGAGATCGGCAGCAACAACGGTGTCTACCTGAACGTGCTGCGGGCGCACGGCTTCGAGGCGACCGGCATCGACCCTGCGGCTACCGGGGAGGGCAACATCCGCGACTACTTCACGTCCGAGTGGGCGGCGGGGCACTGGAAGCTATACGACCTAATCGTTGCGAACAACGTATTCGCGCACATAGATGACTTGCAGGACACGTTCAAGGGCATCAACGAGCTGCTGGCAGAGGGCGGGAAACTGGTGTTCGAGGTCCAGTCGTTCACGGAGCTGGTGGCGGCGGGCGCCTACGATATGATCTATCACGAGCACATGAGCTACCACACGGTAGGGCCGCTATCCAAGTTCCTGCAACGCATGGGACTCGTAATGACGAGGCATGAGATCATCCCAACGCACGGCGGATCGCTGAGAATCACAGCCGAGCGCAAAGGCTTGCAAGTGATCTACTACGAGCCGCCGATTGACTGGAGTATTTTTGCTCGGCGCGTGCAGGAGATGCGCGAACGTACCAGGGCGCTGGTTGAGGGCCGCAAAGTCGTTCTGCTAGGCGCGGCTGCCAAGGTGACTACCATGATTCATCATTGCGGCATTGAAAACAACATCAGTTGTGCGTGCGACGACACGCCGCAGAAGATCGGGCGCTACATTCCAGGGACCGGTATCCAGATCAGGCCGACAGAGGAGCTGGGAGATCACGCCGCGCTAGTCGGAGCTTGGAATTATTTGGCTGAATTTCGTAGGCAGTTCCAAACTAACGAACTGCTGTCACCATACGAAGCGATAAAGGAGGTTGCTTGAACATCGGCATTGTGGGTAGAGGCCACTGGGGATCGGTTTACGTGCGCACGCTGCGCAACATGGGCGTCTCATGCACGCAGGCCGGCAAGGACTGGCACGGCAAGATGAATCACTGCGACGGCGTGATCGTCTCGTCGACCCCGGAATCGCACTGCGAGGTCGCCGGCATGCTGATGATCGAGTTCTTCCCGATTCTGATCGAGAAGCCCGTCTGCATGCACATGGAGGAGTGCCGCGAGCTGTTGAACATAGCTAAGGCGCAAGAGGCCATCGTGTTCTCGGGGCACACCAGACTGTACTCAACGGCATGGCGCTCGTTCAAGGAAAAGGCTCTCAAGCAAGGCGTCAAGTCCGTCTACGCTACAGCCGGAGGCCCTTGCAAGATCGACCCGCTGTGGGACTGGGGCAGTCATCTGGTTGCAATGTCCCTTGACCTTGGCTTTGACCCGCTAGCCGCGCATATCGTTACCGACTACGAATCGTGGCCGCTGAAGTTCAGCGTCAACGGCAAGATGATGTTCGCAGATGTCGAGGAAAGCCCTACGCCGCTCGAAGTCCTGCTCACGGAGTTCATGGACGCTATCAAGAAGGGCGAGCCAGACATGCGAGGGCTTGAGTTCGGCGTCCAGGTCGTAGAGAAACTTGAAGCGATGCACAAGAAACGCGAGGCGATGCTTTGGCGCTCAGCCTGAATCTTCAGAACGAGTTGTGCGGACGCCTTAAGCCTGGCGCGCGCATCGCCTCGTTCGGTTATCCAGACATAATCGCGCCGCCAAGCGAGATAGCAAGACTGCTAGGCGACAGAATCAATCAGCTTCACTGCCGGGAAGATTCAGAGCAAATTGGCAAGTGGCACGGCGTCCAGCACCCAATACCGGATGCGTATTCATTCTTCAATCTTTTGTTGGCGACCTTGGATGTGTACGACGTTGCGCAGCATCGCGGGGGCGAGATCATTGCCGACCTGAACGAGCCTCTTCGCGTCGTCAGTGAATACGATTTTGTCATTGATGTTGGCACCATTGAGCACTGCTTCAACATCGGGCAGGCTGCACTGAACATGGCAGGCATGCTCAAAGCAGGTGGCTTCATCCTGCACGAGAACCCGTTTGCGATGGGCAACCACGGCTTCTACAGCATCAACCCGACGTGGTACGCCGACTTCTACGGGCAACAAGGCTTCAAGCTGCACGAGTGCTGGCTTGTCGCAAAAGAGAACGCTCCGGTAAAGAACGTGGAGCGCACAAGCAGATTCATGTACCAAGGGCCAGAGGCGAACTGCATAGCCATTGCAGAACGGCTGGAAGTGCTGCCTATTACCTGGCCGCACCAGTCGAAGTACAAGAAGATGATTACAGCCGCAGCAGCGGCACACGACGCCGGTGGATCGGGCGCGAAGGAGAAGGCACATGCCTGAACAACTTAGTATGGACGACATCCTGAAGGACGATCTCCCGCCGCCGGAGAAACCCGAGGCACCTGCACCGGAGCCGAAGGCTGCACCGGAGAAGCCCTCAGCAGTGGAGAAACCAGAGGCCGAACAGGAAGCCAAGCCAGAGCGCGTGCAGTCCCGCCGCAAGGCATGGGAAGAAAAGGAAATGGATGCGCGTGGCCTGAAGCGCGATCCAGAGACGGGGATGTTCGTGTCGAAGGACGCCCCTGCAGAAGCCAAACCGGCAGAGCCAGAGAAACCTGCTGCTACTGAACCGGCAAAGCCTGCTGCACAGCCGCAAGAAATGACAGACAAGGAACGGGCGTTCCAGCGGGCCATGCTGGAGGAGCGCGGCAAGCGTCAGGAGATCGAGCGTCGTCTGGCGGCGATCGAAGCCGCAAAGGGGCCTGCTGCCGCTACGGAGGCAGCCAAGACGTTCTGGGACGACCCTGAAGGCGCTCTCGCCAAGCATCAGGAGGAATCTCGCCGAGAGTCGATCAACACCCGCTTGCAGATGGCCGAGATGTTCGCTCGTAAGTCTCATACAGACTTCGACGAGAAGATAGAAGTGTTCGGCCAGATCATCCAGCAAACACCGGGGCTGCGGGAGCAGTGGCTCGCGGCCTCAGACCCTGCAGAGTTCGCCTACAACGTCGGCAAGAACCACCTTGAGTTCCAGCAGGTAGGCAGTATCGATGCCATGCGCGAAAAGATCGCCAAGGAAACAGAGGCCAGCGTCAGGGCGCAGATCGAGGCAGAGTTGAAAGCAAAGGCCGACGCGCTTGCCAAGGAACGAGCCGCCCTGCCGCCATCGCTTTCGGAGGCACGTTCTACCGGGTCATGGAACAGACCGGTGTGGAACGGGCCGACGCCTATAGATGACATCCTGAAAGGGTGATTTGACATTTGGAATCGGAAAGGTTACAAGGCACTCCAAACAACAATAGTTGTCCCCGTCGCCGGGGGTTGAGAAGCATCGGGCGCCTGTAGGGCCGTACCACGCAGCGAGCGCAACGCCGCTGCACTGCCGCCAAGTGAAGGGCGAGTTTCACCGTCGCCGGGAATGCGGGCGAGACGTGAACCCCTTTCAACTTGGAGGCCACCATGGCTCAGACCTTCGCAGTAGCTGGTCTCACCCCGCAACTATGGGACGATCAGTTTTTCCGCGATTACGTCCGCCAAAGCCGCTACCGCAGGTACATGGGTACTTCGGCGATGGACATGATCCAGGTCAACGAGCAGTTGACCAAGAAGCGCGGCGACACGATCACATTCGCACTGGTGAACGAACTCACTGGCGCAGGCGTGACTGGCAACAGTACCCTGAAGGGCAACGAAGAACGGCTCAACTCACGCTCGCACGCCTTAACCGTTGACGTTCTGCGTCATGCGGTAGCGGTGGACGACTGGGATGTGCAGAAGTCAGCAATCGACCTTCGTAACGCGTCTCGCGTGCAATTGCAGGAGTGGTCGCGCAAGACGCTGCGTGATTCCATCACGAACGCTCTCGGCCAGATCGACGGCGTGAACTTCACGTCCTCGACCGTGGCACAGCGCAATACGTGGGTGGCGAACAACGAAGACCGTGTGCTGTTCGGCGACAACACAGGCAACTTCAACGCTACCTTCGCAACGGCCACATTCGCCGTGAGCGCGGGTGAAACGCTGACGCCGAACATCCTGTCGCTGATGAAGCGTCAGGCCCAGAAAGCCTCTCCAAAGGTCAGGCCGATTTCCGTCAAGGAAGTCGATCAGGAGTGGTACGTGTGCTTCATCGGGCCAAACGCCTGGCGCGACCTCACGGAAGATAACCCGACCACCAATGCTCTTACGCTCGCTAACCGCGACGCTCGGGTGCGTGGTGTTGATAACCCGCTCTTTACCGGCGACTCGCTGGTATGGGACGGGATGATCCTGCGGGAGATTCCAGAGATTGCGCAGCTTGAGGCTTCGCTGAGTTCTACCGGCGTCAGGCTGGAGCCAGTGTATCTGTGCGGGGCTCAGGCAGTCGGCCTTGCATGGGCGCAACGGACCAAGAGCACGACGGACACCGACGACTACGAGTTCCTGCATGGCGTTGGCGTTCAGGAAATCCGGCGCATCGAGAAACTTCGGTTTGGCACGGCAGCGGGAGCAGATACCACTACCCCGAAGGATCACGGAATTTTCACCGGTTTCATTTCCGCGCCGTCCGACTAAGGAGACCTGAACATGGCCACGAGAACTACTGCTGCAACGGACGCCGGCTCTCCGTTTCCCGGTCTGCGCGTCGGGCTGGTACAAGCCACTGGGACATACTCATATGGGGCCGCTTTATCGGCCTCGGCTGGGGACGTGATCCAGATGGTGAATGTGCCACAGGGCGCACAGGTGGTGTACTTGGCGGTATCCGGCGGGTCTGGCGATGCGCTGGCGGCCGTTGGCGATGGGGTAGATCCAGACCGTTACATCGCGTTTGCCACGATGTCCTCGGCATCCTCGGTGGTGAGAACCATCACCCTGCATGCCTCGAACGTGCCGTATGTCTACTCGACGGACGACACGATCGACATCTCCATCTCGACTGTATCGGTCGCAACGATCACGGGTGGATTCCACTTGACGGCCATCTTCGCAATGAATGCCTGAGCTTGAACTAAGAAAGGAGGTAAAGGCGTGCCGCACAAATCAAAGCGCAAACAGTATCCCGGAAAACCTGGTCACCCGAAGAAATAAGAGGGAAAGGCCAGCGTGAACGCGCAAGACGGCGCCGACCTTAAAGATGTCGGCGCCTCCATTTTGGAAGCCGCGAATGCCGCGCATCTGGCAGGTAACTTCGCGGAAGCTGAAAAGCATTACGACGCCTTGCTCACCCAGAACCCAGATAACGCCGGGTTGCTAGCGACGGTGGGCACGATGTTTCTGCAGTCACAACGCTACGGCCTTGCTATTGCGCTACTGCACAGAGCGGTGGAACTGAAACCGCAGAGCGACGTGTTTTGCAACCTCGGGATCGCCTACAAGTACACGGGCCAGTATCCGAAGGCGCATGAGGCATTCCGCAAGGCGTGCGATCACAATCCTACGGCGCAGTCATTCGCCAACTACTCGGCGCTGTTCATCAACAACGGCACGCCGGAGAAGGGCTTGGAGATCGCGCGCAAGGCCCTGAAGCTGGACAAGCAAAACGCGATGGCGCACTGGCACATGTCGATGTGCTACCTGGAGCAGGGGCAATGGAAAGAAGGCTGGGAGGAAAACGAGTGTGGCTTCGACGCGAAAATGCGAATCCGTCGCAACATAGACGGCAAGCCGTACTGGGACGGCACCGAAGGCAAGACCATCGCGGTCTACGGCGAGCAGGGACTTGGCGACGAGATCATGTTCGCGTCCATGCTCCCCGACCTGATGGCGAAGAACAACGTCATTCTGGAGTGCCATCCTAGGCTGAAGACGCTATTCGAGAAGGCGTTTCCCGGCATCCCGATCTACGGCACCAGGGACCAGCCTGAAATCACTTGGCACAACGGTCATGAGATCGACTACAGCGTGTCGATTGGTTCGCTCGGCAAGTGGTACAGGCGCTCACGCGAATCGTTCCCCGGCACGCCATACCTGAAGGCTGATCCGCTGCCGCGCGGCGACAAGTTCCGCATAGGCATCTCGTGGACCGGCGGCATGAAGCAGGGGCGGATCAGGACGCGCTCCATACCGCTGGCGTGGTGGAGGCCCATTCTAGACATGCCGAACGTGGAGTTTGTGTCTCTGCAGTACACGGACGCGGACGCGGAGATCGATGCTGCGAACAGCAACGGCTACGACATCAAGAAGGTCCCTGAAGCAAAGGCTCATGACTACTACGAGACGGCGCGGCTGGTTGCATCGTGTGATCTGGTCATTTCGTGCTGCACGTCGGTCGTGCACCTTGCCGGCGCGCTAGGCGTGCCGTGCTGGACGATGGTTCCGAATAAACCAGCGTGGCGGTACGGTGTATCCGGTGGCATGTCGTGGTATCGAAGCGTGAGGCTCTACCGCCAGCCGCAGGGTGATACAAGCGCATGGAGGCTAGTCATAGAGCGCGTGGCCTTCGATTTGTCCGAACACCTTGGCGCCCGCCAGCAGAGGGTCGCGTGATTACAGACAGAATCGACGCGGTGACGAGGATTCCGGTCTCGCACATGCGCGTAGACCCGCCAGCACCGCGTTCCGTGAAGATCGAGTTGACGGCGAATTGCAACTATCGCTGCTCGTTCTGCGTAAAGTCTCTGCGGCCAGATAACGGAGAAATGGACCGTGCATTGTTCTCCAGAATCATCCGAGATTGCCGGGATGCCGGAGTCGAGGAACTGGGCGTGTTCTACATCGGTGAATCGTTTACCTGCAAGTGGCTGCCAGAGGCGATTGCAGAGGCTAAGGCGGTAGGCTTTCCATATGTGTTCCTGACCACGAACGGCAGCGTGGCAACCGGGTCGAAGGTCGAGGCTTGCATGCGTGCTGGCCTAGATTCGCTGAAATTCTCCATTAACTTCGCTGATGACGAGCAGTTTGTGAACGTCGCTCGCGTGAAGTCTGCCCTCTACCACAAGGCGCTGCATAACCTGAAGGAAGCCCGCAGGATCAGGGACGAAGGCGGCTACAAGTGCGGCATCTACGCTTCCTCAATCGCCTTCGACGGCGACCAGGGCGAGAAGATGAAGGCGCTAATCGAGGAGCGCGTTAAACCACTCGTGGACGAGTTCTACTGGCTCCCGCTCTTTGACATGGGTGGTGCATCTACGGCTGCTGGCAAGGTGCCCACGGCTGGTAATCCAGGCAGGCTCGGCGCGATGCGCGATCCTCTGCCATGCTGGGCAGTGGCAACCGAGGGGCATGTGACCAAGGACGGCCTGCTCGCCGCGTGTTGCTTCGGAACCGGCATTGATGGCGGGCTAATCATGGCAGACCTGAAGAAAGTATCGTTTATGGACGGCTGGCATTCTGAGCCGTTCAAGAAATTGCGGGCCGCGCATCTTGCAAAGGATGTGCGCAGAACCGCTTGCGAGGAGTGCATCGCATGATCCGCTGTTTCCTCGGCTTTGATCCGAACGAGACGGTCGCCTATCACGTTCTCGCGCACTCCATCATGCGTCACGCGAGCGTGCCTGTTTCTATTACTCCGTTGATGCTCAAGCAACTACCCATGACTAGGAAACGCGATCCAAACCAGTCAACGGAGTTTTCTTTTTCACGTTTCCTCGTTCCGTACCTGTGCGCTTACGAGGGCCAAGCAATCTTCATGGACTGCGACATGCTCTGCCGCTCAGACATCGCCACGATGCAAGGCACGTCTGGTGCTGCTGTCAGCGTAGTTCAGCACGACTACCAGCCTCGCCCAGAGGACAAGTTCCTAGGCCAGAAGCAGACCATCTACGGCAGAAAGAACTGGTCCAGCGTGATGCTATTCAACAATCCGCTGTGCCGTTCGCTGACGCCACAGTACGTGAACAAGGCGAGTGGCCTGGAATTGCATCAGTTCAAGTGGCTGGACGATGGCCAGATAGGCGTACTCGACAAAGGCTGGAACCATCTGGTGTCTGAATATCCTGAGAATCCACATGCGAAGCTCGTTCACTTCACTCGCGGCGGGCCTTGGTTCGCCAAGTTTCGCTTCTGCGAATACGCGCAGGACTGGCGCGACGAACTTAGCTTGATGCTCAACCGCAATTCCAAGGGCGAATACTCGCTACCGGATAAGGTGGCCGCATGACGACCGCGTTCTCGCTCACTCGCACGCAGATTGCCAATCGCGTACTCGCTAAGGTCACGAAGGTTACGAACGACCGATCTATGGCGAGCGTGGACGCCGAACTGGTCTACCAGGCCATCGACTTGCGCCTGAAAGAGATGAGCAAGATGGGCACGTTCTGGCGCAAGGTCACGGCGGTCCCGGTGTCATTCTCGCTAACGGCTGGAACTCTGTCGGCTTCGGCGGGCGCCGCAGACATCCTCTGGCCGGTAGTGATGACGTTTTCGGACGGGGACGACGATCTACCAATCGCCATCATCGGCAAGACAGAATACGCGGCGATCAATGACAAGGGCCGTCAGGGCACTCCCACGCAGGCGCTGTGGGAGAGCCCGACGAAGTTCATGTTCTACCCAGTACCGTCAGTGGACGGTACAGCAAAACTGCTCTACGAGAAGATCGCAGACGACACGTCAGCCGGTGCGGCGGTGGACATCGAAGTGTCGATGATCCGCCCGATGATCGACATCATCAAGTACGACGTGGCTGACGATTACGGCGTGGACGAAAGTATCCAGAGGCGCTGGCAAGCTGAAGCTCGTATGGCGGAGATAGACATCCGCAAGCTCGGCGCGCAGCGTATCTCGTTGACCGCCGTTGCCGTGGACGACTTCGACGGCCGTCCAGACGGCACGCGGCCCTCGGGCGGATACATTAACTCAGATTATGTGGAATAGGACATGAGTCTGACGCCAGCCGAATACCAGAAACGATACCGAGAGAGATATCCGGCAAAGGTCGCCGCATGTAAAGCTGCCTCGTATCGAGCCAATGCTGCTTATTACAAGGAAAAAAATAAAGCATGGGCAAAGAATAATCGCGAGGCGTGTAGAGACATACAGCGTCTGTATAGAGCACGCCGTGATCCATCTATGGCGAAGGCAGATTATTTGCGTAGCAAGGAGCGCGTTAAGAAATGGGTTTCTGCAAATAAGGAAAGAGCTAAGGCAATTCACAAAGCATGGCGCGGCAGGAATCCTGGAAAACAAATGGCCGTGGTACGCAGATATCAAGCGAAGAAATTAAACGCCACCACAAAATGGGCTAACCATGTCTTTATCGAGGAAGCCTATCGCTTGGCAGAATTGAGAACCAAATTGTGGTGTTCTTGGCTACCGCTGGCACGTTGACCATATCGTGCCGCTTATCAGCAACAAGGTGTGCGGCTTACATGTAGAACACAACTTGCAAGTCATACCAGCGGTTCAGAACATCAAAAAGGGAAACAGACACTGGCCTGACATGCCCTGAGCATCCTGATGCCATCCGCAAAGCCCATTCCTTTCATCGGCAAGCCCGGCCAGCGTGGAACCGGGACTGGCGACTCTCGCTATGTCAACGTGCTATTCGAGGTCGATGCAGACCCGGCGCCGGGGGCGTATCCGGTTGCGTGCCTTAAGCGCCCAGGGCTTGCGAACAGCACGCAACCGCCAGCAGGGGCAGCGACTGGGCGCGGCGTGTACGCATGGAGTGGCAGCGGAAATGTCTACAGCGTGTTCGCTGACAAGATTTTCTCAGGCACCACTGATCTCGGCGTAACCTTGGCTGCGTCCACTGGGCGTGTATGGTTCGCCGAGCGCCATGTCGATACCGGTACGCGGCACCTGATCGTTAGCGATGGTGCAGACAACTACAACATCACTACGGCAGACGGTATTACGCAGATTGATGCTACTGACGACGCTGATTATCCGGCAGCTAATCTTGGTCCGATTGTCGAGATGGACGGGTATCTGTTCCAAGCACAGTCGAACGGGAAGATTTGGAACACAGACCTTAACAGTGCTGTTGCTTGGACTGCAACCTCGTTCCTGACGGCTGATACTTTCGGCTCAGACCTGGAAGCTATCCATAGGCAGAAGGATCAAATCATCGCATTTGCGAAGAACAGAATTGAATTCTTCTTCAACAACGGCAATCCGACCGGCTCGCCGCTGCTGCGCATCGACCAGAACACTCTCGGCTTCGGCATCGCGGCTAAGAATAGCCTCGCCTTTGCCGGCGAGACGCTGTGCTTCGTGGGTGAGAACTCGGCCGATGGCGACGGCGGGCGAGCGGTCTACATCATCCAGTCGCTAGGCAAGGTACGCGACATCTCGCCGCCGCACTATAACCGCCTGCTCGCCGCCGAGGGCACCAGCATCTCATCCTGCACCGCTTGGATGGAGCGCGTGGCGGGCCAGCTCGTGTACGTCCTTAACCTGTCGTCAGCCGACCGGACGTTAGTCTACAGCGTGGACTCAGGATACTGGAAAGAATGGTCGAATGCGGCTGGCACTGGGCGGTTTCCGGGCATCGCCGCCACGTCTCTGAACGGCACGACCTATGTGCAGGACGCGGCCAACGGTCGAATCTACACGTTCCCGCCGACCACGTTTCAGGATAGCGGGACGAACTTTACGGTGACGCTGCAAACGGGGCGTTCTAACCACGGCTCTCCGGCGCGTAAGACTGAGCGTGCGCTTTCCATCGTCGGCGACACGACTACCGGGAACCTTGGCGTCGCCACGTCTGACGACGACTACACCACGTTTACCACGGCACGGACCATAGACATGTCGAAGCCGCTGAAACGCCTGACGCAGCTCGGCTCGTTCCATTCGCGCGCCCGTAGATTCACCTACACGGAGAACGCTGCTTTGCGGTTGCAGGCTTTTGTGCCAGAGTTGGATGTTGGGGCCAACTAAATGAGAGGCAC
>Ga0326597_10010072_pt1 | contig 12615 bp, 8 predicted proteins | sample RVTome_12_FD_203789 | JGI IMG/M metagenome (GOLD analysis project Ga0326597, IMG submission 203789) | Soil microbial communities from uranium-contaminated site in the Upper Colorado River Basin, Wyoming, United States - RVT100D185 | ecosystem: Environmental > Terrestrial > Soil > Contaminated >... | reverse complement strand
CGCGGGCAGATTATGAGTCCCGCGCCAGCTTCAGAGTGGAAATATTTTTTTGCGAAGCCCGATGTTTTATCTTTCCATCCGATTTGTTTGTCTTTTTGTCCGACCGGACACTGTCAAAAATGGGGTGTCAGAGTCGATTTCGATCTGAAATGCGAATCAATCCGGAAATCGAATCTGACCTATTTGTTGTCTTTTTATCTTTTCGTCCGAAAATTTATCCGCGTGTCCTGCGCGGCGACCAGCCCATGCAGCGCGAACCATCTTTTCGGATCCAGCCAGACTTTCGTTGCGCGGAATCCCGCGCGCCGCGCCAGCGCGCGAAAGCCCTCGATCGAATACTTGTACGAGTTCTCCGTGTGGATGGATTCGCCCGCCTCGAAGGCGAAGCGGTGCCGGCCAATGCGCACCGTCTGCCGCGCGAGCGAGACCAGGTGCATCTCGATGCGGCCGGGCGCGGCGTTGTAGAACGCGTAGTGGCGGAAGCGGCGCAGCCTGAAGTCGGCGCCGAGCTCGCGGTTGATGCGCGCGAGCAGGTTCAGGTTGAACGCCGCCGTCACGCCCTTCGCGTCGTTATAGGCAGCATGCAGCACATTGGCGTCCTTCTTCAGGTCCACGCCGACCAGCAGCGCGCCGCCGGCGCCCACCTGAGCGCGCGTCCTGCGCAGGAAAGCCCGCGCTTCCTGCGGCGTCAGGTTGCCGATGGTGGAGCCCGGGAAGTACACCACGCGCCGGCCGCGGCCCCGCAACACTGGGATGTTCAGCGAGCGCGAGAAATCGCCGTGCACCGGGCGCACATCGAGCCACGGGAAAGCGCGCCGCAGCCGCGCCCCGGCGTTGCGCAGGGCGTCCTCTGAAATATCCACGGGAACGTAAACCGAGGGCCGCAGAGTTTCGATCAGGAGCCGCGACTTGAGGCTCTCGCCGCTGCCGTACTCGATCAGGGCGCCGTGCTTGCGCGCGAACCGCGCGATCTCTCCGATATGCCCGCGGGTGAGCGCCAGTTCGGCGCGCGTCGGGTAGTACTCCTGCAGCCGACAGATCGCCTCGAACAGGCGGCTGCCGCGCGCGTCGTAGAAGTACTTGGGGGGCAGGGCCTTGCGCGCCAGCGAGAGCCCCGCGATGACGTCCTCGCGGAAGCGGTCCGCGGGGACCGACGAACCTAGCCGCGCGGTCCCTTGAGGGCGTTGGCTTCGAGCCACTTTCTGATGCGGTTGGCGTCGCCGACGCGCGACAGCCTGCCCCAGGAATCGAGCAGCACCATGATCACTTCGCGCGACGCCAGGCGCACGCGCATCACGAGGCAGCGGCCGGCCTCGCTGATGTAGCCGGTCTTCGACAGGCCGATGTCCCAGTGCGCGTTGCGCACCAGCCTGTTGGTGTTGCGGAAATCGAGCGCCCGGCCGAACGCGTGCACGGTGGCGCTTTCGCGGGTCGAATACTGCCGGATGAGCGGATATTCATGCGCGGCACGCACCAGCTGCGCGAGGTCCTGCGCGGTCGAAACGTTCGCCGAGGACAGGCCGGTCGGATCCGTGAATTGCGTGTCGTTCATGCCGAGTGAGCGCGCCTTGGCGTTCATCGCCGCGACGAAGGCCGCCGGGCCGCCCGGATAGGTGCGCGCCAGCGAAAACGCGGCGCGGTTCTCGGAAGCCATGAGCGCGAGGAGCAGCAATTCGTCGCGCGTGAGCACGGTGCCGGGCCGCAGGCGCGAGCGCGTGCCCTTCACCAGGTCGTAGTCCTCGTCGCTGATCGCCACGCGCTGCTCGAGGCTGACGCCGGCGTCCAGGATCACCATCGCGGTCATCAGCTTGGTGATCGAGGCGATCGGCAGCACCGCCGACTGGTTCTTGGCGATCAGCGTCTCGCCGCTGGCGGCGTCCTGCACCAGGGCGACCGCCGAGCGCAGGAACACTTCGTCGGAACGTGCGGGTGACTTCGGCGCGCCCTTCCTGTCGCCCGCCTGCGCGAAGCCGATGGACAGCGCCAGCGCTGCCGCCAGCGCGCCGAGGGCGACGATTTTTTCCAGGTGGTGCAGGCTTCTCTCCCCGTTCCGCATGCCCGTCGATCCTTGAAAACTGCGCGAGTGTAGCCGAATAAAAGGAAAAAACGCAAGTAAAAATAAAGGCCTAGGAAACTTAGTTAATACGAGTTCAAGCCGACTTTGCCTGCTCCAGCACGGCTTCGGCCTGCGCCGCCTGTTGCTGCAGCGCCCACATGCGGGCGTATTCGCCCTCCGCGGCGAGCAATTCCCGGTGCGTGCCGCGCTCGATGATCCGGCCGCGGCTCAGCACCAGGATCATGTCGGCGTCCATCACGGTGGACAGCCGGTGCGCGATCACCAGCGTGGTGCGGCCGACCGCGATGCGCTCCAGCTCGGCCTGGATCGCCTTCTCCGATCTGGAGTCGAGCGCCGAGGTGGCCTCGTCGAAGATCAGGATGCGCGGGTTCTTCAGCAGCGCGCGCGCGATCGCCACGCGCTGCTTCTCGCCCCCGGAGAGCTTGAGCCCCCGCTCGCCGACTTTCGACTCGTACTTCGCCGGCAAGGTCAGGATGAAGTCGTGGATGTGCGCGGCGCGCGCCGCTTCGATCACCTCCTCCTCGCCCGCCCCGGTGCGGCCGTAGTGGATGTTGTAGCGGATGGTGTCGTTGAACAGCACCGTGTCCTGCGGCACGATGCCGATGGCGGCGCGCAGGCTGGACTGTTTTACGTCCCTGATCTCCATGTTGTTGATCAGGATCCTTCCATCTGACACGTCGTAAAAACGGAACAGCAGGCGCGCGAGCGTCGATTTGCCCGAGCCCGAATGCCCGACGACCGCCACCCGCCGGCCGGCCGGGATGGTGAAGCTGACGTCATGGAGTATTTGTCTTTCCTTCTCATAAAAGAAATTCACATGTGAAAATTCAACCGCGGCCGGCCCCGGCGGCACGTCGGGCGCCCCGGGCCGGTCGTCCACTTCGCGGTTCTCGCCGAGCAGGCGGAACATCTTGTCCATGTCCAGCAGCGACTGCTTGATCTCGCGGTACACCATGCCGAGGAAATTGAGCGGGATGTAGAGCTGGATCAGCAGCGCGTTGACCAGCACCAGGTCGCCGAGGGTGAGCGCGCCCGTGGTCACGCCCTCGGCGGCGAGGAACATGAGCGCGGTCACGGCGGCCGCGATCACCAGGCTCTGGCCGATGTTGAGCAGCCCGAGCGAGGACTCGAAGCGCACCGCCGCGTCCTCGTACTTGCGCAGGTTCCGGTCGTAGCGCCGCGCCTCGAACTCCTCGTTGCCGAAATACTTCACGGTCTCGTAGTTGAGCAGGCTGTCGATGGCGCGCGTGTTGGCGCGCGAGTCGAGGTCGTTGGCGCGGCGCCGGATCTCGATGCGCCACTCGGTGACCGTGATCGTGAAGCCGATGTACACCACCACCGCGCCGAACGTGACCGCGGCGAAGCGCCAGTCGAAGCGCCCGAGCAGCACGGCCGCGACCAGGGTGAACTCGAGAATGACCGGAATGATCGAAAACAGCAGATAGGACAACAGGCTCGAGATCCCCCGCGTGCCGCGCTCGATGTCGCGCGTCATGCCGCCGGTCTGGCGATCGAGGTGGAAGCGCAGCGACAGGCCGTGCAGGTGGCGGAACACGTTCAGCGCGACGCGCCGGATCGCGTGCTGCGTGACGCGCACGAAGACCACGTCGCGCAGTTCGCCGAACAGCGTGGTCGAAAAGCGCAGGATGCCGTAGGCCGCGAGCAGGGCCACCGGGATCACGGCCGCCGCGACCTTGAGGTCGAGGCCCGAATTGAGCCCGTCCACGATCTCCTTCATGACCAGCGGCACGCTGACGTTGGCCAGCTTCGCCGCCGTCAGCAGCGTGAGCGCGAGCAGCACGCGCCAGCGGAAATCCCACAGGTACGGCAGCAGCACCGCGACCGAGCGCCATTCGTTGCCGTGCGGCGCCCGCGCGGGCGCTGCGCTGTGGTGAGCGTGGGCTGACATGGGGAGCAGGATTCTAACCGCCGCCGGACCGGCGCCGGTCGTCCCGCTCTTGCGGCACGCCCAGCAGCGGGCACCGCGCGCAAGGCCGCAGCTTGAGCCTGCAATGCAGGCGCGCGCAGCCCACCTCCCGCCCCGCCAGGGCGAGCGCGATCCGGTCCAGATGCTGGATGAACCGCCCCTTCACCAGCACCACGTCTGCGTCGGCCAGGTCCGCCCGCAGTTGCGCCGTCGCGTCGGCGACATCCTCCGCCACGCTCATCCGGTCCGGCGCCATGCCGCCGCGCCGCGCGCCACGGCTGTAGAGGCTCGAATTTCCGCGCATGAAGATCACCCGTTGGGCAACCTGACCGATGCGCTCGCCCACGCGAAGGTAGGCTGCTCTGTGCTCGGCCGTGCTTCCAGGCGGCTCGGTGAGATCGCCCATCACGACCCAGCGCCGGCGGGCCGGGATTTCGGCCAGCAGGTCCAGGGCGGCGTGCACGGTTTCCACGCCCGACTTGTATTCGTCGCACAGCATCACGGCGCCGTTGGCCAGCGTGACCGGTTCCAGCCGCGAATTGGCCGGCGCCACCGCCGCCAGGCGATCGCGCGCGTCTTCCAGCGCGAGGTCCAGGGCCTGCGCGGTCGCGAGCGCGGCGAGCGCAGGATAGACCATCGTGCGCCCGAAGAAGCGCGTGCGCACCTCCAGATTCCGCCCCCCCGGGGCGCGCGTGAAAGCGGGTTCCCCGCGGCCAGTCCAATTGCGCATCGCTCGCCCGCACGGCGTTGGCGGCATCGAACCCGTAGGTGATCGTGCGAGCCTGCGTCTGCGTGGCCATCCAGCGCGTGTTGGGGTCGTCGCCGTTGACCAGCAGCAGGCCGTCGGGACGCAACGCGCGCACCATGATCGCCTTTTCCTCGCGGGTCACGGTCAGCGTGCCGAAGGCGGTGATGTGGTCGCTCGCCACCGACGTCGCCACCACCACGTCGGGCCGCAGCACCCGCGCATACTCGACCATCTCCCCCAGGCGGCCCAGGCCCACCTCGATCACGGCCAGGCGGCGCCACGGCCGCAAGGCGAGTACCCAGAGCCCCACGAAGGCACGCGTGTTGAACCGCTCCGGGCGGTCTGCCCCCAGCGCAGCGCCAAGCATCCGCCGCGTGGTCGTCTTGCCCAGCGAGCCGATCACCACGACCACCCGCACGCGGCGCGCCAGCGTGCGCCGGTACAGCCAGGCGCAGCGCGCCGCCCACGGCCAGAGCACGTCGTTCAGATACCAGTACTCGCGCTGGCGCCCCTCCCAGGTGCGGTACTGCCACAGGTGCGCGAAGAACCCCAAGCCGCGCCGCCGGCTACCTGCGGCGCAGCCAGTCCGCCACGGCCCGCAGCGGCGCGGTCGCGCGCCAGAACGGCGAGCCCTGGATCGCGGCCAACTGCGCCTTCAACTCGGCATTCCGCGCTTGCGCCCCCTCCGCGAACCCGCCTTCGGGCAGGCGCGAGGGCGGGCGCATCCGGTAGGCGGTGTGCCGCGATGTCGCGCCGACGCGCTCGACCACCATGGGCCGGCGGGTGGCTCCAATCGGGTGATCCGTGATGAAGTAAAAGCCCTCCTCGCCGAACCAGCGCAGGATCTGCAGGTCCATAAGCTGGAGGCGCCCCCGTCCGCGCAAATCCGGGCGAATCACGGTGCCGTAGCGCAGGTTCCCCTCCAGCGGCTGGCCGCAATCGGGCGCAAAATCGTCCGGCCCCTCCACCGAAAACCGTCGCCGGCGCAGGCCCAACCCGCCCACGAGCTGCCCGTCCTCGATCATGGCGAACAGCCCGAAGCGCGGGTCCGGCCCGGCCTCGCCCACGCGTGGGTCGTCCCCGCCCGGCAGGGGGCGCGGGGTCACGCCGGCCTCCCGTCGCCAGCCGTTGATCGTCTCGTTCTCCTCCGCTGTCGCGTGACGCAGCATCAGCAGCGGCTGGCGCCGCATCAGCAGCGCAAGCCCCGGCGCGAGCGGCAGCGTGAAGCTCTGGAAATCCTGGGCACCCAGCGCGAACAGTTCAACCGCGGCGGCCACGCCGGTCCACTGAGAACAGGCCGCATCGTGCGCCAGGATCATCCCGCCCGGCGCCAGGCAGGCCGCGGCATTGGCAAGGTCGCGCCGCGCCTGCTTCAGGCTGTGCTCACCGTCGATCAGGATCAGGCCGAATTGCCGACCGGCGGCCCGGTATTCGCCGAAAACCTCGTCGGACAACGCCCGCCGGTAGCGTACGTTGGTCAGCCCCAGATGCCGCCGGAAATGCTCCGCGGCCTGCTCCCCGGACACCCAGAACCCGTCCGCGCTGTCGGATGCCCGGCCATCCACCTCCCAAGTCGTCAGCCCGGGATCGACCAGCGTCACGCGTGCCGAGGGACGCGGCGCCAGACCCAGCGCAAACGCCGCCGCGGAGAATCCGTGCCCCGATCCGATCACCAGCACCTCGTCGGCCTCCAGCACCTGGGCCAGGGCGAGGTACAGCATGCCGAATCCCATGGTGCCGAAATTCTCGCGCTGCGAACCGCGACCGCGGGCCGGGTCGTAGTCGCGGAATGCGCCCTGCGAAAACTCACGCACCAGCAACTCGAGCAGCTGCGGCTCGGGAATTCGCGGCGTTATCCGCGCGCCGGCGGCGTCGGCCTGATTCATGCAGCAATACTACAGGTCGGGCGCCACGGACGTGGTCACGCGGCTATTCAGCCCGTACTGCGCGAGCAACACCACCACGGCCACAACGCCCAGCACAATAAACACAAGGTAGTAGGCAAGCAGGTAATTCGTGAGCGCATCCAACCTGCCCGTCACGAATCCGTTGGGGACAAAGGCGTCCGCGGGCACGCTTGCAACCGACGCCGGTGCCAGGGGGCGGCGGATATTGCCTGGCAGGATCGACCTGACCGTAGGCGACGCCAGTATTGACGCCAATCGTTCGGCGCTGGGATGGGGTATGTGCAGACGGAGTTTGTCTTTCAGATGAGCGATCTCATCCGTGGCCAGGTAAGTCCGCGTGTTGATTTCCTGCGCAAGCCCGGTATCGCGCTTCGCGGCAAGCTCAGCCGGCAGGTGATTGCGGGCATGCAACCCCAAGGAAATGAATATCGCGATTACCCAGAGAATCCCGACGTCGATTGACCAGCGATATCGTTTGCCGATATTTCCGCGAACGATGGCCATCAAACATGCGAAATTGATCAGGATGCCGAACGCGAACAAATCCAGATAGCGCGAGCTGAGGTTGCCGACGGCCCGGCCATAGGCAATGCTGACGGCCTGCCCAAGCGCCCAGATGACGAGCGCCAGCAAATACCAATTCCGGTCATTTGCCGGCGGCCGTTTCCAAAGTATTGCGCCGGCAAACACCAGGGCCGGCAGGTTCCGGATAACGGCCGCAAACACGCTTGACGCGGCCGGCCACGCCAGAGCAGCCGTCAATACATCGAGAAACTGTGCGAACGAAGCGGCTCTTAGTGAAGCGTGGCCCGCGATAGTCGGGGTCAACGCCAACCCGAGCATGAATAATCCGGCAAGAATTGCCACCGCGAGCAGCTGCTTGTTGGTTTTGCGCAATCCCAGCACGTAAAATCCGGCGCCGACGAGAGCTGCGGCAGCCAGGGCCAGGATGCCGGATGCCAGGGAAAGAAACGCGAACATCGCGCAAGCCACCCCGCCCCACCAGCGTACCGAAAGTGGATTCCGGGTTACCGTGAGCCACAAGGCCGGAATGCTGAACAGCAGTAGAAAATAAAACTGCGCCTGAAATCCTGCCAGTGTGTTCTCCCAGGCGTAGGGAACCCCGAACAGAGCCAGTGAAAAGATCAACAATGCCGGCAAATGCCTGCGCCCGATAACGCGCGCCAGCAACGCGATGCCGAACCCGAGTGCAGCGACGTGCAAGGCTGCGTTAACCGCCATCTGGAGAAGCGGGTTCCAGATCCCATTGGCAGCCAGAAGCACAAGTGCGAGCAGGCGCGTCGTGAGAATGCGGTGCTCGTTGTGCGGGGCGACCAGGTCAGACCAGCCAAGCGTGCCTTCAAGCACGGGCTTATACAAATTTGCCGCTTCCGCATCCCACTGATCCCAGAATGGCGTCGCGTTGCCATAGGTGGCAATCAGCCACAATTTGATTCCAAAAAGCAGGGCCGCAAAGGCGCCGAATTCCAGGCATGGCACCCAGCAGCTTTCAACGATAGGGCGCGGAGGCTGATTGCCTTCCATGCGGCTTCTTTCTTCAGCTCTGCGTTTACCGCCGCCGGCAAGGGGCGGCTTCTTGTCCGGTAACTTCGCACTATAGTCGAGCAGCGCGACACAGACAGCCAGTCAATCCGAAGGCTTGACGCCAAGGGCACCGGCGCTTAACATTCAAACGCTCGTTTGAATCTGGAATACCTGCTTTCAGGACTTCTTCCCATGAACCTGCGTTCAGTCAAACCGCCGCACGAAACCCGCACCCGCATCCTCGACGCCGCCGAAGAGCTGTTCATGCAGCACGGCTTCGAAGGCACCTCGATGCGCCAGCTCACCGCCAGGGCCGAAGCCAATCTCGCCGCCGTGAACTACCACTTCGGCTCGAAGGACGCGCTCATCGAGGCGGTGTTCCGGCGCCGGCTCGATCCGATGAACACGGCCCGCATCGCGGCGCTGGACCAGCTGGAGAAGGACGCCGCCGGCATCCTGTCCCCCGAGGCGATCATCCGCGCCTTCGTCGGCGCGAGCCTGCGCATGATCGAGGATTCGAAGAGCGGCGGCCGCAACTTCATCCGCCTGCTCGGGCGCACCTATACCGATCCGCAGAAGCACATCCGCTCGCTGATCGGGCAGCTCTACGCCCCCGCCATGGAGCGCTTCAAGAACGCCTTCGAGCGCGCGCTGCCGCAGATGCCGCGCGACGAGCTGGTCTGGCGCATCCATTTCATGTTCGGCACGCTCGCCTACACGCTCGCGGCGACCGACACGGTGCAGCTGATCGCCGGCTGCAAGCCCGAAGACCGCTATGACGCGCGCCTGCTGGAAGCGCGCCTGACCGCGTTCCTCGCGGCGGGCCTGCTCGCGCCGCTGCACGGCGCCGCCGGCGTGAAGAAAGCCGCCTGAATTTCTTGCCGGATTAGGGGGAGGTTCCAATGCTGGAAATCGCCGTCTTTGCCGTCGCCACCGTGTTCGTCCTGGTGCTGCTCGCGTACTTCCAGGCACCGATACTCGTCTGGACCCTTGCCGCCGGCGTGCTGCTCGCCACCTGGGCGGCGGCGCTGCAGTTCTCGGGGCAGACCAACGCGGTCCTGTTTTTCGTTTTCATCCTGATCGCGCCGGTGCTGAGCGTGCCGGCGCTGCGCCGGCGCCTGGTCAGCGACCACGTGCTGGCGGTCTTCCGCCGCATCCTGCCGGACATGTCGCAGACCGAGAAAGAGGCGATCGACGCGGGCACCGTGTGGTGGGACGCGGACCTTTTCTCCGGCAAGCCGGACTGGAACAAGATGCTCGCGATCCCGGCGCCGCAGCTCTCCGCGGAGGAGCAGGCCTTCCTCGACGGCCCCTGCGAGGACGTCTGCGCCATGACCAACGACTGGGAGGTCACGCACGAGCGCCAGGACCTGCCGCCCCGCGTATGGCAGTACCTCAAGGACAAGGGCTTCTTCGGCATGATCATCCCGAAGAAGTACGGCGGCCTCGGCTTCTCGGCGCTGGGCCACTCGGCGGTGGTCCTGAAGCTCTCGACGCGCTCCAACGCGCTCGGCGTGAGCGTGATGGTGCCGAATTCGCTCGGACCCGCCGAACTGCTGCTGCATTACGGCACCGACGCGCAGAAGGACCACTACCTGCCGCGCCTCGCCAAGGGCCTCGAAATCCCGTGCTTCGCGCTGACCAGCCCGGAGGCGGGCTCGGATGCGGCGGCAATCCCCGACTACGGCATCGTTTGCAAGGGCATGGTCCAGGGCAGGGAAGTGCTCGGCATGCGCGTCACCTGGGACAAGCGCTACATCACGCTCGGGCCCGTAGCGACGCTGCTGGGCCTTGCTTTTCGTCTTTACGATCCAGAGCATCTGCTCGGTGAGAAAGCGGATCTCGGCATCACCTGCGCTCTGGTTCCGACCAACCACCCGGGCGTGAACATCGGGCGGCGCCACCTGCCGCTGAACGCGGCGTTCCAGAACGGCCCGAACTCCGGCAGGGACGTGTTCATGCCGATCGACTGGATCATCGGCGGCAAGGACTACGCCGGCAAGGGCTGGATGATGCTGATGGGCTGCCTCGCCGCGGGCCGCTCGATCTCGCTGCCGACCTCGTCCGCGGGCGGCGCGAAGGCGCTCGCGCGGGTCACCGGTGCCTATGCGCGCGTGCGCAGCCAGTTCAAGACGCCGATCGGCAAGCTGGAGGGCGTCGAGGAGGCGCTCGGCCGCATCGCCGCCAACTGCTACATGATGGACGCGGTGCGCGTGATGACGGCGGGCGCCGTGGATCTCGGCGAGAAGCCCGCCGTGATCTCCGCCATCGCCAAGTACCACATGACCGAACGCGCGCGCCTGTGCGTCAACGACGCCATGGACATCCACGGCGGCAAGGGCATCTGCCTGGGGCCGAACAACTGGGTCGGGCGCGGCTACCAGGTGATGCCGGTCGGGATCACGGTCGAAGGCGCGAACATCCTCACGCGCACGCTGATCATCTTCGGCCAGGGCGCGATCCGCTGCCACCCCTACGTGCTGCGCGAGATGCGCGCCGCGAAGGAGATGACGGGGGCCGCAGCCTCGGTCGAATTCGACGACGCGTTCACTTCGCATATCGGCCACACCCTTTCCAACGGCGTGCGCGCCTTCGTGCACGGCATCACGAGTTCCCGCCTCGGCCAGGTGCCGCGCGGCGGCGCGCCCGAGACGCGGCACTACTACCGCTTCACCTCGCGCCTCGCGGCCGCGTTCGCGTTCCTCGCCGACGTGTCGATGCTGGCGATGGGCGGCGCGCTCAAGCGCAAGGAGAAGATCTCGGGCCGCCTGGGCGACGTGCTGTCGATGCTGTACCTGGTGTCGGCGACGCTCAAGCACTACGAGGACCAGGGGCGCAACAAGGAGGACCTGCCGCTGATCCGCTGGGTGGTGCGCGACCTGCTCTACCACGCGCAGGAAGCGATCGACCAGATCCTGTCCAACTTCCCGGTCAAGTCGGTCGCGACGCTGCTGCGCTGGACGATCTTCCCGCTCGGCATGTCGTTCCGGCCGCCGCTCGATTCGCGCAACCGCGAGTGCGCGAAGATCGTGCTGGAACCGGGCGCCGCGCGCGACCGCCTCACCGGCGGCGTTTACGTGCCGAAGAACGAAAGCGACCCGACCGGCGTGCTCGAAGCGGCGTTCCTCGCCGCCATCGCCTGCGAGCCGATCGACGAGAAGCTGCGCAAGGCGGTGAAGAAAGGGAAGATCGTTCCCGGGCCCGGAGTGGATTCAGGGCTTTTGGCAAAGGAAAATCAGATTATTTCGGCCGAGGAATACTCCCTCTGGCAGCGCAAGGAGACGCTGCGCCGGAACGTGATCAAGGTCGACGACTTCCCGCAGGATTTCGGCCGCGCCGAAATCGCCTCGACACTGGCGCAAGAAAAGACTCCCACCGCGAAGGCGGCCTGACATGTACGCAAAATCCGTTTACGTGGTCGACGGCGCACGCACGCCCTTCCTCAAGTCGAAGAACCGCCCGGGGGTGTTCTCGGCGGGCGACCTCGCCACCCAGGCGGGCCGCACCCTGCTCGCGCGCCAGAAATTCGCGCCACAGGACCTCGACGAAGTGATCCTCGGCTGCGCCGCGCCCTCGGTGGACGAAGTCAACATCGGGCGGGTGGCCGCGCTGCGCCTGGGCTGCGGCCACAAGGTTCCCGGCTGGACGGTGATGCGCAACTGCGCCTCGGGCATGCAGGCGCTCGACTCGGGCATCAACAACATCCTCGCCGGGCGCTCCAACCTCGTGCTCGCCGGCGGCGTGGACGCGCTGTCGCGCGCGCCGCTCCTTTATAACGACAAAATGGTGAATTGGTTTTCCGACTTTGCCACAAAAAGAAGTTCTGGAGAAAAGGCAAATCAATTTCTGAAACTTCCTTTCGCCTCCCTGCTCGCCCCGGTAATCGGCATCATGAAGGGGCTTACCGACCCGATGGTCGGTCTCCTCATGGGCCAGACCGCGGAGAACCTCGCGCACCGCTTCGGCATCACGCGCGAGCAGATGGATGCTTTTTCCGTTGAATCTCATAAAAGAGCATGCGCAGCCCAGGATGCCGGCCATCTCGCCGCGGGAGGCGGCGAAGTGGAGGCGCTCTACGACGCGAGGGGCAACGCCTACACGCTCGACGACGGCGTGCGGCGCGATTCGTCGGTGGAGAATCTCGCCAAGCTCAAGCCGTTCTTCGACCGCAAGTACGGCAACGTCACGCCCGGCAACAGCTCGCAGATCACCGACGGCGGCGCCTGGCTCATTCTGGCTTCCGAGGAGGCCCTGAAAAAACATGACATGAAACCCATCGGGCGCATCCTCGACTCGCAATGGGCGGGGCTGGACCCGGCGCAGATGGGCCTGGGGCCCGTGCACGCCGCGACGCCGATCCTCAAGCGCCACGGCCTCGGGCTCGACGGCGTCGATTACTGGGAGATCAACG
>Ga0326597_10010071_pt1 | contig 12616 bp, 11 predicted proteins | sample RVTome_12_FD_203789 | JGI IMG/M metagenome (GOLD analysis project Ga0326597, IMG submission 203789) | Soil microbial communities from uranium-contaminated site in the Upper Colorado River Basin, Wyoming, United States - RVT100D185 | ecosystem: Environmental > Terrestrial > Soil > Contaminated >... | reverse complement strand
CGTGCTGGAACTCCTGCGCGTCCGAGGCGTATTCGCCCTGCCACTCCTCGGCCACGTGGCCGACGGCGGCCATGCGGGCGTCGACCCAGGATTCCAACCGGTGCGTGATCTGGCCGGCGATCAACTCGATCTCACGCCGGAGGCTCTGTTCCTCGCCGCGCACGATTCGCAACCAGAAACCGCACACCACCGCCGCGAGCACGACGAACACGGTCGCGCTCAGCAACAGGGAGCGATCCAGGAACCCGAAGGTGCGAGAATTCCCAACCGGGGATGTCATGCCAGAACCTCTGCGCAAGAGGGTACTCGGAATGTCCCGCGCGGAAGAGGAGATTCGATCTCAGCGTCGCAGTCCAACGCGGACCCAGCGCACCAGACCGTAGATTTCTTTTTCGACATCCAATGGCGTGATCACCGCCTCCACCATGAGACCGGCCTGGATCAACTCATTGCCGGCCAGCTCCGCGCCGGAATTCAGGAGCGTCAGATCCGAGTCCATATCGTCGTCCAGATCGACCTTCCACTGATTCGGCCGGCCCTTGGGGACGCTGCCGGCGGCACTCAGGATGATGCCGGCCACGGTGATCGTCTGATCCTGGGACTGTGGAGCAGGTGGGGACGATTTTGCGATGCGGGCTCCCAACGGAACGCAGGGGAGCAGCAACAGTGCAATGAAGGTGATGGGACGATAGTTCATGTCGGGATGTTCCTCGATTCGAAGCCTGGTGGGAGATGGACGTCACCCGCTGATGATGCGTGACAGTTCCGGATTGCGTTCCCGGAGCGGCCGCGAGCGAGCCGGCAGCTTGTGGATCGAATGCGGATAGACCACTTCCTGCCGGACCTTGCGGACATAATAATGCGGTTGGTCGATGATACGGGGCACGGTCCAGGTGGAACGATCCTCCGGGTTGTAGTAGACCCCCGCGACGCGCACTCCGTCCATGTTCAGGTTGCGCCGCAAGGCCTCCTTCAGCTTGATCAGGACGTCATTGATCACCTGGCCGCTGCGAAAGGTGGTGTCCACGATGAGGACGTTGTGCCGCTTGGTGATGCGTTCGGCGAGGTATTGTGCGCCGATGATCTGGGAGCGGTAGCTGGTCCGGGTGCTGGCCGTGGTCAGGCTGAAGTGGTCCGGGACGGTGCCGCCCGGGCGCTTGCTTGCCGCCACCTTGAGGACCTCATGCACCGGCAGGCCGCAGCTGATGCCGCCCGGCCAGAGCGCCACCAGGAAATCCGGCCGGTACGCCTCGTCCCGGGCGATCATCAGTCCTAGCCGGATCGAATCGAGCAGCAGCTCCCGGGCCGTCAGGACGATCTGTTCCTCGTCGCTCTCGAGGTCTTCCGGAACCGCTTCCGCCTCGCCGCGCAAGAGCTTCCAGATCTCCTCGTCCTTCTCCCGGATCAAACGGTCCTCGGGATCATCCGGCTGCACCAGGTCGCACAGCTCGTGGGGATAATCGATCCACAGGTCGCCGGGCAGGTCTTTCAAGGTGATCACCGGAATGCGCTGATCGAACTCGATCCGCTCCGGTTTTCGATGCAAAGTCGCGACCCGGATGTCCTCCGGCAGGTTCGCCCGGGCCCGCTCCTCCAGCACCTCCAGGATGCGCTTGATCGTGTGGCCGGTTTCCAGCACGTCGTCCACGATCAAGAGCCCGTCTTCGCGGCAGACGACCTCGATCACGTGCTCGAGCCCCTTGACCGTCACCTGCTTGCGTTCGGCGATGCCGGTGTACGATTCGGTGGCGATGGCCGTGTGATCGAGGAAGATGCCACGCGTACGGAAGAACTCGTCGACGCCCAATCCCACCGGCGTCCCCCCGCGCCAGATCGAGAGCACGTGCTTGGGTCGAAAGCCGGTTTCGTACACCGCCCGCCCCAGTCGAAAGGTGTCGAGCAGGAACTCCTCCGGCGTGAGGTGCGGCAGCTTCATCTCGTCCTGGACCTCATCCGCTCGTCGGTCCAGTTCCACCATTTGAGCAGCTCGGGATCGTGGCGATCGCGTCCGGCGAAGTAGGTGGCGGCGCGGAACACGTACAGGACGCAGCGGTCGAGGCGCTCCCCGCGCAGCGCGCACAGCCGTTCGTACATCTGCTCCGCATCCTCGCTCTCCAGGTCCGGCACCTGCCGGTAGCCGAGTTCCCGGAGATCCTCCGCAATGCTCGGCCCCACGCCGGGGATTGCCCGCAGATCCGGAAACGCCGCCTGTTTGCGCGTCACTTCAACCTCCTCACCGGCCGGACGCGGCCGCATCGAATTCGTCGCTTTTGTTCCACGGCGTGTCCCCCACCGGACCGGAGTCCGATTCCACACTCAACATCCTTTCCCATCCAACCGGAGATTTTCAAATGTCGCTTCGTCATTCCATCCTGCTCTCGGTCGCTCTCGTCAGTCTACTCGGAGGAAGCGCAGGCCTGGCGGCCTCGCCCGCCAGGGAGGCGCAGCGCGCCTTCAAACAGGCCCGGCGCGTGGCCGAGCGCGACGCCCGGGACTGCTTCAAGATCGCCCTGCGCGAGTTCAAGGGCCGGCTGCGCGAGATCCGCTCCGCGGTCGAGTCGGGTGAGCTGTCCGCCGCCCAGGCGCTGCAGGAGACCAGCGCCACCGCGGCCTGGTACGTCGCGCATCTCGACCTCCATTCGGCGTACGTGTCCGCGGCGCTGTCCGCCACCGGCACCGCCCTGCTCGGCGAACTGGACAGCGTGCCATTCGGCTTCCGGGCCGGCGACGGGGGCACCTGGGACCAGTTCGTCAACACCCTGAACGGCCTGTACCTGGCCTTCGGCCAAAAGGGCGCCGGCAAGCTGGAGACGCTGGTCGACCTGCTGCGTGAGTTCCTGAACGGCGGCGGCGACATCCAGCTCGAGATCACCATCCGGATCGTCATCGTGCTGCCGCCCCTGCCGGCTCCGCCCGGACCGGTTCCGCCGCCGCCGCCCGGCGTCAAGATCACCAGCCTGTCGTCCGCGCACGATTCCCGGATCAACAACGACGGCAAGCTGAGCGTGCGCGGAACGGGCCCCAGGAACGGCGTGGTCCAGGTCAACATCCAGGGGCCCAACGGCGTGAACATCACCCAGAACGTGCCCACCGACGGCGACGGCAACTTCCGGGCCGGCTTCCCGAGCCTCCCGGGCGACGGCAACCCCGGCAATCTCCCGGAAGGCAACTACCAGGTGACCGTATCCAGCGGCGGCCAGTCGACCTCGCAGTTCCACGGCGTGTGAGCGCCGTCCGGTCTACCGGATCTACCGGTCTTACGGGCTCGCCCGGGCGGCGATCGCGATCGCTGCCCGGGCGAGCCGCTTGCATCAGGGCTCACTCCGCCGGCGTGACGGTCCGCGAGAGGGCCATGATGCCGAAGGCGGTGCCGTACGGTTTGGTGTTGCCCGCCAGCCAGAAATCCCAGAGCGAGCCGTCCTTCTGCCGGCACTTGAGGAGTTCCCGCTGCAGCAGTCCCTCGAAGCGGGCGCGCGATTCGCCCGGAAGCTCCTCGATCACCCGCGCCGCGTAATAGTGGCCGAAGAGATAGAAGTAGGCCGCGTTGGCGTAATACGCCTCGTGCGGAATCGGCTTGTTGCGGGCCGCGTCCAGGAACTTGTGGTGCTGAAAGAATTGCTCGACGCCCCACAGAAGCGCGCCTTCCTCGAGTTCGCCGCCCGCCTTGTAGAGGGCCAGGTTGCCGACCTGGATCCGCCCCAGGGATCCTTTGACCTGGTTGATCGACTCCATGCGGAAGTGGCGCGGCACGGCGCTGACGTCGTAGTTGTAGGCGCCGTTGGCCAGGTGGGCGCGCTCGACCGCCCGCACCGCGGCCCGGAACATCTTGTCGTCGACCGCAAGCCCGGCCGCCCTGGCTTCCAGCAGGGCCAGCACGCAGGCCGCCGTGGTGAACGACGTGGCCCAGTCCGGCCGCCAGCCGGAGCCGGGATTGGCGTAGTAGCCCCAACCGCCGCGCGGCGACTGATAGCGTTTCAGACCGTCGAGCAGCTTCTCTGCGGCGGCTCTCAGGTTCGCCTCCTGGTCGCCGCCCCGATACCGCGGGTGTTGGAGCGCGGCGCACAGCGTGTTCAGGCCGTAGATCAGCGACCAGATGTTGTCCACGTCCCACTCGGCCGGGCGGACCAGGCGCGTATTCAGCATCAGGTACGTGAGCCCCCGGTCGGCCGCTTCGCGTCCCGCCTCGTCGCGGGCGAGTTCGAGCACGGCCTGGGTCGCCAGGGCGGTAGTGCCGACCATCCAGCAGTACTGCGTGCCGGAATTGCCGAACGAGGTCGTGAAGGTGGCGTTGCGCACGCCGCCCCAGGAACCGTCCTCATTCTGGTTTGCGACGAGATACTCGAGCCCGGCCGAGATCGCCGCGCGCACGGCGGCCGGATCGGGAACCTGGTTCCCTGCCGCCTGCGCCTTTGCGGACGCCGCGGTGGCCAGACCCCAGACGACCAGGACGAGCGGCCAGCGGCGGATCATGGAGACACCGGCGGGTCCAGCCGCTCCAGCTCGCCGGTGAGCTTCTCGATCTCCTGGCGCGCGCCCATCACGGCGATCTGCTTCGCGAGCCGGGTGCTCTCCAGTTTTCGCTCGGCCTCGGCCAGGTCGTCCTGCTTGCGCGTTACGTCGAGCGCGAGCTTCTTCAGTTCCTGAGGCAGCGTGTGCTGCTCGAGCGAGAGCAGCGATTGCTCCTCGAGTTTGATCTGCGCGGCCGACCGCTCGGCGTTGCGCCGCCCGCGGCTGACCACGAACTCCGCGGTGCGGTCCTGGAGGTCCTGCTCCTCATACATGATCTCGATCTGGGCCAGCTCGTCCGCCGCCTCCTGCGCGCGGTCCTTGGCGCGCAACAGACCGAGGCGGGCCCGCTCGAGCTGGTTCGGACGGTCGAGCTCGGTGAACTGAAGAAGCCGCGCCTGGCTCAGTTCCAGCTCGATCCGGGCCCGCGCGAGCGCGGCGGCCGCCGACTGTTCGGCCGAGGACTGCTCCAGCTCGGCCTGCACCAGCTTGTTCCGGGCGATCTCGAGACTGCCTTCCAGGGCTTTTCGCCGGGTGGCCGGATCCTCCTGCTTGGCCGAAGGCCCCGAAGCCGGCTCGGCGACCTGGGCCGAGTCCAGGGCCCGGTCGTCCACACCCGTGTAACAGCCCAAGCACAGGGCCAGGAGGGTCCCCAAAGGTAGGCTTCGCATCCGTCCGCTGGTCATGTCCAAGCTCCTCTCGCCGGCGTGATCTGATTCGCCACCCATCCTATCATCGTTCGGCTCATTGTTCAGGCCCCCGCTGGAAGGGGCTCCACACCCATCTGAAAATCTCGACTGCCCGTCGAGACTTGCCTCCCTGGAGGCTCAAGGCGGGCCCCACCGGCTGCCGATCTGGAGCTGGAGCAGCTTTCCCCGGGAGCCCGTCCATGATGCGCCACACCAGTTTCATTGCCACCATCCTGCTCGTCCTCGTGGGGCGGTCCGCCGCCGGCAGCGAGTTCGAGCCGAACCATCTCTTCGTCGCCGACTGGACCGGCGGAGGCGTGTGCGAGTTCGACGAGAGTCACACCCTGGTCCGCAGGTTCGACGCCGGAGGCATCCTCGCCGAGCCCGTCGGACTGGCCTTCGGTCCGGACGGGCTGCTGTACGTCGGGGACGCCTTGAACCAGGTCGTGCGGATCGTCGACGCCGACGGCACGCTCGTGGATACCTGGGCGCCCGGAGTGCTCTCCAATCCCCGGGGTCTCGCGTTCGGTCCGGGAGGATCGCTGTTCGTCACGTCCTCCGGGACGGGACGTGTGATCGAGCTGGACGCGAGCGGCGTGGTGGTCCGCGAGATCGGCGCGGGGTCCGGTCTCGCGATGCCCGAGTTCATCGCCTTCGCCCCGGACGGCCACATGCTGGTCACCTGCTTCGTAACGGACCTGGTGTATGAGTTCGACCCGGATGGTTCCCTGGTGCGCACCTTCGGCGGTGGTGAACTGAACCAGACCACCGGAATCGCTTTCGGGCCGGGCGGCCTGCTGGCCGTGGCCTCCCGCGCGGACCACGACGTGGGCTCCTTCGGGGCGAACGGCGGGCAGATCACGGCGTTCTCCGACGCGGCGCTCGCGCGCCCGAACGGCGTGGTCCTCGGCCCGGACTTCCGGCTCTACGTCGGCTCCGGCGACACGGACCGGCTGGTGATGTTCCTCGGCAACCAGTATCTGGGCGACTTCGGCGGCGACGACGGCGTCCTGTTTCCGTTCGCGCTGGCCTTCGCCCCGTTCCGGTACAAGGTGAAGGTGAATGGCATCATGACGGGCGGCGGGCAACGCCAGAAGGTGAAGGGGAAAGGCGTGCTCTCGATCGCTCCGGGTTCGCAGACCATCATGCTCGACCTGCAGGACGACCCGGACACGCCGGCCGACTACGCCTCGCTGATGGGAGCGGAGCGGCTCGTCTTCCACGGCCTCGAGGGAGTTGCCTCCGCGACCGAGCGGCACCGCGTGCTCGGCGGCACCGAGGTGAAAGGACCGGCCTACCAGGACGGCGTGGGCTCGATCTCCCTGCGCGTGAAGGGGAGCCTGGACGAAAACGGCAGCTACGTCCCGAACAGGGTGAAGGGTTGGTTCCACCGCTCCCAGGGTCTGCAGGCGGTCCACCTCAGCCTGAAGGTCGCGAAGCGGCTGAACTGACCGGACGCCGCTCGCGAGACTGGTGAGTGGATGCTCCCCGCGCGCCGGTCGACTCCTGACGAGGAACGGCTCGACCTTCTCTTCGGCGGATCGGGAGCTGGTGCCGCGCGTGACGGGTGAACACTTGGCCCCGCGCGCGCCGGTGCGATGGAAAGGGCGGCGGTCCACTTCTTCTCCGCCCTGGCAGCCGGCGCCGTGTCCCGGGACCGGTCGTTTCGGTACCCCGTCGCTTGCCCGGCAAAGCCCGCCCCGATAGGGTGACTCCATGACCGACGAGTTGATCAAGGAAGTCATCGGAGAGGACGCCGCCCGGATTCTCGACCAGGTGCGCGGGGCGCTCCGGGACCTGTGCGAGCTGGCCGACGCGGTCGACCCGAAGAGCGAGCTGGCTCAGAACGCCCGGCTGGTGCTCGAGCACGTGGACGAATTCTTCCTGCTGGTCGTGGTCGGAGAGGTCAAGTCGGGCAAGTCCTCCTTCATCAACGCGCTGTTGAAGGAAACGGTCCAGGCCGAGGGTCCCCTGCCCCTGACCGATCGGATCTGGGTGCTGAAGTACGGCGACGAACCGTCGGAGCGGATCCGGGACGAGTTCGTCTACGAGAAGCAGCATCCGAACGAGCTGCTGCGGCTGTTCAACATGGTCGACACGCCCGGCACCAATTCGATCGTGCGCAAGCACCAGCAGATCACCGAGTCGTTCCTGCCCAAGGCCGATCTCACCGTTTTCGTGACCTCGATCGACCGGCCGTTCTCCGAGTCGGAGCACCAGTTCCTGAACCTGATCAGCGAGCGCTGGCGCAAGCAGGTCCTGTTCGTGCTGACCAAGATCGACACCCACGATCCCGGCGATGTTCCCAAGGTGGTCGAGTACATCCGGGAGAACTGCCGCAAGTTCTACGACTTCGAGCCGCTGGTCTTTCCGATCTCGGCCAAGCGCGCCCGGACCGATCGCGAAGGCAGCGGCATGGTCGAGCTGGAGGAGTACCTCGCCTCGCGCCTGGCCGAGGAGGAACGCGTGCGGCTGAAGCTGACCAGCCCGGTGAAATCGGGCCTGGCCCTGCTGGACGACCTGGGAAGCGCGTTCTCGACGCGCCGTGAACTCCTGGAGGGCGACTTCCAGTCGCTGACCGACCTGGATGCCCAGGTGGCCCAGTCCACCCGCGAATTGAAGGAGCGCTACAACGTGTACGTGGTGCGCTTCTACGACCTGCTGCGGGAATTCGAGCGCCGGGGCAAGAACTTCTTCGAGACCACCCTGCGGGTCAAGAACTTCGGCCTGCTGCGCAATCCGGAAGCGTTCCAGCGCAAGTTCGAGACGGAAGTCGTGGGCGAGCTGAAGGAGAAGATCCAGGCGAACATGCACGCCGCCACCGACTGGCTGATGAAGGAGCAGATCTCGCTGTTCCAGCGATCGCTGCACTATCTCACCGAGCACCTGGCCGTGGACAAGTATCGCGACCGGGTCGCGGCGCCCAGTCCGAAGGAGCAGAGCTTCGATTACCACCGGGACACGCTGGTGGCCTCGATGCAGGAGTCGTTCCAGAGGGAGATCGAACGCTTCGACATCGAGGGGGAGTGCAATCGCGTGATGGAGACCGCCTATCGCGGCGTGCTCCAGCAGCTCGGCGTGCAGGCGGGCGCGGTCGGCGTCGGCGCGCTGCTGGTCGCGATCCTGACCGGCGCGATGCTCGACATGACCGGAGTGCTGGCGGCCGGCGTGTTGTTCGCCACCGGTTTCGTGATCCTGCCGCGCAAGAAGCGGCGGGTGATCCAGCAGTTTTCCTTGAAGATCGACGCCTTGATCCGGGAGTTCAAACAGGTGCTCGCGCGCGAGTTCGACCGCGAGATCGATGAGGCGGGCGAACGCCTGCGGGCGGGCTATGGCCCGTACCTGACCTTCTACCGTGCGGAGACCGGGTTCGTGAGCGAGAGCGAGGAGCGCCACCGGCAAATCCGCATGCGCCTGCTCGAGATCCTGGACTCCGCGCATGCACTGTTTGCCGAGAAGCACGGCGGGGCAGAGGAGACACCACCCCGATGAACCCGGATGAACGCACCCAGCTCCGACGGATCCGATGGGTTCGGCGACCCGGCCTCGCCGGCCTGCTGCTCGCGCTCGCTCTGCCCGCGCTGTGCGTGGGTTGCGGTACCGCGATGGGCGATTACGGCTCCGCCCGGGCTCTCGACCTGCTCGATGTGGTCCCGGCCAGCCTGGCCGTCGGCTACGGCGCCTCGGCCGAAGTGCGCATCTCGCCCTACCTCGGTCTCGGCGCCGGAATGACCAACAACTGGCGGGTGGGGATGGGGACCGAGCGTTTCGGGCCGTTCTGGTTCGAGAAGGAGCGCGGCATTCCCATCTGGCGGTACTACCGGCTGCAGGCCTACCGGGAGACACAGGCCCGCATCTCCGGGGGGGACCCACATTATTATGAGCCCGTGCGCCGCTACCGAGCGTCGTCCATGCTCGTGTTCCCCGGCATGGCCCGGGAAGGCCAACTCTGGTGGCCCTTCTATCCGCCCTACTTCATCAAGGCTCACACGGAATGGCCCGGCTGGTCGTTCTTCGAGCTACTCAATCTGGAGGCCGGCCTGTTCGCCGGGGTCATCGGCGCCCGACTGACCGTTTCGCCGCTTCAACTGGTGGACTTCGTCGTGGGAGTCTTCACGTTCGACCCGGCCGACGATGATCCTCGCACGCTCCGGCCGCTCTGGCCTGATCCAGAGGCGCCGGACTCGTTTCCGGACCAGGAAAAGGCGCCCGGGCCGCCCGTCGCCGATCGCCCCGCCGGGACGTAACTTCCCGCGGATCTCAGCGTCAAAGACTGCTGAGACTTGACGGAGCGCCGAAAGATTGTCACTGAATCTGTCGATCGAAGACGGGTTCGCAAGTGTCCCGCAGGTTTGCCCGAACGCTCCAGATCGTGGATGGTCGGGCATAACTTATTAATGTGTAGATAGATACAGAATACACGCGCAATCGCATGAGCAAGAACCTCGTCATCGTGGAATCGCCGGCCAAGGCCCGGACCATCAACAAGTACCTGGGCCCGGGGTTCGTCGTGAAGGCCTCCATGGGACACGTCCGCGACCTGCCGAAGGGTTCGCTCGGCATCGACGTGGAAAAGGACTTCGAAACCCATTACCTGGTCATTCGCACCCGCGCCGACACGGTCAAGGACCTGAAGAAGGCGGCCAAGGCGGCCGACCTGGTCTACCTGGCGCCCGACCCCGACCGCGAAGGGGAGGCGATCGCGTGGCACCTGATCCATGCCCTGGGGCTTCCGGAAAAGAAGGTCTACCGGATCACGTTCAACGAGATCACCAAGCGGGCGGTTCAAGCCGCGCTCGAGAACCCGGGGAGGGTCAACGAGGACCTGGTCAACGCTCAGCAAGCCCGGCGTATCCTCGACCGCCTGGTCGGCTACAAGCTCTCCCCGCTGCTCTGGGACAAGATCGCACGCGGCCTCTCCGCGGGACGGGTGCAGACCGTCGCCGTGCGTCTGGTCGTCGAGCGCGAGCAGGAGATCCGCGCCTTCCAGCAGGAGGAATACTGGAAGGTCAACGCCTTCCTGTCGAAGCAGGGGGCGTTCACCCTGGCCGAGGGTCAGGAGCTGCCCGAGAACGACCCCAACCTGTTCGTCGCCGAGCTGCGCCGCAAGCACGGCGAGACGCTCGAGCTTTCCGATGAAGCCGGCACCGATCAGGTCTTGAAGGAGCTTGCGGGCCGCGAGTTCCGCGTCAACACCGTCGAGCGCAAGCAGAAGTCGGTCAAGGCGCCGCCGCCGTTTTCCACCTCGCTGCTCCAGCAGCAGGCCTCGACCCGCATGCGGTTCAGCGCCAAGAAGACCATGCGCGTGGCCCAGCAGCTCTACGAAGGCATCGATGTGGGCGGGTCGGAAGGACACGTCGGGTTGATCACCTACATGCGGACCGACTCGTACCGGCTCGCCGGCGAAGCGCTCGATACCGCGCGCCAGTACATCGGCGAGGTCTACGGCGAGCGGTACGTGCCGGCCAAACCGAACGTCTACTCGGCCAGGAAGGGTGCTCAGGAGGCTCACGAGGCAATTCGCCCGACCAGCATCGCGCGCACGCCCGAATCGCTGAAAGACCGCCTGAACCACGATCAGTACCGGCTGTACCGCCTGATCTGGCAGCGGGTGGTGGCCAGCCAGATGGCGAACGCGCTCTTCGATCAGACCTCGGTCACCATCGACGCGGGCGACTTCACCTTCGCGGCCAGGGGGCGCGTGCTCGTCTTCGACGGCCACCTCAAGATCAGCGGCGTGGACAAGGGCGACAAAGGATCCAAGGGATCTGGGGAGCCGTCGCTGCCGCCCCTGCAGGACGGCGAGCTGCTCGATCTGCATCGGCTCGAGCCGACCCAGCATTTCACCCAGCCTCCGGCGCGCTACTCCGAGGCGACCCTGGTCAAGGCCCTGGAGAAGAACGGCATCGGCCGGCCGTCGACCTACGCGGCGATCCTCTCGACGATCCAGGACCGCGGTTACGTGAAACTGGCCGAGCGGAAGTTCCATGCCACCGAGCTGGGCGAGGTCGTGACCGAGGCGCTGCTCAAGCACTTCAAGGACATCTTCGAGTACGAATTCACCGCCGGCATGGAGTCGAAGCTCGACCAGATCGGGGAGCACAAGGCCGACTGGCTCGAGGTGGTGCGGGACTTCTACGGGCTGTTCGCCGCCGACCTGGGTCAGGCCGAGGAGTCGATGCTGAACTTGAAGGTCCAGCCGGCGCCGAACGGAGAGGTGTGCCCCGAGTGCGGCCGCGAGATGCTGCTGCGCTTCAATCGCTTCGGCCGCTTCCTGGGTTGTTCGGGATACCCCGAATGCAAACACGTCCAGCGCATCACCCGGGAGGGCGAGGTCGAGGCCAAGCGCCCCGAGCCGGAGGTGACCGACGAAGTGTGCGGGAAGTGCGGCGCCCAGATGGTCATTCGGGACGGGCGCCGCGGCCGGTTCATGGCCTGCTCCGCCTGGCCGAAATGCAAGAACACCTTCTCCCTGGACGAGAGCGGCCAGCCGATCCGGCCGGTGGTCTCGGACATCCCCTGCGACAAGTGCGGGGAACTGCTGGTCGTGCGTTTCTCCAAACGCGGGCCGTTCCTGGGCTGCCAGAACTTCCCCAAGTGCCGGGGCACCAAACAGCTCCCGCCGGAGTTGAAGAGCCGGTTGCCGAAGCGCGCGGGCAGCGGCGCACCGGACGAGGAGCCGGCGCCGACGGGAGAAGAGCGCTCGAACTGACCATCTGACTCAAGATTCTCCGGCTCGCGTGGCGAAGAGAGTGCTGTTCGTCACAGCGCAACATCACCGGAGGATCCCCGATGAGAGCTCGTTGTAAGGGCCCGCGCAAGAATGACTTCCCGTTTTGGGCGAGCAATCGTCGTTCCTGGCAAGGCGCGACGACGACCGTGTATTCGAGATACTCCAAGGAGGAGCAACACAGCCAGGGACGGCGAGGGCCGTCCAAAACGGGAAGTTATTCTTGCGCGGGTCCTAAAGGTTTTACCCTGCTCGAAATGATCGTCGTGATCGCCATCATCGTGGCCTTTGCGGGCGTGCTCGTCCCGGTCGTGAGGCACGAACTCGAGGGCTCACGATTGGCCACCGCCCGCTCCGACGTGGCTCGCCTGGCGAGCGCCGTGAACCGCTACATGGCCGACACGTCCTATGCTCCGACCGGGAAGAACGGCGCGCCGAGGTACCACTTCCTCGCCACCCTTGGTCGCAGTCCGGAGGCGAACAGTTTCGCTTCGGGCGGATCCGGCAGCACGGTCGACTTCCTCGAGCGCAACACGACCGGCACCGCAGAGTGGCGGGGACCGTACCTCATGGACCTTGGACCGGATCCGTGGGGGAGTTGCTACCTGATCAACACCCACGGGTTCTTCACCGCCCGCGAACGGGTCTGGGTGCTCTCGGCCGGGCCGGACCGCCGAGTGGAGACCAGGCC
>Ga0326597_10010070_pt1 | contig 12616 bp, 10 predicted proteins | sample RVTome_12_FD_203789 | JGI IMG/M metagenome (GOLD analysis project Ga0326597, IMG submission 203789) | Soil microbial communities from uranium-contaminated site in the Upper Colorado River Basin, Wyoming, United States - RVT100D185 | ecosystem: Environmental > Terrestrial > Soil > Contaminated >... | reverse complement strand
GACGTCGACGTCAGCATCCCGGTCCACATCGCCACCGAGGCGGCCCGACGCGTCAGCGAATTCCCGCTCATCGTCGCGCCGACCCAGCCGTTCGGCTTCACGCACTACAACCAGGGGTTCCCCGGCACGATCACGCTGGAGCTCGAGACGTTCATCGCCGTCGTGAGCGAGGTCTGCCTCAGCATCCATCGCAACGGCTTTCGCCGACTCGTGCTGTTGAACGGTCATGGCGGCAACCACCACCCCATCCGCGCCATCGCAGCGAAGATCGCGGAGCACAATGCGTTCTCGCTGGCGATCAGCCACTGGGACCTCGTCGCCGAGGAGATGGCCGCGTGGGGCGAAGCGGACGACCGCATCGGCCATGCCGGTGAGTGGGAGACGTCGCTACAGCTCTACCTGCGCCCCCACCTGGTCGACCGGAGCAAGCAGGTCGCAGAGAACTGGACGCAATCGGTGGACGGTGCCTTCGCGCACGTCGCACGCTTTCCGGAGCGTCGGCGCGAAACTCCCCACGGCGTGATGGGCGATCCCACGGTCGCTTCGGCCGAGAAGGGCGAACGCTACGTCGAGCTCGCGGTGCAGCGGCTGATCGAGCTTGCCCGCGCCTATCACCGGCAACCGGTGCGGGAGTACCGTCATGCCGAGGCGCACGGCGCCACCGACTGAGACGTCGCGACCCGTGCCCGAGATCCGAATCACCGAGGTAGAACCGGTCGTCCTTCACGCAGAGATCCCCGAGCCGGTCCGGACGTCGTTCGGAACGATGGAACACAGGTGGTCGGTGCTGGTCCGTATCGGCACGGACGCCGGCGTCGAGGGATGGGGCGAGTCCTGGTGCAACTTCCCGTCGTGGGCTCCATTCGAGCGCGTCCACACTCTGCGTGGGCTGGCGCCGCTGGTCGTCGGGCAAGACCCTCGAGACGTCGTAGGGCTCCACGGCCGGATGCGGGAAGCGACCCGCGTTCTCGTGCGTCAGTGGGGAGCGCCTGGGCCTGTGAGCCAGTCCATCGCAGCGATCGATGTAGCACTGTGGGACCTGCTCGGGAAGCTGACCGACCAGCCCATCGTGCGCTTGCTCGGGGGACGCGAAGGGATGGACGTCCCCGTCTACGGGAGCGGGCTCGGGCCGGGCGACCCGGCGCCGTTGCTCGAGCGGTTGCAAGCAGCGGGCGTCGCGGCTTACAAGCTCAAAGTCGGATTCGGATCCGAGCAAGACGCTCGCAGTCTCACCCGCATGCGGAAACTGATCGGAGATGACGCCGTGCTATGGGTCGACGCGAACCAGGCTTGGTCCCTGCCCGCCGCACGGGAGGCCCTCTCGATGCTCGGCGATCATGGCGTCGACCTGCTGGAGGAGCCGCTCCCTTCCGGCGACTACCTGGGCTTGGCCCGCCTGCGCGACGTCGCGCGGATTCCGATCGCTGCAGGCGAGAACGCATTCGGCCGAGAGGACTTTGTGGCGATGCTTGGATCCGGTTGCATCGATGTCGTCCAGCCCGACGTGGCGAAGTGTGGCGGACTGACCGACGCTCGCTTCGCTTGCCAGCTCGCCGCGGCGCACGGCCGTGCGTTCGCGCCGCACTACCTGTCTGGCGCGGTGGGGCTGATCGCGTCGTTGCACCTGTTCGCCAGCTGCCCAGGAGGAACGATGATGGAGCTCGATGCCAATCCCAATCCGCTCCGCGATGAGCTAGGAGGTGAGCTCGTGCGGGCCGTCGACGGGCACCTCCGCGTGCCCAGTGGGCCGGGCCTCGGGTTCGCACCAAGCCCCGAAACGCTAGAGAGATACCGGTTTGCGGTGGAAGAGTGACTGTGAGCCAGACGGGCGGGCAGCTCGTGGTGCAGGCGCTCGCGAGCGAGGGGGTGCGCGCGGTGTTCACGGTGCCCGGCGAGAGCTTCCTGCCAGTCTTGGACGCCTTGTACGAACATCGTACGCAGATCGAGACGGTGAGCCACCGGCACGAGAGCTCAGCGGGATTCGCCGCGGACGGATACTCCAAGGCATCCGGCCAGGTGGGGGTCTGCCTGGTAACGCGCGGCGTCGGCAGCAGGAATCTTGCCATCGCCCTGCACACGGCGTTCCAGGACTCGACCCCGCTGGTGGCCCTGGTAGGCCAGGTGCCGACCAACGTGCGACACCGCGAAGCGTTTCAGGAGGTCGACCTCGACCGGGTGTTCGGGGCGATGACCAAACGCGCGTTCGAAGTGACCCGCACCGACCGTATTCCCGAACTCCTTCAGCAGGCGTTTCGCATCGCTCGGAGCGGACGTCCGGGGCCTGTGGTCGTCGCCCTGCCCGAGGACGTCCTGTTCGGCTCGGCCGAGGCAAGAAGCGCGCCTGCGGTCCATCCGTCCAAGCCGAGGCCGGACGCCGCCAGCGTCTATCGCTCGGCAGAGCTTCTCCTCGCGGCCGAAGCGCCGATGGTGCTGGCCGGCCGTGAGGTGCTGACGGACGGTGCCACATCGCGGCTGGTGCGGCTTGCGGACGAGCTTTCGCTACCCGTCATGAACGCATTTCGCAGGTGCGACGCCTTCCCGAACGACGACCGGCACTTCGCAGGAAGCCTCGCGCCAGGAATGCCGACGACGGCGGTAGCTCCGCTCGAGACCGCGGATCTCGTTCTCGCTCTCGGCGTCCGCTTCACCGAATTCACGACGCAGCGCTATCGCTACCCTCTTCAGGACACGCAGCTGATACACGTCACCTCCGCCGGCGACATGGTGGGCGAATGGGGATCGCCGACCCTGCCGCTCGTCTCGTCAGCTGATGCATTCCTGGACGATCTGTTCGCGGCTCTGGCTGGGCGTTCCGCAGCGACGAACGTACGTTCCGAGCGGGAGGCCGCCGTCGACCGGCATCGCTCGACCTACCTACGGCACGCCACCTGCGACGAGGCGTTCGAGCAGCCGGGCACCGGCACGCGCATCAGCCGCGTCATCGCCGCCCTGCAGCGGCACGCGCCCGCTACGACCGCGATCGTCACCGACGTGGGCAACTTCTCGATGTGGGTCCCCAGGTACTACCGCTTCAGCGTGCCGGGCACGCACTTCGGAGCGATCTCCGGCGCGATGGGCTATGCGCTACCCGCCGCGGTGGGTATCGCAAAGCATGCAGCGGACAGGCCCGTGGTGGTGATCGCCGGCGACGGCGGGTTCGCCATGACGATGAGCGAACTCTCGACCGTCAGGCAGCACGACCTTCCGGTACTCACGATCGTCTTGGTGAACGATGCGTACGGCACGATCCGCATGCATCAGCAGCGGCACTACCCGGGCCGCCCCATCGCGACCGACCTGCTGAACCCTTCGTTCCAGCGGATCGCGGAGGCGTACGGAATCCCGGCCGCAAGCGTGTGCGGAGACGAGGAGTTCGAGCAGGCCCTCGTAACGCATTTACAGACGGGGGGACCTGCCCTGATCGAGGTGCACCTCGGCCAAGAGCGCGGCGCTGCCTGGTCGGACGTGGGCTGACCGATCGGTTCGGCTGAGATCCGCTGCGGCGGTACGACGTCAGTCGAGTTCCCGAAGCGCGTCTGGCAGCATCTCCGAGGGGAAGTTCTGGTAGGCCACCCAGCGCGTGAACCGTTCGATCGCACGAGTGCCTACCGACGTGCTCCTTCCGTCGGACGTTGCTGGGTAGGGCCCACCGTGAACCGTAGCCGGCCCGACCTCGACGCCCGTCGGGAACTGATTCAGAATCACCCGTCCCGCCCGGTCTGCGAGCGAATCGACAAGGGCACGGTGCGCGAGAAGCTCGTCCGGCTCGGCGTGGATCGTGCCGGTGAGCTGACCTTCGAGCGCGCGAACGAAGGGTGCCAGCGTGCTCGGGTCGTCGTACCGCACCACGACGGTGCTGGGCCCGAACACCTCCTGGAGCAGTGCGGGCGTGGACGCGACCTGTTCCAGGCCGGTCTCCCACAACGCTGCGGCGCCGCACGCCGGAGAGGAGGTGGCGATCGTGCCCGACGCCAACAGTTCCGCGTCGGCGCCCCGCATCAGGGCCAGCCCCCGCTCGTAGCCGTGGCTCGTCCGCGTGTTCAGCATGGTGGTGTCGGTCGTGCCTTCCGTCCGATCGGCTAGCGCGCGAACGAGCGCGTCGCCAGCGGCGCCGCGCGGTACGAGCACCACGCCTGGCTTGGTGCAGAACTGCCCGACGCCGAGCGTGAACGAGCCGTGCAGCCCTTCAGCAATCTCCTCGCCCCGGGCCTGCGCGGCCTCAGGGAGGACGATCAGCGGGTTGATGCTGCCCATCTCTGCGAACACGGGGATCGGGTCGTCGCGCTCCGCGGCGACCTGCAGCAGTGCCTGGCCGCCGACCCTGGAGCCGGTAAATGCGACCGCGCGGACCTCGCGACGCTTCACTAGCTCGATTCCGACCTCGTGAGCGTCGTCGAACAGCAGGGAAAACACGCCGCGCGGCATGCTCGTGGAGCGCGCGGCACGTGCGATGGCTCGGCCGGCGAGTTCCGAGAGCCCCGGATGGCCAGGGTGCGCCTTTGCGATCACGGGGCAACCAGCTGCAAGCGCTGAGGCGGTATCGCCCCCCGCGACCGAGAACGCCAGCGGGAAGTTTCCTGCGCCGAACACGGCCACCGGTCCGATCGCCCGGCGCATCGAGCGGAGGTCCGAACTCCAGTCCGATCCGTCGCCGGGCAGTTGAGCTCGCGCTTCTCGCCAGGCCTCGTCCTCCACCAGCTCCGCGAACATGCGGATCTGGTTGGTGGCGCGGCTCAACTCGCCGTTCAGGCGTCCTTCGGCAAGCGCCGTCTCGCGCCTGCCACGTTCGACGATCTGGTCGCGATCGCTCTCGAGCTCGTTGGCGATGGCATGCAAGAAGCGTGTCCGTTCCGGCCCGGGCAAAGCTGCGTATGCGCTGAACGCCTCGGCGGCCAGGTGGACGGCACGCTCCAGCTCGGCATCGGTCGCCACCAGGTAGACCGGATTCAGCTCCTCTCCGGTCGCCGGGTCCACGGCGGAGAAGGCGCGGCGCCCTGTCTCGGTGGGTCCCGCGCCCACTTCGATACCGACGAGCGAGCATCCGGCAAGATCGTCTCGGTGCATGTTCATGCTCGGTCCCTTCGTGTGAGCCATAGAGCCCTATCGCGCGGCAGGATGCGGCTCTGCGCGCTCACGATCCACCTTCAGCAGTTCGCTCGCAGCCTCTTGGATGATTCGCCGCAGCTTGTCGCTCAGGTCCGATAGCAGGGGGAGCATGGGACCCATGTCGGCGACTCCGGCATCGCTAACGGCGTGATGGAGCACCTGAATCGGACCGTGCGCATCGCGCAGGTCTTCGAGCGGGAGAAACCACTCGCGGATCGCTTCCGCTTCGCTCCGCTGGCCGCCGGCCAGCGCGCGAAGCAGAGAGGTGGACGCCGCCGGTGCGACGCACACCGAGCCGGAGGTGAAACTGGGGAGCCCGAACCTCTCGAGGTGCACGAGCGCCGGCCGCTCGCCGATACCGCTCACGATCCGGGCTGCATCGACCTCGTCCAGGAGGGCGGAGAGGTAGTCGTCACGTGCCGGGTCCTCGCGAACCACGGCGTACTTGATGGCAGCGACGGTGCCGTCGTCGACGAGCTCCCCTACCAGGGGCGGTGGGAGGTATCCGTCCCACTTGATGTAGAGGATCAGGGGCGCACCCAACACCTCCGCCGCTCTGCGCAACCCGGTCGCGGTGCCCTCCGCCGTGGACGGCCCCTGGAACGGTAGCGCCATCGCGGTCGGATACCCTCTCGCGCCGACCATCCGAGCACGTTGGACCAACGAACCGTAGCTCGGGCCGATCGAGGGGATCACCCAGGTGCCGTCGTCCACCCACTCGGGCAACGAATCCAGCAGGACCTCGTACTGGTCGTCCTCGATGTGATAGATGTTGGCGTTTCCGCCGTAGAGGACGGTGGTCACGCCTCCGCGACGCAGATGAGCGAGGAGGCGGCGGTTCTCGTTCGCGGAGACCTGCATGGAAGCGTCCCGTGCCAACGGCGGCACCGCCAGCACGGACGCGGCTAGATCGGTTGGGGCGAATGCATCGGTCTTCATGACTTCCTCCCAAATTGACTAGTTCGACTGGGTGCGTCTCTCTAAACGTCCGCGCTGTCCACTCTGTTCGTCGCCCGAGCTCCGTTGGGGCTCGAGCCCTGCTACGTAGCGATGTCGGCGGTCCGCTCGATCATATCGGTAACTAGTCCAAGCTCTCCCCACGCCCACATCTCGTAGCGCAAGCATCGCGGAAGAACCCGGCCCGGTCGATTGCGGACGGCCGATGGTAGGTTGGCAAGACCATGCTGATCATCGATTCCCACCTCGATCTGGCCGCGAACGCCGTCTACTGGGACCGCGATCTCAGGCTGGAGATCGACCAGATCCGTGCTGGGGAAGCGGGCATGACCGGCAAGGGGCGGGGGAACAACACGGTGTCGCTGCCCGAGATGAGACGCGGTCGTGTGGCCGTCGCTTCGGCCACCCTCCTGGCGCGCACCGGGAGTTCCCCGTCGCCGGGCCTCCCGTCGTATTCGAGTGCCACCATCGCGTACGCCGTCGCGCACGGCCAACTCGCGTACTACCGCCTTCTAGAGGACCTGGGCGAGGTACGCATCGTGCGCACTCGGGACGAGCTCGCGGCGCATTGGCGCGAGTGGGAGGCATGGGACGCGGCCCCGACGCAGAACGGGCGGGCGCCAGGCCTGATCATCAGCATGGAGGGAGCCGACGCCGTCGTCAGCCCCGATCAGATTCGAACATGGTGGGATGGCGGACTGCGTATCCTCGGCATGACTCACTACCAGGAGAGCGCCTACGCCCACGGCACCGGCAGCGAAGGCGGCCTAAAACCGCCAGCGCGAGAGCTGCTGGAAGGCATGCGCGAGGTGGGCATGATCCTCGACGTCACGCACCTCGCGGACCAGAGCTTCTGGGAAGCGCTCGACAGTTGGGACGGTCCTGTGATCGCCAGCCACAACAACTGTCGTGCACTGGTCCCTGGCCAGCGCCAGTTCTCCGACGAGCAGATCGAGGCGATCGTCGAACGGGGCGGAGTGATCGGTTGTGCATTGGATGCCTGGATGCTCTACCAGGGGTGGGTACGGGGCGAGACGTCGCCGGACGTGGTGGATCTGGAGGCGTACGTCGACCACATAGTGCACATCTGCGAGCTCGCTGGAAACGGCTCCCATGCCGCCATCGGCAGCGATCTCGATGGAGGCTTCGGTAACGAGCAGACGCCGCGCGATCTGCGCTCGATCGCAGACCTGCAGAAGGTGCCGGACATGCTCAAGGGACGTGGCTTTTCCGATGACGACGTGGCCGCCGTCATGCACGGCAACTGGGTACGGTTCTTCGGGCGCCACCTTCCGGCACCAATGCGCTAATAGCCGGTTCGCTTGTCTACAACGTTTTTAAGTGGGCGCCCCTGCAGGTAACGCGCCACGTTGTCAAGGAGTACGGCCATCGCTCGACGGTCGTAGTGGGGCGACTCGCCCCCGTAGTGGCCGGTGACGATCACGTTCGGCATGCCCCGCAGCGGCGAATCTGCAGCGAGCGGCTCGTTTTCGAACACGTCGAGGCCCGCTCCGGCGATCTGTTTGCGGCGAAGCGCATAGATGAGTGCACCCTCGTCCACGATCCCGCCGCGAGCGATGTTCACGAACAGCGAGGAGGGCTTCAGCAGCTCCAGCTCTTCGGGACCGAGCAACGCCTGCGTCTCGCGCGTGAGTGGAAGCGCGACGAACACCACGTCCGCCGCCGGCAACAGCGTATGCAGCGCGTCGATCGTCATGACGCGCACGGCGCCGATCGCCTCGGCTGGCTTTCGCTTCACGGCCGTGACCTGCATTCCGAAGCAGTGCGCCACCTCGGCGATGCGTTGACCGATCGCGCCGTAACCGAGCACAAGGGCGTTCGATCCGTGAAGCTCGATCACCTCTCGTCTGGGCGCGTGGAACCAGCCGCCCTCCCGCTGACTGTCGAACGCCCGGGGCAGCAGTCGGGCCAGGGACAGGGTCAGCGCCCAGGCGTGCTCGGCGATCTGAATGCTGTGGATGCCGGTCGCGTTGGTCAGGACGAACGGCGCCTCCTGCGCTCCTGGATGGCTCATGAGCCAGTCGGCCCCTGCGCCCCACTGTTGGTACCACTCGAGGCGCGGCATCGCCTCGAGCAGTTCGTAGGGGGGCCGGCCCGCGACGATCGCTACGCGCTCGCGCAGCTCGCGAATTCTTTCACTGTCGGGCGTGACCACGAGTTCGAATCGGCGTGGGCTCCGCCGCAAACCTTCCCTCAGCTGCAGCACCTGGCCCTCGTCCAGTAGCGCAGGATCGTTGGCGAGGAGGAAGACGTCCAGATTCATGGTGTGCGAGGCGTCTTGGTACAAGCTCGAGTAGCTAGGCATCGATCGACTCCGAAGTGTACGAGCTCCCGCCGCGTCGCGCACGGTCATAGGCCGTCCCGCCGGTGCCCCGAGCCTCGCGGTAGGATGCGGCGCACGGCCACGTGGGTGTCGGCAGCGGGCCTGCCGGTCGAGTGTGTTCGCTAAGTGGCGAGCGAGCCCAGCAACGCTACCTCTTTGATAAGACCATCGTTCGGATCGTCGGGCGAACGGTGGCGTCCTGCAGGAGCCTGGCTCAGCCTCGGCGTCCCGCCCACAACGACCGGAAGGTTCGGCGTTCACCGTCGATCCGAGCGAAGGAGGAGACGCGCGAAATGTCCATCTACGAGCGCTACGGCGTGAAGCCAGTCATCAATGCGGCTGGGACCAAGACCCGGCTTGGCGGCGGATCGATGGCTCCCGAGGTGCTGCAAGCGATGATCGAGGCCTCCCAGCGGAGTGTCGACATGGCCGCTCTCCAGGCTGCAGCGAGCCGAGTGATCGCCAGACTGACCGGCGCGGAAGCAGGGTACGTCACTAGCGGAGCAGCGGCCGCACTGACGCTCGGCGCAGCCGCCTGCATCACCGGTTCCGATCCGGTCAAGATCGACCGCCTTCCACACACCGACGGCATGCCGAACGAGATCGTGCTGTTCCGACTCCATCGGAACTCGTACGACCATGCCTGGCGCGCCGCGGGCGCACGCCTGGTGGAGGTTGGCGTAGACGACCGGGTTGCTCGCAGCGGGGTGCGCTCGATCGAGCCGTGGGAGATCGAGGCTGCGATCGGCGAGCGGACCATCGCCGTCGCCTACGTCGCAGGCGCCGCGGCCTCGCCTCCCCTGGAGGATTTCGTCCGCGTGGCGCACGCACACAACCTGCCGGTGCTGGTGGACGCCGCTGGCGAGCTGCCTCCGGAGGAGAACCTGCGAAGGTTCATCGCCGCCGGCGCCGACCTGGTTGCGTTCAGTGGCGGTAAGGCGATCGGCGGACCGCAAGCCACGGGTGTGCTGTGCGGAAGGAGAGACCTCATCCAGGCCGTTCTGCTTAACCATCTCGACATGGACATGGACTTGGCCGTGTGGGACCCGCCCGAGGACCTGCTCCCCCGCAACCTCCTCGCAGCCCTTCCCCGACACGGCATCGGCCGGGGCTTCAAGGTGGGCAAGGAGGAGATCATCGGCCTCCTCGTCGCGCTCGAGCGGTTCGCAGGAGGTGCGTGGCAGGACACTCTCGACGCCCGCCGGGAACTCGCCAACGACATCGTCCAGGAGCTCGACGGGGTGGAAGGGGTGGACGCCTCGCTGATCGAGACCGCGTGGTATCCGCGCGTCTCCATCCGGTTCACAGCGGCGGAGGCAGCCGAGCGCGCCTACCGAAGCCTGCTCGACGGGGATCCCGGGATCGCCCTCGACCCCAGCGACGTCCATACCGGGTCCCTAATGGTCAACACCGGGACGATCGCGCTCGCCGATGGGTCGGAGGTAACGTCCACCGTCGGCGCTGTGTGCCGCCGCACCGCCGCGGCCCCGCTGGTCGACGGGGAATCATGATTCCAATACCAGCCTGGTACGAGAATCCCCGCATCCGGCAGCAACTCGCCGAGGTGAGCACTGCGACCCTCACGACCCAGCTGTTCCGCCATGGATTGCGGACCCGTTACATTGCCGGCGTTCGCCCCGTGCGGCCCGGTAGTCGCATGGTGGGTTACGCCAGAACCCTCCGCTACATCCCGATGCGCGAGGACGTCGACACGCTGGAGCTCCTCGCCGATCCAGACAATCCGCAGCGGAAGCTGATCGACGGGATCGGCCCTGGACAGGTGCTGGTCATCGACGCGATGCGGCAAGCCAGCGCAGGCTCACTGGGCTACATTCTCGCCCTTAGACTGCAAACGCTGGACGCTGCAGGAATCGTTACCGACGGTGCATACAGAGACACGCCCGGGATTCGTGAGCTGCGCATTCCCGCGTACGCCGCGGGCGAGCACGCCAATGCGAACATCGCCGCCTACCATCCGGCTGACATGGACCTCCCCGTCGGCTGTGGTGGCGTCATGGTCGTTCCCGGCGACGCCATCGTGGGGGACGACGAAGGGGCAGTCGTCATCCCGAGCCACCTCGTCGAGGAGGTGGCTCGCGACGCCCTGGAGCAGGAGATTCGAGAGGAGTTCATCGCCGAGCGCGTCCGGTCCGGTTCTCCGTTGGCCGGGACGTACCCGATGAACGACGATGTGCGAGCCGCCTACGAAGCCTGGCAGGCCGAAGGGGCGAAGCGGGAGGATGTCGACTGATACGTCGGCGTTGGGGCACATTCCACGCCGTCGCAGCCTGCAGCCCCTGAGGCTGGGTCACTACTACCGGGCCTCGAACTCGACGATCTCGAGCGCCGGATCGATCCACGATCGGTCCCAGCTGCCGTCCAGGATCGCGAGCCGTATCTCGCGCTCCTTTTCGACGATCGCCTCGGCGGCCGCCGCCACCTCGGCGGCGCGCCGAGCCGGGACGAAGGTCACGCCGTCAGCGTCCGCGACCACCAGGTCGCCGTCGTTCACGACGGCACCGCCGATCTGCACCGTGCCATGGATCTCGCCCGGGCCGCTCTTGAACGGCCCGAGGTGGCTGATCCCACGCGCGAAGATCGGCAATACCCCCTCGGACAACTCCTGGGAATCGCGCACCGCGCCGTCTACCACGATGGCGGCGACGCCGCGCCTGCGGGCGTAGAGAGCCATGAGCTCGCCCACGATGGCGTTCGTGAGCTCGCCTCGCGCGTCCACCACGAGCACGTCGCCCGGCTCGGTCAGTTCGAGCGCCTTGTGCACGACCAGGTTGTCGCCTGGCCGCGTGCGCACGGTGACCGCCGGACCGGCCACGATCCTGGTGCTTAGGGCGATCAAGCAGCTTCCGACGGGAAGTATGCCGACGGCGCCATGGCTGCGTTCGGAGGCGTCGGAAACCACCGGCGTCGGCAGCGATCGAAAGCGAGCGATCAGCTCGGGGGCAAGCTGGGGGGCTCGGGGGAACAACGTCACTCGGTTCATGGCTACGCTCCAATCTGGGTAGGTGTAATCGTTGAAGAGAACGAAAGTCGAGCTAGCGACCTCCCTGTGTGCCTCGGTCGACGCTCCGCACCAGCACGAACATGCCGGCCGCGACCACCGTGAGTAGCGCGGCCGCAGCTATGGCGGCGTTCAGGTCACGCTCCAACTCGGCGTAGATCGCCAACGGCAGGGTGCGGGTCACGCCGGCGAAGCTGCCGGCGAACACGATCGTCGCCCCGAACTCGCCCAGAGCCCGTGCCCACGACAGCACGGTCCCCTCCACGAAGGCGGGCGCCGCCAGCGGCACGGTGACCCGCCAGAACGCCTGCCAGCGCGTCGCGCCGTCGCTCAGAGCAGCCGCCTCCAAGTCGCGCGGGACCGCCGCGAATCCGACCTTCATGGCGCGCACGTAGTACGGACTGGCCACGAACACCTGAGCCAGTACCACCGCCGTGGTGGTAAAGGCGAGCGGCACTCCCGCCTCGGCCAGCGGCGCGCCCAACAGTCCTCGCCGGCCGAACACCAACAGCAGCGCCACCCCCGCCACCACCGGCGGCAAGACCACCGGCAGGTCCACGATCGTGTCCAACCAACGCTGCCCGCGAAACCGGTAGCGGGCCAACAGGTACGCCAGCGGCGTCCCCGCCGCAATCGTGACCAGCAGCGCCATCCCCGTCGTCACCAGACTCAGCCTCAACGCCTCGGTAGCCACCGGCAACGCCAGCGCGCTCAACGCCTCCGGCCGAACCGCGCGCGCCAGCAGCACCACCACCGGCAAAGCCAGAAACGCCGTCAACGGCAGTGCTGCAGCCACCAACGCTGCGGGCGGCCTGCGCCTCAGCTGAAGCGGTTTCAGGGCAGGCGGCCTGTCCACCTCAGCGCACCGGCTCGAAGCCGTGCTTCGCCAGGATGGCGCGGCCCACATCGGAGCGGAGGAACGCCACGAAGGCGCGGGCGAGCCCAGGCTGGGAACCGGTCGTCGTCACGGCGATAGCGTACTCGGCCGTCACGTTCAGGTCGCGCGGCAGTTCGAGCAGGCGCAGCGCGCCAGCGCGGTCGCCGCGCAAGGCGTTCTCCGCATCGGTGCGGTACACGATCGCCGCGTCCGCCTCGCCCAGCACCACCTTCGCCACGGTAAGTCGCGCGTTGGGCTCCTCGGACGCCAGATTGGCGAGGACGGCACCTGCGAAGCCAGGACCGATGCGCGC
>Ga0326597_10010069_pt1 | contig 12616 bp, 12 predicted proteins | sample RVTome_12_FD_203789 | JGI IMG/M metagenome (GOLD analysis project Ga0326597, IMG submission 203789) | Soil microbial communities from uranium-contaminated site in the Upper Colorado River Basin, Wyoming, United States - RVT100D185 | ecosystem: Environmental > Terrestrial > Soil > Contaminated >... | reverse complement strand
GGGCCCAGCGCCGATCGGATCCGGGCCGGCAGATCGGGCCGGAACACGTACAACAGCCATGCCGTGGTGACGCCGGCCATGGCGAGCCAGAACGGCGCCGTGAGGACGCCGTGCAGCGCGAACGAGAGCGCGCCGTGGAAATGCTCCGACACCCGCGCCAGCGTGTCGTGCCCGGCGGCGACGTGAATGCTGTCGCCGAAATGGGTGCCGAACAGCATCGGGCCGGCGTACAAGGCGCCGACCAGCACCGAGGGGATGGCCAGCAGCACCAGCGGCAGCGTGATCACCCAGGGGGTCTCGTGCAGGTGTTCGCGCGTATGCTCGTCCATGCGCTCTTCGCCGTGAAACACCATGAAGTACATGCGAAAGCTGTACAGCGCGGTCACGAATACCCCCAGCAACACCGCCACGTAGGCGATTCCCGCGCCGGGCAGGGTGGATGCGTGTACCGCCTCGATGATCGCGTCCTTGGAATAGAAGCCGGAGAATCCAGGGAAGCCGATCAAGGCCAGGGTTCCGATCAAGGACGTGATCCAGGTGATCGGCATGTATTTGCGCAGCCCGCCCATGTTGCGGATGTCCTGATCGTGGTGCATCGCGATGATCACGGATCCGGCTGCCAGGAACAGCAGTGCCTTGAAGAAGGCGTGGGTGAACAGATGGAAGATGCCGGCGGCATACGCGGACGCGCCCAGCGCAACGGTCATGTAGCCGAGTTGCGAGAGCGTCGAGTAGGCCACGACCCGCTTGATGTCGTTCTGCACCAGGCCCAGCACGCCCATGAAAAAGGCCGTGATGGCACCGATGACCATCACGAAACTCAGCGCGGTCTCGGACAGCTCGAACAAGGGCGACATCCGCGCGACCATGAAGATCCCCGCGGTGACCATGGTGGCGGCGTGGATCAGGGCCGAGATCGGGGTCGGGCCTTCCATGGAATCCGGCAGCCACACGTGCAGCGGGAACTGGGCGGACTTTCCCATCGCGCCGATGAACAGCAGGATGCAGATCACGCTGAGCACGGACCAGTCGGCGTCGAACCAGATGTTCATGGTAAGGCCGGAGATCTGCGGCGAACGCGCAAACACCTCGGCGTAGTTCAGACTTTCGAAGAACAGCAGCACGCCCGCGATCCCGAGCAGGAATCCGAAGTCGCCGACCCGGTTGACCAGGAAGGCCTTCAGATTTGCGTGTATCGCGCTGGGGCGCGTGTACCAGAACCCGATCAGCAGGTAGGAGACCACGCCCACGGCCTCCCAGCCGAAGAACAGCTGCAGGAAGTTGTTCGACATGACAAGCATGAGCATGGCGAAGGTGAACAGCGAGATGTAGCAGAAGAAGCGCTGGTAGCCCGGGTCCTCGTGCATGTAGCCGATGGTGTAGATGTGCACCATGAGCGAGACGAAGGTCACCACCAGCATCATGGTGGCACTGAGCTCGTCGATGAGGAATCCCACCTCCAGATGCAACGCACCGATCCGCCCCCAGGTGTAGACGGTGGCGTCGAACACGGGTGCGCCATCGATCACGGTGTCCTTGAACACGAGCGCGGACAGAGCCGTGGCGATCGCGACCCCGGCGATGGCGGCCGAGTGCGCGCCCGTGCGGCCGATGCTCTTTCCCAGCAGGCCTGCGACCAGTGCACCGACCAGCGGGGCGAGCACGATCCAGAGGTAGACGGACGGCATCGGACTCTCCTAACCCTTCATGCTGTCCAGGTCCGCCACGTTGATGGTGGACCGGGTGCGGAACAGGACCACCAGGATGGCGAGCCCGATGGCGGCCTCGGCGGCAGCGACCGTGAGGATGAAGAACACGAAAACCTGTCCGGACAGGTCGCCAAGGAAATGGGAAAAAGCAACGAAATTCATGTTCACCGACAGCAGCATGAGTTCGATGCTCATCAGCAGGATGATCACGTTCTTCCGGTTCAGGAATATCCCGGCCATGCTGATGCAGAACAGGATTGCCCCCAGGATCAGATAATCGGACAGTGCGATCATCGATCCGTCTCCGAGGGCATCTTCACCAGCCGTACCCGATCCTCGCGGCGCACCTGCACCTGCTCGTGCGGGCGCATGTAGCGGGTCCCGGCGCGCCGGCGCATCGTCAGCGCGATGGCGGCGACGATGGCCACCAGCAGGATCACCGCCGCCACCTCGAAGGGGTAGACGTACACCGTGTACAGCAGCACACCCAGCGCCTCGGTGTTGCTGTGACCCGCGGCGGCCGGCGCCGGCGGCGGGACCAACTCGATGCCGAAGCGGGTCGGCCCCAGCACCATGACCAGCTGCACCACGATCAGCAGCGCCACCAGCGCGCCCACCGGCAGGTAACGGATGAAGCCTTCGCGCAGGGGTGCCAGGTTGATGTCGAGCATCATCACCACGAACAGGAACAGCACCATCACGGCGCCCACGTAGACCAGCACCAGCACCACGGCGAGGAACTCGGCCTCCAGCAGCAGCCACAGCCCGGAGCTCGCGACGAAGGCAAGCACCAGCGACAGCACCGCGTGCACCGGGTTTCGCGCCGTGATGACGCGCAACGCGGCGGCCACCACGATGATCGCGAACACGAAGAAAAGAAGCTTTGTCACGCTGTGCGTCGCCCCCGTTGTCAGGCCTGCCGCGCCGGCACCGCTCGGTGCCGCGGGGTGCCCTGCCTCCCCTGCTCGTCCGGTTTCGCGTCCGTCAACGGTACGCGGAGTCTGTCGTGCGATCGCGGGCGATCTGCTCCTCGTAGCGGTCGCCCACGGCCAGAAGCTTGTCCTTGGTCATGAGCAGATCGCCGCGCTTCTCGCCGTGATACTCGAAGATGCGGGTCTCGACGATGGCATCCACCGGACATGATTCCTCGCAAAACCCGCAGTAGATACACTTCGTGAGGTCGATATCGTAACGCGTAGTGCGTCGCGTCCCGTCGTCGCGCGGCGCCGACTCGATGGTGATCGCAAGTGCCGGGCACACGGCCTCGCACAGCTTGCAGGCGATGCAGCGCTCCTCGCCGCTGGGGTAGCGGCGCAGTGCATGCAAGCCCCGGAACCGGTGCCCCTGGGGCGCGCGTTCCTCGGGGTAGCGCACCGTGAACTTCGGTGCGAACAGATATCGCATCGTGAGCCCAAGGCCCTTGAGCAGTTCCAGGAGCAGGAAGCTGCGCGACCAGCGTGCCAGGTTGTTCATGGCGCCATGCTCACGGGTGGCTGAACCAGGGGGCCAGCTCGATCTGGATCGCGAGGCCCACGACCGCGATCCACACGATCGTGATGGGGATGAACACCTTCCAGCCCAAACGCATGATCTGATCGTAGCGGTAACGCGGGAAGGTGGCGCGCAGCCACAGGTACACGAACATGAACGCGCCCGTCTTCAGCGCGAACCAGACGATGCCATGCCCGATCAGCGGTGTGGACATCCATCGCGGCCCGAGGATCCCCTCCAGCGGCGACAGCCAGCCGCCCATGAACATGATCGTCGCGAGCACGCTGACGAGGATCATGTTCGCGTACTCGGCCATGAAGAACACCGAGAAGGGCATCCCCGAATACTCGACGTGGAACCCTGCGACGATCTCCGACTCGCCCTCGGCCACGTCGAAAGGCGCGCGGTTGGTCTCCGCGACTCCCGAGATCGAATACACGATGAACATGGGCGCCAGCGGCAACCAGTACCAGTGCAGGATGCCGCCGCGTTGCGCCTCCACGATCGCGCTCAGGTTCAGGCTGCCGGCAGCCATCAGCACGACCACCAGCGCGAAGCCCATCGCGATCTCGTAGGCGACGATCTGCGCCGCGGAGCGCATGGCACCGAGCAGCGCGTACTTCGAGTTCGAGGCCCAGCCGGCGATGATCACGCCGTACACGCCCAGCGAGGTCATCGCGAGGATGTACAGCAGACCGGCATTGATGTCCGCGAGTACCAGACCGTCGCCGAAGGGCACCACCGCCCACGCGGCGAGCGCCGCGGTCAGCGACAGGATGGGCGCGAAGATGAACAGCACCTTGTTGGCGCCGGCGGGAATGATGATCTCCTTGAACATCAGCTTCACCGCGTCGGCGATGGGCTGGCCCCAGCCGCGCGGCCCCACCCGGTTCGGACCCATGCGCACCTGCATGTAGCCGATCACCTTGCGCTCGGCGAAGGTGTAGTAGGCGACGATGCCGAGCAGTGGGACCAGGATCAGCGCGATCTTGATCAGGATTTCGATGAGCGTGGCGAGCCCGGCCGGAAGCAGATCGAGAATCGCGGTGATGAACTGAGGCACGTGTGGTGCTCCGATATGGGCTCAGGCGGCGCTGATCTCGATGGGGCCATAGCTTGGCCCCAGCCCCTCGGTCTCACGGATCCCGCCCGGCAGCCGCACACAGTCCGCGGCCATGGATGCCACGACGCTGACCGTGAACGTGGCGTGGTGGCCGTTCTGGCAGACCACGGCGCGTGCGCCTTGCGCAAGTCCCAGCTCCTGCGCGAGTTCCGGGCCTATCTCCACGCCGGTAAACCGCGCGTCCGCGGTGGCCTGCAACGGCTGCGCGCGGCGCACCAGCGGATCCACGGCATACGGGGGCAGATCGCCGATGCGCAGCAGCCGTGCCACGGCAGCCACGGGCGGGTGCTGCGCGTCGAAGTCGCCGCTGGCATGAGCATCCACGCCGGATGCAAGCGCGGCGATCTCGTCGCGGATCTGGAAGGCGTCATCATGATCGAAACCGGCCACGTGCAGCAGGTTGCCCAGCACGCGCAGGATCTTCCAGCCCGGTCTTGCCTCGCCGGGTGGCGGTACCGCGCCCGGCGCGCTTTGCCAGCTCCCGGCCATGTTCACCCACGTACCCGCGCTCTCCGGGTACAACGCCATCGGCAGCAGCACGTGGGCATGCTCGCGCAGCCGGGGAGAGTCATACGCGCTGATGGCCACCACAGCATCGGCCGCACCCAGCGCGGCGAGCGCCGCCGCGCTGTCGGCGCAGTCGAGCTCGGGCTCCACGCCCAGCAGCAGGAATGCCTTGCAGGGCTCGCGCAGCATGGCCGAGGCGTCTCGGCCCGAGACGGCGGCCGCCTGGCCGCCAGGCCCGCGGTGCGGCACCGCGCCGGCCAGCCACGCCCCGGTCGCGTTGCCGCCTTCGGCGAGCAGGCCCAGATGCGCGCCGCACGACTTCGCTGCATGCGCGGCAGCCGCGCGCAGCGCGGCGGCCCGCGGGTGGTTCAATGCGCCGGGCCCCAGCAGAATCGCGCTGCGCTCGGCCTCGCGCAGTCGGGTTGCCAGGCCGGCCATGCGGCCCGTTCCCTGCGCCAGCTCGCGCAGCAACTCCTCGAAGCGCCCGGGGGCGGCCAGCACCTGCTCGCGTAGCGGGTAGTTGAAGCCATGGTCCAGCGCATTCAACGTCATCACCGACGCGCCGCCGATGACCGCTTTGCGCAGCCGGTGGTTGACCAGCGGCTGTTCCTTGCGCACGTTCGAACCGACCAGCAGCACCGCCTGCATCGCCTGCAGTGCATCGATGGGCATGCCCAGGCCCGGCGCCGGCGGGAATGCGTCCTGGTCGGAGAAATCGCACTGGCGCAGCCGGTGATCCACGTTGCCGCTGCCCAGAGCGCGCGTGAGCTTCTGCAGCAGGTAGAGCTCCTCCAGCGTCGCGCCCGGTGCGCCCAGCGCACCCAGAGCGTCAGACCCGTGGCTGTCGAGCGCGCCGCGCAACGCCTGCGCGGCGCGCGCCAGAGCATGCGACCAGTCGCACTCACGCCAGCGGTCGCCGTCGCGAACCATCGGCCGCAGCAGGCGCTGTTCACTGTACAGTCCCGTGTGGCTGTAGCGGTCACGGTCGGCGAGCCAGACTTCGTTGACCGCTTCGTTCTCGCGCGGAACGACCCGCAACACCTTGTTGCGGAACACGTGCACGTACATGTTCGCGCCGATGCCGTCATGCGGCGAGATGGCGGGATGCTGCTGCATCTCCCAGGTGCGGGCGCGGAAACGAAACGGCTTGTTGGTCAACGCGCCGACCGGGCACAGGTCGATGACGTTCCCGGACAGCTCGGAATCCACGCTCTTCGCGATGTAGGTTCCGATCTTCATGTGTTCGCCACGACCGGTCGCGCCCAGCTCGGGCACGCCCGCGATCTCCGCCCCGAAGCGCACGCAGCGGGTGCAGTGTATGCAGCGGGTCATGTCGGTCGCTATCAGCGGTCCGAGGTCCTGATCGGCCACGACGCGCTTGCGCTCCACGTAGCGCGACACGTCGCGTCCGTATCCCATCGCGACGTCCTGCAGCTCGCATTCACCGCCTTGATCGCAGATCGGGCAGTCGAGCGGATGATTGATCAGCAGGAACTCCATCACCGACTTCTGCGCCCCCCTGGCCAGATCCGAATGGGTCTTGACCTTCATCCCGTCCATCACGGGCGTGGCGCAGGCTGGCAAGGGCTTCGGGGCCCGCTCCACCTCGACCAGGCACATGCGGCAGTTGGCCGCCACCGTCAGCTTCTTGTGATAGCAGAAGCGGGGAATGCGAATGCCATTGCGATCCGCCACCGCGATGAGCATCTCCCCCTTCGTGGCCGCGAAGAGCGCGCCATCGATCTCGATATTGACCGTATCGGTCATGCTGTGGCTCCCACGCCTATGCCGCCTGCCTGAACGGCGCCACGCCAGGGGGGAAGCCGCGGTGGTCGATGTGGTACTGGAATTCCGCGCGGAAGTGCTTGATGAAGCTCTGCACGGGCCACGCTGCCGCATCGCCCAGCGCGCAGATGGTGCGGCCCTCGATGTTGTTGGCCACGTCGACGAGCATGTCCAGATCGTCCTGCTGCCCTTCACCGTTCTCGATGCGGCAAAGCACCCGATACAGCCAGCCGGTGCCCTCGCGGCAAGGAGTGCACTGGCCGCAGGACTCCGCGTAATAGAAACGCGCGATGCGCCGTAGCATGCTCACCATGGACGTGGTCTCGTCCATCACGACCACGGCTCCCGAACCCAGCATCGACCCGGCCTTGCGCAGCGAGTCGTAGTCCATGTTCGCGGACATCATGATCTCGCCGGGGACCACCGGCACCGACGAGCCGCCGGGGATCACGGCCTTGAGCTTGTTGCCGTCGCGCACGCCACCGGCCAGTTCGAGCAGGTCGCGAAACGGCAGGCCCAGCGGCACTTCGAAGTTGCCGGGGCGATTCACGTGGCCCGACACGGAAAAGCACTTGGTACCGCCGTTGTTCTCCGGCCCCAGCCGGGCGAACCAGTCCGCGCCGTTACGCATGATGGTGGGGACCGAGGCCAGTGTCTCGGTGTTGTTGATCGTGGTGGGCTTGCCGTACAGGCCGAAATTGGCCGGAAACGGCGGTTTGAAGCGCGGCAGCCCCTTCTTGCCTTCCAGCGACTCCAGCAGCGCGGTCTCCTCGCCGCAGATGTAGGCGCCGGAACCAAGGTGCGAATACAGGTCGAAATCGATGCCGCTGCCCTGTATGTCGCGGCCCAGCAGGCCGGCCTCGTACGCTTGCGCGAGCGCGTCATCGAAGCGACGGCCCGGCTCGTCCATGAACTCGCCGCGCATGTAGTTGTAGCCGACCGTGGCGCCCATCGCGTAGCCGGCGATGGCCATGCCTTCGATCAGCGCATGCGGGTTGAAGCGCAGGATGTCCCGATCCTTGCACGTTCCGGGCTCGCTCTCGTCCGAGTTGCACACCAGGTACTTCTGCACCGGGGCGCTGCGCGGCATGAAGCTCCACTTCAGACCGGCCGGGAACCCCGCGCCGCCGCGACCGCGCAGCCCCGAACTCTTGATCGTGTCGACGATGGCTCCCGGGTCGGTCTTCTCGGCGAGGATCTTCTTCCAGGCCTCGTAGCCGCCGGTGCGCACGTAGCTGTCCATCGTCCACGGCTGCTCGAACTCGAGCGTGGCGTAACAGACCTTGTTCAGCATCTCCATGCCGCCTACTCCAGAGCGTCGAGGATCTCGTCCACCTTCTCGGGGGTGAGATGCTCGTAGTAGACATGATCGACCATCATCATGGGTGCGCCCACGCAGGCCGCCAGGCACTCCTCCTCGCGCTTGAGATAGAACTTGCCGTCCGGGGTGCTCTCGCCGATCCGTATCCCGAGCTTGCGTTCGATGTGGCCCAGGATCTCGTCGCTGCCGCGCAGCATGCACGAAATATTGGTGCACAACGAGATGCTGTGCCTGCCCACCGGCTCGGTCTCGTACATGGAGTAGAACGAGGCCGCCTCGTAGACCCAGATCGCCGGCAGGTCCAGGTACGCGGCCACGGCGTCCATCAGCTCGCGAGTCAGGTAGCCATGATTCTGGTGCTGGGCCGCACGCAGCGCCGCGAGCAGCGCGGAGCGGCGCTGCTCGGCAGGGTACTTGCCCAGCCAGTGATCGATTTCCGCGCGCGTGTGCTCGTCCAGCACCTGCTCGGCCTGCACGCGGGTCATGCTCTGCACAGCGATCACGGGAATGCGCGCGGACATCAGCGATCCACCTCGCCGAACACGATGTCCAGCGTGCCGATCACGGCCACCACGTCGGCGAGCATGTGGCCGCGGGTCATCTCGTCGATGGCGGAAAGATGCACGAAACCAGGCGGCCGGATCTTCAGCCGGTAGGGCTTGTTCGCCCCGTCCGATACCAGGTAGATGCCGAATTCCCCCTTCGGCGCCTCCACCGCGGCGTAGCACTCGCCGGCCGGAATGCAGAAGCCCTCGGTGAACAGCTTGAAGTGGTGGATGAGGGCTTCCATGTCCTCCTTCATCTCTTCGCGGCGCGGCGGCACCAGCTTGTGATCGTCCACGATCACCGGGCCTGGGTTGTCCCGCAACCAGTCCACGCACTGCTTGACGATGCGCGCCGACTGGCGCATCTCCTCGATTCGCACCAGGTAGCGGTCGTAGCAGTCGCCGTTCACGCCCACCGGGATGTCGAAATCCATGCGGTCATAGACTTCGTAAGGCTGCTTCCTGCGCAGATCCCACTCCACCCCCGAGCCGCGCAACATGGCTCCGCTGAATCCCAGCGCGATGGCGCGGGCTGGATCCACCACCCCTATACCCACCGTGCGCTGCTTCCAGATCCGGTTGTCGGTGAGCAGCGTCTCGTACTCGTCCACGCACGACGGGAAGCGCGCCACGAAATCATCGATGAAGTCGAGCAGGGAACCCTGGCGGTTGGCGTTGAGCCGCTTGATGTCAGATTCGCTGCGCCAGCGCGATGGCTCGTACCGCGGCATGGTTTGCGGCAGGTCGCGGTACACGCCGCCTGGACGGTAGTAGGCCGCGTGCATGCGCGTCCCCGAGACCGCCTCGTAGCAATCCAACAGGTCCTCGCGTTCGCGGAACGCGTACAGGAAGACCGTCATCGCACCGATGTCCAGCGCATGCGTGCCCAGACACAGCAGATGATTCAGGATGCGCGTGATCTCGTCGAACATGACGCGGATGTACTGCGCACGAAGCGGCGGCGTGACGCCCAGCAGCTTCTCCATCGCCAGCACGTACGCGTGCTCGTTGCACATCATGGACACGTAGTCGAGCCGGTCCATGTAGCCGATGCTCTGGTTGTACGGCTTGCTCTCCGCGAGCTTCTCGGTCGCGCGATGCAAAAGTCCGATGTGTGGATCGGCGCGCTCGATCACCTCGCCGTCCATCTCCAGCACCAGGCGCAGCACGCCGTGCGCCGCCGGGTGCTGGGGGCCGAAGTTCATCGTGTAGTTCTGGATCTCGGGCATCTGGCTTCACGCGGCCTAGTGGCCTTCGCCCTCCCCGTTGCGCTCTTCGTTACGCTCGTCGTAGCGCTCGTCATGGCGGATGACCTTGGGCACCAGCGTGCGCGGCTCGATGCTCACCGGCTCGTAGACAACCCGCCCCTTCTCCGGGTCGAAACGCATCTCGACCTCGCCGATGAGTGGGAAATCCTTGCGAAACGGGTGCCCGATGAAGCCGTAGTCGGTCAGGATCCGGCGCAGGTCCGGATGACCGGCGAACAGGATCCCGAACAGATCGAATGCCTCGCGCTCGAACCAGTTGGCCGACGGCCACAGCTCGACCACGGAATCGACCCGAGGCGGATCGTCGCTGAGCATCGTGCGCACGCGCACGCGCTGGTTGAGTTCATGCGAGAGCAGATGGTAGACGACGGCAAAGCGCCCGTCGCGGCCCGCATCGCGCTCTTCGTAGATGCGCCTGGTCACGCCGCGCGAGAATCCGCTGGTCGTGGTGGTCTCACTGGTTTCCCAGTCAGCCTTGCCGTGATCGAGGTAGTCCACGCCACACAGGTCCACGAGTTGTGCGAAGCGCAGCCCCTCCTCGTCGCGCAGCGCGCGGCTGGTGTCCAGGATCGAGTCGACCGGAACCTCCAGCGTCACCTCGCCCAGGGCCAGTTCGCAACTGCAGCCCGCATCGCCGAATCGCGACTGCAACCGCTCCGCCAGCGCTCGTGCGGATCTAGACATGACGGGCCATGGCCTTTCCAGTATCAGCGCGCGATGGTCTGCGTGCGCCGAATCTTGTTCTGCAACTGCAAGATGCCGTACAGCAGCGCTTCCGCCGTCGGCGGACATCCCGGCACGTACACGTCCACCGGCACGATCCGGTCGCAGCCCCGGGTCACGGAGTACGCGTAGTGGTAGTAGCCTCCGCCGTTCGCGCACGATCCCATCGAGATGACCCAGCGCGGTTCGGGCATCTGGTCGTAGACCTTGCGCAGGGCCGGCGCCATCTTGTTCACCAGCGTGCCGGCCACAATCATCACGTCGGACTGGCGCGGGCTGGGGCGGAACACCATGCCGAAGCGGTCGAGGTCGTAACGTGCCGCCCCGGCATGCATCATCTCGATCGCGCAACACGCCAGACCAAAGGTCATCGGCCACATCGAACCGGTGCGCGCCCAGTTGATCAGCTTGTCAGCCGTGGTCGTCACCACGCCTTCCTCGAGCACGCCCTCTATTCCCATTCCAGCGCCCCCTTCTTCCACTCGTAGATGAAGCCCACCACGAGCACCGCGAGAAACAGCATCATGGCCAGGAAGCCGAACATGCCGATCTGGTCGAGCACGACGGCCCAGGGGAACAGGAACGCGATCTCCAGATCGAAGATGATGAACAGGATCGCAACCAGGTAGTAGCGCACGTCGAACTTCATGCGCGAGTCCTCGAAGGCCTCGAACCCGCACTCGTAGGGGGACAGCTTGGCGCTGTCCGGACGGTGGGGACCGAGCACGGCGCCGACGAGGATCATCGCCGCGCCAAGGGCCAGCCCCACGACGATGAAGATCAGGATGGGCAGGTAGTTTTCGAGCATTTCGCCGAAGGTATCAGCCGAGTCCAGCGCGGTTGCTGAAGTGAAGCCGGCGGGCGCGTTCCGGGCTCACGTGAAGTCACCCGCGAACTCTATTGGCGACCCCTCTCCCTGTCAATCGACGGCCAGCGTGGCCCGGCGTTCGTGCAATGCGACAAAGCAAGGTCGATCAGCACGTTGGAGCCGGAACCTGCGCAACACTCAAGCACACCGGCGCGGCGCTTGCGCGCTCACCCGGCAGCAGCCCACATGCAATGGTGCGGATGCCCGGACTCGAACCGGGACGCCCGAAGGCACTACCCCCTCAAGATAGCGTGTCTACCAATTCCACCACATCCGCGAAAGCATCAACCCAGGCCCGCGGGCACCGGCGCGGCCCCGCACGCAGGCTACTGCGTACGGCCGCTGCCCTGCGCCGGGGCTTGCGGCAGCGAGGGCACGCCGTCCGACTGCACCGGCGCGGGCACACCCGGCACGAGCGGCACGTCAGTATCGGGCGCTGGCGCCACCCGTTCAACCACGCTGCTGCTGCGCACGCTGGATGCCGCGAGGTAGGCCAGCCCGATGCTGTTGATGAAGAACACCATGGCCAGCAGTCCGGTGATCTTGGCCAGGAAGCTCGCCGGTCCGCGGCTGCCGAACAACGAACCGGATGACCCGCCTCCGAACGACGCGCCCGCGTCCGCGCCACGCCCCTGCTGCAGCATCACCAGCACGATGATGGCCACGGCCAGCAGCACCTGGAATCCCAGAAACACCTGTTGCATGTCAGCCTCCGGCCGCGTCGCAGATGGCGAGGAAGCCGCCCGCGTCGAGCGACGCTCCCCCGATCAATCCACCGTCGATGTCGGCCATGCGAAAGAGCTCGGCGGCATTGTCCGGTTTGACGCTGCCACCATACAGAATCCGCGTCCCGGCGTGGTCACCACCCTCGCTCGCGATGCGCTCGCGCAGCACGGCGTGCACCTCCTGCGCTTGCGCGGGGCTCGCGGTGCGGCCGGTGCCGATGGCCCACACCGGCTCGTAGGCCACCACGAACTCGCTCAGCTCCCGGGCCGGGCGCTGCTGGAACACGGCCGCGAGCTGGCGTTCCACGACGCTGCGGGTCTGCGCCGCGTCGCGCTGGGCCAGCGTCTCGCCGACGCACAGCACCGGGATCAGCCCGGCATCCATTGCGCGCAGGAACTTCGCGGCGACCACCGCATCGGTCTCGCCCAGGCCATGACGCCGCTCGGAGTGACCCGTCAGCACCATGCGACAGCCCACATCACACAGCATCTGCGCCGCCACCTCGCCAGTGAATGCCCCCGGGGCGTGCGCCGAGACGTCCTGCGCGGCC
>Ga0326597_10010068_pt1 | contig 12618 bp, 13 predicted proteins | sample RVTome_12_FD_203789 | JGI IMG/M metagenome (GOLD analysis project Ga0326597, IMG submission 203789) | Soil microbial communities from uranium-contaminated site in the Upper Colorado River Basin, Wyoming, United States - RVT100D185 | ecosystem: Environmental > Terrestrial > Soil > Contaminated >... | reverse complement strand
GCGCTCGCCGTCGCCGTCCCGGGCCCGGCCCTGGGCGCGGCCGGCTGGGGCCCGGCGACCCCGGCCGGCGAACCGTGGATCACCTCGGAGCCATCCAAGGTAGAGACGTCCGGTGAGATCGCGAACGTCGCGTTCGTCCCGCTCATCAACTCGGGCGAGAGCGCGTTCGGCACCCTGTTCGAGGGAATCCCGGACGGCATCGGCGTGGTGCCGGCCCCGGCGCCACACGGCTATGTCGACCTCTACGTCAACCACGAGCAGTCGCGGGTGCCGTTCGGCGGTTTTGCTGACTTCAGCGACTCGTCAGTCTCGCGGGTGCGGGTCGACACGACGACGATGGAGATCCTCGACCTCGGTGTCGCGCTGTCGTCGGAGGAGGGCTTCATCCGGTTCTGCTCGTCGTTCATGGCCGGCCCCGAGCACGGCTTTCCGCACTACACCCTCATCACGAACGAGGAGTCGAACGACGCCCTGGCGATTCCGGCCGGGGCGCTGTACGGCGCCGATCCCGCGTACGGGGGGCTGAACGTGCGCCAGGCGGGCTATGCCGTGTTCCTCGACACCGCCAACGGCAAGATCGGGGTCCTGGCCGGCTCCGGCCGACACAATCACGAGAACACCGTGATCGTGCCGGGCGGCTGGGGCGGCATCTTCTCGCTCTCCGGCGACGACACCTTCACGTTCCCCTCGACGCCGGACCGCCCGAACCTGAGCCAGCTGTACGCCTTCAGCAGCAAGAACTGGAAGGCCTTCCAGAAGGACGAGGGCACGATGTGGGCGTTCCGGGTGACCGGGACCCAGGACGGGCCTGTGGATCCGGCAGACCCCTTCAACGACGCCAACGACTACCTCGACATCGAGGACGGGGACACCTTCACCGGTGAGTTCATCGAGGTTCCGTCAGACGTCGCCCGCGGCGATACCGCCGATGCCCCCCAGGACGCGCTCGAGGACTGGTCGAACGACGAGAACGTCTTCCAGTTCGTCCGTGTCGAGGACGTGGCCTACGACCCCGACGACCCGCGTGTCGTGTACTTCGCCGACACCGGCAACAGCCGGCTCGCGCATCCCGACCCCGACACCGGACGGCTGTACCGCGGCGCGAGCGGAGCGTCGTCCGCCGGTCGGATCTTCAAGCTCGTCCTGAACGAGGACGACCCGACCATCGTCGACGAGTTCAGCGTCCTGGTCGAGGCCAGCTCGATCGAGATGCGCTCGCCCGACAACCTCGAGGTCGGGCACAACAGCCTGATGGTCCAGGAGGACACCTCGTTCTTCAGCAAGGTCTGGCTGTACGACCTCGACGGCGAGACGTGGACCCACGTCGCGACCGCGACCGAGGAGCGGGCGGAGACGAGCGGCATCGTCGATGTCTCGCCCTGGTTCGGCGACGGCTGGTGGGCCCTCGACGTCCAGTCCCACTCGAACCAGACGACGCTGGCCGACCAGCACTACATCCATCCCGTGACGGGCAGTGACACGACGTACACGGCCCGCCGCGAGAATGGCCAGCTGCTGCTCATGCACGTCCCGGGCAGCTGACGCTCCCGGGTCCCTCGCCGCTCCAGGGCCGCCCGGCGCATCGCGCCGGGCGGCCCTCTCGTTCAAGCGTGATGTCCCGATCCGGCTAGCGGACCACCTCGGCCGGTGGTTCGACGTCGATCGGATCGGTCTCGCCGGAGACCGACTCGAACCGGAAGGCCATCGACGGAGCCATGTCGACGCCACGCCGGCGGAGGTGGACCTCCGTCCAGTCGTAGGGCGCGACCATGACGTGCCACGCCACCGTCATTTCCCAGTCCGTCGACCAGTACGAGTAGTGGGAGACGATGAGGAGCGTCGACACGAACACCGGCTCCCAGTCGAGGTCGGCCGTGATGCCGAGCTCCGGGTGCTCTGCGGCCAGCCAGGCCACCCAGCGCTCGAAGTAGGGCTGGGCATCCGTGGCGCGCTCGTCATTCATCGGGAAGACCGGCAGCGAGCGCTCGGCGGTCTTCGCCACGGCCCCCCGCGAGGCCGTGATCGTGACCGCGCCGGTCGTCTCGGCGCTCGTCGGGTCGGCCGTGACACAGACCTCGCCGACCACGCCCGGGGCGAGCTCGGCGGGCGAGATGTCGATCACGGTCGCCTTCGTGGTGGATGCCTCGATCGCGACGGGGATCGTGCTGCCGCTCGGGTCGTCGACGAGAACGAGGAAGCAGTAGCGCGAACCGGGGATGGCCATCCGGATCGCGGCCGGCTCCTCGGACGGCCGGACATCGATGGTGAAGTCGGCGGTCGACGGCGTCGGTGCCGGCGACGGTGCCGGCGACGGCGACGGGCTGCCGCCGGGCGTCGCCGTGCAGGCGGCGAGGGCAAGGACGAGGAGGGGGCGGACCAGCCGCGCCGTTGGCATCATGCTCGGACCTCCGAGGGTTCAGATCCGGGACGCCACGCTGGTGGATGGACGCTCCTCGACCGGTCGCGGGTTCCACCGCGAGCCGGCGTCCGCCGGAGCCCGGGCGGTGCCATGGCCCGCGCAACCGCCGCGCTACACTCGACGAGCCGGCCATCCGGCCGGCGACGAACCCGGCGTGACCGCTCGTGCCCGGCACGGCGGCCTGCCCGAACGCGGAGGCATGGAACCTCTTGCCGAAGTCGTACGTTCGCCTGACCCAGCCCCTCGTGCGTGACACGAAGGGCGGCGAGCTCCGTCCCGCGACCTGGGACGAGACGCTCGACCGGACCGTCGCGGCGTTCCACGCCGCGGACGCCCACCGCGTCCCCGGCGCGCCGGCACCCTTCGGGATCTTCAGCTGCAGCAAGGCGACCAACGAGGTCAACTTCGCGGCCCAGAAGTTCTCGCGGACGGTCCTGGGCAGCAACAACATCGACAGCTGCAACCGCACCTGACACGCCCCGTCTGTCGCCGGTCTGGCGACCGTCTTCGGCGCTGGTGGCGGAACCAGCTCATATCGTGAGGTGGAGGGGACGGACCTGATCGTCCTCTGGGGCAGCAATGCCCGGGAGACGCATCCGATCTTCTTCCACCACCTCCTGCGCGGCGTCCGGAACGGCGCCCGGCTCTACGCGGTCGATCCGCGGCGGACGAGCTCGGCGGAGTGGGCCGACGTCTGGCTGGGCCTCGACGTCGGCAGCGACATCGCCCTGGCCAACGCGATCGGGCGCGAGATCATCCACGCCGGGCTGGCCAACACTGAGTTCATCGGCCGGGCGACCTTCGACTTCGAGGCCTATCGCGAGAAGGTCGAGACCTACACCCTCGAGTACGCCGAGCGCGAGACGGGCGTCCCGGCTGAGGCGATCCGCGAGCTGGCCCACGCCTACGCCTCCGCCGACAAGGCGATGATCTGCTGGACCCTCGGCATCACCGAGCACCACAACGCGGTCGACAACGTCCTCGCCCTGATCAACCTGGCGACGCTGACGGGGCACGTCGGGAAGTACGGCAGCGGCCTCAACCCGCTGCGCGGCCAGAACAACGTCCAGGGCGGTGGCGACATGGGCGCCCTGCCCGATCGGCTGCCGGGCTTCCAGTTCGTCGAGCGCGCCGAGCTCCGAGCCCCCTTCGACGCCGCCTGGGGCGTGGCGGTCCCGCCGAAGAAGGGCTGGCACCTGTCGGCGATGTTCGACGCCATCGAGCGCGGCGAGCTCCGGGCGGCCTATGTCATCGGCGAGAACCCCGTGCAGTCCGAGGCCGACCAGAAGCGGGCGAAGCACCTCCTCGGCAGCCTCGACTTCATGGTCGTCCAGGACCTCTTCCTGACCGCGACCGCGGAGCTCGCCGACGTCGTCCTGCCGGCCGCCGCGGCCTGGGCTGAATCCGAGGGCACGGTCACGAACTCGGAGCGACGCGTGCAGCGGGTGCGCAAGGCCCTCGACCCGCCGGGCGAGGCCCGCGACGACCTCTGGATCATCTTCGAGCTCGCCCGGCGGATGGGTCACGACTGGGGCGAGGCGTCCGCGGAGCGGACCTGGGACGAGCTGAGGTCGCTCTCGCCCGTCCACCGCGGCATGACGTATTCCCGTCTGGAGGCGCTCGGCGGCATCCAGTGGCCATGCTGGGACGAGAACCATCCGGGCGAGCTGTTCCTCCACTCCCGCCTCTGGGAAGACCCCGTGCCCGGCTCGCGGATCCCGTTCGTGGCCGTCGACCACGACCCGCCGGTCGACCGCCTCGACGACGACTTCCCGATCCGCCTGACGACCGGCCGGCGCCTCGACAGCTACAACACCGGCGTCCAGTCCGGCTCGTTCCGGTCGCCGCTGCGGCGGGGCGAAACGCTCGACATGTCGCCCGAGGACATGGAGCGCCTGGGCCTTGCCGAGGGCGAGGTCGTCCGCGTCGTTTCACGCCGCGGGGAGGTCGAAGTCCCCGTCCGTGCGGACCCCGGCCTCCGGCCCGGCCTGACCTTCATGACCTTCCACTTCCAGGACGACGTCGCGGTCAACCTGCTGACAATCGACGCCATCGACCCGAAGTCGGGCACGGCGGAGTTCAAGGCCACCGCCATCAGGATCGAGAAGCTCGGGGAGGCGGTCACCTCGCGTTGACATCGCGCCGAGCGCCGCAGGACGCACGACCCCATTGACCCGGGCCACCGATCCGGCCACGATGGCGCCCCGCGAATGGATCCGGATGGGATGGTCGCAGCGCGGGAGGAGGGTTTTGGAGTGCCGCACTACCTGTTCTCCGCGCGCTACACGCAGACAGGCATCCAGGGGGTCCTGAAGGAAGGGGCCGCGAGCCGGGTCAAGGCGGTCAGCGAGCTCGTCGCGAGCGTCGGTGGCCGGGTCGAGACGATGTACTGGGCGTTCGGCGAGGACGACTTCGTCATGATCGCGGAGCTGCCGAGCAATGCCGCCGCGGCCGCCGCCGCGACGAGGGTCTCCGCGACCGGCACGAGCGCGGTCAGCACGACCGTCCTCCTGACGGCTGCCGAGGTCGATGAGGCCCGAGGCATCGGCGTCACGTTCCGCCCGCCCGGCGCCTGACCCGACCGACCGGGGGGAGCTCCGTGGCCACCGAGATCCTGATGGCCGCGCCCGCGGCCGCGGCCGACCGCGAGCGGCCGTATGCGCCGAGCGTGCTCGACCGCATCTACGACTGGCTCGAGTCGCTGCCGATTCCGATCTGGCTGGCGTACCTGGCCCTTGCCGTGCCAAGCGCGCTGCTGGCGAGCTCGGCCCAGTGGCTCTCCGGGCTCCGTGCCGATGGCCGCGCCACCGACCGAGTCGACGCCCTCGACCGGACGATCTCAGCGCTCCGCCACGAGCGCGAGCTCCTCGCCAAGCTCCCGACGTGGCCGTGGTCCGCGGGCACGATCCGGGGCTTCGGGTCCGCGCTCTTGCTGCCCATCGCCGTCTTCCTCGTCCAGCGGTTCCTCACCCAGGCTCTCGGCTGATGGCCGAGATCTCCGCCGGCGTCCCGGCCGCGCCGTCGTCGAGCGCGGACGCCGCCGACGCCGGCGGGACCGTCGACGATGCCGAAGCGATCAGGCCGTACCGGCCGGCATGGATCCACGCCCTGGGCGACGCGATCGAGCGCATCCCGGGACGTCCTCAGCAGGTGATCGCTCGATCGCTGTAACGGACCCGCGTTTCCCGGGCAGCAGTCGACGATCGGGCGTACTCTGTCGGTGTCGTCGTACTGTGCGACGGTGCTTTGCGTCGGTCGACCTGCTTCTCGAACAGGCCGTGCGCCTGCCAATCCGTTCGAGAAGTGAAAGGGGTCAACGTGACCACCGGCACTGTCAAGAAGGTCGTCGCCGATCGCGGCTTCGGCTTCATCACCGGCGAGGACGGGAAGGACTACTTCTTCCACCGCGACTCGCTCCAGTCACCGCTCAGCTTCGATCGCCTCAACGGCGGCGAGGCGGTCAGCTTCGACGTCCAGTCGGGTCCGAAGGGCCCGCGGGCGGCGAACGTCCGGGCGGCCGACGGGGCGTAAGCGCTTCGTTCGCCACCGCACGAATGGCCCCCGGCTCGCCCGGGGGCCATTCGATTCCCGGGCCAGCGGGATTGGCCGAACGGGACACGCGGACCTCGGCGAGCACTCGTGGCGCGGCTGCTTCGACCCGCGGCTACACTCGGTCGCGATGGACCTCCACGTGATCGGGCCCCTCGCGTCCCCCGTCGAGCGGGCGGCCGTGGACGCGGTGCTCGGGCCGGCCGAGTCGGGCTGGTCGGGAGGCCGCCGGGACACGGGGCTGGACGGCCATGTCGCGCGAGGCGGGCACGAAGCCCGCAGCCGGCGCGACCTGCTCCTGCCGGCGCTTCATGCCCTCCAGGACCGGGTCGGGCACATCAGCCAGCCGGGACTGAACTACGTCTGCCGACGCCTGGTGGTCCCGCCGGCTGAGGCCTACGGGGTGGCCACGTTCTACGCGCTCTTGACGACCGCGGCCCGGCCGGCGGCCGTGGCCCACGTCTGCGACGACATCGCCTGCCGCCTCGCCGGCGCGGAGGCGATCTGCGGGGACCTGGCACGGACGCTCGGTCCCGCTGGCACGCCCGCCCGCGACGGTTCGATGACCTGGCTCCGGAGCCCCTGCCTGGGTCGCTGCGAGCTCGCTCCGGCCGCGCTCCTGACGCTCGCCGGCGAGATGCCACGCCGCGAGGAGCTCGCGCCGGTCGACGCTGCGGGGATCATCGGGCGACTCGAGGCATCCGTCGCGGGGCCGTCCTCGGCCGCCCCGGCCCCGGCGGCGGAGCCGGCGGCGGTCACGGCCTCGGTCCCGCAGGCCGGCTCGTCCGGCCTGCGTCTCCTCGCCCGGTTGGGCATCGTGGATCCGGGTTCGCTCGACGACTATCGGGCCCATGGCGGCTATCGCGCCCTCGAGAACGCCATTGCGATGGGTCCCGAGGCGACCATCCGCGAGGTGAGCGAGGCGAAGCTCGTCGGTCGTGGCGGGGCGGCCTTCCCGACCGGCCGGAAGTGGGCCGCGGTCGCCGCCCAGGCTGCCCAACCCCATTACGTCGTCTGCAATGCGGACGAGTCGGAGCCCGGCACGTTCAAGGACCGCGTGCTCATGGAGGCCGATCCGTTCGCGGTCATCGAGGCGATCACGATCGAGGGCTTCGCGACGGGCAGCGCGCTGGGCTACCTCTACATCCGCGGTGAGTACCCGCTCGCTGAGGCTCGCCTGGGGGCGGCCATCGAGGCCGCCCGGGCCGGCGGATTCCTCGGCGACGACGTCGCCGGGTCCGGCTGGGCGTTCGACGTCGAGCTTCGGCGGGGCGCCGGCGCCTACATCTGCGGTGAGGAGACCGCCCTCTTCGAATCGATCGAGGGCAGGCGCGGCGAGCCGCGCAACAAGCCGCCCTTCCCGGTCGAGGTCGGGCTCTTCGGGAAGCCGACGGCGATCAACAACGTCGAGACGCTCGTCAACGTGCTGCTCATCCTCGGCGACGGGGATGGCGTGGGCGGTGGGGCCCGCTACGCCGCCACCGGGACGGAGGGCTCGACCGGCCCGAAGCTCTTCTGCCTGTGCGGCCACGTCCGCCGGCCGGGCGTCTACGAGGTCCCGTTCGGGACGACCCTCCGGGAGCTCCTCGAGCTCGGCGGCGGCGTGCCCGGCGGGCGCTCGATCCGGGCGATCCTCCTCGGCGGGGCGGCGGGCGTCTTCGTCGGGCCCGACGCGCAGGACGTCCCGCTGACGTTCGAGGGGACACGGGCGATCGGCGCGACGCTCGGCTCTGGGGTCGTCATGGTCTTCGACGAGACCGCCGACCTTGTCGGCACGCTCCGGCGGATTGCCGCGTTCTTCCGGGACGAGTCGTGCGGGCAATGCGTGCCCTGCCGGGTCGGGACGGTCAGGCAGGAGGAGCTCCTGGCCCGGCTTGCCGACGGCGCGGCGGTCCGGACGCGGGACGATGAGCTGGTGCTGCTCGCCGAGATCGGGCGGGCGATGCGAGATGCCAGCATCTGCGGCCTCGGCCAGACCGCGAGCTCGGCGATCGAGTCGGCGTTCCGGCAGAGCGGCTTGGTGCCTCTATGACGCAGTCAAGCCGGCTGGTGGACCTGTGACCGCCGAGCATCGGCCGGGTGAGAGCCCGGTGCGTACCCCGGCGCCGCCGATGTCCCCGGCCATCGAGGCGATCTTCACGACGCCGCCGGCGCGTGCCTCCCGAACCCCGGCGGCACCGCCGGCGGAGGCGCCGGCGCCGGTAACCGTCACGATCGACGGCATTGAGGTCGCCGTCCCCGCCGGGTCCACGATTCTGGAGGCTGCGCGAGCCCAGGGCCTCGATCTGCCCACGCTCTGCCATCTCGAGAACCTCGCCCCGGTGAACGCCTGCCGGGTCTGCGTCGTCGAGGTCACCGGGTCACGGGTCCTGGTCCCGGCCTGCTCGCGGAAGGTCGAGCCGGGAATGGAGATCCAGACCGAGTCCGAGCGGGTCCGCCACTCGCGGAAGCTCGTCCTCGAGTTCCTCGGCTCGTCGGTCGACCTCTCGCTCACCGGGCCCCGCCAACCCGATGGCGACCTCGCCCGCTGGGCCGAGCGCTACGGCGCCGACGCGTCGCGCTTCGGGCAGCCCACGCCGCCCTCGCCGGCCGGGGCCCGCGATGCGCGCGAGGCCGGCCACCATCACGCGCCGGCCGGTGTCGAGGCCGCGAACGCCGCGACGGTCGCCCAGCCGGTGAAGGTCGACAACGACCTCTACGTCCGGGACTACTCGAAGTGCATCCTCTGCTACAAGTGCGTCGAGGCCTGCGGCGAGGACGCCCAGAACACGTTCGCGATCGCGGTGGCCGGTCGGGGATTCGATGCCCGGATCTCGACCGAGTGGGCGACGCCCCTGCCCGACTCGGCCTGTGTCTACTGCGGCAACTGCATCGGCGTCTGCCCGACGGGTGCCCTGATGTTCAAGTCCGAGCACGAGATGCGCGAGGCCGGCACCTGGGATGAGGGCGCCCAGACGGTGACATCGACGATCTGCCCCTACTGCGGCGTCGGCTGCGCCCTCGACCTCCACGTCCAGGACAACACGATCGTGAAGGTCAGCTCGCCGATGGATTCCTCGGTGACCGAGGGCCACCTCTGCATCAAGGGCCGCTTCGGGTTCGAGTTCACGAACGAGCGGCGGCGGCCGTGATCCGGTGAGCCTGCTGCGAGCCGCCGTCATCGGGACCGGCTTCGTCGGGCCGTTCCACGTCGACGCGATCCGCCGCGGGGGGTACGCCGACGTCGTCGCGATCGCCGGCTCGGATCGCGAGCGGACCCGCGCGCGGGCTGCCGCGCTCGGCGTGCCGCACGCGACGACGGACGTCGGCGCGCTCCTGGCCGACCCCTCGATCGACGTCGTCCATGTCTGCACGCCGAACCGGACCCACGTCGAGCTTGCGACGGCGGCCCTCGAGGCTGGCAAGCACCTCGTCCTCGAGAAGCCGGTTGCGCTGGACGCCGCCTCCGCGTGGGCCCTGGTGGAGCTCGCTTCGCGTCGCGGGCGGCACGCGGCCGTCGCCCTGACCTACCGCGGCTACCCGATGGTCCGCCGGGCGCGCGACCTCATCGCCGCCGGCGAGGTGGGCGAGCTGCGGCTGGTCCACGGCGGCTACATCCAGGACTGGCTCGCCAACCCCACCGACTACAACTGGCGCCTCGAGCCCGACACCGGCGGCGCCTCGCGTGCCGTCGCCGACATCGGCTCCCACTGGTTCGACACCGCCGAGTTCATGACCGGCCGGCGGATCGAGGCGGTCTTCGCCGACCTTGCCACGTTCCTGCCCCGGCGCTCCCGCCCGGTCGGCGGGGGTGGCGTGGCCTTCGGGGCCTCGGGCGGCCCGGTCGAGGAGGTCGAGGTCCAGTCCGAGGACGCGGCCACGATCCTCGTCCGGTTCGAGGGCGGGGCCCGCGGAGCCGCCGTCATCAGCCAGGTCAGCCCCGGGCGGAAGAACGGGCTGAGCCTCGAGATCGCCGGCTCGCGGACGACGCTCGACTGGGACCAGGAGGACGGCGAGCACCTCGCGATCCGGAGCCGGAGCGAGGCGCGCGTGCTGACCCGCGGGGCCGAGGACGGGCCCCGTCCGGGTCCCGGCATCCCGTCGCTGCCCGCCGGCCATCCCGAGGGCTGGGCCGAAGCGCTGCGGGACCTGCTGCGACCCTTCTACGCGGCGGTGGCCGCTGGCGCGCGGCCGCCTGCAGATCCTGCGCTGGCCGCCTACCCGACACTGGCGGCGGGTGCCCGCGGTGTCGCCTTTGTCGAAGCGGTCCTCGCCTCGGCACGCACCGAGACCTGGGTCACCATCGAGGAATGAGCCCCTCGGCTGTGTGGCGCGTGCCCGCGGCAGCCGCCCAGGCCTGCGCCCTGGCCGGCGTGACCGGGAGTCAACAACGACCGGCCCAAGCCTGCGTGGTGGCACGCCTCGGCCGCCGCTCGTGACCGAGGGTCACGGAGATAGGCCGAGGAGGCCTCCGCGGGCGCCGTCAGCCGGGATTTGGTGTCCCAGAGTCACGCCTGGCCATCGCCGTGGCGGAGGCCGTGGCAGAGTCACGCTTGGCCATGGCCGTGGCGAAGGCCGTGGCGAAGGCCCTGGCGGAGGCCGTCGCGGGAGATGAGCCGGCTCAGCCGCGGGCGCGCTCGTTGCGGGCGGCGGACTCGGCGATCTGGCGGATCCGCGCGGCGCGCGTCTCGGGTCGGGCCGCGAAGGCGACCCAGCCGAGAAGCTGCTTGCGGGCCGACGGCGGGAACGCGGCGAAGTTGGCGGCGGCCGGCGGGCTGGCGGCGAGCACCACGGCGAGGTCGTCGGGCACCTCGAGCCGCTCGACGCTGTCGAGGAGCTCCCACGAGCCGTTGGCCCTGGCCCGCTCGATCGCGGCCAGCCCGGCCGGGGCCATCCGGCCGGCGACGATGAGCCGCTCGACGCGGGCCTTGTTCGTGGCGGCCCAGCCGCTCCGCGGCTTGCGAGGCGCGAAGTAGAGCTTGCCGCGGTCGTCGTCGACACGGCCACCCGTGCTGTCGACCCAGCCGAAGCAGAGGGCCTCCTCGATGGCCGCCTCGTAGTCCAGCCCGACACGACCCGAGCGCGGACGCCAGGTCACGAGCCAGGCCCCGCTTGCGGTCGCGTGGTTCGCCTCCAGCCAGGCGCGCCAGGTCGCCCGATCGTCGGCCTCGACCCAGGGTGCGTCGTCGAGCGCGGACATCGATCGACGGCGCCTCAGCCGCCCATCAGGTCGCGGAGGTCGATCCGGCCGTCGTGGGTGTAGACGTTGAAGCCGTCGCCGCGCAGGAAGCCGACAAGGGTGATCCCGACCCGGTCGGCCAGGCGGATCGCCAGGTCTGACGGCGCCGAGACGGCGCAGATGATCGGGATGCCGGCGACGGCCGCCTTCTGGACGATCTCGAAGCTGACCCGCCCCGAGACGAGCAGGATCCGGTCCCAGAGCGGCAGCTCGCGGGCCAGCACCCGCGACCCGATGACCTTGTCGAGGGCGTTGTGGCGGCCGACGTCCTCGCGCACGGCGACGAGCCGCCCATCGGTCTCGAAGAGGCCCGCCGCGTGGAGGCCGCCCGTCCGCTCGAAGGCCGCCTGCGCCGCTCGCAGCCGGTCGGGCAGCCCAACGATCACGGATCGCGCCACGACCGGGAGGCCCTTCGGCAGCGGCTCGACCCGGACGGCGACCTCGTCGATCGAGGCCTTGCCGCAGATCCCGCAGGAGGCCGTGGCGATGAAGTGGCGCTTCGCCGAGATCGCCGGGTCGATCTTCCGGGCGAGCCGGACGAGGACGGCGTCATCGGGCTCGGCCATGAACCCCGGATCGCCGACGTCGACGCCGAGGATCTCGTTGTCCTCGAGCAGGCCCTCGGTCGTCAGGAAACCGACGGCGAGCTCCTTCTCATGGCCCGGCGTCCGCATCGTGACGGCGACGTCGACGGGGGTCTGGCGAGGGCCGGCGGCCCGGATCTCGAGAGGCTCCTCGCCGACGACGAGGTCGTCGCGGAGCTCCAGCTCGCGACCCCGCACGGCCACGACCTTCGTGCTCGTCACGTGGCGGATGGGCAGGACGGGATCGAGTGGCGTCGTCACCCGGCGAGTGTAGTCTGGCTCCATGCGCGAGCCCATCCTCACCGGCACCGAGCACGCCTTCGTGGCCGAGACCCGTCGGGCCGTGCTCGCCACGCTCCGCCCAGACGGCGAACCACGGCTGGTCCCGGTCTGCTTCGTCCTCGCCGACGAACCGGACGACATGGGTCGTCCGATCATCTACTCCCCGATCGACGAGAAGCCCAAGGCATCGGCCGACCCGCGACGCCTGGCCCGGGTCCAGGACCTCCTCGTCCTGCCCGCCGTGACCCTCCTCATCGATCGCTGGTCGGAGCAATGGTCACACCTGGCCTGGGTCCGGCTGACGGGCCGGGGTGTCCTGCTGGAGCCGGAACCGCGCGAGCGGGCGGAGCACGCGGCGGCGATCGTCGCGCTCCGCGCGAAGTACCCGCAGTACGCCGGCCATGACCTCGAGGCCCGGCCGATCATCCGGATGTCGATCGATCGGGTCCAGCGATGGGGCGACGTCACCCCGGGCGCGAGCGACGCGGCCGGGCCCGCCGAGGGCGCCGGGGGCGTCGAGGCCGCCGGCGGCTGAACCCTCAGGCGCCTCGCTCGAGGTGGATCGC
>Ga0326597_10010067_pt1 | contig 12619 bp, 6 predicted proteins | sample RVTome_12_FD_203789 | JGI IMG/M metagenome (GOLD analysis project Ga0326597, IMG submission 203789) | Soil microbial communities from uranium-contaminated site in the Upper Colorado River Basin, Wyoming, United States - RVT100D185 | ecosystem: Environmental > Terrestrial > Soil > Contaminated >... | reverse complement strand
CATCACCTCGGCGCCGACGCTGGTGCTCCACATGATCGGCAGCAGTCCCGCGACCACCGTGGAGACGGTCATGACCTTGGGTCGGAGACGGAGCAATGCGCCTTCCATGACCGCGTCGCGCAGCGCGCCTCGCGTGAGCGTGCCTCCGAGTTCGCGCCGCTTCCGTTCCACGGCCTCGTCGAGATAGATGACCATGACGACACCTGTCTGAACGGCGGTGCCGAAGAGCGCGATGAAGCCAACCCAGACGGCGACCGAGAAGTTGTAGCCCAGCAGCCACAAGAGGTACACGCCGCCGGTCAGGGCGAACGGGACAGCGAGCAGCACGTGCGCAGCTTCGACCAGCGACCCATATGTGAAATAGAGAAGCACGAGGATGACTGCCAACACGATAGGGATCACGATCTGCAGCCGCTCGCGAGCACGCGTCTGGTTTTCCCAGCGCCCACTCCACCCGAGGTAGTAGCCCGCGGGTAGAGTGACGGCGCGCGCGACTACGGCGCGGGCTTCCTCCACGAAGCCTCCGACGTCACGTCCCTGCACGTTGAGCAGCACGGTGGCAAGCAGTAGGCCGTTCTCGGATGAAATCATGGCCGGCCCTCGGGCGTGCTCGATCCGCGCGAGCTGCCCGAGCGGAATCTGCGGACCGCCTGGCGCACTGACGAGCACCTGAGCCAGGTCCTGCGGGTCCGCACGATCCTCTGGCCGGTACCGCACCCGTACCGGGAACCGTGACCGGCCCTCGATGGTCGTCGTCAGCACCGCTTCCCCGATCGCGGTCTCGATCACCTGCTGCACTTCTCCGACACCGATCCCATACCGGGCGGCTGCCGCACGATCGACTTCGATGTTCACGTACTGACCGTTCGTGACCTGCTCGGGATACACGTTACTGGCCCCAGGGACCGTGCGCACCGCGTCGGCCACCTGCAGCGCGAGGTTCTCGAGCCGCGCCAGGTCGGTCCCGAAGACCTTGACGCCCACCTCCGACCGAATGCCGGTAGTCAGCATGTCGATCCGATTGACGATGGGCATCGTCCAGATCGGCGAGACGCCGGGCAACTGGGCCGCCAGACTCATCTCCGCGCGCAGGCGGTCGACCGTCATGCCAGGACGCCATTCCTCGCGTGGTTTCAGGTGCACCACCGTCTCGGTCATGTTCAACGGAGCAGGATCGGTCGACGTATCGGCACGCCCGACCTTCGCCACGGCGTACGCGACCTCGGGAAACGACTCCAGGATCGTGTTCTGCGTTGCAGCGTTCCTGGTGTTCTCCTCCAAAGAGATGCTCGGGTCCGCGATGGGCATGAACATCAAGTCGCCCTCGTTGAGCGGCGGCATGAACTCGCTGCCGATTCCTCGGGCAACGAACAGAGCGCCCGCGAAGAGCAGCGCAGCAATGGTGACCGTGATGACCCGCTGCCCGAGCGCGGCCTGGAGCACCGGCCGGTAGATCCGCCGCAGTACGCGCATGACCGGGTTGTCGTCCTCCTTGTGGAACGTCCCGCCCAGCAGGAGACTGCACAGGACCGGCACGAGCGTAACGGCCACGACAGTGGCCGCCAGCACAGCGAACGTCTTGGTGAAAGCGAGCGGGTGGAAGAGCTTCCCTTCCTGCCCCGTCAGCGCAAAGACTGGAATGAAAGCCAGCAGGATGATGGCCATCGAAAAGAACACCGGCCGGCCCACGAGCCGTGTCGACTCGAGAACGGTCTGCCACACCAGACGACGGTCGCGAGGGTCGACCGCGCGCTGTTCCAGAAAGCGGAACGCGTTCTCGGTGACGACGATGCCGGCGTCAACCAGGACGCCGATGGCAATGGCAATGCCCGCCAGACTCATGATGTTCGACGAGATGCCCAGGTAGTACATCCCGAGAAAAGAGATCAGCACCGCCAGCGGCAACGGAATCGTCACGATGAGGATCGACCGGAAATGCATGAGAAAGATCACGTGCGCGAGCGTTACGAGGGCAACCTCTTCGAGGAGCGCTGTGCGCAGCGTACCGGCGGCCTGTTCGATCAGAACGGAGCGGTCGTAGAACGGCACAATGGTGACACCCGCGGGTAGCCCCGGCTGGATCTGCGCGATCCGTGCCTTCACAGCGTCGATGACGGCCTTGGTGTTCACGCCCGTCCGAGCGACAATCACGCCGCCTACGGCTTCCTTCGATCCCTTGACGAGCGATGCGACGCGAAACGCGTCGCCAACGTGGACGTTCGCGACCTGCTCGACGTATACGGGCGTGCCGTTGGAGGCGCCGACCACGATCCGCTTGATGTCGTCAACCGACGCGACGAGTCCAACACCACGCACGATGAGCCACGCGCCGTTGGACTCGAGGACGTTGCCCCCGACATTCACATTGCTCTCGCGCACCGCCGAGACGACCGTGCTCAGTGGGAGGGCGTAGAAACGCAGACGGTCGGGATCCACGTCGATCTGGTACTGCTGGACGAAGCCGCCCACGGATGCGACTTCAGCCACACCGGGGACGGCATTGAGCTGGTAGCGAACGAACCAGTCCTGCACGCTCCGCAGGTCCCGGAGTGAGTGGGTCTGGCTCTCCAGCGTGTACCAGAACACGTGGCCGACACCGGTGGCGTCGGGCCCGAGCGTCGGAACCACACCGACGGGCAAGGCTTTCGCCACCAGGCTCATCCGCTCGAGTACGCGGGCTCGCGCGAAGTAGAGATCGACGTCGTCGTCGAAGACGGCGTACACCATGGAGAAGCCGAACGCGGACTGTGACCTGACGACCCGCACACCCGCCAGGCCCTGCAGGTTGACCGTCAAAGGGTAGGTGATCTGATCTTCGACCTCCTGCGGGCTGTGACCTGCCCAGTCGGTGAAGACGATGACCTGGTTGTCAGACAAGTCCGGAATGGCGTCGATGGGCGTCACCCGAACTGCCCACCAGCCCCACCCGCCGAGGGCAATGAACATCGCGACGACGATGAATCGATGGCGGAGCGAGAACTCGATGAGCCGGTTGATCATGGCGACAGACCTCGCGCGCACGTGGGCGCGCACAATTGAGAGCCAGACCGCTGTCGAGCGGCGGACACTCCGGCACTGTCGAGGGCTAGATCAGAAAGACCGAGAGCAGTACATACCTGGGCACGTGACCGCTGGGGAGGGGAACGTGAGTGCGCCAGCCGTCGAACGAAACGACTGGCACCAGCTGGGGAACCCAGGTCGAAGAGGGGCTGTCAACCTTCACTACTTCGAGCGAGATGGTCGCGGCCGATGGCATCGTCCGGTGGCCTGGCGACACTGCGCAGCAGTTATCTGCGTGCCCGGGCGTGGTCACTTGCGCGGAGCCGCCGCCGGACTCGGACGATCCGTGCATCGGGCAGTCGCCGTCCGCAACAGAACAGCAGATCATCTTCGCCGAGGGGGACATGGCCCAACCGGTGCAATCAGCTGGTCCGGCCGTGCCGAGGCCTGCGGCAAGCAGAAACACGGCCGCGCGCCTGAACAGGCTTACCACACGCACAGGATGACTCGCCGGGTACGTCGGTGTCAATCCAGCCCGCGCGTGCCCGGATGTCTGACGCGCCCGCCAGCCAGGCCGTCCTCCCACCGACCGCCTCACGCCAGCTCGCCGTTGGACCGCAGAGGGGACAACCTCCGCAAGTGCTCGCAGTACCCGCGACACGCGTCCATCGCTGTGAAGATCCCGACCAGTCGCCCATGCTTGGTGACCAGGGCGCTGCCGATGTGGTGCGACGACATGTGCTCCAGCACGCTGTCGAGGGGCGTCGCCGAATCCACCACGTAGGGATCGGGCAGATAGGCGTCGCTGACAAAGAGTTCGTCCTTGGAAGAAAGCCCGAGATCAGGGTCGAGCGCCCGCTTCATGTCGCGATCGGTCAGGATGCCGACCAACTTGTGGCCCTTGAGCACCGGCAAGTGCCGAACCTCGTGCAGCATCATCAACTCGCGAGCGCAGCGCAAGCTGTCTTCAGGTTCAACGTAGAACGGAAACGGCGTCATCGCCGACGACATGAGGGGAATGTGTCCCACGACGTTGACCTATTCAAACCGGATGCCGGCAACATCGCCATGGAAAGGAAAGCTTCGAGGTCTCGTGCCTCTAGCGATCTGGGCAATCTTTCGCGGCACCGACGAAGAATCCCCACTACCGCACCCGCGTGGCCGCGCACAGGCAGCACAGGCGACCTGCCGCGACGCCACTCTGGAGCTACTGGCTGTCGAGGCCGGCCCGATTCCGGAGGTCTCTCTGAGGGCTGACCCGCCGTTCGTCGTACTCGGGAACGGTTCGCCAGCCGACGGTCCAGTTCTGAGCCTGCATTTGGTCGCCCCAGCCGAGTGCACGGGCGACGTCGTCGAACTCTCGAGAACCCACCGGGCGGTCGTTGATGAACCATACGACCGTCGCGCCGTGAGCACGTAGACTGATGACCGCGTGGGACGATAGACCATCGGTGCGATGCATGCGCCACAGCACCGTCGGCTCGCTATAGACAGAACGTGAATCGGACTCTCGCACCTCTCCTCCGCAGCAAGCCTGATACCAGCCACCGAGGCACGCTTCTCCCTCTGGTCCCGCACGACGATCGGCGAGAAAGATCGCCGAGGGGCAGACTAAAGGGTGGCCGGAGTCGTGACATCCTGTCGGCCTGTGCCGAGATTGACTCCGCAATCAAGTCCGACAGAGTTATCATCCTTCGTTGTCGTCTCCGCATCGAACTCGCGGCCGAACCGTCTCACACGATTGACCCGCATGCGGTGGTCGGTGTTGTTGGTGAGTTGTGTCGCGGTCCTCGCCGAGGACGCCTTGGCGTCACCGCAAGCCTTCGACCTCGAGGCAGTTCGCGCGTCGAAGCGCGTGGCTGCGGTGCGCGTCGCCGAACCGATCGTCGTCGACGGAGTACTGGACGAGGCGGCCTGGGCCCTCGCGCAGCCCGCAATCGATTTTCACCAACAGTTCCCAGACGAGTTCGCCCCAGCCACCGAGCGCAGCGAGGTCCGCTTTCTGTACGACAACGACACCTTGTATATCGGCGCGATGCTCTACGACAGCGAACCCGACCGGCTCATCATCGACTCGCTGCGGCGTAACTTCTCGAACTATCAGTCCGACTCATTTCTGGTCGTGCTGGACACGTTCCTCGATCGGCGCACCGGATACGGATTCAACACAAACGCCGCGGGCGCGCAGCGCGACGTGCAGGCCACCGAGAACGGCCGGCGCAATGACTCCAACTGGAACGGCGCCTGGATCGTCCGTTCGAAAGTGCTCGCGAACGGCTGGAGCACCGAGATCGCGGTGCCTTTCAAGACCCTCCGCTTTCCGCCGGGTGACCTGCAGCAGTGGGGGCTCAACCTGCAGCGGGTCATCCGCCGCAAGAACGAGTTCGTCACATGGTCCCCCGTGCCTCGCCAGTTTTCGCACTACTCGGTCGGCTATGCGGGCCTGCTGACAGGCATCACCGGGGTCGAAAGTGGCAACGACCTGCGGATCACACCATTCACGACTGGGCAGTTCACCTCCAAGTCGGCGGAGGCTGGTGCGTGGAATCGCGACGGCGACGCCGGCGTGGATGTGAAGTGGGGCGTGACGTCATCGCTCCTGCTCGACGCGACCTACCGCACCGATTTCTCCCAGATCGAGGCCGACGAGCAGCAGATCAACCTAACCCGCTTCAGTCTGTTCTTTCCCGAGAAACGTCAGTTCTTTCTCGAAAACCCAGCAAGCTTCCAGATAGGCCTCGCCGCGGTGGAGGCCGAGCGCCGGGACCTCGTGCCGTTCTTCAGCCGACGGATCGGCCTCTCTGCCTCGGGCCAGCCGACGCCGGTCATCGGAGGCTTGCGATTGACGGGCCGACCGACCGGCTATGGCCTCGGCTTGCTGACGATGCAGACCGACGAGTTCGAGGGCCAGCCGGGAGCCAATTTCACCGTGGCGCGCGTGAGACGAGACATCATGGGCACGGCCACTGTCGGCGGCTTCTACTTTGGCCGCGAAACGACAGGCAGCGGGAGCTTCAACAGGGTCACGGGCGTCGATCTCCGGCTCGCGCCCAGGCAGGAACTGGAGTTCGAGGCCTTCGCCATGCGAAGCGAGACCGACGATGCGGCTGGCGACTGGGCCGGGCGCACGAGCTTCAAACTGGATGCGAACGCTCATCGGGCGAGCGCGGGCCTCGTACACATCGGCGACGCATTCCGTCACGACCTCGGGTTCGTTCCTCGGCGGGGCATCGCCACGCTCTTCGGCAGCTATGAGCGTGTGTTTCGGCCAGCCAATACAGGTGCGCTCATCCGCGAACAGACCCTTGGCGCCAGCATCGACGCAACCAGTGACGATCGCTACGATCGGGCGCTCACGCGGGTCGGTAGCCTGTTCTACAGACTGCAACTCCGCGACGGCGCGCTGCTGAACGCCAGCGTCAACAGCACGAGCGAGCGCCTTGACGCGCCGTTCACGGTCGGGTCGAACCTGCGCGTCGAGGCCGGCGAGCACGCCTTCGAGAGTGTGGCCGTCGACTACCGTACTGACCAGAGCGCCAGAGTCTCGGGCAATGTCGGCATCGAAGCGGGTGACTACTGGACAGGTAGCCAGCGCGTGGCCAGCGGCGGCCTACGATTTCGGCTCAACGCGCACGTAGCGGCGAGCGCCAACGTGACGCGGAACGCCATCGAACTGCCGACGGGTTCGTTCACCGCCGACTTGGCGCGGTTCCGCCTCGACTGGTCGTTCACGCCGCGAATGTTCCTCAATGCGTTCGTTCAGTACAACGGCGAAGCGGACTCCTGGCTGTCCAACATCCGGTTCAACCTCATCCATCGTCCCCTGAGCGACATCTACGTCGTCTGGAACGAGACGCGGCAGCCCGGCGACACGCGCCGAGCGGTGCTCCTGAAGTACACACACCTCATCGCGTTCTAATCCCAGGGCTCACATGGGCTGACCGGCCATCACTGGCGTGTGGCGCCAGAAGGGGACTCCCCGCCGCCATGGAGCACAAAGACCTGGTGTGCAGCATCGGCCTCAATCGTGGTGGTTTCCGTCCCCAGTACCGGCGCCGGCAACCAAACCTGGTTCACTCGGCACCTCGCAGTGCGCGGCGCACACCCGAACGGGAATCACCGGATACTTCCGCAACGAGGGGTCACGCTCAGACTCCTCGCACATGTAGAACACAGCGCCCCGGTTGCTCTGGACGAGGCGAACATGAGCGCAGGTGGCGCAGAGCCCCGCCGGCCCGCAATCGACCATGGCCCATGGTATCGTCTGGCGGTGGTGCGCGCGAGGCGGTGGAGTCGGGCACCGGGGTGGTCGATCCTGCCGTATCCCATGATTCGCGTCACCCTTGTCTTCTGGGCTCTCGCGGTCTGTCTCGGGCACCCCGTGCAGGCGGGTGCGCAATCGGTACCTATCGACCACGAGGCGATTCGAGCCACACGAATCATCACGGCGCTCAAGATCACCGAGAGGGTCACCCTCGACGGCCGCCTCGACGAGCCATTCTGGACGAGAGTGCCGGTAGCGGGAGACTTCCTGCAGAAACTTCCTGACAACGGCGCCCCGGCAACCGAGCGGACAGAAGCTAGATTCGCCTATGACGATGACAACCTCTATGTAGGGGTGGTCTGTTACGACTCACAGCCAGACAAGCTGCTCGTCAGGGATTTGCGGGAGGACTTCGATTTCGGCCGGACCGATCTGGTCCAGATATTCCTCGACAGCGTACACGATCGGCGCACAGGATTTACGTTTGTCGTCAACCCGGCTGGGGCGCGGCGAGACTCTCAGGTGTCAACCAGCGGCGGCGGCAATCAGGATTGGGACGGTGTGTGGGACGCGAAAGTGCACATGGGCGAGGGATCCTGGACCATCGAATTCGCGATTCCCTTCAAGACGCTTCGATTTTCGAGCGCCCCGCTACAGGAATGGGGCGTCAACTTGAGCCGGCGCATCATGCACCTCAGTGAAGAAAGCAACTGGGCGCCGGTACCGATCCGTTTCAGTGGTAACCAGGCCGACATGGCCGGCACACTTCGCGGTCTCGAGAACATCCGCCAGGGGCGGAACCTGAACATCAAGCCGTACGTGATTGGCGGAGGAACGGGGACGCGCGTTGCCAGTTCGCAGGCTTTGGCGTGGACGCGAGATGGCGACATCGGCTTCGACGCCAAGTACAGCCTCACGCCGTCGATAACACTCGACGCGACCTATCGCACAGACTTCGCGCAGGTCGAGGTCGATCAGCAACAGGTCAACCTGACACGGTTCAACCTGTTCTTCCCAGAAAAGCGCGACTTCTTCCTCGAGAACTCAGGCACCTTTGCCTTTGGCGCCGGCCGCTCGTCGAATCTGGTCCCGTTCTTCAGTCGACGGATCGGGTTGAGCGACTCCGGCACGCAGATTCCGATTGTCGGCGGCGCTCGCGTCTCCGGGCAGGCGTCTGGCAACGACCTCGGCGTGCTGGTCATGAAGACCGAAGCACTCATCGGGCCTTTCACGACGACCCCGTCCAATACGTATCTCGTCGGGCGCTACAAGCGGAATCTTCTGAGGACCTCCTGGGTCGGCGCCATCATGACCGACCGGGAGTCGGGTGTCGCCAGCGACTACAACCGGGTCTACGGGCCAGACGTCCATTTTCAGTTCTTTCGCCGGCTGGAGATCGACTCGCATGTGCTGCGCAGCGACACGCCTGGCCGATCGGGCGACAACACAGCGCGCAACTTCCTGGCCGCCTGGCGCGATGACGAACTGACGCTCTCGACGGAGTACAACGAGGTTGAACCAAACTTCAATCCGGAGGTGGGCTTCGTTCGTCGTAGCAATGTGACCCAATATAGTGGAGATGCGTCCTGGCGACCGCGGGTGCAGAGAAGCGACCTGATTCGCAATCTGATTGCGAGCGCCAGCCTCGACTATTTCGAGGGCAGCAGCAGCGGGGCGATCGAAACACGCTCGCAGGAGGGAACGCTCGGCATCCAATTCGAGAATGGCGGGTCGGTGAACGTCACCGCGAATCAGACGTTCGACCGGCTCGTAAAGCCCTTCGCCATCAGATCCGACGTCGCTATCCCGGCTGGTGACTACCAGTACGCCCGCTACACGGCGAGCATCAACAGCGGTTCGAACCGCAAGATCGGGGTCGCGGGCAACACCAACTGGGGAGAGTTCTGGAACGGCCGCAACACGGCCGTTACCGCCGGGCTCAACGTCAGACCCAATCACCACCTGAACATCGACCTCGACTACTCGCGCAACCACGTGACTCTGCCGAATGGCACCTTCACCACCGGGCTCTTCGGGGCACGCGTTCTCTACGGCTTCAGTCCTCGCGCCCTGTTCAACGCCTTCCTGCAGTACAACGCCGACAGACACCAGGTGAGCTCGAATCTGCGCTTCAACTTCACGCATCACCCGCTGAGCGATCTCTATGTCGTCTACAACGATCGCCGAGACACCCTGAGCGGCCAGGTCCTCGAGCGGGCCGTCATCGTCAAACTGACCAACCTGTTCAGTTTCTAGTCTGGGGGTTTGAGTTGCACGAGACAGCGGAACACACTTGGCGTCGCGTGGAGCAACCCGCCACGACGTCGAAGGTGGTCCTGTGGGGTCGCGCCGAGATCGGTCTCCTCTTCGGCACGCCGTCTGGATGTAACGACCGGACTCAGTCTGCGTCACTGTCGGGCCGGTGAATCCACGTTCGTTCTATTGTCTGGACAGGCGTGGAACTGGCTCGTTCTGGGAGAACGAATTACTCGTTCGGGGAGAATAAAGTCTCGCTGTAGCCCCTATGTTCTGCGGCGTCCGCAACTTAGGATTCTCCCTCTCCAGGTTCTTGCTCCCGTTATTGAATCTGATTACGTGGCTCCGGGTTTGCTAGACAGTTCAGCCGCCGAGCCTGAATGACGATGCTGATTCCGGACGCCACCGTGCAGGGGATCCGAGGCAGGCCGAGCGACCGTGAGGATGACTCGCTTACCTCGCGTCGCTGCGCATGGAGCTCGCCAGACGTTCACCCCAGCCTCGCCAGGAGATAACCGTGCCGACCTTATTCTTCAGATCGCTGTTGCTGCTGGCCCTGCTTCTTTCAGGGTCGCTTGCCACTGCCGCTGAAAAGCGCGAACTGTCAGTCGACCCCCAGATCCTCGCGCAGGCGAAGCAGATCGACGGTCGGAATCCGGCTGCTCTTCGAGCATTGTTCGGATTGTCGCAGCGAGAAGACCTGCGGGAAACCCGTTCCCTTACTGACCGCAACGGCGCAACCCATTCGCGCTATCGTCAGACGTTGCAGGGCATCCCCGTCTGGGCCGAAGAAATCGTCATCAGCCGCAACCCCTCGGGTGGCATCCTCAGTTTGCACGGCACTCTGGTGACGGGCCTTGGCGATGACTTGCCGCAAGTACGGGTGTCGCTGACGGCGGCCGACGCGCTCAACGGCATGAAAGAGAGGGTAAGGAATGGCCACCCCCAGACCAACGATCTCCGTTTCGAGAATGAAAGCAGCGAACTGGTCGTCTATCTCGATGGCACCACTCCGACGATAGGCTATTCGGTCAGCTTTTTTGCTGACACTGAAACAGGAGGGACTCCGACCCGACCCTATTTCATCGTCGATGCCGTGAGCGGAGGCGTCTTGTTTCAATACGAAGGCTTGACGCACAAGAAGCCTGGGCCCCCCCGGCCTCCCCCTTCGGCGCTGCCGTTTGATGCCTTCATTGGCTCCGCAAGCGCCTGGGAATGGAATTACTATGAGGTTGAGGTCATCGAAGGTCAGGACGCGCTCTATGTCACGACCTCCGGCGCAGACCCCGACGCCGACCTCTACGTTCGCTTCGGATCTGATCCGACGAGATCTTCGTACGATTGTGGGTCGTTCAGCCCCACCAGCAACGAGTCCTGTGTCGTGAGTTCGCCGGCGGCAGGCACATGGCATATTGGCATCTATGCCTGGTCCAACTACACAAATCTGTCAGTGTCGGCCAAGGCGTTCAATGGCTACGACGGCGGCACCGGCCCTGGAGGAAATGTAAAGACTGGCCAATATCTCACCTCCTTCCAAGTGCTAAAGGACGGCACCACCTGCATCTTGAGCGGTCCAAACGTCACGACAATCAACCTGGATCATTCGACGAGCGGCTCGTCGGCCTTTGAATATACCGAGGAGCCCGACGGCCCCTGCTACAACAGCCACAAGCCAATCAACGGCGCCTATGCACCGCTCAACGACGCCCATTATTTTGGACAGGTTGTGTACGACATGTACGGGGCCTATGTGGGTGTTCCACCACTGACGTTTCAGCTGACGATGCGCGTACACTACAGCACCATGTATGAAAACGCCTTCTGGAACGGTTCCTCCATGACGTTCGGCGACGGCTACACGACCTTCTATCCGCTGGTGAGTCTCGACGTCTCCGCGCACGAAGTCAGCCACGGCTTCACCGAGCAGAACTCGGGCCTGGTGTATTCGGGACAGTCGGGCGGCATCAACGAGGCTTTCTCCGACATGGCCGGCGAGGCGGCGGAATTCTACCTGTGGGGCAACAATGACTGGCTGGTCGGCGCTGATATTTTCAAAGCCGATGATGGCGCCCTGCGGTACATGTGCGACCCGACGCGAGACGGGCAATCGATCGACAACGCCGGCGCCTATTACTCAGGCCTTGATGTGCACTATTCGAGCGGCGTGTTCAACAAGGCCTTTTGCACGCTTGCCATGACACCTGGCTGGAACACACAGACAGCATTCGAAGCATTCGCCAGGGCCAACCGGGTGTACTGGACTCCCAGCACGACGTTCAGCAGTGGAGCGCAGGGCGTGTATGACACCGCGTGCGATTCGGGGCAGAACACCGACAACGTCGTGAGCGCTTTCGGCGCCGTCGGGATCTCGATTGTCGACTCCTGTGGGGGGGCTCCTCCAGTCGACTACGTCCACGTTGGCGATCTCGACGGTCACTCGGCACCCGCGGGAAGAAACAGGTGGAATGCGACAGTCACCATCACGGTCCATGACGCAGGAGAGAACGAGATGTCAGGTGTCGAAGTCACCGGTAATTGGAGCGGCGGGACAACAGGTGCCTCGTCCTGCATTACCAACGGCGGTGGTCAATGCACGGTGACATCAGCCAACATGAACGGGAAGCAGAGCGGTAGTGTGGATTTCACGGTTACCGGTATGTCCGGCGGATCAGGGTATGCGTATGATGAAGGCCCCAACCATGACCCTGATGGAGACAGCGACGGAACGAGTATTACGGTCACCGAATAGACGGTCCTGGGACGGCAGGAAACAGCGCCCGGATCACCGCGTAACCAGCAACGTGGCCACGTAGTCCGAAGAGCTAATCGTGCGGTCGACCTGGGGGTACGGATCCAGGGTCACGAGCCGTATTCGATATTCCCCGTAGACCGCTTCGGCATCGGGGGGTGGCGCTGTGCGGAGTTCGTGCTCGGCCCGCCCCTGCGGTGGCGTGGACAGCCATACCCGAATCACGGCTTCGCCCTTCACGATGCACTGAGCGCCCTGAGGACAGCGCGAATCCGACAGTACGCGATCGAAGCCAACCTGCAGGTCTTCCCCCCGAACAACGGCCACCCCACCGGGGCGCAGCGTGAACG
>Ga0326597_10010066_pt1 | contig 12619 bp, 14 predicted proteins | sample RVTome_12_FD_203789 | JGI IMG/M metagenome (GOLD analysis project Ga0326597, IMG submission 203789) | Soil microbial communities from uranium-contaminated site in the Upper Colorado River Basin, Wyoming, United States - RVT100D185 | ecosystem: Environmental > Terrestrial > Soil > Contaminated >... | reverse complement strand
CGAGACCGCCGTCCAGGCGGAAGCCCGTCGCAAGGCCTTCCTGCGGAAATGGCGGCTGAAGTGCCGGGCCGTCGCCGACAGCCTCGAGGAGGCCGGCGACCGGCTCTTCACCTTCACCCGCCTGCCGTCCGGCCAGTGGAAATCGGCCCGGACCACCAATGCCGTCGAGCGGCTGCACGAGGAGTTCAGGCGCCGCATCAAGACCCAGACCGTCCTGCCCGAGGCCGAGACCGCGCCGATGCTGTTCTGGGCGCTGCTGGCCTCCGGTCAGATCGTCATGCGCAAGGTCGACGGCTGGGAAACGCTCGCCCAGCCTCTCTCCGCCGAGTGGACCGACGCCGTGAACCAGCATGGTGGTTTCGGCGCATGGTCTTGGGACGTGTCGCACGACGCGGCGGACATCAACGACATCATCAGGCGTCACGTCGCGCCCCGCGCCGCGTAGTGGCGAGGTTCGCGTCACTGCATCAGACAGCGCAACGCCTGCAGGCGGCTCTCGCAGAAGCAGCTATTATCATTGACTGATCTATCATGTGATGATATCATATTATAGATGAAAGAGAAGGCGGCCGAACATACGCTTGAGTTCCTGTTGGCGTTCGACGGGCGCATACATTGGTACGAGGGCGGCTATCGTATCCGCTTCGAGATCAGGCGCGTCAGGAAGACGGCCTCACGGTCTGCGCTATTCCTTCACGCTCCATGACCCGGACGGTTTGCGCCTGATCGGCTTCGACAACGCCCATACAGTCCGGCCGCGCGGCTCCCAGTTCAAGGCCAAACCTGAAGCCGCCGACCATTGGCGCCGGGCCGCAAGCGACGAAGGCCGACCCTACGAATTCACGGACGCCGCGACGCTGATCGATGACTTTATGAACGAGGTCGCACGCGTCCTCACCGAGCGGGGTATTCCGCTCAATGGGGTCGCCGACGAAAATGAAAGGAGGCAGTGATGACCCGCTACAGAATCATGAGCCATGACGCGCTCAAGGAAGAAATGAAGGCCGTCGCGAGAGGCGAGCGGAAGGCGCCGGCGGACGCCGCGCACCCGAACTTCAATTCAATTGAAGCGATGACCCGCTTGCTGACATCGGAGAACCGTCACCTGCTTGCCGTCATCCGGGACGAGAAGCCGCGCTCGATTGCCGAGCTGGCAGACCTGACCGGCCGCGCAGCGCCCAATCTCACCCGGACGCTCACCAAGCTCGAAGCGGCAGGGCTGATCAAGATGACGACTGTAAACCGCCGGAAGGTGCCGACGGCGCTGGTGAAAACCCTGCGGGTCAAGATCGATCCCTATTCCGATCGGGACGTTCTCGAAATCGCATAGCTACTCATGGTAGAAATTGTTTCGCGCATTCTTGAGGTTTCCACATCGCCCGCGATGGCGTTCACGCGCGTTGGGCCGGGGACAAGGCAGTGAAGGTCAGCAGGCTGACCATATCAAATTTCCGCGGCATCAATGATGCCGACCTCCTCCTGCCCGATCATGTGGTTCTCATCGGCGACAACAATGTCGGCAAGTCTACGGTGTTTGAGGCGTTGGACCTCGTACTCGGGCCTGACCGTCTTAGGCTCAAAACCCAATCAGCAACTTGATTGAAGATGGCAAATCATGATTTCCCTCGTCTGGAAGCGAGGTGGAGCAGATCATGGGCGGGCTTTTCTGGCTGAGCGACGACCAGTGGGCGGCGATCGAGCCGCATCTTCCAAAGAACCAGCCGGGGGCGCGGCGGGTCGACGACCGGCGAGTGATCTCGGGCATCATCCACGTCCTGAAGACCGGCTGCCGATGGTGCGATTGTCCGCCCGCCTACGGGCCACAAACGACGATCTACAATCGGTTCAACCGCTGGTCCCGCCGCTGGTTCTGGACCGGGCTTGTCGAGGCGCTGGCAGGTTCGGGCGCGGTGACCAAGAGCACGGCCATCGACTCCACCTATGTCAAGGCACAACGTTCGCCATTCGGCGGAAAAGGGGGGCGCGGGCGCAGGCGATCGGGCCTTCGCGCGGCGGCCAGACGACCAAGATCCACGCCCTCACCGATGTCGTCGGACGACCCTTGGCGCTCACGCTGAGCGCTGGCAATGTCTCCGACATAAAGGTCGCCCCGCAACTGCTCAGCCGCCTTCCCAAGGCTGGCTACGTCATCGCCGACAAGGGATATGACGCCAACGCCCTGCGTCGCTCGCTGCGCGATGCCGGAGCCATTCCGGTGATCCCGGGCCGGGCCAACCGCAAGCGGCGCATCGCATCCGACGCTACTCGCTATCGCCACCGCCACCTCATCGAGAACGCATTCTATCGCCTCAAGGACTTCCGCCGCGTCGCAACCCGCTACGACAAGCTCGGCGCCAACTTCCTGTCAGCCGTCGCCCTCGCAACCATCATCGCCTTTTGGCAATGATTGAGTCTGAACCCTGGCATCCCGGCTGCCAATAGTGGCCAGTCGATGTCCAAACCAATCACCGAGGCCAGCGTCCAGAACTTGCCCACCAAGTCCAAAGAAGGCAATGATTGTGGCTGACCGGGCCGTGCTGTCTGCCACCCAGGACGCGACGTGGGACCGATCCGGCAACGGCGCGGGTGCGCAAACGGGGCCAGTGTTCAGTCCGGTCGGGGTCAGCCAACGGAGGATAGGATGCCACGACCTGAAGGGTCTGGCGCGCGGACCGCGCCCAACGTATTTCGCAAGATGCTGACCAGCGGAGATTTCGCCGCCGGAATGTTCAGCTTCATCCCGAGCGAAGCAATTGTCGATATTGTCGGCTATGCCGGATTCAACTTCCTCATATTCGATACCGAACACGCCAGCTACGACGTGGCCATGATCGAGCGACTGGTACGCGCCGCCGAGGCCAACGGTCTTGCCTCGGTGGTCCGCATGTCTAATCCCGACCCGTACCTGATCGCGCGCGTCCTCGATACCGGCGCCGATGGCCTGATGTTCGCCCGGGTCGGCACCAAGCAACAGGCCGAGGACATCGTCGGGCATTGCCGGCTCGAACCGGTGGGTGACCGCGGCGCATGCCCCGGCAGCCGGTCCGGCCACTATTTCCTGATGCCGTTCGACGAATACACCCGCCGCACCAACGACGCGGCCATCGTCGTGATGATCGAAAGCAAGGAGGGGTTGGAGAACGCCGAGGACATCCTGTCCGTCGACGGCATAGATGGTGCTGCTGTCGGCCCGGTTGACATGGCGTATTCTCTCGGCGCCAGCAGCCGGGAAGCCCCGGAAGTGGCCGAAGCAATCGCCCATGTGACCACCTTGGCGAGGGCACGCGGCAAGGGCCTGATGGCATCCGCCAAAACGCTCGATGAGCTGTCGACGTATCTCGGCCGCCCGGATGGTCCTCGGGTGTTCTGGTATGCGACTGAAGCCTATCAGATCGGCAATTGTTTCCGGCAACTGGTCGAGAAGAGCCACGAACTCGCAAAGCAGCATCTGGGCAGGTAGATTGGCCAAGCGTCAGACATCGACGGTGAGTTGATCGGCGGCAGACCGCACATGTCGGACGAAGGCTGTGGCCGCCGGCGAGAAGATGGCGTCGACGCGCGTCAGCAGAAGCGTCGGCGCATGGCTGAACATCAATCCGAAGTCGAGAATCTTAAGCGAACCTCGATGTTCGTGAGCCAGCGCCGAGCGCCGCGGCAGTACGCCCAGCATATCGCTGCCTTCAATGAGGGAAAGTCGCACCACGGTGGAGCTGGTGACGATGGCCGGCTCTGGCGGTTCCAGGTTCGCCTTGGTGAAGGTCAGGCTGAAATCGTCGCGGAGGCTGGATCCGCTCTCGGGTAGAATCCAGTCCGCTGTTAAGGCATCAGCCAGCTCGAGCCTCGCTTTCAGCGCCAGCGGGTGACCGGCACGGCACACCACTTCAATCGGCTCGACGAGCAAGACCTCCTTGTGAAGGAGCCCACTGACTTGAGCCGGCGGAACCCTGCCGACAACCAGATCAAGGTCGCCGCGTAACAAGCTGTCGAGATGCTGTTGCGACGGGCCTTCAATTAGGTGCAGCCGGATTCCGGGATTGTCCTTCCGCGCGACCTGGACCGCCAATGGAATGATTGTCATCGCGGCGGCGTGTAGTACGCCAACGTAGACATCGCCGGACTGCCCATCTCCGACCTGCTGCACTTCTTCAGTCGCAGCCCGTATATTGCTCAGGATCGGCCGCGCGCGTTCGACCAGCCTGGTTCCTATGGTCGTCGGCCTGGTTCCCGAGCGGGATCGAGCAAAAAGAGGCGCGCCGATGATGAACTCGAGCTCGGACAGCAGATGGGAGGCGGCCGCCTGCGTGATGTGGAGCCGGTCGGCCGCCTTGCGCAGTGAGCCCGTCTCATCGATCGCCACCGCGAGGGAGAGGTGACGAAGCTTCAGACGCGGATCCACGGCAGGTGGCATATGGGTGCTCCGGTTTGGTTATCGCATAATTGCCTTTTCGCTATTCTGCGAAACACCTGCAAGGATAGAGTCTGCCAGATAGAAAGGCTGCACCCGCTCAAGATCGTTGCCAGACAAGGGAGGAAGCGATGGACGTTAGATTCCGTAGTGCCTATGCGCTGACCCGCAAAATAGGCGCCACGACAGCCATATTGGCAGCATTGATGCTGCTGCCTGTCGGCGCGTACGGCCAGGGTCAAGGTGAGACGCTGGTAGCGGCCATCCCGAATCTAAGCGCGATGAACTGGGCCCCCGCTACGTCGGACGGCGATGAAGAAAAGCTGCTCATCATGATTCAGGACGGGCTCACCCGCCTCAATCCGGAGACGCGCCAGCTCGAGGGCGCGCTTGCCGAATCCTGGGAAGTCTCGGAAGACGGCAGGACATGGACGTTTACACTCAAGCCCGGAATCCAGTTTCACGATGGATGGGGCGAGGTCACGGCAGAGGATGTGAAGTTCTCCTGGTGGGAGTGGGCCCGACCGGAGTCGACCCACACCGCCCGGCCGCAGATGGCTCAGGCCATTGCCGGAAATCCGGACAACTTCGAGATCGTCGACGATCATACCTTCAGGCTTCACGCCGAAGACCCCATCGTCCATTTGCCGGCCGTCCTCTGCACTTGTTGGCCGGGAATGACGGTCACGTCGAAGAACTATTTCGAACAAACGCCGACCGAGGAAGCCAATGATCATCCGATCGGCAGTGGCGCGTTCCAATTCGTCAGCGCCAAGCCCGGCGTCGAGATTCAGCTGGTCGCCAACAAGGACTACTGGGGAACCGTTCCGCAATACGACCGGCTCACGCTGCTGGAGATTCCGGACGGTGCGGCGCGCCTGGCGCAGGTGCAGAGCGGCGCGGTCGACATTGCCCAGCTCGATTCCAATCTGCTCGGCGAGGCCCAGGCCGCCAATCTCGAGATCGCCACCATCGAGGATTTCGGCAACGCCTTCATCCTTCTTGGCGGCTCCTACTATGGCACGCCGGACCTCGATGCCGACGCACCCTGGATCCAGGCGGACGAACCGGAGAAGGGCCAGGCGGTCCGGGAGGCAATGTCGCTCGCCATCGACCGGCAGCTCATCATTGATCGGCTGCTCCAGGGCAAGGGAACGATCGCGATGGGGCCGCTGATCTGGTACCCGAACGAGGATCTGACCGATCCGAGCTGGGAACCTCCGGCCTATGATCCCGAGCTTGCCAAGCAGAAGCTCGAAGAGGGCGGCTATCCCGATGGCTTCCCGGTCGAGATGCCGATCTTCGCCGATGACATCAACACAGACGCCATCGGCGAGGCGATCGCCGGAATGTGGGAGGAAATCGGCCTCCAGGTGACGCGTGATCCGACGGAGAAGGACCTGGTCGACCCGCTCCAAGAGAACAGGCAGACCTCGGGCCTCGCCTACGTTCTGATCGCCGGATACACGGCCGAGCCCGCCATGGCGCTCTCGAACTACGTTTCGACGCGGCCCGACGACCCGAAGCTCTTCCTCGACACGATCGATGAGGGCTACGTCGCGTTGAGCAACGAGCCTGACCAGGACAGGCGGTTCGCCATTGCCCGCGGCGTCATCGAGGATATTCGCGAGCTTTATCAGCCGCTGTCGCTGTTCACCGTTGGAATGCCATTCGTTCTGGGGCCCGACGTCGAGAGCTGGGAGCCTCTGCCGGGTCTCAACTCGATCAACGGCCTGGAGACGGTCACGCTCGCCGAATAGCGGTTTACTCCGAGCCTTCGGCGCGCGGCGACCTGACGTCGCGTCGAAGGCTCACCTCAGTCTTTGGCGCTGGGCATGACGGTTCACGATTCCGCACAGCATCTGCTGCGGCGCACGACACCTGCAGCATGATCCGCGCCGTCCTGATCAGGACCGGACAGGCGCTGCTCGGTCTGTTCGCCCTCACCCTGTTGTTGTTCCTGCTTGTTCGCCTGACTGGCGATCCGGCATTCTTCCTAACCGGCCCGGGAGCGACGGCGGCTGACCGCGCGCGGGTACGGATGGAGCTTGGGCTCGATCAGCCGCTGCCGATCCAATACGTCACCTATATCGGCAACATCCTACAGGGGGATCTTGGAAACTCGTTTCGGTTCGGCATCCCGGTCAGTGATCTCATACAGCAGCGACTGCCGGCGACGTTGCAGATGGCAGGTGCCGCGATCCTAGTCATTCTTCTGGTCGCCATCCCGCTTGGCATTTACTCAGCCTATCTGCGTGGCAGCTTCGTCGACCGGACCGCCCGCTTCATCGCTGCCTTCGGTCAAGCACTCCCCTCGTTCTGGCTCGGCATCCTGTTGATCCTGGTCTTTGCGGTGAACTTGCGCATCCTTCCGTCGGGAGGCATTGGTGGGCTTGCCCACATGATCCTGCCAACCATTACGCTCGCAGTCGAACCGATCGCGCGGCTCACGCGCCTCCTTCGCTCGAGCGTCCTTGAGGAGCTGGGCAGCGACTACGTCACGTTTCACCGGATGAAGGGTATGCCGGAGCCGACGGTTCTGTGGAAACACGTCCTCAGAAACGCCGGAATGACCTCGCTCACCTTCGTCGGCATCATGGCCGTTGGTCTCCTGACCGGGTCGGTTCTCGTCGAAACCGTCTTCGTATGGCCTGGCATTGGCAGGCTTCTGGTCGAAGGCATCGAATTCCGCGACTTCAACGTGGTTCAGGGGGTCACGCTGCTGATCGCCTCGGCGTTCATATCCGTCAATTATCTGGTCGACCTGCTGTACATGGTCCTGAACCCACGCATGCGGGTGCCGGTATCGCAATGAGTTCGGAGAACGCAGCATGGTGATGCCCTCCGGGCCCTTCGGCTTTTCCTGGCGGCTGTTTCGCTTTCGCTCCCAGACCGGCTTCCGCGGCCGTCTTGTGCCGACCCTGCCGCTGGCGTTCCTCGCCCTGTTCATCGTGGCTGCGATCGCGGCACCGTGGCTCACCAGCTACAGCCCTGTGCGCAATGACCTGATCAACGGCATGCTGCCACCGGCCTGGGTGGAGGGCGGCAGCGCCGATTACCTGCTGGGGACCGACCGCTTCGGTCGCGACGTTTTGACGCGGCTTATCTACGGGGCGCGCGTCTCATTTCTGGTGGTCGTGTTCTCGCTGGCGATCGCCGTGGTCATCGGTACCGGCGTGGGCATCGTCTCGGGGTATGTGGGAGGACGCACCGACGCGGTGCTGATGCGGATCGTGGACATCTTCCTGGCGGTGCCGCCGCTCCTCGTCGCGCTGGTTGTCGCAGTCGCCCTCGGCCCGTCTTTCCGCAATCTCGTTCTCATTCTAGGGCTTCTCATCTGGCCCAACATCGCGCGTCTCATCCGGGGTGAAACACTGTTGCTCGTGCGCCGGGACTTCGTCGGCTACCCGCGCGCCATCGGGGTTCCGACCTGGAGCATTCTCCTGCGCCATATCGTCCCCAATATCCTGCCGACCCTGCTTGTAGTGGCCACCCTCGAAGTGGCCAACGTCATCCTGACCGAGGCGTCCCTCAGCTTCCTCGGGGCCGGCATTCCCTCGCCGCATGCTTCCTGGGGGGTGATGGTCGACGATGGCCGGGCACTGATCGCTACGGGCTGGTGGATTGCGCTGTTCCCGGGCATTGCCATCGTCATCACCGTGTTGGCGTTCAACGCTCTCGGCGACTGGCTGCGCGACCGCTTTGACCCGAAGACGAGGCAGGTGCTGTCGTGACGGCGGAACCTATCCTCGAAGTGCGCGATCTGAGCGTTAGCGTCCCGCTGAGCGATGGCGGCCGGGCCAACGTTGTTCGCGATGTCGATTTCTCCATATCGGCTGGCGGGACGGTCGGACTGGTCGGCGAATCGGGCTCGGGCAAGACGATGACCAGCCTCGCCATCATGGGCCTCCTGCCGCCGGGGGTTCGCGTGGAATCAGGCCAGATCAGGCTGCTCGGCGAGGATCTGCTGCTGAAGTCGCCGCGCGAACTGCAGCAGATCCGTGGCAGAGAGATTGCAATGGTGATGCAGGACGCCATGACGGCGCTCGACCCATCCTATACAGTCCGTGGTCAGCTGGCGCCGACCTTGCGGCAGCATCGCGGCCTTCACGGCCAGGAACTGGACGCCGCGGTTCGCACGTCGCTGCAGCAGGTGCATCTGCCGCAGGCCGTTGCGCGGCAATATCCGCATCAGCTGAGCGGCGGAATGCGCCAGCGCGTGACCGGCGCCATAGCCCTGGCGGGGTCACCACGGCTCCTGATCGCCGACGAGCCGACCACTGCGCTCGACGTGACAACGCAGGCGCGCTACCTGCAGCTACTGCGCGAGCTCCAGCGTGAGACCGGCGTTGCGCTGTTGCTGGTGACACACGACCTGCTGGTGGTTCGCCACATCTGCCAGCGGGTGATCCTGATGTACTCGAGCGAGATCGTCGAAGAAGGTCCGGTTGGCGAAGTCTTCGAACAGCCGCAGCACCCCTATACCCGCGCTCTGATAGGTGCCATTCCGGTCCTTGGAGAGACCGTCAGCCTGCAATCGATCGAGGGCCGGGCGCCCGACACCGCCGAGTCCATTCCCGGCTGCCGCTTCGAGCCGCGGTGCGCATATGCCCGCGCATTGTGTGCAGAGCGTCACCCCGAGCTGACACCGCGCGATCCCGACGCCCGCGCCCGCTGCTTCGGAACCGGGGCGGACGGGTGGATCAGGTCATGATTTCTCCCCGCCCCTCCACAAGCGAGCGAGACCCGCATTTGTCCGAACACCAGGGCGAGGTTCCAGTCGTCGAGCTGGTCGAGGTAAGCGTGCGCTACAGCCTGCCACGCCGCCATCCCTGGCAGGGCCCGCAATCCCTGCTCGCTGTCGACCGCGTCAGCCTTCGCGTTGATCGCGGCGAGACGCTCGGGATTGTGGGCGCGACGGGCTCCGGCAAATCGACGATTGCGAAGCTGGTCATGGGAATGCAGCGGCCGACCACGGGATCGGTGCTGGTGGCCGGACGCGATCTCGCGGGTGTGAGCGGGCGCGAGCGGCTCGCCCTCCAGCGGTTGCGCCAGGTGGTGCTGCAGGATCCGTATTCCTCGCTCGATCCGAGGATGAAGGTCGGCGGCATCATCGCCGAACCGCTGCGTCACGGCGTGGGCCGAGGACGATCGGGCTGGCGCTCCAACCAGAGCCGCGTCGCGGAGCTGCTTCAGCTCGTTGGCCTGTCCCCGGATTCGGTGGGCCTTTATCCGCATCAGTTCAGCGGTGGTCAGCGACAGCGCATTTCCATCGCCCGGGCCCTGGCGCCCGATCCCGAGCTCATTGTCCTCGACGAACCCACTTCGGCTCTGGATGTGTCGGTGCGGGCCCAGATTCTGACACTGCTCAAGAGCCTCCAGGACAGGCTCGGAGTGTCCTACATCATCATCTCGCACGACCTGGTGACGGTCGCCTATCTCGCCTCTTCTGTCGTCGTCATGCATCGCGGACGGATTGTTGAGCGCGGCCCGACCACAGCCGTCTATCGCCAACCCCGTCACCCCTACACGCGGGAACTCCTGGCCAGCACTCCAGGCGTCAGCGGCACGTTCCTCGCACTGCCTGATCGGCCGGCCAGCGTCGGTTCAGAGCGGCCCGATACGGCGTGTCTCTATGCCCCTGACTGTGCGCTGCGCCAGCGGCTTGGATCGCCTGAACGCTGCGTTGTCGAGGAACCGGAGCTGACGACTGTTTCGCCCGGACACGAGGCGGCTTGCCACTTCCATGCGCATGTTCCGGAGCTGGCCGAACAACTGGAGCCCGAAGCCTGTGGATGAGAAAATCGCCATTGTTGCACCGGGCGCGATCGGCGGGCCGATCGCGGCCCTGCTCACCCGATCGGGTTACAATGTTGTTCTGGTCGAACAATGGCCCGACCATGTCGAGGCGATGCGCCGCGACGGCCTTAGGGTGACGATCGGTCCGCGCGAGGAGCCCGAGGACGAGTTCACCGTCGATGTGCGCGCTGTGCATGTGCATGAAGCTTGCACCCTGCGCGAGACCTTCGACATCGTCCTTGTCACCTGCAAATCCTACGACACGCGCTGGCTGGTCCAGTTGATCGAGCCGAAGCTCGCGGGCGACGGCGTCGTGGTCTCGATCCAGAACAGCCTCAACTACGAGTGGATCGCGCCGATCGTCGGTCAGGCGCGGACCATAAGCTGCCTGCTGACCGGCGGCGGCGAGCTGCTCGAACCCGGCCATGCGTGGCGCAACCGGCGCCTCGACCACCACTACTACACGCTGGGCGAGCTCGACGGATCGAAGACCGCGCGGCTGGACCGCATCGCCGCCATCCTCGGCGACGCGGGCTCGACGGGCATCACCACGAATGTGAAAGCGGCTCTGTGGACCAAGCTGGTCCACAACAGCGTGAGCGCGGCCCTGTCGGGCCTGGTCGCCGGCAAGCGTCGGTCCTGGCAACTGATCGAGATGCCGGAGTTCCGGGCCGTGTCCGCGCAGTTGTTCAGGGAGGGCGTCGATGTCGCGATAGCTCATGACCAGCAGCTCGAGCCGCTCTACGACGTCCCGACCGCCCAGTTGCGCAACGCCTCCGATGACGCCATAGCCGAGCTTCTCTCGGCAACCGGTGGCGGCGCCAGCAAGGGTGCGACCAGCATGGTCCAGCAGGATCTCGCCCGGGGCCGCCCGACGGAGGTGGTTGACTACTTCAGCGGCCTGCTGATCCGAAAGGGTCGCGAATTCGGACTGCCGACGCCCATGAACGAGCGCATGGTCGAGCTCTACAGGAGGCTGGAGGCCGGCGAACTTGCGCCGGGCGAAGAGAACCTGGCGCTGTTCGCCGACTGCACGGGCCTCGGCGCGGATCAGCAACATACGGGGAATTGAGAATGACGGCGGTCGTCGACATCCATAATCACGCCATTCCCGTCGGTTTCATCGACCGCGTGCGGGATGAGGGCCCGCGATACGGCTATACGCTCAGCAAGCCGGGGCCGGGAAAAGAGCGCGCCGCCAAGGATGCGTGGCAGCTCGAAGGGCTCGAGGAGCTGACTACCCCCGATGGAGCGGTCACCGACCTCAGGCCCCGGCGAATCGACGAGACAGTCAGGCAGGAAGAGCTTCTCGCCTCCAGCATCGACATGTGCTGCGAATCGCTGACGCCAAAGGTCATGGCCTATTCGGCCGAAGAAGCGCAGGCGGTATGGGCCGCGCGCGCGATCAACGACGGCTTTGCCGAAAACATGGCGGCGTGGCCCGAGCGGGTATCGCCGGCCGCCCACGTGCCGTTGCAGGCGCCGGTCGCTGCAGCCAACGAGCTCGAGCGAGCGGTGGGCGAGCTCGGCCTGCGGTGCGTCCAGATCGCCTCGAATGTCAACGGCAAGAACCTCGACGAGCCCGAACTCGACCCGTTCTGGGCTGCCGCCGAGGGGCTTGGGGTGCTTGTCCTGGTGCATCCGGCCACCGGCAGCGCTCACGCTCCCGGCATGAAGTCCCGTCTCGGCAAGTATCACCTGATCAATCTGATCGGCAATCCGCTCGAGACCTCGATTGCCTTGGCGAGCGTGATCTTCGGGGGAGTGTTGCACCGCTTCCCGCGCCTGGTCATGTGTTTCGCCCATGCCGGCGGCTGCGCGCCGTGGATCCGCGGGCGTTGGCGGCATGGCCACGAGGTGCGCAAGGAAACCAGGGCCGGCGGGGCCGTCGATCCTTTCGACGAGTATTTCTCGCGAGTGTACTTCGACACCATCATTCACGACGAGCAAGCGCTGCAATTCCTCGTGCAAACGGTCGGTGCCGACAAGGTCCTGTTCGGCACCGACTATGCCGCCGACATGGGTGACTGGCGGCACGTGGCGGTGCTGCGCGGCTCGTCTGGCCTGTCCGACGAGGACAAGGCCAACATTCTCGGCGGCAACGCCCTTCGCCTTCTGGGCGGCGGGTCAAAGCCAAGTCACTAGAGCATGATCCCGAAAAGTGGGAACACCTTCTCGCAAAAGATCACGAGCATACAACAACTTATAGCGGTAATCCGATTCAGTCGGATCGGACACCGCTCTCGATCGACAGACTCGGAAATCAGGAGGAAGTCATGGAAACGAAAGAACTCGGAATCGCGGTCGTCGGCTCGGGCCGGATCGGATCGCTGCGCGCGAAGATGGCGGCGCTGCATCCGGGGGTAAGGTTCCTCGCGGTCTCCGACCTCGACGCGGGCAAGGCGACAAAGCTCG
>Ga0326597_10010065_pt1 | contig 12620 bp, 10 predicted proteins | sample RVTome_12_FD_203789 | JGI IMG/M metagenome (GOLD analysis project Ga0326597, IMG submission 203789) | Soil microbial communities from uranium-contaminated site in the Upper Colorado River Basin, Wyoming, United States - RVT100D185 | ecosystem: Environmental > Terrestrial > Soil > Contaminated >... | reverse complement strand
GCACCGAGTCCCGCGCGGTCGCCCCGGCCATGCTGTTCGTGGCGCTGCGGGGCGACCGGTTCGACGGGCATGACTTCCTGCCGGCCGTGCGCGACGCCGGCGCGCGGGGCGCCGTGGTGCGGGCGGACACGCCGGACGTACCGGGACTCCCCCTGTTCCGCGTGGCGGATACGCTGGCGGCGCTGGGCCGCCTCGCGGCCGCCCGGCGGCGCCGCATCGCGGGCCCCGTCGTGGCCATCACGGGCACCAACGGCAAGACCGCCACCAAGGAGCTGGCCGCCCGCGCGTTGGGGAGTCGGTGGCGGGTGCACGCGACGCCCGGCAATCTCAACAACGAGATCGGCGTACCGCTCACCCTGCTCGGCGCCCCCGCTGACGTGGAGGCGCTCGTCGTGGAGGCGGGGGCGAGCCTTCCCGGGGAAATCGCGAGGTTGCGGGCCATCATCCAGCCCACCGCGGCGATCGTGACCAATGCCGGCGCCGGGCACCTGGCCGGCTTCGGTGACCTGGACGCGGTGATCGCGGAGAAGATCTCGCTGCTGGAGGGCGCCGGGCTGGCCGTCGTCGGGGCGGACCCACCCGCCCTGGCCGCGCGGGCCCGAACGGTGGCGGCTCGCGTCGTGGTGGCGGGGCTCGACGACGGCGCGGAACGGCGACCCGACGCGTGGCGCCTGGATGCCGATGGGCGGGTGGAGATCGTCTACCGCGGCGTCCCGTTCCACGTGCCCCTCGTGGGCCGACACCAGGCCGCCAACGCCATGCTCGTGCTGGCGCTCGCCGAGGCCCTCGATCTCGACCTCGAGGCCGTCGCCGGTGCCCTGCGCGAGGTGCGCCTGCCCCCCGGCCGCTGGGAGGTGCATCGCGCCGCGGGGCGCACGATCGTCCACGACGCCTATAACGCCAACCCGGCATCGGTGCAGGCGGCCTTCGACACCGTGCGGGCGATCGCCGCCGGTCGTCCCATCGTGCTGCTGCTGGGGACCATGCTCGAGCTGGGCGACGCGGCGGCGCGGGCACACGCGGTGGCGGCCGATGCCGCGGTGGCGCTCGCGCCCGCGCTCGTTGGCGTAGTGGGCGACTTCACCCCGGCGTTCGCGCGCCATGCGGCCGCGCTCGGCGACCGGTTGGTGACGGCGGCGGACGCCGAGGCGCTGGGGCGGGCAGTGGGCCCGCGGCTGCCCGCGTCCGCCCTGGTGCTGGTCAAGGCTTCCCGCGGTGTCCGCCTGGAGCGGGCGCTGCCCCACCTGCTGGCATCCCGCGAGGCCCCGTGCTCTACCACCTCCTGACGCCGTATGCGCGCGAGTCCCTGCTGTTCAACCTGCTCAACTACATCTCGTTCCGCGCCGCCGGCGCGGCGGCCACCGCCATCCTGCTCGCGTTCATCGTCGGGCCGGGCATCGTCCGCTTCCTCCGGGCCAGGGGCGTGGGCCAGGTGATCCGGGCGGAGGGACCGGCCTCGCATCAGGCAAAACGCGGCACGCCCACGATGGGCGGGCTCCTGATCCTGCTGTGCACGGTCGTGCCGACGTTGCTGTGGGCCCCGCTCACCAACCGGTACGTGCTGCTGGCGCTCGCCTCCACGCTCTGCATGGGGGCGATCGGGTTCTGGGACGACTACCTCAAGATCGTCCAGGGCAAGTCGCGCGGGCTGGTGGCGCGGCACAAGCTGGTGGGGCAGGTGACGTTCGGGATCCTGCTGGCCGCGTACCTGTTGTGGCGGCCCCTCACGGACGCGATTCCGGCGGCGGCCACCACCGTCCCGTTCTTCAAGTACGTGATCGTCGTGTTCGCCCCGCTCGCCTACGTCGCGTTCGTGACCCTCGTGCTGACGGGCACCAGCAACGCCGTGAACCTCACGGACGGCCTCGACGGCCTCGCGATCGGCCTCTCGATCATCGCGGCGGGGACGTTCGCCGTGTTCGCCTACCTGTTCGGGCGGGTGGACGCCTCGCAGTACCTGCTGGTGTTCTACCTACGGGGGGCCGGCGAGTTGACGGTCTTTCTGGCGGCGCTGATGGGCGCGGGTATCGGGTTCCTCTGGTTCAACGCGCACCCGGCGCAGGTGTTCATGGGCGACACGGGCAGCCTCGCCCTCGGTGGGGCGTTCGGGACGGTCGCCATTCTGCTCAAGGCCGAGTTCCTGCTGCTCATGATCGGCGGGGTGTTCGTGGCCGAGGCGCTGTCGGTGATCGTGCAGACCTCGACGTTCAGATGGCGGCGGCGCCGCCACGGGCGGGCGTACGCCGAGCAGCACCGCGTGTTCCGGATGGCGCCGCTCCATCACCATTTCGAGAAGGTCGGCTGGGCGGAAACGAAGGTCGTGACGCGGTTCTACATCGTGGGCCTGTTGTGCGCCCTGTTCGCGCTGTCCAGCCTCAAGATCCGGTGATTCCGCCCGGCTGGCGTCGCGGCGAAGTGGCCGTGCTGGGGCTCGCGCGCACGGGCCGCGCGGCCGGTCGGTGGCTGCGCGCGCAGGGGCTTGCCGTCTACGCCTCCGACGTGGGGCCGGGCGCCCCCGGCGCGGCCGAGGAGCTGGCCGGTCTGGGGGTGGCGGTGCAGACCAACGGGCACGATCTGGCGCGCATCGCGCGGGCCAGCGCGGTGATCGCCTCGCCCGGCGTGCCACCCGAGGCGCCGGCGCTGACCGCCGCGCGCGCGGCCGGGGTGCCGGTCCACTCGGAGATCGATCTCGGTGCGCGGGCGCTCTCGGAGACCCGCCTCATTGCCATCACGGGCACGAACGGGAAGAGCACCACCACGGCCCTCATCGCGCAACTGCTGACCGGCGCCGGCCAGCCGTGCCCCGCCGTCGGCAATATCGGTCGCCCGCTGATCGAGCTGGCGCTGAGCGGCGCGCCACCCGCGTGGGCCGCGGTCGAGGTCTCGTCGTTCCAGCTGCACGACTCGCCGGCGTTGCGCCCCGCGATTGGCGTCGTCACCAACCTGGCCCCGGACCATCTCGACCGGTATCCGACCGCGGAGGCCTACTATGCGGACAAGCGGCTGCTCTTCCGTAACGCCGGCCCCGCCGCCGTCTGGATCCTGAACGGCGACGATCCCGCCGTCCTCGCGCTGGCAGAAGGGGTGCCGGGCGTGCGCCGCGCCTGGCGGCTGGAGGGGCGGGCGGACGCCTGGTACGACCGGAGCAGCGACGCGCTGGTGCTCGATGGCGAGCCGGTTCTGCCGCGCGCCGATCTCCCACTCCTGGGCGACCACAACGTGCACAACGCGCTCGCCGCGGCGCTCGCGGCCCACGCCGCGGGCCTCGCGCCACCCGCCATCGGGGACGGACTCAAGACCTTCCGCGGTTTGCCCCACCGGCTCGAGCGGATCCGGGAGGTGACGGGCGTGGTCTGGATCAACGACTCCAAGGCCACCAACGTGGCGTCCACCGCCGTCGCGCTCCTGGCCATGGACCGGCCGTACGTGGCGATTCTCGGCGGTCGCCACAAGGGGGAGCCCTATACCGTCCTGGGTCCACTCCTGGGTGAGCGGTGCCGCGGGATCGTGGCGTACGGCGAGGCGGCGCCGCTGGTCCAGACGGACCTCGCGCATGCCACCGCGGTGGCCGTCGTCCCGGCCTTTGCCGATGCCGTGGCGGCCGCCGGAGCGCGGGCGCGACCGGGAGATGCCGTGCTCCTGACGCCCGCCTGCTCGAGCTTCGATCAGTTCGCGAACTACGAGGAGCGGGGGGCCACCTTCCGCCGGATCGTGGAGGCCATGTGAAACGCCGCCGCCGCACCGCGGTGGTGTCAGCCGGCGTGGAATGGCACCGGCGCGCGCTCGGCATGGTGACCGCCACGCTCGCCGTGTTCGGGATTGCCGCCGTGTATGGCGCGTCCAGCATCGTGGCGGTCGAGCAGGGCCAGCCGGCCGCCTTCTACGCGCTGCGCCAGCTCCTGGGCGTGGTTGTTGGCGGCGTGGGGCTCGTGATCGCGGCACGGATCGATTATCACCTGTGGCGCCGGCTGGCGTGGCCCATGATCCTGGTGGCGCTCGCGGCGCTGCTGATTCCGTTCATTCCCGGGCTGCGCGCGCTGTCGCCCGAGATCAACGGCGCCCGGCGCTGGCTGCGACTGGGCCCGCTCCAAGTCCAGCCGTCCGAGTTCGCCAAGTTCGCGGTGATCGCGTGGTGCGCCATGCTCGCCGCCAAGAAGGGCGAGACGATCCGGGAGTTCAAGCGCGGGATCCTGCCGTTCCTCGCGGTCGTCGGACCGCTGGCCGCCCTGATCCTGTTCCAGCCCAACCTCTCCACGGCCACACTGGTCGCGCTGCTGGCCGGTGTCGTGATGTTCACGGCTGGGGCGAAGATCGGGCACTTCCTCCTGCTGCTCGTGGCGGCGATCCCCATCGGGTTCCGGGAGTTGACGCAGGTGCAGTACCGGCTGGCCCGGGTGAGCGCGTTCTTCAGTGCCGGCCCGGACACCGCGCAGACCGGCTGGCAGATTCAGCAGTCGTTGATCGGCATGGGGGCCGGCGGGCTCATCGGCGTCGGGTTCGGGGAGGGCCTCCAGAAGCTCGGCTATCTCCCGCTCGCGTACTCGGACTTCATCTTCAGCACGATTGGTGAGGAGTGGGGCTTCGTTGGCGTCGGGCTGGTCGTGCTGCTCTACGCGATTTACGTGTGGATGGGCATCCTCGTGGCGCGACGCGCGCCCGACCCGTTCGGCATGTTCCTGGCCGCCGGGATCACCGCGATGATCGGCATCACGGCCGTGCTGCACATGGCCGTGACGCTCGCCCTCGTGCCCACGACCGGCTTGCCGTTGCCGTTCGTGTCCTTCGGGCGGTCCGCACTCCTGATGTCGCTGTTCGCCACGGGTGTGCTCATCAATGTCGGCCGCCAGGGCGCGCGCGCCGGATGACGCGCGTCATCATCGCGGGCGGCGGAACGGGCGGTCACCTGATGCCGGCGCTCGCGATCGCCGATGCGCTGCGAAGCCGAAACGCCGACGTCGAGCCCGTGCTCGTGGGCGCCGCACGGGGCGTCGAGGGAGAGATTCTGCCGCGGCGGGCCTACCGCTACCACCTGCTCCCGGCGGAGCCCCTCTACCGGCGGCAGTGGTGGCGTAACCTGAAGTGGCCGTTGCTGTTGCCACGACTCTGGGCGGCCTGCGGGACCGTGCTCGACACCGAGCGGCCCCGGCTGGTGGTGGGCACCGGCGGGTACGCGGCCGGGCCGATGCTGCTGGCGGCGCGCCGCCGGGGCATCCCGATCGCGTTGCAGGAGCAGAACGCCTACCCCGGCCTCGCCACCCGATGGGCAGCGCGTTGGGCCCGGCAGCTGCACCTCGGGTTCCCCGAGGCGGAAGCCCACCTGCGCCCTGGCCGGGACACGGAGGTGTTCACCTTGGGCAATCCCATCGTTCCCCCGGATCCCGGCTCGAGGGCCGCGGCACGCGCCGCGCTTGGGGTCCCGACCGACGGCCCCGTCGTGCTGGTGGTGGGCGGGTCGCAGGGCTCGCGGGCCATCAACGAGGCGGTGGCCGGCATCCTGGATGCCGGTCTGGCACCTGGGGTTAGCCTGTTGTGGGGTACCGGACCGACGACGCATGCCCGGTTCGCGGGCTACGCCAGGCCGCCTGCCGTCCAGATCTCCCCGTTCTGGGACCCCATTGCGCCGGCATACGCGGCCGCGGACCTCGTGGTGGGCCGCGCCGGTGCCATGAGCCTTGCCGAGATCACGGCCTGGGGCCGGCCGAGCGTGCTGATCCCCCTCCCGACAGCGGCGGCGGATCACCAGACGCCCAACGCAAAGGCACTCGAGCGGGCCGGCGCCGCAACCTGCCTCCCGGAGTCGGCGCTCACGCCCGCCAGCCTGGCGGCGGCAGTGATGGCGATCCTCTCCGTTCCCGGGCGGTACGCCAAAATGGCGGCGGCCGCCCGGGAGCGCGGCCGGCCGGACGCCGCGGACGCCATCGCCGCCCGGCTCCTCAACCTGTTGTGACTTCGCAGCAGGCTTTCGTAACTCCTGAATTGACCCTATATTAGCTGCCCGACCGATGGATCTTTTCTCCCCCGACGATCCCCGCCCAATCCACTTCGTGGGGATAGCAGGCGCGGGGATGAGCGCCTTGGCCCTTTTGGCCCGGCGTCGGGGGATTCCGGTGAGCGGATGTGACGCGGATCCGGCGCAGGCCGCGGACGTCGCGGCGGCTGGCGCGCAGGTGATGGCAGGGCATGACCCCGCCCACGTGGGCGGGGCGCGGGCCGTGATTTACACGGCGGCCGTGCCGTCGGACCATCCGGAACTCGCGGCCGCCCGAGCGGGCGGCATCCCGGTGGTTCGGCGCGCGGCGGCGCTGGGGCGGGCGGTGGCTGGCGCGACGGTGGTGGGGGTGGCGGGGACCCATGGGAAGACGACCACGACGGTCATGACGACCGACGCTCTGGCGGCCGCCGGCCGCGATCCGACCGGTCTCGCGGGGGGACGGGTGCGCGCGTGGGGCGGAAACGCACGGTTGGGTGGGGCGGATCTGTTTGTCGTCGAGGCCGACGAGTATGACCGCTCATTCCTCGAGCTGTGGCCGACGATTGCGATCGTGACGAACGTGGAGGCCGATCACCTCGAGTGTTACGGCTCGGTCGAGGCGCTCGAGGACGCATTCGCCATGTACGCGGGCCGCGCCGAGCGGGTCCTGGTCGGGGCCGACGACTCCGGCGCCCGCCGGATCGCGGGCGCGCTCGCGACGAAACGCTGGCTGGTGGGCCGCGCGCGGGACGCCGATCTCCGGATCGGGACGGTCCGCTCCGACGAGGCGGAGACCCAGACGGAGCTGACGCTGCCCGACGGTCAGACCTGCACGCTCCGCCTGCGGGTGCCCGGCCTGCACAACGTGCGGAACGGGGCCATGGCGGTGGGGGCGGTGGCGGCACTCGGCGCCCCGGTCGAGCCGGCGCTGGAGGCGCTCGCCGCGTTCGGCGGAGTCGGGCGGCGGTTCGACCTGGTTGGCGAGGTGGGTGGGGTGGTCGTGGTGGACGATTATGCCCACCATCCCACCGAGGTGGCGGCCACTCTGGCGGCGGCGCGGCAGCGGTACCCGGTGGCCCGGCTGGTTGCCGTGTTCCAGCCGCACCTGTACTCGCGGACCGCCGTGCTGGGGGAGGCGCTCGGGGTTGCGCTGGCGCTGGCGGACGTGGCGGTGGTGACCGAGGTGTATGGGGCGCGTGAGCAGCCTTTGCCCGGCGTGTCGGGTCGCGCGGTGGCGGCGGCGGCCGAGCGCGCCGGCGCGGAAACCGTCTGGGTGCCGGGCCGGCAGGGCGTGGCGCGCGAGGTGTTCGCCCTGGTGCGCGCCGGGGATGTCGTCCTGACGCTCGGCGCGGGTGACGTGACGGGCGTGGGTCCGGAGCTGCTCGGCCTGCTGCGCGGGCGCGCGGCATGAAGCGCCGCGGCGTATGGCTCCTGATCGGCGCCGGGGTGACGGTAACGCTGCTCGTGTCCCCGTTGGCCCTGCGGCAGACGGCGTTTTTCCGGATCCGGCGCGTGGAGGTCGTGGGCGCGCGCTACCTCGCGCCCGAGCGGATCGTGGAGGCGCTGGGTCTTGCAACGGAGCAGAACCTCTTCGATCCGGTCGGGGACGCGCGGCAGCGCGTGGCCGCGGTGCCCGGGATCGTGCGGGTGGACATCGGGAGGAGCGTGCCCGGGACGCTCCGGGTCACCGTCGTGGAGCGGGAGCCGGTGGGACTCACGCCGGGGCGGACGGGCCTCGTGCCGATTGACTGCGACGCGGCGGCGCTGCCCTACGATCCGGCGCGCTCGGGGCTGGCGCTCCCCATCGTGGAGGCGGCGGACTCGGTGCTCGCGCGCGCGCTGTGCGTGGTGCGGGCTGCCGACTCGGCGCTGTACGCGGCGGTGCAGGGGGTACGGGGCGGCCCGGGAGGGTCGGTGATGCTGGAACTGGGGGAGCAGCGGGTGCAGCTGAACGCCACGCCCTCGACGGCCGACGTCGAAGCGGTCGCGCTCGTCCGCCGGCACCTCGAGGAATCGGGGCGGGCCTTTGGCGAGCTCGACGCCCGATACCGGGGACTCGTGTATGCGCGGGGGCGACGCTCGTGAAGCGGGATCGGCTGGTGGCGGGGCTGGATCTGGGGAGCACGAAGACCTGCGCGGTCATCGCCGAGGCGGTGGGCGACGCGCGGGTGCCGGGGGTGCGGGTGCTCGGGCTCGGGGTGGCCCGGACGAGCGGGATCCGGCGGGGCATGGTCCGGGACATCGAGGAGACCATGCGGGGGGTGGGCGAGGCGGTCCGCGACGCGCAGCGCATGGCGGGGGTCGAGGCACCGGCCCTCTGCTGCGGCATCACGGGCGAGCACGTCCGGACCCGGAACGAGGCGGGCCTCGCGTCCGTCACGGGTGACGAAATCACCCGGGCCGACGTCGAGCGCGTGGAGGACGTGGCGAAGGCGGTCAGCCTGGGGCCCGATCGCGAGCTGCTCCATTTCATTCCCCAGGAGTACCGGGTGGACGGGCAGGGGGGCATCAGCGATCCCGCCGGCATGACCGGGCTCCGTCTGGAGGTGGACATGTACCTCGTGTCCATCCAGAGCACCGCGGTGCAGAACGTCCGGCGCGCCGTCGAGCGCGCGGGATTCCGCGTGGCGGGGCTCGTGCTGGAGCCGCTGGCCACGTCGCTCGCGGTGCTGACCGAGGAGGAGCGCGAGCTGGGGTGCGTGCTCGTCGAGTTGGGCGGCGGGTCCACCAACCTCGCGGTGTTCAAGGACGGCAAGATCCGGCACTTCGCGTCGCTGCGGTTTGCCGGTTCCCACGTCACCAACGACATCGTGCAGGGCTTGAGCGTCACGCAGGCGGATGCCGAGCGCCTGAAAGAGCGCTTCGGGGTGGCCTACACGCCGCTGGTGGACCCGGACGAGACGATCGAGCTGCCCGCGACGCCGGGGCAGGGCCCGCGGCGGGCCAAGCGGGAGCTGCTGGCGCACATCATCCAGGAACGGCTGGATGAGATCCTGGGGCTGGTGCAGCAGGACCTGGATGAGACAGGTTTCACCGGCCGCCTGCCGGCGGGCGCCGTCCTCACGGGCGGGGGGGCGCAGCTCGCCGGCGTCCCGGAGCTGGCACGCGAGGTCCTCGCCATGCCGGTCCGGACGGGGATCCCGAACCGCGGCGTGACCGGGCTCGTGGACAGCGTGTCCGCGCCGCGGTACGCTGTACCGGTTGGGTTGGCATTGTGGGCGGCCCGCCAGCGGCTCGCGGGGGTCGGCGAGCCCGCGGCATCGGTCGAGAAGTGGTTGGGGCCCGTACGGCGATGGCTGCAGGACTTCTTCTGATGCAGGCCGGAGGAGACGCGTAGATGCCGGATCACCCCATGGTGTTCGAGCTCGAGGAGACGACGACCCAGAACGCGCGTATGAAAGTGCTCGGGGTCGGCGGTGGCGGCGGCAACGCCGTGAACCGGATGATCCACGAGCGGCTCAGCGGCGTCGAGTTCATCTCGGTGAATACCGACGCCCAGGCGCTGCTGCAGAACCGGGCCGACATCAAGGTCCAGATCGGCAAGCGGCTCACGCGCGGGCTGGGCGCCGGCGCGCGCCCCGAGATCGGCCGGCAGGCCATCGAGGAGAACCGGGACGACGTCACCCGGGTGCTCGAGGGGGCGGACCTCGTGTTTGTCACCTGCGGCATGGGCGGCGGCACGGGCACCGGTGCCGCGCCGATCATCGCGCAGCTCGCGCGGGACGTGGGGGCCCTCACCGTGGGCATCGTGACGCGGCCGTTCCTGTTCGAGGGCAAGAAGCGGATGCGGCAGGCCGAGATCGGCATCTCGGAGATGCGGAAGCACGTGGATACCATGATCGTCGTGCCCAACGAGCGGCTGCTGGCCGTCGTGGGCCGGAACGTGCCCTTCCAGGAGTCGCTGAAGAAGGCCGATGAGGTGCTGCTGCACGCCACGCAGGGCATCTCGACCCTGATCAGTGTGACGGGCCTCGTGAACGTGGATTTTGCCGACGTGCGGACGGTGATGCAGAACGGCGGGTCGGCGCTCATGGGGACCGGGGTGGGGCGGGGCGAGGACCGAGCCCTCGAGGCGGCCCAGCAGGCCATATCGAGTCCCCTGCTCGACGACCTGTCCATTGCCGGGTCCACCGGCGTGCTAGTCAACATCACCGGCGGCGAGGATCTCACGATCGGCGAGGTCACCCAGGTCAGCGAGATCATCCACGACGCGGCGGGCGACGACGCGGAGATCATCTTCGGCGCGGTGCACGATCCCGCGATGGCGGGGGAAGTGCGGGTGACCGTGATCGCCACCGGCTTCGATCGCGAACACCTGGCGTCGCACGAGGGGATGGGGCGCGGCGCGGTGAACGTGCTGCCGTTCCCGCAACGCGCCTCCGGGCGCGCCTTCGGCGGGACGCGGCCCTCCCAGGCGCCGGCGCCGCGTCCCGCGGCCGGCACGCCCGCGGAGCCGCCGCAGCCGGACGTGGCCGAGATGGAGATCCCGACCTTCATCCGGCGGCAGATGGACTGATGGCGCGCGTCGGACGGGGGGCCATCGCCGGGCTCGCACTCGCGGCGCTCCTGCTGCTGGCGGGGCGCGGCGCCCGATCGGAACGGTTGCCGGTCGCGGCGCCCATCGTGGTCGCGCGCAGCTTCGTGGAGCACACGGACACCGTGCGGCGCAACGAAACGCTCTCGGAGCTGTTCGCGCGGCAGGGCATCGGCGGCGGTGAGCTGCACGAGGTGCTGAACGCGCTCGATGGCCTCAACCCCCGGAAGGTGCGGCCGGGAATGGTGTTCCAGTTCGCCACCGCGGTGGGCGGTCCCAGCCCCGAGCGGGTGCGGGTGCGCCTCGGCGACGAGGCGTTTCTCGTGGGGGAGCGGGGCACCGACGGCTGGCGGGGGAGCCGGGAGGAGATCACCTGGATGATCTCCACGATGCGAATCTCCGGCACGGTGCAGTCGTCCCTCTACGAGACGATTGACCGGCTCGTACCCGATTCCCTGCTCGATACGGCGAACCGCGGGAAGCTGCTGGACGACCTGGCGGACGGGATCTACGGCTGGGTGATCGACTTCACCCGGGACATGCGCCCCGGGGATCCCTTCACTGTGGTGTTCGAGCACCTCACGTCGTCCACCGGTGATCGGCGCTTCGGGCGGGTGCTCGCGGCCAGCGTGTACACGGGCAAGGTCGAGCACACGGCGTTCGTGCTGTCCGATGGCGAAGGGCGCAACGCGTACTACGACGCCGCCGGCAACTCGCTCCGGCGGGCGTTCAAGATGTATCCCGTGAAGTTCCGCCGGATCTCCTCGGGGTTCAGCCGGGCGCGCTTCCATCCCGTCCTCCGGACCAGCCGGCCGCACCTGGGGATCGACTACGCGGCCAACGTGGGGACCCCCATCGAGGCCACGGCCGATGGCACGGTCATCCGCGCGGGGCGGTGGGGCAGTTACGGTATCATGGTGGGCCTCCGTCACGTGCGGGCCATCGAGACGCGCTACGGGCACATGTCGCGGCTGGCACCCGGCATCCGCCCCGGGGTGCGCGTGCGGCAGGGGGACGTGATCGGCTACGTCGGCACGACCGGCCTCGTCTCGGGCCCTCACGTGCACTACGAGTTTCTCAAGAACGGCCGCCACCTGAACCCCCGGAGCGTGGACCTGGGCGACGGCGAACCGGTGCCGGCGTCGCGCCGCGGGGAGTTCGAGCAGGTGCGCGACGTGTTGGAGCGTGTGCTGGAGCAGCCGGGCCGGACCGTCATGCGCACGGACTGACCGCCCCGGCGGGTTCCGGGTACGACAACCCGTGCAGCTCTATCCCGCACTCGACATCCGCGGCGGGCGCCTGGCGCGCACCGCCGACTTCCCGGACCCGGTGGAACAACTCCGCGCCTGGCGGACCGCGGGCGTCACCTGGGTGCACCTCGTGGACATGGATCGTGCCGAGGGGCGGGAGCCCAACGCCGCCCTGATCGCGCGGCTGGTGCGGGAGGGGAACCGGGTGGGGATGCACGTGCAGCTGGGCGGGGGGCTCACCGGGGACGCGGTGACGGCGGCGCTCGAGGCCGGGGTGGAGCGCGTGATCGTCGGCAGCGCGGGGGTCGCGGGGCTGCCGTCCCTCCTCGCGCGCCACGGGGCGGCCCGGGTCGGATACTCCCTCGACCTCCGGGGCGGGATCGCGTGGACTCCGGACGGCACGCCCGCCGGAGAGCCCGAGGCGCTCTTCCACCAGGCCGTCGCGGCGGGCGTGCGCACGGTCGTCGTGCGCGACCTCGGGCGCGACGGCTCCGTCGCCGGCGTGAACGTCGAGGCCACCGTCCCGTTTCGGCGCGCCGGCGTGGACCTGGTGCTCGCCGGCGGCGCCGCGTCGCTGGATGACCTCGCCGCGGCGCGCCGGGCGGGTGTCGCGGGCGTGATCGTGGGGCGCGCGCTGCTCGTCGGACGACTCGACATCGCGGAGGCGCTCGCGTGCTGTGGGTGCTGGCCGCCGCGGCGGCGCTCGCCGCCGCGGCGTACGTGTACCTGGTCCGGGAACGGCTCGGGCTCGTGGGGGCGGGCCTCGCGGCGCTGCGGGCCGCGGCGTTCGTGACGCTGCTCGCTTTGCTGGCGAACGCCGGCCTCCGGCGCAGCGGGCGGGCGGGGCCCACCACGGTGGCACTCG
>Ga0326597_10010064_pt1 | contig 12621 bp, 13 predicted proteins | sample RVTome_12_FD_203789 | JGI IMG/M metagenome (GOLD analysis project Ga0326597, IMG submission 203789) | Soil microbial communities from uranium-contaminated site in the Upper Colorado River Basin, Wyoming, United States - RVT100D185 | ecosystem: Environmental > Terrestrial > Soil > Contaminated >... | reverse complement strand
AGAACCCGCCAGCGGCGTGGGGCCGCGCGCACGGTCCTGATGGGCCGGACCGGTAGCAATGGTCGGCGAATACCCCTATACTTCCGCGCCCACCCAGCGACACTGCACCGGGCAGCTGGCACGCGAATCGTGCACGCCCGGCCGCCCCACTGATACTTGACTAAATTAGTCGGGATATGTACCCTCATACCCGACTGATTCGCTCGGTTATTTCAGCGCAAATGCCCGGGCCCTTGTGCGCAAGCAGGAGTCGATATCGTCATGAGCAGCACATCCGACCATCTCAGTGAATTGATGCGGCGCGACTACGCCGCGGGATTCGTCACCGACGTCGAGCAGGACTCACTGCCGCCCGGATTGAACGAGGACGTCATCCGCATGATCTCGGCCAAGAAGGACGAGCCCGAGTTCATGCTCGAATGGCGTCTGAAGTCCTATCGGCACTGGCTCACCATGCGCAAGCCCACCTGGGCGCACGTCCACTATCCGCCCATCGACTACCAGGCGATCAGCTATTACTCGGCGCCCAAATCCGACAAGGACCGCCCGAAAAGCCTCGACGAGGTGGACCCGAAACTGCTCGAGACCTATGAGAAGCTGGGCATACCGTTGCAGGAACAGGAGATGCTCGCGGGCGTAGCCGTCGACGCTGTCTTTGACAGCGTGTCGGTGGCCACCACGTTCAAGGAAAAACTCGGCGAGCATGGCGTCATCTTCTGCTCGTTCTCGGAGGCCGTGCACAACCACCCCGATCTCATCCGCAAATACCTGGGTTCGGTCGTTCCCTACACCGACAACTTCTACGCGACCCTGAACAGCGCGGTCTTCAGCGACGGCTCCTTCGTGTTCATCCCCAAGGGCGTGCGCTGCCCCATGGAGCTGTCCACCTACTTCCGTATCAACGCACAGAATACCGGGCAGTTCGAGCGCACGCTCATCGTCGCCGAGGAAGGCGCCTATGTGAGCTACCTCGAGGGGTGCACCGCGCCCATGCGCGACGAGAACCAGCTTCACGCTGCGGTGGTCGAGTTGGTCGCCCTCGACGACGCCCAGATCAAGTACTCCACGGTCCAGAACTGGTACCCGGGCGACGAGGAAGGACGCGGGGGCATCTACAACTTCGTGACCAAGCGCGGGGCGTGCCGCGGGCGCAACGCCAAGATCTCCTGGACCCAGGTGGAGACCGGGTCGGCCATCACCTGGAAATACCCCAGCGTGCTGCTGGAAGGCGACGACAGCGTCGGCGAGTTCTACTCCGTCGCGCTGACCAACAATCGCCAGCAGGCCGACACCGGCACGAAGATGGTGCACATCGGGAAGAACACGCGCAGCACCATCATCTCGAAGGGCATCTCCGCCGGCCGCGGCCAGAATGCCTACCGCGGGCTCGTCAAGGTGCTCAAGGGCGCCGACAACGCGCGCAACTACAGCCAGTGCGACTCTCTGCTCATGGGCGACCGTTGCGGCGCGCACACATTCCCGTACATCGAGGTGAAGAACCCCACCGCGAAGGTCGAGCACGAGGCCACGACCTCGAAGATCAGCGACGACCAGCTCTTCTATCTCCGCAGCCGCGGCCTGTCCGAGGAAGACGCCGTGTCCATGGTGGTGAACGGCTTCTGCAAGGCGGTGTTCAAGGAACTGCCGATGGAGTTCGCCGTCGAGGCACAGAAGCTGCTGGGGGTGAGCCTCGAGGGTGCGGTGGGATAAGCACCGAGGAAGCCGAGGAAAAGACCGAGGGGATAGGACTGGGGGCAACTCCTCTTTCCCCTCACTCCTCAGGATCTCACGGCAGGCTGAACCGATCCAGACCCAACGTACTGACTATTTCGGAAATTCATCATGCTTTCGATCAAGAACCTTCACGCCACCGTCAACGGCAAGCCCATTCTCAAGGGCATCGACCTCGAGGTGAAAGCCGGCGAGGTGCACGCCATCATGGGCCCGAACGGCTCGGGAAAGAGCACGCTGGCCAATGTTCTCGCAGGGCGCGAGAACTACGAAGTGACCGAAGGCGAAGTGACCTACAAAGGCAGGAACCTGCTCGAGCTCGCCCCCGAGGAGCGGGCATGCGACGGCGTGTTCCTGGCGTTCCAATACCCCGTGGAGATCCCGGGCGTGAGCAACATCTACCTGCTCAAGGCGGCGGTCAACGCGACCCGGAAGGCGAAGGGCGAGGACGAGCTCGACGCCATGGACTTTCTGACCCTGGTCAAGGACAAGATGGCGCTGGTCGAGATGAAGGAGGAGTTCCTGTACCGTTCAGTGAATGAAGGTTTCTCGGGAGGCGAGAAGAAACGCAACGAGATACTGCAGATGGCCGTTCTGCAGCCGACCCTGGCAATTCTCGACGAGACGGACTCAGGCCTCGACATCGACGCGTTGAAGGTCGTCGCCAACGGCGTCAACGCGCTTCGCAGTCCGGAGCGGGGTTTCGTCCTGATCACCCACTATCAACGGCTCCTGGATTACATTGAACCCGACTACGTGCACGTACTGTCGGACGGCCGCATCGTGAAATCCGGCGACAAGATGCTGGCCCACGAGCTCGAGAAGGAAGGCTACACCTGGATCCGCGAGCAGATCGCTCCCGGCGCCTGAGCGCCGCGCCGCACGGGAATCGAGTCATGAGCGAAAAGGCCGAAAGCACACAGAAGTATCGCGACGCGCTGCGTCGCCTCCCCGCCCTGCCGGGCGCGAACCTGAAGTGGGTCGCCGAGCTGCGCGACCGGGGCTCCGCCAGTTTCGGCGAAAACGGCTTCCCCACGACCCGCATGGAGGAATGGAAGTACACCGACGCAGGCCCCATCGCGCGCGCGGAATTCATGCCCATTTCCCGCTCCACCAACGGCATCGATTCGGCAGGCGTCGCGGGATTCGCTTTCCGTGGGCTTCCCGTTCATCGGCTCGTTTTCGTCAACGGCCATTACTCTGCGCAACTGTCCAGGACCGGGCCGCTGCCCGACGGCGCGACTGTCACCGGCATCGCCGACGCGTTTTCCGGAAATCCGGACCTGCTCGAACCGCACCTCGGCCGGCACGCACCGGCGGATGCACACGGCTTCGCCGCCCTCAACGCAGCCTTGTTTCCCGACGGCGCGTTGGTGCATCTGCGGCCGGGCACGGTCGTCGACGAGCCAATCCACGTGCTCTACATCCTCACCGCGGACGGCGCCTCCGGCATGGCGACGCCGCGCAACCTGTTCGTCGCCGAGCCCAACTCTAAGGCCACGGTGATCGAGCACTACGTGAGCACCGCCGGCTCTGCGTACCTGACCAACACGGTGACGGAAGTCGAAGTGCACGACAACGCGCAGATCGAACACTACCGGCTGCAGGAAGAGAGCACCAATGCGTATCACGTCAACGGGCTGCACGTGCATATCGACCGCGATGCACGGTTCACCTCTCACGGCATCGATTTCGGCAGCCGCCTGGCGCGCAACGAGTTGAGCAGCCTCCTCGCCGCTGAAGGCGCGCACTGCGTTCTGAACGGCCTGTATGCCGTCACCGGGCGCCAGCACGTCGACAACCATACGCAGATCGACCACGCCAAACCCAGCGGCACGTCACGCGAGTTCTACAAGGGCGTTCTCGACGGGCGGGCGCGTTCCGTTTTTCACGGCCGAGTCGTCGTGCATCCCGACGCGCAGCACAGCGACGCGCAGCAGGTGAACAACAACCTGCTGCTGTCCAAGGATGCCGAGGCGGATACGAAGCCCCAGCTAGAGATCTACGCCGACGACGTGCGGTGCTCGCATGGCGCCACCGTCGGGCAGCTTGACCCCGATGCCCTGTTCTATCTGCGTTCGCGCGCCATCGACGAGCCGACGGCACGTGACCTGCTCACCTATGCATTCGCCAAGGACGTCCTGAACCGGATGGACCTGGAATCCGTACGGGATCAGTTGGAACAGCATCTCGCCAGCGGTATGCTCCACGGCAGGAAGCTCAAGGAGCTGGAGTTGGTATGAGCCTGCCTTCCGAACGCGCCCCCCGCCCTGCCGACTCGCAGGCGGACGGTTCGTTCGACGTCGAACGCATCCGGGCCGATTTCCCCATCCTTCACCAGACGGTGCGGGAACATCCCCTCGTGTATCTCGACAATGCCGCCACGACCCAGAAGCCCGCATCGGTCCTGGAGGCCCTGCAACGCTATTACCAGCATGACAACGCCAATGTGCACAGGGGCGTACACACGCTGAGCGAGCGCGCGACCGTGGCCTACGAGTCCGCCCGCGACCGAGTTCGCGGGTTCCTCAACGCTGCGAGCTCCAAGGAGATCGTGTTCGTGCGCGGCACGACCGAGGGCATCAACCTCGTCGCCCAGTCGTGGGGACACAAGCACGTCCGCGCCGACGATGAGATTCTCGTCTCGGAGATGGAGCACCATTCGAACATCGTGCCGTGGCAGATGCTCTGCGGGCAGGTCGGTGCCCGGCTCCGCGTGGCGCCGATCAACGACGCCGGCGAGCTCGTCATCGAGGAATTCGAACGCCGGCTAACCGCCCGGACGCGCCTGGTCGCGGTCAGTCACTGTTCCAACGCCCTGGGGACGATCAACCCCGTCAGATCGCTGACCGCGATGGCGCACGCGGCCGGTGCCCGCGTGCTCATCGACGGTGCGCAGGCTGCCCCTCACATGCGCGTCGACGTCAGGGACATCGATTGCGACTTCTACGCCTTCTCCGGCCACAAGACTTACGGCCCGACCGGAATCGGTGTTCTCTTTGGAAAGGCGGATGTGCTGGCGGACATGCCGCCCTACCAGGGGGGCGGCGAGATGATTCGTTACGTCACCTTCGAGGGAAGCGAATATGCCGAACCCCCGTACCGTTTCGAGGCCGGGACGCCGAACATCGCCGGCGCCATCGGGCTCGGCGCAGCAATCAGCTATGTCACCGCGCTCGGCCTGGAGGCAATTGCCGCGCACGAGGCCGGCCTCCTGAGATACGCCAACCAGCGCATCATGGAGATCCCCGGCATCCGGCTCTTCGGCACCGCGCCGGACAAGGCGTGCATACTTTCGTTCGAGATCGAGGGCATACATCCGCACGACTTAGGCACGATATTCGACCACGAAGGCGTAGCGATCCGTGCGGGACACCACTGCGCCATGCCGGTCATGCAGCGCTACGGCGTTCCGGCGACGGCCCGCGCGTCGTTCGCTCTGTACAATACCCGCGACGAGGTCGACGCTCTGGTATCCGTCGCGCACAAGGCCCGGGAGCTTTTCTGTTGATGGCCGGGCTCAGAGACCTCTACGAGGAAGTCATCCTCGATCACAACCGCACGCCGCGCAACTACCCGAAGAACCCGGCGGGCGCCAACCACCACGCGCGCGGCTTCAATCCGCTGTGCGGCGATCAGGTCACCATCCACCTGACCGTCGACGGCGGCGTCATCACCGACGCCGGGTTCGAGGGCAGGGGTTGTGCGATCGCCACGGCCTCGGCGTCGCTGATGACCGAGGCGGTCAAGGGCAAGACCGTCGAGGAGGCCGAGCGGCTGTTCCAGGGGATGCACGCCATGCTCACCGAGTCCGGCGAACACTGCGACGTCGGAAAGCTCGAAGTTTTTTCGGGCGTCAGGGAATACCCGGCCCGCGTAAAGTGCGCGACGCTCGCATGGCACACCCTGAACGCCGCGCTGCGGGACAAAGACGGCACGGTGACCACCGAGTAATCCGGGACGACGGCGTGAGCGGCAATATGAAAGAGGCGGCACCGGAAGGCTTGCACGAACACGGTGGCAGCGACCTGCGCACCGCGGTCGTGGGCGCCTTGAAGGGCGTCTACGATCCGGAGATCCCGGTGAACATCTACGATCTCGGACTCATCTACGATCTGCAGATCGACGACGAAGGCAAGGTGGACGTCAAGATGACCCTCACCGCCCCGGGCTGCCCCGTGGCGCAGACGTTCCCCGGAACCGTCGAGTGCGCCGTGAAGAGCGTTGAGGGCGTTACCGACGCCCGTGTCGAGCTGGTCTGGGACCCGCCCTGGGATCGGGACCGCATGACCGAGGCGGCGAAGCTGCAGCTGGGGATGTTGTAAGGACAGGGTCGAGAAGAAAGAAGAGATAAATGACCGACTGGATCGACGTCGCTGCGCCTGAAGACATCGCACCCGGCACCGCGCGCGTCGTCGACGTGGACGGGGTAATGGTGGCCGTGATCAACCTGGACGGCGAGTTCTACGCCATCGAGGACGTGTGCACTCATGACGGGGGCGAGCTCGCCAGCGGCTGTATCGAGGGCGAGGAGATCGTGTGTCCCCGCCACGGCGCGCGCTTCAACATCAAGACGGGCGCGGTTACCGCCCCGCCGGCCTACGAGGACGTCGACACCCTGCCGGTGCGGGTCGAGGGCGGCGTCGTCCAGGTCCGCGACGACCGCTGGGACTGATCCCCGCCATCCCGCGCCGTTCCCGCCGGAGCAGTGGCGGCGATCCCGGCGCTTCGATTACCATGCGCGCATGGAAACCCCTCTGCGCCTCGACATCCTGACTCAGCCCGACGATACCACCTGCGGTCCCACCTGCCTTCACGCCATCTACGGTTTCTACGGTGATACGCTGCCCCTGGACACGGTCGTGACCGAGGCACACAGCCTCAAGGAAGGGGGGACGTTGGACGTGTTTCTCGCCAACCACGCCCTGCGGCGGGGCTACGAAGCGACCATCTACACGTACAATCTGCAGGTATTCGATCCCACCTGGTTCTCCCGTCCCGGGATCGATCTTGCGCAACGCCTGCATGCACAGCTCGCGCACAAACACCGACCGAAGCTCGCGGTGGCCACCTCCGGCTACCTGGAATTCCTTCGCCTCGGCGGCTCGATCCGTTTCGAGAACCTGACCACGGCCCTGATCAGGCGCTACCTGAAACGCTCGACCCCGATTCTCACCGGACTGAGCGCGACCTATCTCTACGGCTCCGCCCGCGAGTTCGGACCGAAGTCGGACTACGACGATCTGCGCGGAGAGCCGACGGGACATTTCGTGGTGCTGTGCAGTTACGAGCCGGAAACCCGCCGCGTTCTGATCGCCGACCCACTGGAGAAGAACCCGGTATCCGGCACGCACCACTACGAGGTCGACATCGACCGCGTGCTCTGCGCCATTCTGCTCGGCATCGTCACCTACGACGCGAACCTGCTCGTGATCGAACCCGTGTCCCGGAGGCATCACAAACCGAATGTCCGCCCTGATCATCGTACCTAACGCCGCCAAGTGGCCGAGACACTTTCCGGGCGTGAGCATCGTCTCGGCACGCGACTACCTGACCAATCCGCACTACAACGAAATACGCGGAGCCAAGGTCTTCAACCTGTCGCGCTCCTACCGCTATCAAAGTCTGGGATACTACGTTTCGCTGCTCGCCGAGGCACGCGGTCACCGCCCGATGCCCAGCATCGGGACCATCCAGGACATGAAGTCGCCGCTTCTGGCACGTTTCGCATCCGAGGATCTGAACAGCCTGATCGAGAGGAGTCTTGCCCCCCTCAAGACGAACAAGTTCGTGCTGAGCATCTACTTCGGGCGCAACATGGCCAAGCGGTATGACCGCTTGAGCCGGAACCTGTTCAACATGTATCCCGCGCCGCTGCTCCGGGCGCGTTTTACGCGGGGACGCACATGGCAGCTGCAAAGCATCGGCGCCATCGCGGCCAGCGAGATTCCTGAGACCCATTGGCCTTTCGTGATGCAGGTTGCAAGCGAGCACTTTGCCGGTAAACGAGTTCGCACCCGCAAGCGCCGCGTGGCGCGCTATGACCTGGCGATTCTGCACAACCCGGACGAGGCGAATCCGCCCTCCGATGCGCGGGCGCTGAAGCGCTTCACGCGCGCCGCCGAACGACTGGGATTCGCGGTGGAGTTCATCACCCGCGACGACTACGGGCGGCTGGCGGAGTTCGACGCGCTGTTCATCCGGGAAACGACCAGCGTCAACCATCACACCTATCGCTTCGCCCGCCGCGCCGCCGCCGAGGGGCTCGTCGTCATCGACGATCCCGAATCCATCCTTCGGTGCACGAACAAGGTGTACCTGGCCGAGCTCATGACACGACACGGCATCGCCGCACCCCGCACCCGGATCGTGAACCGCGGCAACGCGGAGAAGGTGGCGTCGGAGCTGGGGGTGCCGTGCATTCTCAAGCAGCCGGACAGCTCGTTCTCCCAGGGCGTCGTCAAGGTCAACGACGCGGGAGATTTCGCAACGTCGGTGCAACGCCTTCTGGAGCGCTCTGACCTGGTGATTGCACAGGAGTTTTTGCCCACCGAGTTCGACTGGCGGGTCGGCGTGCTCGACGGGCGCGCGCTTTACGTCTGCAAGTACTACATGGCCGGCGGCCACTGGCAGATCATCCATCGCGACAGCACCGGACGGATGCGCGAAGGCGAGGCCGAGACGCTCGCCGTGGACGAGGCGCCCGCCGCCGTCGTGCGCCTCGCGTTGCGCGTCACGCGGCTGATCGGAGACGGGCTCTACGGAGTGGATATCAAGCAGGTAGGCCGGCGCCTCTACGTCATCGAGGTGAACGACAATCCGAGCATCGACGGCGGCGTCGAGGACAAGGTTGTCGGCGATGCGCTGTACGAGACCATCATGCAGTCGATAATGCGGCGGATCGAGGCGCAGAAGTTTGGACACGCTGCGCCCCGTTGAGCCGCTTTCCCTGGGCCTGTTCGAGGCCTACGGGATCGAACTCGAATACATGCTCGTGGACGAAAACAGCCTGTCCGTGCTGCCGATCGCCGATCGCGTGCTGGAGGCGGCCGCGGGCGAGCCGGTCATCGAGGTCGAGATGGGCGAGGCGGCCTGGTCCAACGAACTGGCGCTGCACGTCATCGAGATGAAGACCAACGGCCCGCGCGCCACGCTCGAATGCCTGGCTCCGATCTTCCAGCAGAACGTGCGGCGGATCAACGACCTGGCCGCGTCGCTGGGCGGAAGGCTCATGCCCACGGCGATGCACCCGTGGATGGACCCGCACAGCGAGACCCGGTTGTGGCCCCACGAGCAGGGCCCCGTCTACCAGGCCTTCGACCGCATCTTCGGGTGTCAGGGGCACGGATGGTCGAACCTGCAGAGCACGCACATCAACCTGCCGTTCGCGGGCGACCGGCAGTTCGGGCGCCTGCATGCCGCAATCCGCCTCGTGCTCCCAATTCTTGCCGGGCTGGCGGCCTCCTCGCCGATCGTTGAGCGCCGGGCGACCGGCGCTCTGGACAACCGCCTCGATGTATACCGCAGCAACGCCGCACGGATACCGTCGGTCAGCGGCATGGTGATTCCCGAGCCGGTGTACACGCGCAGGGAGTACGAGGAGCACCTCCTCGGCACCATCTACCGCGACCTGCAGCCATTCGACCCGCACGGCATCCTGCGCCACGAGTGGGTCAATGCGCGCGGCGCGATCGCGCGCTTCGACCGCAATGCCATCGAGATCCGCGTGCTGGACATCCAGGAATGCCCTGCGGCGGATCTCGCCCTCGGCGCCTGCGTGGTTGCCGCGGTGCGCGCGCTGGTCGAGGAGGCCTGGTGCGACACGCGCCGCCAGCAGGCCTGGGACACGGCCAGGCTGCATCATCTGTTCCTGGCCACCATGGCCGATGCGGATCAGGCGGTCATTGAAGACACGGCCTATCTGTCGGTATTCGGCTATCCGGAGGGGGGCCGGTGCCGGGTGCGCGAGCTGTGGCAGCACCTGGCCGAGTCGCTGCTGGCTGACGGCGCGGGGGCCGACGACGGCTGGCCGCAGTTCTGGCGTACCTACTTCTCCGAGGGCACGCTGGCGCGCCGGATCCTCACCGCAGTGGACCTCAGCCAGGCGCCCGACCCGCTCCACGACGTGTACCGCTCGCTGTGCGATTGCCTTGCCGAGGGCCGTGTGTTTTCCGCCGGTGCATGATCGGTTTGTGGGCGGCGTGCGGGATGGAAGCGGCCGCGCCATCGACCTGGCGCTCGTGCTGAGCTGCGAGCACGGCGGCAAGTCGATACCGGCCCGCTACGCTGCGCTCTTCCGCGCTCATCGCCGCGCGCTGGATGGCCATCGGGGATACGATGCGGGAAGCCTGGAACTGGCGCGGCGCCTGGCGCGGGACACGGGGGCGCCCCTGTTCGCCTCCACCGTCTCGCGTTTGCTGGTGGACCTCAACCGCTCGCTCCGCCACCGGGCGATATTCTCCGACGCGACGCGCGCACTCCCGGCCATTGAACGCGAGCGCATCATCGCGCGCTACTACCTGCCCCATCGCCTTGGCGTCCGCAACGCGGTCGCAGAACGCCTACGCGCCGGCCTCAGGGTCGTGCACCTGTCCATCCACAGCTTCACGCCCGTCATGGCGGGGAAGCGGCGCAACGCCGACGTGGGGCTGCTCTACGATCCGTCGCGGCGCTTCGAGCGCGAGCTCAGCGTGGCCGTGCAGCAGGCGCTGGGCCGCTTCGCGCCCGAAACGCGGGTGCGGCGCAACTACCCCTACCGCGGTATCGCCGACGGCCATACCACCAGCCTGCGCAGGGAATTTTCCGGCACGACGTACGCGGGCATCGAGATCGAGATCAACCAGGCGATCGCGCTCGGCCCGGCGGAACCCTGGCGCCGCCTGCAGAACGACGTCGCCAGGGCGGTGCGCGCTGTTATCCTCGGGGGCGGAAGCTAGCTCACGTCGCACCATGCTGAACCAGATCGCTCCGCTGTTCTCCGTATTCCTCGGGATCGGGATTCTCCTGGTGGGAAACGGGCTGCTGTCCACGCTGCTCGGGCTTCGCGCCGGCCTCGAGGAGTTCGGCGCCTCGACCACAGGCGCCGTGATGTCGGCCTACTTCGTCGGGTTCGTCATCGGCAGCTACCTGTGTCCTATCCTGATCCGCCGCGTGGGACACATACGCGTGTTTGCCGGCATGGCCGCGGTCGCCTCCGCCTCGGCCATCGGGCACGCCCTGCTGGTGGATCCGATTGTCTGGGCCGCGCTTCGCGTCGCCACGGGCGTGTGCCTCGTCGGCATCTACATGGTGATCGAGAGCTGGCTCAACGATCTGGCACTGCCCGGCTCCCGCGGCCGCCTGTTCGGCATCTACATGGGCGTGAGTCTGCTGGCGCTCGCGCTGGGCCAGTTCCTGATTCTGGTGAGCGACCTGCGGTCGTTCGTGCCCTTCGCCATCGCCTGCGTTCTGTTTTCTCTCAGCCTCGTCCCGCTGGCGCTCACGCGCCTGCTGGAGCCCGCGCCCGTGCAGGCACCCATCGTGCATCCGGTCGAACTGTACCGCGCGGCCCCTCTGGGGGTCATCGGGGCGGGGGCCGCCGGACTGGTCAACGGTGCGTTCTGGGGCATGGCACCGCTGTTTGCGCTCGGGGCCGGACTGTCCGGACCCGGCATCGCCGCCTTCATGAGCGCTGCCATTCTCGGCGGCGCGCTGCTGCAGTGGCCCATCGGCAACTACTCCGACAATCACGATCGGCGGCGCGTGCTGGCGGTCGTGTCCGCCGGGACGGCGCTGGTCGCGGCCGCAATGTACGCCGCGGTCGGGGCCTCACGGCCGGTGTTCATTGCCGGCGCGTTCCTGTTCGGCGGCCTGATGTTTTCGATCTATTCGCTCAGCGTCGCGCTGGTTCACGACCGCCTCGAGCGCAGCCAGGCGCTGGAGGCCACCCGCGCGCTGCTGCTGATTCACGGAATCGGCGCGGCAGCAGGGCCGGTGCTGGCCGGTATGCTGATGGATTGGCTGAGCCCGCTCCTGCTGCTCGTCTACTTCGGCGTCGTCACCACCGCGCTCGCCGTGTTCTCGGCCGTCGTCGTGCGCAGGACCCCGGCGCCGGTTGCGGAGGAGCAGAGTCATTTCGTGCCGATGGTGCGCACCTCGCAGGCGGCGGTGGACCTGCACCCGGCGGCGGCCGCGGGTGAGAAGAAGCCGGCGGCCGCCTCCGGGTAGCTACGGGATTCCTTCCCCTGCTTTCCCGTCTGCGCCGGTCCGGATTCGGACTTCAGCGCAGCATGGAGTCGGAATCGCGGTCCGGTCCGAAAGGGTCGGACCGTTTTTTGTGCATAGGGCGTCGCGCCCGCGTCGCGGATCGCCGCCTCGGCGATGCAGAGCGGAATCACGCGCTCGGCAAACCCGCAGGCCGCGGTGAGCCCCGGGTTGTCCGCAAGGCGCAGATCCCGGCAAAACCAGAAAACAGCGGTGGACATTGCGGACCGCGATGGCGACGCCGTGGCGGTGTTCACCAGCAGTGTCGAACCGGAGGATGCGGCGCTGCTCAAGGCGACAGCGCTCCGGCTCAATGAAATGATGTGGCGGTATATCCCGTCAGCTCGACGTATCCCCATCCCGCAACGTCCTGCGCGCCGTGCCGTCCGGTGACGTCCACCGCACCTTCCCAGTACCGCACCAGCAGGTCGAGCTCCTGGTCTTCGAGCACGGGCCGAAGCTCGAGATCCAGACTCAGCCTCGGCACGCGGATGCGCCAGCCGGCCGGGTAGTCTCCCCCCCGAGGGCTTTGCCAACGGTCCAGCGCGTCGACCGCCACCTCGCTGTCCGCGAGCCCGACCGTCGTGCCGTCCGGCAGGACCCAGACCCCCTGGCTGTGCGGGTCCGGCGTGCCGCCGGCCCGGCGCA
>Ga0326597_10010063_pt1 | contig 12621 bp, 19 predicted proteins | sample RVTome_12_FD_203789 | JGI IMG/M metagenome (GOLD analysis project Ga0326597, IMG submission 203789) | Soil microbial communities from uranium-contaminated site in the Upper Colorado River Basin, Wyoming, United States - RVT100D185 | ecosystem: Environmental > Terrestrial > Soil > Contaminated >... | reverse complement strand
TTCCGTACTGAAATGTGATGGTGCAGGACATCTGGGAGGGGATTTTCATTGATGGGTGGGGCTATGAAAATTGATATTCTGAACCCATCTGTGGCAATGAAGTGCGGGCTTTTTTCTTTGAAAGCCAGGTTCACGCCCATCAATGCGGGGCGAGATGCATCATGCTTTTCACAGGAGTTGATGACGCTTTGGAATCCATGTTTCAAGGTCGCGGCAGGAAAGGTGACCTTATTACCTGAAAGATCGACTCCGAAACTTTCCTCACCGAGCAAGATGGGAATTGTTGTTTTGACTCCTCCGCATTGAATCACAATTGTTTCGGGATTCTCTGGGCGAACGTCAATTGTAACCTGGTCTCCCCAATAGGTTTTTAAAAGGTCTCTGAACAGGTTAAAAGGGATACTGGTATTCAACTCTCCCGCACCACGTCGCTGGTCGTCAGCCTGGCTGTTCCCTCCGCAGCCACCAATTGAATCATATGGTATTCGTTTCTATATGACTTTGCCCCGACAGAGCCCCCTAGAATTCCTACGGCATCGTCGAGTTGTTCCTTGAAAAATGTAACTGTCATATCAATCTCCCTTATTTAGTTATCACCACGTCGCCAGCAGATATATTACGAGCAGCACGGCCGCACCGAAGCACAGGGACACCAGCACCAGCAGCCGGTCCTGCCTCTTGATCTCCCGCGCACGCCTCTGGGCCATCTCCTCACGCTGTGCGAACCACTCAGATAATTCCTGGTAACGCCTCATAGGATTTCTCCGCCAGCGTAATTTGGGTGCTGTTTTTCCATGTGGCGATGGAGGTTTTGGAACTGGCGATGACAGCACGGGCAGATTCCGTTAGCAATCCGGTTCTTTGTGCGCGTATGGGCAGCACGAGTGCCACGCAAAGACGCCCGTGTGGTTCTCAGTTCAACCTGGGCTTCATTAGCTATCTGTTTCCACCATTCATTATCGGCCCGGGCCTCTCGCAATTGTTCCTCGGCCTTCCGCAGTTTGTCTGTGGATGTTTCTTCGTATCCAAGCCGATGTCCGTTCGGACAAAAAATAACCTCTCCAGTTTCGTGCCGGGTTGTTAGAATGGCTTCTGGAACACCAAAAACGATTCCACAGATACAGCAATCGAAAACGGAGAGCGAAAGTTCCTGCGTGACCTTCAGTGTTTTCATATCAATCTCCCTTGTTTTGGTGATCTTAATTCTGCGGCCGTCCTGGGCGGCATTGACAAACTTTCCGTGCGTTCGGACGACTTGGCATCTTAGCTATCACAGTGCGATATCCTGCCTCACTAAGTTTCTGAAGGTCGTCAGGCCCCCATTCCAGTAGAGGTCTATTTGTCCCGTTGGGCCATGGCGATGTTTCGCCAGGTTGATCTCGGCAATATTCGGCCGCTCGGTTGAATCAGGGGAATAGTAGTCATCTCTATAAATGAGCATGATTGCATCTGCGTCATTCTCCAGATCTCCGCTTTCGCGTAGATCGGCAATAGTCGGCCGCTTGTCTTTGCGTAGCTCTACTCCGCGATTCAGCTGGCTGGCAGCAAGAATTACTACATTAAGCTCTTTGGCCATTTGTTTCAGGCCCCGACTGATTGAGCCAATATCCTCTACGCGGTTCCTATTGTGTAAATCGGGACTCATTAACTGCAAATAGTCGACGATAATGGCATCAAGGCCATACATGACCTGCACACGCCGGGCCTGTGACAACAATTGCTGAGGCGATATGGAAGCAGTTGGGTTGATGAATAGCATCATTTCAGACAGCTCGCCGGCAGCCTCGTACAGGTTCACAAGTTCCTTTTCGTTGAGCTCGGCGTTTGAAATGCGCTGTGCGTTAATTTTCCCCTTTCGCGCCAACATACGTATCACGACTTGTGTTACGGACATCTCCAGGCTAAAAATACACACTCTGGCTTTCTCTTTTATCGCCAAATGTTCGGCTATCGACATGAGAAAAGCGGTTTTGCCCATACCCGGCCGTCCCGCCACGAATATCATGTCGGTCTTGTTGAGTTTCATCATACGGTCCAGATCCAAAAAACCAGTCGTGTAACTTCTGGGTACCGGCCGATCACCGGAAGCAATATCAAGAACCTCACGAACTGCTTCCTTAATGTGTACCATCGCCTCTGGACCCTGATCTTTGGCCAGGTTGAATATGATACTTTCGGCTTCTGAAAGCACATCCGTCCCATTAGGAGAGTTATACCCAATCTTCGCTATTTCTGATGCAGCAGTAATGATTTGTCGCCTTTGATAGCAGTCTTTGATTATCCTGGCGTATTGGAGGCCATGGGCAGATGTTGGGGTATTGGTGATAAGCGAAATCAGATAACCATCTAGATTCTCGAACTCCTGTACATCTTCCTGAGCCATCCTGCTGTGGATGGTCAGGTAATCTACTGGGGAATTGTTCTTAACCAGATCGAGCATTGCCTGGTAAATCATCCTGTTGCCAACCAGGTAGAATGCGCTGGGATCGAGGAATGTAGTGATCTCTGAGATCAGATCTTCGTCTATTAAGATAGATCCCAGCAATGCCCGCTCTGCATCCCCATCGTGTGGAGGAAGGATGTTATCTGCCTTGATTGTTGTCATTCATGCCAATCGCCTGCGATATGAAGGGAAGCCAGTCAAGGTGAACATATAGCTACTGGACATTTGCCAGAGTCTATCAAAGGCTTTTTCTCCCAGGATCTCAATGAACTCAGGGTTTAACTCTTCGCCAATCCTGAGCGGAACCATCGAAGTGACAATCAGGGAGCGCCGATTACGCCAGCACCAGTTGACCAGCTCCCCGTACCGGTTCTGGCGAACTAATTTCTTGTCAAGTGCAGAGACAAACGGGAGCTCCTCCGTCCCGATGTCATCAATGAGAATGATACGGGCATCACGAAACATATTATCCAGGCCCAGTGTCGTCTCGGCATCTTTCAGCATAGGCATGATGTCGGCTCCACTGATTTCGCGGGCCTTGAGAGATGACATGGTGAATTCTAGCAGTCCGTTCTCATCCAGCACGCCATAGCTCTCCTCGGCCGCTTTGAGTAAGTTTCTGGCGATAGTCGTCTTACCAACCCCTACAGGACCGGAGAGAACGAACGAAAGACCAGGAACCTGTTGCATTCGGGAGATCCATTCCCTGGCGGCGTCAACCAAAGACTCAAAGAGAACCCTTTGTCGTGCTGACAGGTGGCTGGTATTCATTTCATCAAGGGTGACGAAATCCTCTTGCCTGACCCCTGGTATCATCGTCATAAGATTTTGGCGCGGAGACCCCAGCTTTCAAGCGGGGGAGGAAGCTCCTTCTCCTTTCACTCGCCAGCTGGCGAAGGTCAGAAACCTGCATTCATCTGGTTTTGCATTTTGGCATAGCCTTCGGCCAGTCTTCAGACTGTGCAGGCTGATTCTATTCCCCATCGTACCTCCAACATAGCACATCCCGTGCTTTGGATGGCTTACCCACGAACCGCGTTTGAATCCCAGACTGCGCGTCCCACCATAGGGTCTGCGTATTCCGCCTTTCGCGGGTTGTGTCGCGTGAAGTTGACGACGATGGAAGTGCAACGGCGTAATAAATAACATTTGCCTGTTGTCGGGTTGCGTGTGCCCGCCTACCCACCAGTTGGCTAGAACCCACGAATCCACACAGTGAGCCTCAAAGGTCTCGGCCATCTTATCGCTCGACTTCCTCAATCCAAGATCATCCCGCAGCTCCTTGGTCTCATAGCCCTGTCGGGTCTCGACGTGGCCGAGCTTGCCAAGCTCCTCATAGAACCATCTCTTGCCAACCTCAAGCGGCGAAAAAGAAGTATCCCATCGCCGTTGCCCCTTCGTCCTCGCTTTGATGTCCTCTACCACAAAGTCAGTAATGGGATAGAGCTTGCAGAGCCACTTGCAAAGCCGCAACTTCCAGTCCCACCTGGCTCTGGTACTGGGCGGGATACCGCCGCGTGTCCTGTTCATACGGTTGGCACGGTGAGGGCAGTTCCGCCTTCGTCGACCTCTCCGCATGATTCTACGTGTCTTTACTGCCTTGCTTACCCAGGTCACGGCATCGGCCTCGATGTTCAGGTACGTGTGCGCCTCAGACTTTACGGTCAGACCCTCTTTCTTGCTGCCCGGATCCAGGCCGACTACGATGTCCTGCGTCTTTCGTGCAGAGGGTTCTACATTCAGGCGGACGCAAAACACACCACGCTTCCAAAAGGGTGTTGCTTTGCCACTCTCGATCCACTTTCTTGCTCTGGCAGGGGTGGTAGGCATCAACGGTCTTTGATCTTTATCTACTATTGGTACGAACATCGCGTAACTCTCCTTGCGGAGTATATACACCACCTCGACACTGACCGCCACAGAGAAAGCAGGCTGGTGGGGCACCCGCTATGTGTTTTGGGCTGCCACGCCCAGGCGGTTCAGTTACATAGTCTAGTCAACGCTCACGTTGGCTCCGAAGATTGGATTTCCTCTCGGCACAAGCTCCCTGCTTTAGCGGGGAGTCATTGACTTCACATCCTGAACGAGTCGCTTTTTACGTGTCCTTTCTGCTCCTCAATATACCGTTCGGCCGCCTTATGGGTATCGGAATGGTTGTTCTGATTATCGTAATTCCCTTCCAGGCACTTTCGCCAATTGTCGTCGTTCTTCAGGAACCACCCGAAATCGAAAAAGGATGATTGGGCGATGAAGGTCGATTGTGCAGCTCGCTCCAGGGCTTTGGGATATTTTTCCTGGAACTCCTTGTCCTTAAATCGAGTCTTGAATTTAGTGCGGAGAGTGCCATTTCGTGCTTGCGGTTGTCGGCGATCTGGGAAGAACCGCTTATAAGTTCTTCGGGCTATACAAAAATGGCAAAGCCCGGATTCTTCAGATTCTGAAAGTTCACAATCCGAACATTTTGGCACGATATATTCTTCTATTTCTATCTCTATCTCTTTCTCTATCTCTATCTCTATCTCGATATTATTTTGAGAATAGGGTATTTCAGAATCAGGAATAGGGTATTCCAATTCTGAGATAGGGTATTTTCGCCCTTTTTTGGGGGGGTCATTTTTTTTGCATCGCATACATAGTAACACAAAATCGGCGATTTTTGGGGGGGTACCAGATCTTAGGGGGTCAGAATCGTGCAATTCTACATACCCATTTTGCCCGCAGACCTCACAAAATGACCCTTTTTGTGATAGCAAATGATTTTTGATGATGTTTTGCACTTCTACATTATCCAACTCATTTGCCCACCCTCGCGGTAAACCCAGGATAGGCAAGTCTGGGACACCATAGTAAGCAGCATAAGCAAGTTTCAGCGCACACTCTGGAAGGAATTCGTAGTCCTTCCAGATCCTGGACTTGACCTTGATAGAGTTGGTTTCGTTATACTGCCTCAACTTCTTTATCCACACAATGTGTCGAACCGGGTCCAGTAATATTTTTCCCTCTTCCTGGAAGGAAGCCAGTGTTTTCGCTACCTGGTCTTCTTCCAGGCCCGTTTCAAAAGCGATGACGCTGATGGGCAATTCATATATCCCGCTGACGGATGCCTGCGCGTTGCTGAACAGATAAATCCACAACAGCTTCGCCTGTGGCTCAAGTGTAATGAACCACGCATCCTTCCACATCCTGACGTGAAGTTGCCTAAATTCGGCCATCCCTCCCCCTAAGTCAGTACTATGAAGAATCGCAATATTCTGGCGATGGATTCAGGGCACCAGTGTACCTGAGCCTTCATACCCCCCAACTTCACATTTCTCAAGATGGGTGCCCCATCCAAATAAACAACGCCGGTCTTCGGGGGTCTGGAGAAGGGGGATTCTTCGTAGGAGACTACTGTCCCAATCAACTGCGGTTTGCGAAGCATCAATGCTCCTTCAGGGAGCAATACGCCTGTCTTCATTGATATCTCCTTTGAATGTTCTACTTTTTTGGAACCCTGGCTGTTGCTTTACCCCGCTGGCGCTTATATTCCTCAAGCCCGGCTTCTACAATGTGGATGAGGAACTGGGTCTTGCTTGGAGGAAATTCAAGGGCGGTTCTCAGCCGCTCCATTTCCTCTGAAACCTCCATGGGAATCCACGCCCAGATGCGTATCTTTTCGTTGCCGTTTGTGCTCATAATTCTCCTCGATGGTGTATTGCCATCTGTCCTGATCCAGTTATTAGTATACCGCCTGTGTTGGCTTGTGTCAATTGACACAAGCCAATCAATTTGTTATACTTTGGAATAGGAGATGGACAATAATGAATCTATCGAAAATCTCGGGAAGCTGGAAGAGCGGGAATCACCAGAAGAGCAGGTATACGGCACACCAATGTGGGAGTGCCTGCGATACATATCGTCCCCGCATGGAGCGTGTATCGCTCATTCCCCTCCTTGTGTCCCGGCCGGCGGTGGCGTCCGGCCGGGACGAATTTATGTAAATGCCGTCGGCGGCAGAATAGAGGCCGCCTTTTTGATAAAGGCTTTGCCGGTTGTGCCAACTATCAAACAACCGGCAGTTCATATGGCGTTGGCGACGTGGACGGTGACACGTAGAAGTTGGCAAGCAAATGACAAAACGCTTAGGTAAGAGTTTGCCGGTTAGTTGTGGTTCAATACCTCTGTCGCTTGCCAGTGAAACCGGAAGCTGGTTCGACTCCAGCCCAGCGCCCATGGCAATTGGCAGCCTGACCAGAGCCACCTACTCCGGGCTAGTGCGCGGGAAACCGGAGCTTGTAAATCGGAAAGCGCACCTGGGGCTGCCGTGAACGTGGGGCTTTGCCGGTTGTGCCAACCAGGCCAGGCGATAATAGTCGCTGGCGAAACAACCGGCACTGAACATGTGCCGGGTAAGCCCCAATCAGGCCGGTTATCTGCTTAATAAACTCGTAGAGAATGGCGAACTGGAATTGACTGGTCGTGGCCGAAGCGCCTACTACCAGCCGAGATATGACAAATAAACTCGAAAGAACTCGAAATAAACTCGAAAAATGGCGTAAAACGGCGACATAGTTCCAGCGCACATAGAACGAAGGAAATAGTTAAGGTACGAGCGAATTATGTCAAATGAATATCTCTTTATCGCACTTGGTATCATAGCAGTATGCTTCGCATCAACATTCGTGATTGGAGCAGCAATGCTCAGCTCCATGATTTCTTTGAAAGAGGGTGTGGTAGATGACATTTCAACTGATCAACATAGACCCCTTGGAGATCTTGCTGGATCCGAAAACGCCTAATGTGCGAGATCGGATCAACGACACGACGGATTTGCAAGCAAGCATCAGGGAGTGGGGTATTCAAAACCCCCTCGAGGTCAGGCTAGAAAGCGGGAAATTCGTCCTCGTTGGCGGTCATCGTCGCCTGGTAGCCGCGAAAGCCCTTCATCTCAAATCCGTCCCTTGCCTCGTGAAAGATATCAGAGCTGAGGATGCCAGTGTTCTCATGCTTATTTCAGATATGCAAAAGGCATTCCCACACATCATCAACGACAAGGATGGGAATGTAGTTGGGGGCAGGGCCTGGGCGGTTCACGGGTTATCATCCCGAGGCGACAGAAAGAAATATGAGATCGCCAACATGATAGGCGTTCCCGCAGACGTGATAGGAGCATACCTGGCACTGGTGAAGGACTGTCTCGAAGTTCGCCGTAGGGTGGAACTTGGGGACATCGACATCACTGTCTATTCCCTCATCAAACGACAACCATTGAAATTCAAAGACCGCTTGCTCAGCAAGCGGGGACGCATAACAGCTACCTACGTTCGCCGTTTCAAGAAGAAGTGGCCAGGTATCAAGGATGAGCCAGAAAGGACAGATGCTGAGGAAAAGCGCCGCGAACAGTTTGAAGACTTCGTTGAAAACATTCCCGATCTAATCGAGGAAGGGGAAGTTGGCGATCCAGACTATACTATAGCCTGGTGCCTCAACAGCGCCATAGAATGGATTGAGAAGATTGGGAATCGCGAACTAGAACCGGCCGATCGTTTCCTTCTAAGTAATCTTGAAAGTTTGATCGAAGCATTGTGATGTTTGACGATCATGTAGAGCATGCCAGAACGGTTTTTGACAAGATCGTTTCTGAACTGGAAGCATATGAGGCGAAATTCCAAATGACCTCGGAGCAATTCATCGAAGCCTCCGAAAAGGCAGAACTACCGGAGACAGAAGAGTTCTTCTCGTGGAAACTTTCTTACGTAGGGTATCAGAATCTGGTCAACAGGTTTGGGTTTAGCAGATGACGCAGCAACTCGATCTATTTTCCAGCATGGACAATGCTCCAAAGATAGAAGAACAGAACCTGACTATTGAGGAGCGGTTCCAACTATTTCATGATCAAAATCCTCACGTGGCTAACATTCTGGCGCAACGGGCATTTTCGTTGAAACGCCAGGGGGTCAGACACTGGGGCATTGCAGCCCTCTTTGAGGTTCTACGCTATGAATTTGCCTTGAAGACCCAGGGAGACGCTTTTAAGCTCAACAACGACTTTCGCGCTCTTTATTCACGGATGTTAATGGATGAATATCCAGAACTGGAAGGATTTTTTGAAACAAGAGCACGACGACACGAACAGGAAAGGAGTTAGTTATGTCTAATGCCAACCCGAACAGGAAGTGTGGAACCAAGAAAGAGAACAGCTTTTATCTTGAATGCGCAATGGGTGCTGGTGGGGCTTTATCTTCGTGGACCTGGTTGCTGAGCGATGGCATCGACGAAGTAATCACCATCAAGCTGCCTCCTCGAAGCATGACTGTCATCAATCCAATTGCTACTATTGTCGAGAGGGAGATCGTCTTGGCAGACGAATCGACAGATCGATACAACAGCAAAGATGAGAAATCGTTGCTTTACGAGCATCTACGCTCCAAAACGCGAGACCTTGGGATCGGAGATCACGTCGGGTCAGACAATTATTCACCCCACGACTTTGCTGAGGAAGTGAGAAATTACGGACCAAGCCGCAAAGTATCCCGATTGAATGCCGAGACATATGCCCTTATTCTGAAGAAATACGGGCCTTTCCCCATTATGTTTGCCCACTCCAATATCCCCGTTTTCCGAGACAAGCATCAGCGCGACAAGGCCATTGCCTTGGGCATGGGAATTGACGACAGGTACTGGCATAACGAATATGTTTCAACATGGAGAATGCTTGATTGGGGCCAGTACGTCAGGAAAGACCAGGTTGACGGCCGCAACCAGTACATAGTGCGGTTCCTGGAAATTCTAGACAAAGTGCGGACGGTCAGGGCCACCCCGGAAAACCAAGATGCATACATTCAGTTCAATGCTTTCATGAAGGGCGTGACTTTCATGGAACAACCATTTGGGTTATCGTGGATCACCAAGATAAGCTACACTCTTCCGTCTAGTGGAATTCTCGAGGATGAAAGCATCCTGAAAATTCCCGGCATTAAGATTCTCGATTTGAGCTTGATTCCAGAACAAGAGGCTTGAATGAAGATCGTCGGCGAACTAAGTAACGGCAATATTATCGTCGAGACCGACAGGGATGAACTTGGACAGTTCTTGTTTGGAAACTTGAATCCAGATCCAAAAGAATTGGGTGTGTGGATGAAGAATTACAGAAAGAAGCATCAATTGACTCAAGAGGAGTTGGCCAGACGAATTGGGATTAGCCGTAATCGTGTCAGCCAGATCGAAAATGAACCTGACCCCAATATCACAATCAGGACATTCATTAAGATTCTCGGGGCAGTCGGAGGCATATAATGAACTATCCAACCAGAAACTGGGCGCTGGTATCGGCAGAAGCGGGTGCTGGGAAAAGCACTTTCATCGCCGCTAATTGCAAAGCGCCTGTATGGTGCATCGATACCGACAACCGGTTCCCATCTGTTGAGGGCCTGGTGAACGGAAAGGTTTACTATCCCACCCGGGCCGGGCGAGGTATCGGTTCCGAAGGCCCACTGAGAATGTGGAAGGAAGCCGAAGACGCCATGCAGCGCCTTGGTATAGAAACCATCGTTGTGGATTCAGTGACGAAGCTATACGAAGCCCATTCGCGCATTGCCTCGATGGCCGGCCGGTTATCGAAGGGGCAGCGGGAGAGCCTGGGATTCGGGAAACAGAAGGCGGCGGATATGATTGATAAATCTAACGCCATGTCTGTAGCAGCTACGATGGCTGCCTGGGGGACCCACGTCTATTACACGTGGCATTTGCGTGAATCCATAGACGTGACCAGCACCACTTATGATCCTTTCGTTCGAGATCGCATCAGCAAGGTCGAGCTCGAAACACTAGGAACTTCCATCGCGGTCAGACTGCTTTTCTTCAGAGAGATTTCCCAATACGGCTGCAAGGTAGAATATTGCCGCGACCTTAACGGCCGGAAGAGCAATACTGGATTTACTATCTACGACCATCCAGGCAATTTCTGGAGGGGGGGGGCAGAGCGTCTTGAACGCCTGATGTACACCAACTTCCGTTCTCCGGACGAAGCTATTAAGTGGGGTATGCAGGAGCTCCACAGTGAACTGTATGACGAAATTCAGAATCTGTATGGGTTTGTCAAGGAACAAACTAATCCGAAGACCCCCGCAGACATGTGGGTGGCCTGGGTCTCCCACATCGACCAGTTATTGCTGGATCGGCTTTCCAAACCACACGCCAGGAACCGTGTTCCAGAAGTAATACAGGAAGTTCCCGAGGTTCCCCAGGTTCCCCAGGTTCCTGAGGTTCCTGAGGTTCCTGAGGTTCCTGAGGTTCCTGAAGTTCCTGAGGTTCCTGAAGTTCCTGAGGTTCCCTCTGCGACCGTCGGATGGGACGACCTCGCCGGTGCAGCTGAACACGGCGAACGCGACGTTCCTGTCAGAAAAAGAATGACCGACGAGGAGCTGATAAACCTCTTTTCTCCGCTGGCGGAAAAAGCGGATGAACATGAAGTTATCCGGCAATATGTCAACGGAGATATTGTGGCGATGGACGACCTTCTCGATTACGAGAAATATGTCCAGGAGTTCAATAAGGCTCCGGGCGATGCCGACATGTTGCGTCGTGCCATCCGTATAGCCAGAGAGCGACGTGCCAGCTGGGCCGATTAATGTTTGAGCCACATAAATAGCGCAAGGGCGCTCCCCCGTTTACGGGGGAGAGGAATTGCACCTGCCTCCTTCCATCGAAGAAATTGTCAATACTACCAGGATGTGGTATAGTTACTCTGTGATACAAGTTCAACGCGCTATCACCATCCTTTTGCCCAGCGATCCCGACTTGCGGGCCACTCTCAATGCCTTCCGACAAGTCAAACAGGAGGCTTCCTCCATCGCCTTCAATGAGGGTAGGCCCCTGCGGGCCGTGCCCCTGCAAAGGGCCTGTTACCATATCGTCAAAGGCACTCTTAACTCCCAGATGACTATTACTGCCCTGCGCTTGGTGGCTGGTGCTTATGCTTCCGCCAAGAGAAACAAGCACACTATCGATAAGCCTTTCAGCTTCAACCGCAAAGCTGCCATGTTCCTGGTCGGCAAGCGCGGCAGAGATGCCGACTTCCGCAAAGACGGTAGCCTGTCCATCTGGACTGTAGCTGGGCGCAAGCGCATCCTCTATAAAATCCCCGAAGCTTTCCAGGGCATCTTCCAACAGGCCAAGGAGATCGACTCCCTGACGATTATTGAACGGGATGGCCTTCTCCTGGGGCGTGTTGCCCTTACCCTGGAATATCCCGATGCCAAGGGCGTCCACCCTATCGGCATCGATCTCAATGAAACCAATGCCCTGGTAGCTGTGGATGCTGAAGGGAACAACCTTTTTATCTCTGGCAGGGATGTAAAAGTCCGAAACAAACGTTCGTATAAGACCCGCAAGCAGCTTCAACAGAAGCTTGCGTCCCGCAAGGCAGAGGGTAAGGATACACACAGTATCCGTCGTACCCTCAAACGGCTCGGACGCAAGAGGTCTAATCGCACGAGGACATTCGCCCAGACCACCGCCAAGCGCCTTTGCCAGTGGGCCAGACCCGATTCCGTGCTGGTCTTCGAGGCACTGGACATGCCCCAACCCCGCAAGGGGAAGATCAGGGGCAAGGCCCTGAGACGTAGGCTTTCGCAGTGGCAGCATGGCATGGTACGGCGCTATGCCGAGGGCAAGGCCCAAGAGTTCTCGCTGGTAGTGGCGGAAGTTAACCCCGCCTATACCAGTCAGATATGCTCCCGCTGTGGCCTTCTGGGGAAGCGCCGTCGTCATGATTTTCGCTGTCCCTCTTGCTGTTTCAGCCTTCACTCTGACCTCAATGCTGCGATTAATATCCGCAATCGCTATACCGTGTCTCGGCACGGTGGGCCGCTGTCAATCGGCCCTGAAGCCCTGGCATCTGCCGAGGGCAAGCTTCCCGCTTTAGCGGGGAGTAGTTGACGATAGCGGGGAACCTGGCCAGTGTTCCCCGCTATTTGATCCCAGGCGTAGCGAATATTGATGCAAGAGCGTCGAAACGCCATGTAGATGGCATCGTGCTTTTGGAATTCGCCTATCTCCCGGAGTTGGGTGTTGTGGAATTGTACACCAGTGTGTACACAGAACGCTTTTCGCCCCGTAGAAACGAAATTTAGGGCATTTCAGGGCAACGACAGGAGCCTGGTTGGAACCAGTTCCCATTTCCCTTTTATCGCTACTAG
>Ga0326597_10010062_pt1 | contig 12621 bp, 11 predicted proteins | sample RVTome_12_FD_203789 | JGI IMG/M metagenome (GOLD analysis project Ga0326597, IMG submission 203789) | Soil microbial communities from uranium-contaminated site in the Upper Colorado River Basin, Wyoming, United States - RVT100D185 | ecosystem: Environmental > Terrestrial > Soil > Contaminated >... | reverse complement strand
AGAGCTGCGCGTCGTTGCTCACCAGATACTCGAGAAATCTCACCGCTGCCTCTTTGTGGGGTGCGTACTTGAGCATGCCGCCGCCGGAGATGTTGACGTGGGTGCCGCGGTTGTTCTGGTTGGGCCAGATCACGCCGACGGTTTCCGTCACGTTTTTGTCCTCGGGCTTGTTCGAACGCAGCAGGCGCGCGTAGTAGTAAGTGTTGCTGATGGCGATATCGCACTCACCGGCGGCCACTGCGCGCAGCTGGTCGGTGTCGCCGCCCTTGGGCTGGCGCGCCAGGTTGGCAGCCACGCCTTTGGCCCAGGCCTCGGCTTTTTGCTCGCCGAGCGCGCCGATGATGGAGCCCATCAATGAAAGGTTGTAGATATGGCTCGCCGAGCGTGTGCAGATCTTGCCTTTAAACTTGGGATCGGCGAGGTCCTCGTAGCTCGTCAGTTCCGATGGTTTGATCTTGTTTTTGTTATAGGCAATGATGCGCGCGCGCGTCGAAAAGCCGAACCAGTTGCCGTTCGGATCGCGGTAATTGGCCGGGATGCGCGATTCGAGCAGCTTCGATTTCACCGGAGCGAACAACCCCATTGCTTCGGCACGCCACAAACGGCCGACATCGACCGTGATCAACACGTCGGCCGGGCTGTTGGGGCCTTCGTTTCTGATGCGCTCCATCAGCGCATCCTCGCCGCCCTCGATGCGATTGATTTTGATGCCGGTGGCTTTGGTGAAATTGGCGTAGAGAGCTTCGTCAGTCTGATAATGGCGGGCGGAATAGAGGTTGAGCACCTTTTCCTGAGCGATCGCGGCCTGCGGCGTTCCGGCCACAAACGCCATCGCCGCCAGCACCAAGCCGAGTGCGCCGATCAATGAGACCCGCACTGGCAACGCGAACTTGTTCCATAAGTCATTGAACATTCGTTACTCCTGTTAGTTATCTGGCTTTGAAATGGCTTAGTTATTGGGAATTGTTCTCATATTTAATGAGAATTATTATCATTTGTCAAGCCTTTTCGATCCAACCCGCTTGCGGCGCTCAACCGACGTTACGATCGATCGGTCGCATCAGAATTCGATTGGGAATGCTGATTCGCCCCGCTACCGGGGCGATGCGCGGCACCGATTTCGACAACCGGCCTCAGGCCGTTATCGAAAATGAAAAAGCGGGGCTGGCGGCCGTTGCCGCGTTCAAGCTGAAGGCCACGCGGAAAACGGTGACGGTGCGGTCGTTAGAAATTCACGCGGCGCGCGCCATTGTAGCGCTTGTTCCAGTAGCGGCTGTGCAGGTTCGAAACCTCGACGTCGCGGCCGCGACTTGGCGCATGCACGAAACGCTCCTCGCCGATGTATATGCCGACGTGTGAGAACGGCCGCCTGCGCGTATTGAAGAACACCAGATCACCTGGCTGCAGGTTCGTTTTTTCGACTTTCTTCCCGACCCTGCTCATCGCCTGTGAATTACGTGGCAGCGTCAGTCCGATGACTTCCTGGAACACGTGGCTTACCAGCCCGCTGCAATCGAACCCGCTGTCGGGAGAGCCGCCCCCGTACTTATAGTTGACTCCGATCAGCGCGAGCGTGTGCACTACCAACTCATGCGCACGGTCGAAATATCCGCTGCCGCCGGCGGAAACGGTGACAGGAGAAACAGCGGCGGCTTCTGCAACCTCGTCCGCAGCCAGCGCGGGAAGGACGGCGAGCGCGATCAACGCGGCGAGTGTCGTCAGCGTTTTTTTCATCGCCGCAACTATAAGAGACATTTTTCCGATTGTAAATTGAAAACTTAACGTGTGCGTCAACCGGCGCCGCGCGGTTCTGTGCGCGGCGGCCGAGTTGAAGGACAAGTCAGGGGGCGGAGAACCGGCCTAACGAGCAGACCCGGATTAATCTCGTTGCCTGAGGATCGAGTCCGTCAAGGCCGAAAGCCGCAGTTTCTGTTTGCCCTGTTCGTCAAAGTTGTCCGGACTGAGCCAGCGCAAGAAGGCGCCCCGGAGCGCAGGCCACTCAGTGTCTATTGCCGCGTACCAAGCGGTATCGCGATTGCGGCCCTTGACAATCGCGGCTTGGCGAAACACGCCCTCGAACGACAAGCCGAGCCGTTTCGCCGCCGCCCGGGATGGCGCGTTGAGCGCATTGCAATTCCATTCGCATCGCCGATACCCGAGACTGAAAGCTTTTTCCATCATGAGATATAGCGCCTCAGTGGAGGCAGGCGTTCGCTGCAGCAATCGGGAGTAGGCGAGGTGTCCAACTTCAATGGAGCCGTTACGCGGATCGATTCGCTTATAACCGGCCACGCCGACCGCCTGGTTCATTTTCTTGTCGATGATCGCGTAAAACAAAGGGTCGCCGCCCCGGCAGGTGCTGTCCATCCAGGCACGGTAATCTTCAAATGTGGCGAATGGCCCGTACGAAAGGTACGTCCACATCTTTCCTTCGACGTCCAAGGCATTGGCCGAGTAGAGCGACCAAGCATGGACGTCTGGATCGAGCCGATCGAGACGGCAGTATCTCCCCTCCATCGTTTCGCCCGAAGGTATCTGGGGAGGCTTCCAATCTGGAACCGCGAAGCCAACGGGCTGGCCGAAATTATTTGTATCGTGCCGCATGCGTACCCCTAACGTCTTGCTCTGCGGCGCGCGCGCGCTGAGAGTTGCGAAGACACGACACCGGCGGCCCGTTCGCAGCAGCTAAAGTCAGGACTCATCGCGCAAGCAGAATGAACAACGCGGTACACAGCGATGCCACCGACAAGACCGTTGCCGCAATGCAGAGGACCAGAATCCGTTGGTGCCTTCTTTCCGCAAGTGATGCCCCTTTCTCCAAAGCCTCGACAGTATGCTGGATCTGCGCTGCCAGTTCCTTGATGTGTGCATCGTTCTCGGATGCCGCGGCCTGAAGTTCCGTTATCTGTTGTTGCGGCAGCACTGCCTGATTGGCGGCAGCATCAGCATTTTTTTTCGTAAATACCGGTGCAGCCGCCGAAACGATCGTTCCGACATGCGGGAGAACGGCTTTGAGTGCGGGAATGAGCCAGGCTGGCATGGATGAGTCCGACATGAATTTGCTGACGAAAGTATACGTTACGCCTCCCAAGGCGAGTGCGCAATTATTGAACATTACGAAACCGGGAGACAGTTCGGTTTCGCTCGATGCTCCCCTCGCCCTCCGGGAGAGACGCCGCGGCGCGCGGGGGTCGCAATACCTGCCACGGTTGCCGGCGGTACTCACGCGCGCAGATGCTGCCTCGCCAAAGACGCCGGCGCGGCGATGCGATAAACTCACGTCCTGTTCGAAGATGGTCGTGACGTGCGCGTCGGAGCCGGGAGCAGGGGCCGGCGAAACTCGGAGCAGGGCCCCACTTGTGGGGATGTGACGGCGAAGGCGCGCGTTACGACTGCGGGATTATTCCGGCGCGTTCCGCCGGCTCCGCGGCCGCGCCTGCAGGCTAGAGCCGGTAGGCACTTGCTCCACGCTCCGCAGTCGAATCCGGTCGATTGCGGCCTGAAGGACGCATCTCAATGCAAGATCTCGATTCGATATTTTCCGCCCGCGGCCCGCTCGCACAGGCGGTGACCGGCTTTCGCGTGCGGCAGGGCCAGCTCGAAATGGCGCGCGCGGTTGCCGATGCGATCAAAGAAAATTCGGTTTTGATCGCCGAAGCCGGCACCGGCACCGGCAAGACCTTTGCTTACCTCGTGCCCGCGCTGCTCTCAGGGGGCAAGGTGATCATCTCGACCGGCACCAAGACGCTCCAGGACCAGTTGTTCGACCGCGACATCCAGGTCGTGCGCGGCGCACTCAAAGTGCCGGTCACGGTGGCGCTGCTCAAGGGCCGCGCCAACTACGTCTGCCATTATTACCTCGAGCGCGCGCAGCACGAAGGCCGGTTCCCGAGCCGCGACGACGCGCGCTATCTGCCGCTGGTTGCGAATTTCGCGCGCCACAGCGCAACCGGCGACAAAAGCGACTTGCCGGCAGTTCCGGAAAACGCGAGCATCTGGTCGTATGTGACTTCGACGCGCGAGAACTGCCTGGGATCGGAGTGCGCGCATTACTCGAAATGTTTCGTCATGGAGGCCCGCAAGCAGGCGCTTGCGGCGGATGTCATCGTCGTCAACCACCACCTGTTCTTCGCCGACGTCGTGCTGCGCGACGAGGGCGTGTCGGAACTGCTGCCGGCGTCGAACACTGTCATTCTCGACGAAGCGCATCAATTGCCGGGGACGGCGAGCCTGTTTTTCGGACAGACTGTTTCGACATCACAGTTGATCGAGCTTGCACGCGATACGCGCATCGAGGCTGTTGCGGCGGCGAAGGATTATGCGGCGCTGCCCGCTGCGGCACAGGCCTTCGACAAGGCGGCGCGTGATTTGCGGCTTGTCTTTCAGGAGGACAACGGACGCTTTCCGTTCCAGGCGCTCGATCGCATTCGCGAGTTCGGGCCGGCGCTGAACGCGGTTTGCGCCAGCCTCGAAGCGCTTGCGGCGGTGCTCGAGTCGCAGGCCGAGCGCAGCGAAGGACTCGAGAAATGCTGGCAGCGCGCGCTCGCCCTGTTGGACCAGATCGGCCGCTGGCGCGACCAGGACGATCCCGAGCTGGTGCGCTGGGCCGAGCTGTTCAGCCACGCCCTGCATCTCAACGCGACCCCGCTGTCGATCGCCGGAATCTTTCAAAGCCAGATCAGCGGTCACGCACGGTCATGGATTTTTACGTCAGCAACGTTGTCGGTGGGCGGAGACTTTAGCCATTACCGCGGCCAGATGGGGCTTATTGAAGCGCACGCGCAGTCGTGGGAGAGCCCGTTCGATTTCGCGAGCCACGCGCTGTGCTACGTGCCCAAAGGCATGCCAGAACCCAATACCCCGGACTATACGCCGGCGGTGGTCGCCGCGGCGTTACCGGCGATCGAGGCCAGCGGCGGACGCACGTTTATGTTATTTACCAGCCTGCGCGCGATGCGTGAGGGCCACGCGCTGTTAGAGGAACTGTTTTCCCGCCGCAAGCTCGACTATCCGCTGCTGCTGCAGGGAGAGGGTTCGCGCACCGAACTGCTCGAGCGCTTTCGGCGGCTCGGCAATGCAGTGCTGATCGGCAGCCAGTCGTTCTGGGAAGGTGTGGATGTGCGCGGCGAGGCGCTGTCGCTGGTGGTAATCGATAAACTGCCATTTGCGCCGCCGGATGATCCGCTGCTCGCGGCGCGCATCGAGCGCGTAAGGCGCGAGGGACGCAACGCGTTCGTCGAGTTTCAGCTGCCGCAGGCGGTGATCACGCTCAAGCAGGGCGCGGGGCGGCTGATCCGCGACGAGACCGATCGCGGCGTGCTGATGATCTGCGACCCGCGTCTCTTCAGCAAAGGCTACGGCAGGCGGATCCTGGGCAGCCTGCCGGCCATGAATGGCACGCGCAACATCGCGGAGGTAATCGCGTTTTTCGGGCGCGCGGATACCGCGTACACGCGGGTGCCGGCCGGCAATGAATGACCTGCCGGCTAATTGCGCCGCGCCCAGCGCTTGAGTTGCTCCCACATCAGGCGAGCGCGCCTCGCAGGTCGTGGGTATCCGACGCGACGATCTTCACGCGCGCAAACTCGCCGGCTTTGAGCGTTGCATGCGGCGCGACGTGCACCACACCGTCGATGTCGGGCGCATCAGCGGTGCTCCGCGCTAACGCGCCTTTGGCGCCGACCGCGTCGACCAGCACGGTGAGGGTGCTGCCTATCCTGCGCTTGAGGCGCGCCGCGCTGATGGTTTCCTGCAGCGCCATGAAGCGCGCTTTGCGTTCTTCTTTAATTGCGTCAGGAACGTGATCCGGCAGTTCGTTCGCTCTCGCGCCATCGACCGGCGAATAGGCAAAGCAGCCGATACGGTCGAGCTGGGCTGCCTCGAGAAATTCAAGCAGTTGCTCGAAATCGGCTTCGGTTTCGCCGGGGAAACCGACGATAAAGGTGCTGCGTATCGTCAGCTCGGGACAGATCTCGCGCCAGCGCCTGATGCGCGCAAGATTGTTCGCCGAGCCTGCCGGGCGTTTCATCGCCTTCAGTATTTTCGGGCTCGCGTGCTGAAACGGCACGTCGAGGTAGGGCAGGATTTTTCCCTCCGCCATCAGCGGGATCACCTCGTCGACGTGTGGGTAGGGGTATACGTAATGCAGCCGCACCCACACGCCGCGTGCGGCGTCCTTGCCGGCGAGGCCGCCGAGCGCGCGGGCCAACCCGTTCATGTGAGTTTTGAGCGGGCGGCCGTGCCAGAAGCCGGTGCGGTATTTGACGTCGACGCCGTAGGCGCTGGTGTCCTGCGAAATCACCAACAGCTCTTGCACGCCGGCTTTGACCAGGTTTTCCGCTTCCTGCATGACTTCGCCGATCGGGCGGCTGACGAGGTTACCGCGCAGTGACGGAATGATGCAAAACGTGCAGCGGTGATTGCAGCCTTCGGCGATTTTCAGGTACGCGTAGTGCCGCGGCGTCAGTTTTATTCCCTGCGGCGGGATCAGGTCGGTGTAGGGGTCGTGCGGCCGCTTGAGGTGCGCGTGCACCGCCTGCATCACTTCGTCGGTCGCATCCGGGCCGGTGACCGCGAGCACGCGCGGGTGAGTCTCCCGAACAATATTGCCTTTGGCGCCGAGGCAACCGGTGACGATCACGCGGCCGTTTTCGGCAAGCGCTTCGCCGATTGCCTCGAGCGATTCCTCGACCGCGGGCTCGATGAAGCCGCACGTGTTGACGACGACGAGGTCTGCACCCTTATAAGCCGGCGCGATGAGATAACCCTCGGCGCGCAGTTGCGTCAGGATTCGTTCGGAATCAACCAGCGCCTTGGGACAGCCGAGCGAGACGAAACCGACTTTGGGCGCGGCGTTTGGCCGTGCGCGCGCTTTATCAGGCGCCGTCTTTGTTGCTGCCTTCATCCTTGGACGCGGAATTGCCGGGGTTGCCTGCAGCGTCATCGCGTTGCGGCTGCGCGAACGGATGGGAGGCGGCGAAGTCAGGGAAGGGGAAGGTGCCGAACAGGTTGCGTGTCTGCTTTTGCAGCTGCTGCTGCATCTCGAGGAATGCGTTGGCGCTTTGCTCGAGATAGCTGCCCATCAGGCCCTGGACCGCGGGGCCTTGCATCTTGAGAAATTCGCTCCACGCATCGGGGTTGAGCATGGACGGTGTTCCGCCGTAAATTGCACTCGACTGTTCCTGCAGCTTTTTCTGGATCTCGACGAAGGTATGGATGTTTTTTTCGAGGTAACCGCCCATCATCCCCTGCATCGCATTGCCGTAGAAGCGGATGATCTGGGACAGCGCGTCGCTCGAAAACATGGGCGCGCCGTTGCCGCTTTCTTCCTCGAGTATGATCTGCAGCAAAATGGCGCGCGTCAGATCTTCCTTGGATTTCGCGTCCTCGACCTTGAACTCGGTATGGTCGAGTACCAGTTTCTTGACGTCCGCCAGCGTGATGTAGCTGCTGGTGTGAGTATCGTATAGCCGGCGGTTCGGATACTTCTTGATTATTCGCAGGTGCTCGCTCATGTCTGGCCTCAACTGCAAAAAATGTTTATGGATTGTGCGCCGCAGCATGCGCAGCGTCAAGGTGGCGCCGAAAGCGGTGGCTAATACATGTGCTGGCCGCCGTTGATGGCGATATTCGCGCCCGTGACATACGCCGCCTCGTCGGAACACAGGTAAGCGACGAGGCCGGCGACTTCTTCCGGTTTGCCGAGCCGTCCGACCGGTATTTGCGGGATGATCTTGGCATCGAGCACTTCTTTCGGGATCGCCATCACCATCTTGGTGCCGATATAACCCGGTGAAATTGTGTTCACCGTCACGCCCTTGCGCGCGACTTCCAGCGCCAGCGCTTTGGTAAAACCGTGCATCCCGGCCTTGGCGGCAGAGTAGTTGGTCTGACCGAATGCGCCTTTCTGGCCGTTGACCGAAGACACGTTGATGACGCGGCCCCAGCCGCGATCAACCATGCCGTCGAGCACCGCTTTGGTCATGTTGAAAACACTGTCGAGATTGGTGCACATCACCGCGTCCCAGTCTGCCTTGCCCATTTTCTTGAAGGTCATGTCGCGCGTGATGCCGGCATTGTTGACGAGCACGTCGATCGAGCCGACTTCGGCTTCGATCTGCTTGACCGCTTTTGCGCACGAATCGAAATCCGCGACGTCGACCTGCACGGCATGAAATTCGTGGCCCTGGTTTTTCATATCGGCGAGCCATTGCTGCGCCTTGGTGTTGCCGGGCGAATACGTGGCAACCACCCGGTAATCCATTCCTGCGAGCTTGACGCAGATAGCCTCGCCGAGGCCGCCCATGCCGCCGGTAACAACCGCTACTCTGGACATTGTGTGTTCTCCTCTGCAAGAAACCGGTTCAGACTAACACGAAGTCTCAAAACTGTCTCTTGATCAATCGCACCGTTGCTTTACGTAACCACCGGGCGCCGGCTCGGTCGCCGGATAGCGTGCGTTGCCCAGCTCGGTGCGCGCGGCGATGCTTGCGCCGCCGTGTCCGGCTAGCCATCCGCTCCACCGGCTCCACCAGCTGCCCGGATGCTCGCGCGCGCCGGCGAGCCACTCATCGGGATTCGACGGCAAAACCGGATTGAGCCAGTAATGCCGGCGTTTCTTCGACGGCGGATTGACTATACCCGCGATGTGCCCGCTTGCGGCCAGCACGAACTCGATGTTGCCGCCGACCAGTTGCGTGGTCTGGTAGGCGCTCTTCCACGGCACGATGTGGTCCTCGCGCGAGGCCAGCACGAAAGTCGGCAGCTTGATTTTCGACAAATCTACCTTAACGCCGCAGTTGGTGAGCTCGCCCGGGACGCGCAGTTTGTTCTCCAGATAGGTGTTGCGCACGTAGTAGACGAACATTGCGCCGGGGAGGTTGGTGCTGTCGCTGTTCCAGTAGAGCAGATCGAACGCCGCCGGCTTGCGCCCCTTGAGGTAGTTGTTGACCACGTAATTCCAGATCAAATCGTTGGGTCGCAGGCTGGAGAACATGAGCGCGAGTTGCTTGCCGTGGAGCACGCCGCCTTGCGCGAAATCCTGTTCGCGCTGTGAAACGTAAGCCTCGTCGATATATACCGCAATATCTCCGGCGTCGCTGAAGTCGAGCATCGTGGTCAGGTACGTAACGCTTGCCGCGAGGTTGCGCCGTTTCGCGCGCAGCACCGCGAGCGCTGCGGCGAGCAGCGTGCCGCCGACGCAAAAGCCGAGCACGTTGAGCCGCCTGACGCCGCAGATCTCGCGGGCAACCTCGATCGCCTTGATCACGCCTTGCTCGAGATATTGATCCCAGGAGATTCTCCCCATGTCCGCGGACACATTGCGCCACGACACCATGAAGACGGTGTGCCCCTGCGCTACCGTATAGCGCACGAGTGAATTTTCCGGCTGCAGGTCGAGAATGTAGTACTTGTTGATGCACGGCGGGACCATTACCAGCGGCCGCTCGTGGACGGAATCGGTGGTGGGGCGGTACTGGATCAGCTGCATCAGTTCGTTTTTGTAGATCACCGCGCCGGGCGTCACCGCGATATTGCGGCCGACCTCGAACGCTGATTCATCGGTTGTCGAGATGTGGCCTTTCCTGCGGTCCTCGTTCAGGTTTTCGAGGCCGTGCAGCAGGCTGTCGCCATTGGTCTCGGACGCGAGTTTCAGGACGTCGGGATTGGTCGCCGGAAAGTTGGCGGGCGCCGCGGCGTCCACGAGCTGGCGCGTGAAAAAGCGCAGTTTGTGCTTGGTCGGTGCGTCAAGCTGTACTGCCTCGACGACTTCAGCCAGCCAGCGCGAGTTGATCAGGTAGGCCTGCTTCAGGTAATCGAAGAACGGCAGCTCCCGCCATTCGGGTGACTGAAAACGCCGGTCTCCCGGGTCGGGTACCGCGACCGGCGCTGGCGGCGTGGCCGTGGCGGCAGGTGATGCCTCCGCGCGCGCGGCTATGCTCGTCCATAACTCGAGATGGCGCTGGTAATAGCTCTGCTGCAGCGCGGCCCAGCGCTCGCCGTCCTGCGCCAGACTCGCGGCCAGCGACTTGAAAACCTCCGCGGCTTCAAGCCGTTGCCCGGCTGACAGCGAGCCGAGCACATCCTCGACGAATTTGCGGCTGGCGAGGTCCAGGCTTTCGTATAACGCTTGCATTGACGGGTGCGGCGAATTCATCGCTCAATGCAGCAGCACACCGACGCCCCAGATTGTGCCGATCCCGGTGGCGATCAGCGCGACCTGCTGCACGGTGGCGCGGAGTTCCGGGCGGCGATGCAGGCCGGGGATCAGATCCGCGACTGCAACGTATATCATGCTCGCGGCGGCGAGCGCCAGCAGCGATGGTATCCATTGCTGCATGGTTTGCAACGCGAAATAGGCAAGCACGCCGCCCACCATCATCGCCAGGCTCGACAGCACATTGAGCACGAGCGCGTAGCGCTTGCTGTAGCCGGAATGCAACAGCACCAGGAAGTCGCCGACTTCCTGCGGCACTTCGTGCGCGATGATCGCGATCGCGGTCACCAGCCCCAGCCGCACGTCGGCGAGAAATGCGGCCGCGATCAGAATGCCGTCGACGAAGTTGTGGAAGGTGTCTCCAATCATGATCATCATGCCGCTGCGGCCGTGATCGTGCTGCGCCGGTTGCGCTTCGTGCGCCTCGCAGTCAGTTTCGTGGCAATGGCGCCACAGCACCAGCTTTTCGAGCACGAAAAACAGCAGGATGCCGGCGAGCACGGTAGCCGCCATGTGCTCGAAGCTCTTCGCGCCGGTAAACGCGTGCGGCAGAATTTCGAGGAATACCGCGCCGAGCAGCGCGCCGACCGCGTAACTGATCAGAATCGGGATGTGCGCGGTACGCGCGTTGAATGCGAACGCGGCGGCGGCAACGACGCTCAACACGCCGCCCGCCACGCTGGCAACGATGATCCAGGCTAATACCGGCATGCGTGGAGGAAAACCAGGGAGGGTAAAGCAAACATTATAAATGATCGGGCTCGAGCCAGATCAGCGCGGCCATGCGTCCCGTCGCCTGGTCGCGGCGGTAAGAATAAAAACGTGCCGCATCGTGGTGGGTGCATAATCCGCCGCCGAACACGCGCTGCACGCCGCAGCGCGCGAGACGCTGGCGCCCGAGCTTGAAAATGTCGGCAAGCCATTTGCCTGCGCGGTACGGTGTGAACGCCTCAGCCGCCGCGGGATCGGCGGCGAGAAACGCTTCACGCACGTCGCTGCCAACCTCAAATGCGTCCGGGCCGATCGCGGGCCCGAGCCAGGCGAGCAGCGCGCCGGGTGCGACACCTGTTTCACGCACTGCGTTTTCAATGACCCCGGAGCTCAAGCCCCGCCAGCCGGCGTGCGCAATGCCGACGACGCTTCCGGACTTATCGCACAACAGCACCGGCAGGCAGTCGGCGATCATGACCGCGCATACTGTCCCGGCGTTACGCGCGATGCTGGCGTCCGCCTCAGGGAGCCCGGCCAGACCATCAGCGACGACCACTTTCGCTCCGTGCACCTGGCGCAGCCATTTGGGGTCCTGTGGCAGCGCTGCGCGCAGCAGCTGCCGGTTGGCGTGCACCGTTGCCTGGTCGTCGCCGGTGCGCAGGCCAAGGTTGAAGCTGGCATAGGCGCCGGCGCTGCCCCCGCCGCTGCGGGTCGTAATCAGGCTCTTGACGCCGGGCGGCGCCGGCCAGTCCGGCACGATCCAGTCGCAGGGAGCTTTCACGCCGCAACCACGGATTGCGCTCGCAGCGCATCGACCAGGAGGGCGTGCATGTCCGCCGGCAGTGGCGCGTGCCACGCCACCGTCTTGCCGCTGGCAGGATGCCGGAATTCGAGCCGCTCGGCGTGCAGTGCCTGACGCGCAAATCCGGAGAGCACGGCATCAGCGCTCTTCCGGTTCTTGCCATAGACCGGGTCGCCGACCAACGGGTGGCCGAGCGATTGCAGGTGCACGCGAATCTGGTGCGTGCGCCCGGTTTCGAGCCGGCAGCGCAGCAAGGTTGCGTGCGCGTAGCGTTGCACCACCTCGAAGTGAGTGACGGCAGGCTTGCCGCGCGCGATCACTGCCATGCGCGTGCGTTGCACCGGATGGCGGCCGATGGGCGCTTCGATCTTGCCGTCGCGCGCAACGCGGCCGTGCACCAGCGCCAGGTACTCGCGAATGACGGTATGCGCTTGCAGCTGCCGAACCAGACTGGTCTGGGCCACGAGCGTTTTCGCGACCACCAGCAGGCCGCTGGTGTTCTTGTCGAGACGATGCACGATGCCGGCGCGCGGCAGGCTCGCGAGCTGCGGCGCGTGCGCGAGCAACGCATTCAACAGCGTGCCGCTCCAGTTGCCGCTGCCGGGGTGCACGACCAGTCCGGCGGGTTTGGCGATCACCAGTACCGCCGCGTCTTCGTGAACGATGTCAAGCTCAATGGCCTGCGGCGCGGCCGCAGTCGCAGCCGGGTCAGGGTTGGGGTAGAGCAGGACCTTCTCTCCGCCCCACACCTTGGCCTTGGGCAGCACGGGACGGCCGTCGAGCTCGACGCGCCGGGTGCGGATCCAATGCGCGAGCCGGCTGCGGGAGAATTCCGGCAACAAATGCGACAGCGCCTGGTCTAACCGCTGACCCGCGCATTCCGGCGCGACCG
>Ga0326597_10010061_pt1 | contig 12622 bp, 12 predicted proteins | sample RVTome_12_FD_203789 | JGI IMG/M metagenome (GOLD analysis project Ga0326597, IMG submission 203789) | Soil microbial communities from uranium-contaminated site in the Upper Colorado River Basin, Wyoming, United States - RVT100D185 | ecosystem: Environmental > Terrestrial > Soil > Contaminated >... | reverse complement strand
CTTAGGCATCGTGACAAAATACGTTGACCAATTGGCTATGCCGGGACGATCGTATAGTTCCAGTCACCGTGGAAGCCAGATGGAAGCAGTCGGACCCGCTCCAACTCGGCTGCGGAGACTTTCTTGTGGGTGGGATAACGGCGGCGGTCCAGGGCGGCTTGGACGCGCAGTCCCCCCGTCGTGGTCGTGTTGCTGATGAGTTTGACGATGATGTCGTGGCTGACCAGAGGTCGGCCGCGCCAGTTCTGAGTGATGTGGCAAAAGAGACGATGCTCGATCTTGTTCCATTTGCTGGTGCCCGGCGGCAAGTGGCTGACACTCAGTCGAAGGCCAGTCCGGTTGGCCAGTTTTTGCAGCGCGACCTTCCACAGGCGGCAACGTGCGCCGTTGCTGCCGCCGCCGTCGGCTGTGATGTACAGTTCCGTGGCCTGGGGGTAGCGGGCTCTGCCCATCTTGGACCACCAGCGGCCGATGGCGGCGGCCGCGAATTCGGCCGTGTCATGATCGATCCCCACGCTGACCCAGGCTTCGTTGCGGGTCACGTCGTAGACGCCGTACGGAATGGCCTTGCCCAGGTCCTGATCCAGGAAGTCGTGGACGCGCACCTGCAGCGGTTGCCCCTTGGGTCGCCACTCCCGCCCGCCATTGCGGAAATCGCCCACCAGTTCCTTCTTCTTGGTGTCCACGGAGATGACCGGTTGGCCCTTCCGCTGAAAGAGCCGAACCTGTCGGCTGATATGCTCGAACTGGGCGTTGCGGTCCGGGTGCCCGGCTCCCTCCCGAACCTTGCGGTTGGACTGGAGGCTGTAGTCCCACGACCGTAGGAGCCGATCGACCGTACGATAGCTGGCCGGACATCCCTCCGCCGCCAGTTCCGTCGCCAACTTGCGCGTGCTCTTGCAGGTCCAAAGGATGGGCGATTCCGGATCGCCGCGGGTGGTGGACTCCACCAAGGCCCGGAGTTTCTCCGACAGATCGCTGTGAGTCTGCGTCAACGGCTTGCGCCCGCCGCCCGGACGGCGAATCCGACCCGGCGGAAGGACGGCCGTGGAGGGTCCTTTTTGCAACGCCCGCATTCCGGCCCGAATGGTGTTGCGCGACATGCCCGTCGCCGCTGCGACCGCACTGGGACCGCCACGCCCCAACGAGGCCGCCTCCACCGCCGCCCACATTCGGCGGGACCGCTCATTCAGATCCGGGGCCAAGGCCAGAAACTTCGTCTGAAGCCATTCGACGACTTGTGTTGCCGCCATGACTTCAATATCGGCAGGACATTGAAGTTCCAATGAGGATATCGGTCAAGTTATTTTGTCACGCTGCCTTAGCGTTGTCCGTCACCCGAGGAGCGCCCGACATGGTCAGCATGTCCTATGATTTCGAGTTCAGCGCCGCCCACCGCCTGTACTGCCCCGACCTGAGCGACGCCGAAAACCGGCGGGTCTTCGGCCGCTGTATGAACGCCCACGGCCACGGTCACAACTACGTCGTCCGCGTGACCATCCGGGGTCGGCCCGATGACGCCACCGGGGCGCTTCTGCCGATTGGCGACGTGGCCCGCGTGGTCAACGAGCGGGTCATCGATCGATTCGACCACAAGCACCTGAATTTGGATTGCCCGGAGTTCGCCGACCTGATCCCCAGCGTGGAGAACATCACGCGGGTCATCTTCGACAAGCTCCGCGGAGGTTTCGGCCCCGCCGTGCTCGAACGCGTCCGCGTCTATGAGACGCCCAAGACGTACGCGGAGGTGTGCGAGGACTGATGCGATAGGGCGAAACGTCGGGCCACGCTTGCTCCCGGTCCGACGGATTAATCTGGAGGGGCGAACTTTGCTTTAGTCACATGCCTACAAAGCCTAGTTATGATCCTTCGTCGTCGCTAGTGCGAACTCCGTTTACGCTTCTTGTCGTTTTGACGTCTGTTTTGATGACACTGATTTATCTCGGGGGAGGGGATGTAGAGTGGGCAATCGCCGACGCAGCGATTTGGCGCTTCGAGTATTGGCGCCTCGTCACGTCCTGCTTCGTGCACGCAGATGTTACCCACCTCTTTTTTAACCTGATCTGGATTGCGATGTTGGGGCACGCGCTCGAGCGGTGGCTTGGCACTGTACGCGCCGCCGGCTTGTCTTGCCTCCTCGCCGTAGGTTCCAGTGCCGCCGAATTCTTGCACGAGGGCAATGCCGGGATCGGCCTGTCCGGGGTACTTTACGGATACTTCGGCCTGCTATTTGCCACTCGCAAACTGGACACACCGCACAAGGGGCTGTTGACTGGCTGGGTCATCCGACTGTTTCTACTTTGGATATTTGTCGGCGTATACCTTACCGCCGCGGAGATGTTGCCAATCGGCAACTTCGCCCACGCATCCGGACTTGTCATCGGTTACCTCCTGGGATGGGCCGTCAGATCCAATCGCAGAAGAAATGCGAAATTTGCCCTCTCCGTGAGCGCCGCTGTTCTCCCTCTTATGGCGACAACGTACATGCCCTGGTCCTACCTTTGGTGGTGGGAGCGCGGACTTGTCATCACTGCCCCGGAGGATTCGTACACGGCATTTCTTGCAGCAATCGAGCGAGCCCCCGACGATTCGGACGTGCAGGGATTGCTCCAGTGGGCAGCGTTCGAATCACTATCACGCGGAGACTGGAACCGGGCAGCCGACTTCTATCAACGGGCAATCGCCGTGGACGAAAACGACCGCCTGTCCCAGGCGTATATGGCCTACATCCACTTCTCGTCTGGACATCGAGAACAAGCTGCCAGCGACTTCAGGGGACTGCGCCGTGAGGACCTGGATGAGTTCCTGGACAACATGCCGGAATTTGTCGCTTTCGTGGATTCGATACATGTAGGGTCATCCGCCGAGGAGCTTCCAGCCGAGATGCTCGGGGGTGGTTTGGAGATGCCCCAAGCGGCCAAAGCGTTGGATCGGCCTGCGTCCGACCCAGACTAATCGCGGGGTGTCAGGACGTACTGAATCTCGACGGGCTCATCGGGCGTGTCGAACAAGTCGAATCCCGGATCGCATAACGGAGCCAACAGCTCGCAAAACAGCTCCACCCAGTCGCGCTTGATTTCCGCCCGCAGATGCGGATTGATGGCGTTCATCGCCCGCGTGAGCAGTGGGGCGATGGGCCGGAGGCCGACGTCCCAAACGTGGGCGTGCGTGCGCGTGACGAAGGGCACCTCCGCCAATACCGCGAGGTCCGCCCGATCGAAGCGTTCCTCCCAGGTTCCGCGATCGCAAAGGCTCGGCCAGGTGTCGAACCGACCGCGGCCGATGATGTTCAGCCAGCGGTCCCCAAGCTTGTCGCAGTGGCGTTCGAGCGTGTAACGCCGGATATCATCCAGTTTGACTTGAAGGACGATCGTTCCCCCCGGCCGCGTGATCCGGGCGATTTCTGAAAGGAACTCATCGATACGTTCGATCCAGTAGGCTGCGTTGCAGTAGACGGTCTCGAACGTATGCGTCTCAAACGGCAATGGGTCGTTGTTGTCGTGGAGGACGAGCCGATCGTACAGGTCGAGGCGGGACGCCTTGGTCAGCAGGGCGTTCTTGGCATCGACCCCGCAGTCGATCCGCTGCACCGCTGGGGCGATGATCTTGGGCCGATAGTCGCCATCAACGTAATCGAACATGTCGGCAAAATCGTTTGTCACGTGGGCCGGCAGGTCGACCGACGTGAACACATCAAAATCCGGAGTGAACCGACCTCCGGCGTGTAGAAAACTGAAGACGCCGTCGCCGCAACACAGGTCCACCGCGGGCCGCCCCATAGGCACGGCATCCATCGCGTCGCTTCGCAGCGTCATCCAGAAGGCGTTCTCCGGCCGGAGCCAATAGGCGTTCAGAAACCGCCGGAGCTTATCCCGCGCGGCGACGACGTCGGTCGCCGGTGGCATCTTGGTTATTGTGGAATGCACGCGAACTCCTTTTCCAGGAAGGCGTCGACGGCGATGGTGTCGACGCGACGAAGGCGATGGGCGTCGTCAAACGGCCCGATCCAGCCCGTCTCCGTGGTGAATCCGTTCACGAATCCCGCGTACGCGCAGCGGCGGGCAATGTGCTCGTTGTATCGGCCGTAGGGGTAGGAGAAGGGCCTGGGCATAGGCCCCAGTTGCTCGGTCAGGACGGCGGCGCACTCGACCATGTCCCGGGCCTGCTCCGCCACGGGCAGGCGATCGTACGGCTCGTGTCGGTGGCCGTGACCGCCGATCGTGTGCCCGGCGTCCTGAAGCTCGGCCAACTGCTCGCGGGTCATGTACCACTGCCCGGCGAATTCGCCGGCGTCTCCCACGTGTTTGGCGAACAGTTCGTCGAGCAATCGGTTTCGAAGATCGATGGGCAGGATGTTTGTCAGAAGGTGCTTCGAATGAGCAACGTCGGGCGACTCATAGTGGTAGATGCGTTCGGCGTGCCTCGGATCGAATGGGAATCGGCGGCGCCAGGTCGGATCGGTCTGGTCCAGTTGGCGATCAACCGCGATTTTCAAATCTACGGCCCCCAGGTTGTTTATGAGCGCGTGTATTTGATGGGCGGGCAGGGGCCGCCGCTCGACCAGGCTTTGCGTTTGCACAAAAAAGACCGCACGCAATCCGCGGCGTTCCAGGATTGAGCTGACCACCCGATGGTGATCTGCCAAGCCGTCGTCGAACGACAGGAGGAACGAACGATCGGGAATGGGGCATCGGCCCGCGCGCCAGGCGATGAACGTCGGCCAGTCAATGGGATCCGAGGACTTGCACAGGTGATCGAGTTGGCCTTGGAATCGGTCAGCGGACAACCCGGTATTGCCGTTGCCGCGGCATTCGTGGTCGTCGCGAACGTAGTGATACATGACGGCCACACAGCGTCCCGCCGACATCATCGTGCCTCCGTGCACAACTCGCAGCCGCGTGAAATCCCTAACCGCTCACCTAATATCGGCCTGCGGTGTCGATTGCTTCAGGGAACACGGTGTCGGTTTGCGCGCCAACCGGCGCCGGGCGTTGGCCGGGGCGATGCCTTGGGAATGCCTTGACGTGTGAGTTCTGAATCTGATCGAAGGAATTCACAGCCGCCGTCAAATTGGCTATGGGCGGGCGCGAATCGTGTCTTCCGCCTCTCGGGGTGGGCGCCGTGGGAAATCGCAGGGCGCGTTCGAGGTGAGAATGCAGGCCAGCTCGATGGCCGCCTTCAGGCTGCCGGGGTCGGCCTTGTTCTTTCCGGCGATATCGAAGGCCGTTCCGTGGTCCACGCTGGTCCGCACGACGGGCAGCCCAAGGGTGACGTTGACGGCGTTGCTGAAGGCCAGCAGCTTGACGGGAATCAGCGCCTGGTCGTGGTACATGGCCACCAGGCCGTCGTATTGACCGCGGGCCGCTTGGTAAAAAAGCGTGTCCGCGGGGAACGGGCCTTCGACCTGAATACCCAGCTCGCGCGCCATCAGGATCGCCGGCTCGATGATGCGGGCTTCCTCGTCCCCGAATCGGCCGTCCTCGCCCGCGTGCGGATTCAGGCCGGCCACGGCGATGCGTGGGTTGTCAATGCCCCAGAACTGCCTCAACGCCTCATCCAGCAGGTCGATGGGCTCAAATACGCGCCCGATGGTGAACGAGTTTCGCAGTTCGAACAGCCCGACGTGCGTGCTGGCCAAGGCCACCCGAAACGGACCTCCAACGAACATCATCGACACCCGCTTACAGCCGAACCGTTCGGCCAGCAGTTCGGTGTGACCGGGACAACGGCATCCCGCCAGCTTCCAGCTCGTCTTGTGAATCGGGCCGGTCACGATGGCGTCGATCCAGCCGTTCTTGGCGGCGCAGATGGCGTCTTCCACGAATTTCAGGGACGCCCGGCCGCATTCCGCGCTGGCGCGACGCCACTCGAAACCCACGCCGAACTCATCGTAATCGGAAAGGGCCACCCCCGATCGAATCGTGGTCACGTCTTCATGGAAGCGGCGATACCAGCAGGGCTCGATCTCTGCCAACCCGGCCGCGATTTCCAGCGGCTCCTCCATGCCGTAAATGACGAACCGCCCCAGGGACCGGATCTTGGGGTCGGCCAGGGCCTTGGCGACCACCTCGGGACCGATGCCGGCGGGGTCACCCATGGTGATGCCGATCACGGGCTTGTCCTGGGGATCACGGCGCCGGAGTGCATCGAGCTGATCGGTCGCGGCGATCATGCGAATCCCTGCTCTCGCAACGCCTGCATGGTCATCGCCCCTCCCGGGGTCATCGACTCCAGGTAATGGACCACGGTACGGGCCAGGATGTCCGTTTCGATATTCGCGAACTCGCCCACACGAATATCCGCAAGCGTGGTCCATTTGAGCGTCGTGGGAATGAGGGCCACCGCGAAGGCCCGCTCGTCGACCTCTGCCACGGTCAGGGATACGCCGTCCACCGCCACCGACCCCTTCGGCACCACGAAGCGCATCAGGTCGGGTTGGGGCTCAAACCAGAGGACGTATTCCGCATCGCGGCTGATGCGTCGGACGAGCCGGGCTGTTCCGTCAACGTGACCCTGAACGAAATGACCGTCAATGGTGTCCTGGACCCGCAGTGACGGCTCGAGATTGACCCGATCGGCGGGGCGAAGCGTCTCCAGCGTGGACCGCCGAAGCGTCTCGGGAATGACGTCGAATTCGAGCAATGGCGGCTCGACCCGCGCAACGGTCAGGCACACGCCGTTCACGCAGACGCTCGCTCCTTCGATCACTTGGGCGGCAAGGGTGTCGGCCAGCACGCCGATCCGGGCGCCGCCGGCGGTTCGCTGCATTTCCTTGATTGCACCCAAATGTCTGATAATACCCGCGAACATTGCGTCTCACTTTGGTGCCCGCCGGTCCCATGCTTTCGATGCTAGAAACCGCCCGGTCGGTGTCAAGCGACGGCGACAACCGCCTTGACGACCAATGGCCGTCCCCGGACCATCAACCCGTTACATGGGATCGTACGTTACTCACCTTGAATCGGCTATCGACGGCACCGTTCTGCCGGCCGGCACGATTCAGACCACCCATGAGGGTCGGCCGCTGTGGGTCCGATATGATCTCCAGGCCGTCGCCCGACAGTGCAACCCGACCGTTTTCTCCCGACGCGCGCCCGACCTCTGGCGATATCGGGAGCTCTTGCCCGTTGGCGACGCGTCTCAAATCGTCAACCTAGGCGAAGGAATGACTCCGCTGTTGCCCGCCGCCCGCCTGGGAGCGGCATTGGGTTTGCGCGACCTGTGGGTCAAAGACGAGTCGCAACTTCCCACCGGCTCGTTCAAGAGTCGCGGGATGGCCGTCGCCGTCTCGATGGCGCGGGCGCTGGGGCTGGTGCGCTTCGCGATACCGACGGCCGGCAACGCCGGCGGGGCGCTGGCTGCCTACGGCGCCAGGGCCGGGGCGGAGGTCTACGTCTTCATGCCCGACGACACACCCGCGGTCAACCAAATGGAAGCGGTGTTGGCGGGTGCGAAGACCTATCTGGTAAACGGATTGATCAGCGATTGCGGTCGCGTCGTTCGCGAGGGCGTCGAACCCATGGGCTGGTTCGATTTCTCCACGCTCAAGGAGCCCTATCGAATCGAGGGCAAGAAGACCATGGGCCTGGAACTCGCCGAGCAATGCGATTGGGTGTTGCCCGACGTGATTCTGTATCCCACCGGCGGGGGAACGGGCCTGATAGGCATGTGGAAGGCGTTTCAGGAGCTACGGGAGTTGGGGTGGCTGCGCCGCCCAGACCTGCCCCGCATGGTCTGCGTGCAATCGGACGGCTGCGCGCCGATTGTTCGTGCGTTCGAGATGGGGTCGCGATTCGCCGAGCCATGGGTCGATGCCCACACGTGCGCATCCGGGCTGCGCGTTCCTGCTGCCGTCGGCGATTTCATGATTCTCGACGCGATTCGGGAGAGCAACGGTACCGCGGTCGCCGTGCCGGAAGGCTCGATCGTGCACGCCATGGCGCGGGCCGTCCGGGCCGAGGGAGTTTCGTTTTGTCCCGAGGCCGCCGCGTGCGTTGTCGCCGCCCAGACGCTGGTCCGGCAGGGCTGGCTCTCTCCGGACGAGCGGGTCGTCCTTTACAACACGGGGGCGGCCCAGAAATATCAGGTTGTTTCGACGGCGGATATTTGCCGGCTTGAGGTCCTGGCCCCAATCGATTATGCGGCGATCGGGTCGGGAGGCGCGGTCCGCAGGGAAAACAACTCAATTGACCGTTAGGCGCTCTGTCGCGGATATGGGATCGGCCGACACGATTCTGCGGCGGGATTACCGGGACGATTGATGCCCCGCGCGGAAAATTGGGGGTTGCAACGTCGGCGTTCCTGCGATAATAGACCGTCTTGGAAGCTTGGCCCGGGAGGCGAGGTCAGACGTGACCGGTCGGAGCGACCGGCGCTTCCTGGACGCCCGCGGCAGCATCCCGCCAGGAATTCGAGGCCGAGATAGGCCGTTGAAGCGCCGTATTTCCCTGCTCCTGAAACGGCGACGGCGTGAGCCGGTTGGCGGCGTGTAACGCAGTCGATCACCCCTGCCCCGTTGGTCGACCCGAATGAAGTCCCCGTTGGAGACACACCGTTGAGCGCAGTAACCAAGGTGCTGATCGTCGTTCTGGTCGTCTTGTGTGTGGCCTTTTCGATGTCGGCGATTTCCTTCGTCGCCCAATCCGTGAACTGGAAATCCCTTGCGGGAGATTATCGGAACCAGGCCCAGGTGGCGGACGCGGCGCAACGAAATCAGATGGCCATTCATGCCGCGGAATTGGCGGCGGCCCGGGACACCATTCGCCAGCGGGACGAGCGTCTGAACGGGCTTCAAGTGGAACTCGCCGACTCGGCTGAACAATCCGCCACCCTCGCCAATCAGGTCGCCCAGGTCGAGGCGGACAAACGTCAAGCCGACGCTCTCGCCCAACGCTTGACCAACGAGCTGAGCATCGCCCAGGCTGCGCGGCAGGCCATTGAGGAGCAGCGGTCCCAATTCGAACGGCGAAACATCGAATTGGAGCGCAGAAACGTGGATCTCAACGAACGGGTCAACGAGCTGACCACCCGCGTGACGGTGATGGAGCAGCAACAGAGGCAGCAGGCCCAACAACTGGCCATGCTACGAACCGAGAACAAGCAACTGGCCGAACGGGCCGGTGTGACGGCCACCGGAGCCGGTCTCGCCCCCGGCGGGGGGGAATTGGGGCTGGCGGGGGTTCGGCCGGCGGCCGCTCAGGTTCCCAAGATATCGGGAAAGGTCCTGGCCGTAGAGGGTCCGATTGTCACAATTAGTGTGGGTTCGGCGGATCAGGTTCACAAGGGCGACGTGTTCATCATCTCGCGCAACGGGAGCCAATACGTCGGTGACATCAGCATCAGTGACGTGGAACCGGATATAGCGGCTGGGCGAGTTGTGCGGACGGCCGAGGGGATGAGCCCGCAGCCCGGAGACGAGGTGCATAACGAACAGCAGTTCGTCAGCCCGGATTAACGATTGCATTCGTGGCCCGGCCGTTTCCAGGAGTTCCGTTTTCGGTTATTCTGGCGCAAGGTGACAGGTGATACCGAAGCGCCGGCGACGATGGGATTCTCGGGTGATGGTCCCGACGTGGTCGTTCAACTGGTGCGTCTCTGCCGGAGCCGATAGCCGGAGCCGATAACGATGAGCGAAGTTGGAGCGTCAACGTCGAATCCCGAGAACGATGTTTACACGATCCTGTTGGCGATCGCGGCTTTGTTCCTGATTATCGCGACGGTTCTCCTGTCCCTCCGTAGCCAGCAATTCTTCGGATCATGGCTGCCGTTTGGTGGTGCTTAGCCGCGCGGCACCAGGCGATTTCGCCCGACGGAGGGCGGGCCGCGTTCGCTCAACGAAGATTCGTCTTCGTAGACGCCACCGTATCGGCCGATGGCGCGACCGGTGCCCGACACCGGCCGGCAGGCGCCGAGACGCTTTGGGGCTCGGGTTCTAAGGGACACAACAGGTGATTCTCGACTCGCTGTTTGGTGCGTTCAGCGTCGATATGGGGATCGACCTCGGCACCTGCAACACGCTGGTGTGCGTCAAGGGGGAGGGGGTCGTCCTCAACGAGCCTTCCGTCGTCGCGGTGCGCCGCGGCACCAATCAGGTCCTGGACAACGGCAACGCCGTCGGGTTGGTCGCCAAGGAGATGCTCGGCAAGACACCCGGCTCGATCGAGGCGGTGCGCCCCCTGAAAGACGGCGTCATCGCCGATTTCGACATCACCGAGGCCATGCTCGGATACTTCATCCGCAAGGTTCATGGTCGCAGCCGGTTTCTCAAGCCGCGGGTGGTGATTGCGATTCCGTCCGGCATCACGGCCGTGGAGAAGCGCGCGGTGTACAACTCCGCTGAACGGGCCGGCGCCCGCCGGGTCTATCTGGTCGAGGAGCCCATGGCCGCCGGGATCGGGGCGGGCCTGCCCATCGCCGAGCCGACGGCCTCCATGATCGTCGACATCGGTGGGGGGACGACCGAGGTCGCCATCATGTCGCTGGCGGACATCAGTGTGTGCGAGTCGATCCGCGTGGCCGGCGACGACATGGACGAGGCCATTGTCAGCTACATGCGCCGCACCTACAACCTGATGATTGGTCTTCAGACGGCGGAGCGCATCAAGATCAAGATCGGTTCGGTGGCGGAGTTTCCCGACAGCGAGCGCGAGATGGAGGTACGCGGGCGCGACATGATCAGCGGCCTGCCGCGTAAGACCGTCGTCGCCAGCGCTGAGATCCGCGAGGCGTTAAAGGAACCGGTCGGTCAGATCATCGACTGCACGATCCGCGCCCTGAATCAAGCCGAGCCGGAACTGGCCGCCGATCTCGTCGAGTGCGGCATCCACCTGGCCGGTGGGGGGGCCCTTTTGCACGGGTTCGACCGGCTGATGTCGGCCACCACCGGGCTTGATTGCACCGTCGTCGATGACGCCTTGAGTTGCGTGGCCCGAGGTACGGCCGTCTACCCGGAAAATCTGGCCGTCTGGAAGGACACGATGGAGTCTGATTCGGAGGAATTCTGATCGGCGGACCCCGTCCCATGAAGTCGCGATTTGCTTCCCTCAGAATTCGGTCGCTCCGCACGCAACAGATTCCCGTGTTCCTTTCGGTCGTCGCCCTAATCTTGTTTCTGCTCCCTGCGTCTCTTACCGGATACCTGGGCGGATTGCTTCAGGTGCTCAGCCCCCTCCAGCAGGCGTCCGCCCGCGCGGGTGAGGCCGTCGCAACGTTGGTGTCGTCCTCGCCTGATCGTTCCGGCGCCGCCCGGCAGGCCGACGGGTTGAATTCGGTGATCGCCACGTTGTCAGCCCAGAACGCGGACCTACGCCGCGAGAACGAGAAGCTCACGCGTGTCCGCGGCCGGGGGCTCGGCCTCCGCGGTCGTCTCATACCAGCCCACGCGATCGCCGCCGACGCCCTTGCCTGGCGTGCTTCGAAGTCGCTGCTGGTCGGCTCGCGCAGGGGGGTGCAGCGGGGCGACGCCGTTATTTCGGAGCATTTTTCGATCGATCTGGCCGGGTCCCAGGACGTGGAGGAGGGAATGGCCGTCTTGGCCGCCGAGACGCTCGTGGGGGTCCTGGACCAGGTCAGCACGCACACTTCGCGCGTTCGCCTGCTGACCGACCCTGCCACGCGGATGTCCGTGTGCATCGGGCACGTCACCGAAGGCCGGCTCGAGCCCATGGAGGAGCTCTTCTGGCTCGTGGGTCGTGGGCGAGGCCGCATCGAAATCCACGACGTTCACCACCGGTACGTGAAGGACGGTGCGATCCGAACGGGCGACGTCGTTCTCACGCGCCCCGACGACCCCCAATGGCCGCCCTCCATTACGATTGGAACGGTCGTGGATCTGGCCCCCGATCCGGACAATGGTCTGCTATACATTTTGAGGGTCGACCCGGGCGTGGACCTGAGCGATCTGTCCCGCGTGTACGTCGTGGATCTGCAATCCTGACGACCAAACCTCCGCAATCAGGCGGTTCCACTTGTTCGATGCGCGTAGGCGGCGACATGCCGCGCGAATTGGGAGCTTTCTCAAAACGGGAATTCGGCGGCGATACAATGTCCGAGGCGACATGGACTTGAAGTAATGGGATAGCTTCTGGTCAGTTGTTCGAACCGAGCATGCGACGCAGATAATCCGCCCGGACCACGCTTCGTTCGGCCCCGTCCATTCGGCGGCCGTGCAGCTTTTGAAGGTGGGCGGACTGGCTCTGAATGAACATCTCGTTGACCTTGTTAAGGTTGAGATCGCTACAGCGCCCCATGCTCACGCCCATGCGGACGTGAGAGAGCAGGAACAACGATTCATCGCTGCTGATCGTCCGGGCGTTCCCCAGCGTGCCGAACGCCCGCCACACCTTGTCATCCAGAAGGTCCACTCGCTCGGACATCAGCGCCTCCCGGGCGGCCAGCTCGAACGAGACGATCTTAGGTATGACCTTCTCGCCGAAATCCTCGCAGATTTCTTCCTCGCTTCGGCCGAGCGTGGTCTGGTTGGAAACCTGAAAGAAATCGCCCGTCGCGTCCGTGCCCTCGCCGTAAAGCCCCCGCACCGCCAGCCTCATGTCCTTGGCCGCCCGGAACATGTTCTCGATCTGGTTGGTCAGCTTAAGGGCCGGCAGGTGCAGCATGACCGAGA